>ERZ857503.1846-NODE-1846-length-10960-cov-3.387345_pt1 | contig 10960 bp, 9 predicted proteins | sample MGYA00519766_ERZ857503 | MGnify/ENA primary metagenome ERZ857503 (study PRJEB31778, sample SAMEA3449345) | human gut metagenome | biome: human gut; feature: human-associated habitat; material: faeces | place: United Kingdom | collected 2010/2012 ...
CATAAAAAAGGTACTTTATCGAGCTGATATTTCGTCAGCAACATCGGTAACCATGGAACCATTCAACGGAAAAAATTGAAATATCAGAAAAAAATGAAAATAATTATTGAAAAAGTCTATCAAGAAAATAATCGTTTGTATTGTAATATAACCGAAGGAGACAAGTCGTATAAATTATTTTTTCAGGTCGAATCACCGTATGCCAATTATTTGTGCGATACACGAGCAGACGCCTTTTTAGTAACATGTCTGTATCGTGCAGCACGAGAAGGATACGATATAGAATGTCTGGTCCCTGTCAGTGAGCGCTTATTGTTTCAAATTAATACATTTATGACTACCGTTTTAGCTTCTGTATTCGGACGTCAGCAAATAGCAATAACAGCCCCAGTAGACTCAACGCTCCTTCCTTCTGCCCGAGCAATAGGAACAGGAATAACGTGTGGTGTAGATTCATTATACTCCATAGCGACCCAGTCAATTGGGCTATCTAAAGAGTTTAGCCATTATAAATTGACCCATTTAGCCCTATTTAATATTGGATCTCACAGAATCGGAGCAGAAAGTACGGAAAAGTTGTATACAGCAAGGATTGATCTGGCACATAGTTTTTGTACCGAAAACGGGTTTTCATTTGTAAGTGTCGATTCCAACCTACATGAATTTTTACCGTATGATTATACAGAATATTACGGTATCGTAAATTGCGCCCCGGTACTGGCTCTTCAGAAACTATTTGCCACATATTACTCATCGTCATCCTATAGCCTTAAAGATTTCAGATTGTCCAGTATCGATGTCACGCATTTCGAAATCTTAAACATGGCTATGCTATCGACTGAAAACACAACATTCTACAGTTTAGGTGCAGAACAAACGCGTTTTGAAAAAACCGCCTATTTAACAAAGAATTACACACCATCATACAAATATTTGAATGTGTGTAATACATATCATTACAATTGTGGACATTGCGTAAAATGCCTAAGAACTTTATTGACCTTAGATATATTGGACGCACTTGACAAATATGCAACTGTTTTCGATTTGGAAGATTACCGATCACACCGGATGAAATATATTGGTGATGCGTATGCCCGTATGGTATTAGCAAAAGATTCCTTTATCCAAGAAATATGGCCCTCAATTCGTAATAAATTTCAGCCTTCTATCTGGCACAAGGGGGGGGGAATGTGGAGATTCCTCAAATCAAGGATTAAGATATATTCCATAAAATATATTATCCACAGATTAAAAGAGTAACCAAGCAATGATTCTATATTGGAAAAGTTGAACTATATGAAACCATCATGCAATACAAATAAACCAATAAATGATTTGGCAATTTATGGGTTTGGCGGATTCGGACGAGAGGTCGCATGTTTGATCGCAAAAATCAATGATATACAACCGACATGGAACTTGATCGGTTATTTTGACGACGGTCATGATGTAGGTAATAGAAACGATTACGGTTCGGTTTTGGGAGGAATGGATCACTTGAATGCATGGCCAACCGATTTGGCAATAGTTTTGGCTATAGGTTCTGGTAAGGTATTACAAAAATTAGTTTCCCAAATTAAAAATCCTCATATAACATTTCCGAATATAATTGCCCCTCAAGCCTTTTTCTTCGACAAAAAGTCGATTCGAATGGGACAGGGAAATATCATAACATTCGATTGTCGTCTTAGCTGCAACATCCAACTTGGAGATTTTAACATTCTAAACGGATGCGTTTCTCTGGGACACGAGGTTTCCATGGGTAATTATAATATATTATTTCCTGATGTGCGGATATCAGGAGAAACTACAATTGGAAATTCCAATTTTTTTGGTGCGCGTAGCTTCGTCGCACAACGATTGAAAATTGGAAACGAAACACGTATCGGAGCAGGAAGTATCGTATTGCGCAATACCAAAGACGGCAATTTGTATATGGGTAATCCTGCAAAAAAAATAGATATTTGACCTTACAATAAATCATAAATCATTATGGAAATCAAAGAATTTATCGAAAAATTCGCCAAAGCGGTTGAAATTGAAGATGCAACAACCTTGAATACGGATACTATTTTCCGAGATTTGGATGAATGGAATTCTTTATCGTTCTTATCGGTCATAGCGATGCTTGACGAGGAGTATGACATGCAGATCGAGAATGCCCAGTTCCGCGAGTTGAAAACGCTGGGTGATATTGCGTCGTATATTGAATCCCACAAATAATCATGTCGTTTCTGAAATTTCAGGGTGTCGGGATTACGGCTTTGAGCGGTGCCGTTCCCCGCACGGTGATCGACAATTACAAATACACACAGTATTTCCCGGAGGATCAAGTCCGCGAAGTTGTCGATAAGGTAGGTATCTATGAGCGTCGTTTCGCCGATGAAAAAACCTGCTCGTCGGACTTGTGCTTTGCCGCGGCGGAAAAACTCATTGCCGACAACGGGATCGATCGCAATGAGATCGATTTGCTGATCTTCATATCGCAAACGCCCGATTACCGCATGCCTGCGACATCGGTATTGTTGCAGGAACGTTTAGGCTTACCGAATTCGACGATAGCATTCGATATAAATCTGGGATGCTCCGCATTCATTTATGGGTTGAGTGTCGCCTATTCGTTCATGCAGTGCAATAATCTGCGCAAGGCACTGATTCTTGACGGCGAGACCCGCTCGAAAGTCTATTCACCGAAAGACCGCCGGTCGGCATTCCTGTTCGGTGACGGCGGAGTTGCGGCACTTGTCGAACGGGTTGAAAAATTCGGGGAAAGCTATTTTTCGCTCAACTCGGACGGCTCTCGCGGCGACCTGATCAAGATCAATGCCGGCGGTTACCGGATGCCGAGCAGTGTGGAGACCCTGCAAGAAAAGGTTGTCGATGAATACGGCAATATCCGTAGCGAAGAACAGGGTTATATGAACGGGGGCGATGTCTTCAACTTTGTGATCCGTGAGATCCCGCGCGACATCAAAAAGATCGCGGAGTGGTCGGAGGTGGATATCCAATCGCTGGATTACTATGTCTTTCATCAGGCCAACAACTTTATCAACAGTTATCTGGCCAAGAAACTCAAACTGGATACGACGAGGATTCCGTCGACGATCGCCAAATACGGCAATACCTCATCCGTATCGGTTCCTTTGACCATCGTCGATCAATTGAAAGACAACTTGTCGGGCAAAAAGCGGTTGATGTTGAGCGCATTCGGCGTTGGTATGACATGGGCGACGGCCATCGTACCGTTCGTCGATTGCCGTATCAGTGATATCGTAGAGGTTTGACCATGACGTTCAATCCATTCACCCTGTCGGAAAAGACAATATTAATTACCGGAGCTTCGTCCGGCATCGGTCGCCAATGCGCCATTGATTGCAGCCGGATGGGAGCCCGTGTAGTGCTTATTGGTCGTAATGAGGAGCGATTAGCCGAAACCCAGCGGCAAATGACGGGCAACGGACATGTTGTGATGTCTTTTGATTTGACGGATTTTGACCGAATAGGGGTACTGGTTGCCGATATCGTAACCCGATGCGGCCCGTTACATGGTGTACTCCATTGTGCCGGGATATCGACGACGCTTCCCCTGAAACTGATGTCCACTGAACAACTCGACCGTTTTTTCCGGAATAACGTCTATTCCGCCATTGAACTGACACGAGAGGTCTGCAAAATCAGGCACATGCCCAAAGAGGGCGGAAGTATCGTTTTTTTCTCGTCGATCATGGGATGCGTGGGAGAAAGCGGCAAATCGTTGTACAGCATGACCAAGGGAGCACTGATCTCTGCAGCCCGATCGCTGGCCTGCGAGTATGCCAAACGCAACATCCGATTCAATAGCGTATCTCCGGGTGCGATTCTTACGCCGATCAATGCAGATTTGCCTCATATGGCCGATCCTGACCTGCGCAGACAACTGGAGGATAAGCACTTATTGGGACTGGGCCGTACGGAGGACGTTTCCAATGCCTGCATTTATCTGCTAAGCGATGCTTCCCGGTGGGTTACCGGACAAAATCTGATCGTGGACGGAGGATATACCGTTCGATAGCGGATATTCAGGTGCAAATTCTGGTATAAATCTTTTCTTTTTACTGTACACATTGGAAATAATATTTTCCAATAGAGATTGATAATACATCACATGGTACACTAAACAATCTCAAGCTCCTTGCATTTTGTAGGCGCAATTACATGGTAATGAATTTCATATTTTAATTCTTGTTCATGCACAACCGAATTTACCTCTGCTTGGCCCATATGTCAGGCAAGGAACAGCAATTTATCAAAGAGGCATTCGATACAAACTGGGTGGTACCCTTGGGTCCGAATGTCAATGCTTTCGAAGAGGACCTGAAACAATTCACCGGCGGCAACAAAGAGGTCGTCGCGCTCGCGTCCGGAACCGCTGCCGTGCATCTGGCTCTGCTGGCCTGCGGAGTAGGGCCGGGAGATGAGGTAATAGTACAGAGTTTTACATTCTGTGCCTCTTCTCATCCTGTGACTTACCTTGGCGCCACTCCGGTTTTCGTCGACTCCGAAGCTAAAACCTGGAACATGGACCCAGTTTTGCTTGAAAAGGCCATTGAAGAACGCATCGCGAAAACCGGTAAAAAACCGAAGGCGATCGTACCGGTTGCACTATACGGCATGCCTTACAAAATTGACGAGATTATGGCGATTGCCGATAAATACGACATTCCCGTCATTGAAGATGCCGCCGAAGGTTTCGGTTCAAAGTTTGACGGGCAGGTACTCGGAACGTTCGGCCAATATGGTATTCTATCGTTCAACGGTAATAAGATGATCACTACATCGGGTGGTGGGGCACTGATTTGCCCGGATGCCGAGGTGAAAAAAGAGATCATGTTCTACGCTACACAGGCTCGTGAAGCATATCCTTATTATCAGCACGAACACATCGGCTACAACTATCGGATGTCAAACATATGCGCCGGAATCGGCCGTGGCCAAATGACCGTTGCTGATGACCACATCGTCCATCACAAACACGTCTGCCAACTCTATAAAGAGCTATTGGCCGGAGTGGAAGGAATTGAACTCCACGAGAATCCGTCACCTCGTTATGACAGCAACTATTGGCTCTGTACGATTCTGCTTGCCCCCACACTACACGTCAGAGGCGAGGAGCATGCTTACGAAACAGCCATACAAGGAGCCGTAGGCGGAGCAGCCGGAGTTACGCACAAGGCAAAGACGCTGCATACCGATTGTGAGCCGAACACGAACGTCGAGGCGATGCGTATGGCACTGGATGCCGCAGGAATCGAATCACGCCCTTTGTGGAAACCGATGCATTTGCAGCCGGTTTATGCAAAGAATCCGGCTTATGTGAACGGCGTAAGTGAATCCTTATTCAAACAGGGCCTGTGCTTACCCAGCGGTCCCTATGTGTCGGATGAGGATGTACATTATATCGTCGACCAGATCAAGGAAAACATTGTCAGATAACTATCGACAAAACTCGAAAATCGGACTGATTTTTCCCTCAAATCAACTATTGGAAATCTCAAAAATAATTCGTATTTTTGTATCATAGCATAGAGATGCAATGAGGAGTAAAACGACCGCTACAACCGCGTGACCTCAAAAACAAAGAATGACTATAACATATTGATACATAAAGAACAAAGACAATAGGCCCGAGTTCCGTTTTCCACTCGCAAGAGGTCTGAGAAGACCTCTTTTCTGTAGTACAATACGACATAGAAAGAATAATAGTCCTGCATATCGATGATATGTGGGATTATTTCATTTTGAGACCACAGCAAAGACACATGCGAAAGTAAGTCTCCGAAGTGCCTAATCGGATACACGGTTGCAAGTTACAGAAATGTACCGCGCGGATTGTTCTCGGTCACATCGGCATCACGCAGCAGACGCCATGCAAAGGCGAGGAAAACCGGAGCGTTCCGCTCGAAGATGATCCGGAAACTCTCCTTGTCCCCCTCTTTGAGACGTCTCAGCAACTGTTTATCATCCGGCAGATCCATTCTTCTCGGCGACGCTATTTCCGGATTTTACTGCGTACTACAATGCAGTTGGGCACGGCCCGTTCGCCGGCATGGTCGAAACGGTGTTTGTCATAGGAATGGTTGGTCCGCAACCTCAAAGGCGTACAAAGAAAGCCATACGATTTTGTCACGATCCATTGGCGGAATTTCGCCGGATGTCCGCTTCTTAGTAAAACAGACACACATGGAAAAACGGATCGATGGATTTCTGAACTGGGACGACACCCTGAAAAATGCCGGAGAAGAGGGTAGCAGCCTGTCGTCGGACTATATGGCCGCCGCAGCCGAAGACAAAAAGCTCTGCGAGGAGTATAAAACCTGCCGCAACATCTCCGCGGCCTTCGCGCTCCGGGAACTTCCGGAGGATGCGGAAGAGGGCCGCAAGGCATACGATGTATTTCGAAAAAACTGCCGAAAGATGCTTTTCAGACGTATTTCACACAGCGCAGTCCGCTACGCTGCCGCCATACTTCTGACTGCAGGGATCACTTGGGGAATAACGGCCCGTTTCGGGCAGTCCCCGTCCGGCGATGCCCCCTATACCGTTTCGGCACCGTGGGGACAACGGGCCGAGGTGAAGCTCGGCGACGGCACGCAAGTGTGGCTCAATGCCGGTTCGACACTGTCCTGTTCCGCCGGGTTTGCAACCGGGCAACGGGAGGTCCATATCTCGGGAGAAGCGTTCTTCGAGGTGGCCCGCGACGAGCATCGGCCGTTCATCGTCTCGACGGGAGACATGAAAATCAAGGTATTGGGCACCAAGTTTAACGTTTCGGCCTACGAGCCCGCCGCAGCCACCATATCGCTCGTGGAGGGCGCCGTAGAGGTGACGGCCGGCAGCTCGGCCGAAGGGTCGGTGAACATGAAACCCGAAGATCAGGTCCACTATGCAGACGGTGAACTGCGGCTGTCCCATGCCATGGGTTCAACCACGATGACCTGCTGTGGCGCGAAGGCATCCTGTTGTTGTTCCTGCTGGGCATCCGTTAATCCCCACAACCGTGGTCTATTCCGGCAAAAATGCGTATCTTTATCCGCCGGACCTTTCCCGGAATAGGAAATTTAACGAACAATACATACCGAATGATGAAACCTCACAAAATTTTATGGCTCGGCTGCTGTCTGGCAGTCGCGGGCTGCGGCGGCGACAAGTCCCCCGGCCGGAATTACGACAAGGAGATCGATCGGCTCATGGGCCGCATGACGCTCGCCGAGAAGATCGGCCAGATGAATCAGGTCTCGGGCCAGAGTAACCCCACCGGCGTCCTGAAACAGTACTCGTCACTCGAAGGGCGCGTCCGCGAAGGAAAGATCGGAACCGTGCTCAACGTCACGGGAGCCGCCACGACGCGGGAACTCCAGCGGATCGCCGTCGAGGAGACCCGGCTGGGCATTCCCCTGATCTTCGCGCTGGACGTGATCCACGGCTACAAGACCATTTCGCCCGTGCCTCTGGCCGAGAGCTGTTCGTGGGACATGTCGGCCATCGAAGCCTCGGCCCGGATGGCCGCCGTCGAAGCCTCGGCAGCGGGTCTGCAATGGACTTTCGCCCCGATGGTCGACATCGCACGCGATCCCCGCTGGGGCCGCGTCATGGAGGGAGCGGGGGAGGACCCCTATCTCGGGTCGCACATCGCCCGGGCCCGTGTCCGGGGATTTCAGGGCGACGACCTCTCGGCGTCGAACACCATCCTCGCCTGTGCGAAGCATTTCGCAGGCTACGGAGCCTCCGAGGGCGGCCGCGACTACAATACGGTGGACATCTCCGACCAGCGGCTGCGCGAACTCTACCTGCCGCCGTTCAAAGCCGCCGCTGACGCGGGTGCCGCGACTTTCATGAACTCGTTCAACGAACTCTCGGGCGTTCCGGCGACCGGCAACCGATTCCTCGTGAAGCAGATCCTGCGCGGCGAGTGGGGCTGGGACGGCGTCATCGTCTCCGACTGGGGTTCCGTGGCCGAGATGATTCCCCACGGCGTCGCCGAGGACAAGAAACAGGCCGCACTGCTGGCCGTGAAGAACGAGTGCGACATCGACATGGAGGGCGACTGCTATCCGAGTTCGCTCGAAGAGCTGGTGAGGGAGGGCAAGGTCTCCGAAAAGGAGATTGACCGCTCGGTCCGCCGCATCCTCCGGCTGAAATACGAATTGGGACTCTTCGACGATCCCTACCGCTACTGCGACGAACAGCGCGAAAAGGAGGTGACCCTCTCGGCGGCGCACCGCGAAGCGGCCCGCGACATGGCCCGCAAGTCGATCGTGCTACTGGAAAACCGCAAGTCGGTGCTGCCCCTCGGCAAACCCCGCTCCATCGCCGTCGTCGGGCCGCTGGCCGACAGCCCGGTGGACATGCTGGGCGAATGGCGGGCCAAAGGCGACCCGAAAGAGGTCGTGACGATCCTCCGGGGCATCGAGAAAACCGCCGGAGCCGGCACGCGGATCACCTACGCCAAGGGCTGCGACGTGACGGGCGGCGACCGGAGCGGTTTTGCGGCGGCCGTCCGCGCAGCGCGCAACGCCGACGTGGTGATCGCCTGTCTGGGCGAGAGCGCCGACATGAGCGGCGAGGGCTACTGCCGCTCGGAGCTGGGTCTGCCGGGCGTCCAGCGGGAGCTGCTGAAAGAACTTAAAAAGGCCGGAAAACCCGTCGTCCTGCTGCTGAGCAACGGCCGTCCGCTGACGCTGGCGTGGGAGAAGGAGAATATCGAGACGATCGTCGAGACGTGGTTTCTGGGCACCGAAGCCGGAAACGCCGTCGCCGACGTGCTGTTCGGCAAATACAACCCTTCGGGCAAACTCGTCATGTCGTTCCCCTACAACGCCGGACAGATCCCGGTCTACTACAACCACAAGCACACGGGACGCCCGTTCGAGCCCAATCAGCGCTATGTGATGCACTACATCGACGCCCCGGTCGATGCGCTCTATCCGTTCGGCTACGGACTCAGCTACACGCGCTTCGAATACGGCGAGCCCACGCTCAGCAGCGACCGGATGGCCGCCGACGACTCGATCACGGCGACGGTGAAGGTCACCAACGCGGGCGACTACGACGGCGAAGAGGTCGTGCAGCTCTACATCCGCGACCTCAAGGCGCAGATCACCCGCCCGGTGAAGGAGCTGAAAGGCTTCCGGAAGATTTTCCTCAAGAAGGGCGAATCGACCGACGTGACTTTCGACATCACGCGCTCCGAATTGGAATATGTGCTGGCCGACGGCTCCGTCGTCTCCGATCCCGGAGAGTTCGAGCTCTTCATCGGCGGCAGCTCCGCAGGGCTCCGTCCCGTTCGATTTACAGTACTCTAAACATATAAGTAATACCGATGAGAAAAACGCTTCTGCTGCTTGCAGCCACCGTCGCCTGCACTTTTTCCGTTCAGGCCCAAAAAACCTATACGCTGGCCTCTCCGGACGGCCGCCTGCAAACGACCGTCGCCGCGGGCGACGCGCTGACCTATGCCGTCACGTTCGACGGCCGAACGATACTGGACGCCTCGCCGCTCTCGCTGACGCTGGACAACGGCACGACGTGGGGCATAGCCCCGCGTGTGGCAGGCGTCTCGCGCACGAGCGTCGATACCGCGATTCCGTCGCCGTTCTACCGCTCAGCAGAGGTCCGCGACCGCTACAACGGCCTTACGCTGAAGATGCGGGGCGACTGGTCGGTGGAATTCCGGGCCTACGACGACGGCGTTGCCTACCGCTTCGTGAGCCGTACTGAAAAGCCTTTCAACATCGTGAACGAACAGGCTGAATACCGTTTCCCCGCCGACTGCGCCGTGACGGTACCCTATGTACGCGACCATGCCGGCGACATCGACGCCCAATGGCGCAATTCGTTCGAGAATACCTACACCGAGACGACCCTTTCGAAGCTCGACGCCGGACGGCTGATCTTCCTGCCGCTGGTCGTGGACGCCGGCGACGGGGTGAAGGTCTGCATCACCGAAACCGATCTGAACGACTATCCGGGCATGTATCTGTGGAACGGCGACGGCGGGCAGCACCTCACGGCACGTTTCGCGCCCTATCCCAAACGCACGGAACAAGGCGGATACAACAATCTGCAAATGGTGGTCAAAGAGCGCGAGGCGTTCATCGCCAAGGTCGAGGCTCCGCGCACGTTTCCGTGGCGCGTGGCCATCGTCGGCACGGACACGGACCTTGCCGCCAGCGACCTGAGCTTCCTGCTGGCCGCACCTTCGAAGATCGACGACACGTCGTGGATCAAGCCCGGCAAGGTGGCCTGGGAGTGGTGGAACGACTGGAATATCTCGGACGTGGATTTCCGCGCGGGCATCAACACCGAAACCTATAAGTACTACATCGACTTCGCCGCCGAAAAGGGGATCGAATACGTGATCCTCGACGAGGGGTGGGCCGTCAACAAGCAGGCCGACCTGATGCAGGTGGTTCCGGAGATCGACTTGCAGGAGATCGTGGATTACGGCCGTCGGAAAGGCGTGGGCATCATCCTCTGGGCAGGCTATTGGGCTTTCGACCGCGATCTGGAGAACGTCTGCAAACACTATTCGGAAATGGGCGTCAAAGGCTTCAAGGTCGATTTCATGGACCGCGACGACCAACAGATGACCGCCTTCAACTACCGCGCGGCGGAGGCGGCGGCCCGATACGGACTGATTCTTGACCTGCACGGCACGCATAAGCCCGCGGGCCTGAACCGCACGTGGCCCAACGTGCTGAATTTCGAGGGCGTGCACGGTCTGGAGCAGATGAAATGGAGCCCCGAATCGGTCGATCAGATGAAATACGACGTGACGATCCCCTTCATCCGTCAGGCCGCAGGTCCGATGGACTACACGCAGGGAGCGATGCGGAACGCCACACGCAACAACTACCGTCCCGTCAATTCGGAACCGATGAGTCAGGGCACGCGCTGCCACCAACTGGCGCTCTACGTC
>ERZ857503.1852-NODE-1852-length-10919-cov-4.222110_pt1 | contig 10919 bp, 9 predicted proteins | sample MGYA00519766_ERZ857503 | MGnify/ENA primary metagenome ERZ857503 (study PRJEB31778, sample SAMEA3449345) | human gut metagenome | biome: human gut; feature: human-associated habitat; material: faeces | place: United Kingdom | collected 2010/2012 ...
GACGGCTTGCCCAGGCGCTTGAGCATATCGGTGATCTCGGGGCCGCCGCCGTGGACCACCACCACCCGGATGCCCACCAGGTGGAGCAGGATAATGTCGCTGATGACGGCCCGGCGCAGCTCCTCCGAGATCATGGCGTTGCCGCCGTATTTGACCACGATGGTCTTGCCGTAGTATTTCTGGATATAGGGCAGCGCCTCGGCCAGCACCTGGGCGCGCTCCACGTGGGAACTGGACATGTAACAGGACTCCTTTGTCTGACAGTGGGATCAGGTGCGGTAATCACCGTTGATTTTCACATATTCATAGGTCAGGTCGCAGCCCCAGCAGGTGGCCTGGTGCTCCCCCTCGTGGAGGTCCACCTCGATGACCACCTCGTCCTGACTGAGGATGCTCTTGGCCTGATCCTCGTCGAAGTCCAGGCCCGCCCCTTGCCGGCAGACGGTCACCTCGCCTACCACGGAGCGGAAGGTGACATCCACGAACTCGGGGCGGAAGGGGGCCTTGGAGTAACCCATGGCGCACAGGACCCGGCCCCAGTTGGCGTCGGCGCCGAACATGGCGGCCTTCACCAGGGAGGAGCCCACCACCGCCTTGGCCAGGCGCTCGGCGCTCTCCTCGCTGCGGGCATCCATTACCGTACAGGTCACCAGACGAGAGGCCCCTTCGCCGTCGGCGGCGATGCTGCGGGCCAGCTCGGTGCAGATCTCGCTGAGGGCCTTGAAAAACACGGTGTAGTTGTCGTCCTTCCACTCGATGAGGGGATTTTCCGCCATGCCGTTGGCCAGGATGACGCACATGTCGTTGGTGGAGGTGTCCCCGTCCACGGTGACCCGGTTGAAGGTGCGGGGCACGATATCATGGAGGGCATCCTGAAGCATTTCCTGGGTAATGGCGCAGTCGGTGGTGAGGAAGCACAGCATGGTGCCCATGTTGGGGTGAATCATACCGGAGCCCTTGGCGATGGCGCCGATGGTCACCTTCTGTCCTCCAATGGCCACGGTGACGGCCAGCTCCTTTTTCACCGTGTCGGTGGTCATGATGGCGTTGGCCGCGTCGCCGGAGCCGCTGCGGGACAGGGCGGCAGCGGCGGCGGGGACGCCCCGGGCAATGGCGGCGATGTTCAGGGTTTGGCCGATCACGCCGGTGGAGGCCACCACGAAGTCGGCGGCCTTCAGCCCGGTGGCGGCGGCGGCCAGAGCGCACATCTCCTCGGCGTTCTCATGGCTCATGGGGCAGCAGGCGTTGGCGTTGCCCGAATTGGCGATGATGCCCTGGGCCACGCCGTTTTCCAGGTGGTCCATGGTCACATACAGGGGGGCCGCCTTCACCCGGTTGAGGGTATACATGGCGGCGGCGGCGCACTCCTTTTCCGAGACGATGAGGGCCAGGTCCTTTTTCTGGTCCAGCACCTCGGGCCGTCCGCTCTTGGGGGGCTGGTTGCCGTCGCCCTTGCCCTTCTTGACCCCGCAGTGGACGCCGGAGGCCTGAAAGCCCCTGGGTGCGGTCACGCCGCCAGGAATCATTTTCATTGGTCAGCACTCCTTTTTCCGGATGGTTTCTTTCATTCTACCGCCAATCCGGCGGTCTCGTCAAACCCCAGCATCAGATTCATGTTCTGCACGGCGGCGCCGGAGGCCCCCTTGCCCAGATTGTCGAAGCGGGCGGTCAGCATGGTCTGCTCCTCGTGGCCGCACACCGTGATCTCCAGCCGGTCGGACCCGGCCAGGGCATTGGCCGACAGCCGGGGCGTCGTACCGCCGAAGGGGGCCACGCTTACCAGTTTCTGCCCCTCGTAGTAGGCTGAGAGCATGTCGCAGAGGTCCTCCGCCGTGGGGTTTCCCCGCAGCAGGCGGTTGTGCAGGAGCACCGAGGTGGCCATCCCCTGGTAGATATCCCCCAGAATGGGGGAAAAGACCGGGGGAACCTTCAGTCCCGCCACCTTCTGCATCTCGGGCAGATGCTTGTGCTTCAGGCTGAGGCCGTAGATGTTGGGGGCGTCCAGGGACGCAGCCCGGTCCGCCGCCTCGTATTCCGCAATCATCTTCCTGCCGCCGCCGGAGTAGCCGGTGAGAGAGTAGCAGGCCACCGGATAGTCGGGGGGCAGGACCCCCATGGCCACCAGGGGGGCGGCGGTAGACAGAAAGCCGGTGGCGTGACAGCCGGGGTTGGCCACCCGTTTGGCGTGCCGGACCCGCTCCCGCTGGCCAGCCAGCAGCTCGGGGAAGCCGTAGACCCAGCCGGGGGCGGTGCGGTGGGCGGTGGAGGCGTCCACCACCCGGGTGTTCTCGTTTTCGATGAGCGCCACCGCCTCCACGGCGGCGGCGTCTGGCAGGCACAGGAACACCAGATCGGCCGCGTTCAGGAGACGTTTGCGCTCGGCGGTGTCCTTGCGCTTGTCCGGGTCAATGCGCAGCAGCTCGATGTCGTCCCGGGCTCCCAGGCGCTCGTAGATCTGCAGGCCGGTGGTGCCCTCCTGGCCGTCAATGTATAGTTTCGGTTTCATCCTACCACGCTTCCTTTGTCCTGCTGGGCGGCGGGCTCAAGCCCGCGCGTCCACGAACTTCTGAATGTTCTCGATCTGCATTTTAACCGACTCAGGGGACGGGCCGCCGTAGACCTTCCGGCCGCCCACGCAGGTTTTCAGCTCCAGGGCCTGGTACACGTCGGGGCCGAAGGCGCCGGAGACCGACTGGAAATCCTTCAGCGGCAGGGTATCCAGGGTATCCCCTGATTTGATGCACATGTTGACCAGCCGGCCCACGATCATATAGGCGTCCCGGAAGGGCATGCCCTTGCGCACCAGGTAATCGGCGCAGTCGGTAGCGTTGATGAAGCCGCCCGACGCCGCCCGGGCCATGTTCTTGGGCCGGACGGTGAGGGTATCCAGCATGGCGGCGAACACCGGCAGGCACATCTCCACCGTGTCCACGGCGTCGAACACCGGCTCCTTGTCCTCCTGCATGTCCTTGTTGTATGCCAGAGGCAGGCCCTTCATGACGGTCAGCAGGCTCATCAGGTCGCCGTAGACCCGGCCCGTCTTGCCCCGGACCAGCTCCGCCACGTCCGGGTTCTTCTTCTGGGGCATGATGGAGGAGCCAGTGGCATAGGCGTCGTCCAGCTCGATGAACTTGAACTCCCAGCTGCACCAGAGGATGACCTCCTCGGCGAAGCGGCTCAGGTGCATCATCAAAATGGACAGGCCGCTCAAAAGCTCCAGCGCGTAGTCCCGGTCGCTGACGCCGTCCAGGGAGTTGCCCATGGGTGCGGCGAAGCCCAGGGCCTTTGCCGTCTCCCACCGGTCGATGGGATAGGTTGTGCCCGCCAGGGCGCCGGATCCCAGGGGACACTCGTCCAGCCGGGCCCCGCAGTCCTCCAGCCGGGTCACGTCCCGGCGGAACATGGCGGCATAGGCCATCAGATGCTGGGCAAAGGAGATGGGCTGCGCCCGCTGGAGATGGGTGTAGCCGGGCATCACGGCGGTCTGGTGCTTCTTCGCCTGACGGCAGAGGACCGTCTCCAGCTCCAGCAGCTGCCCCACGATGACGGGGATCTGCTCCCGGACATACATCCGGAAGTCCAGGGCCACCTGGTCATTGCGGCTGCGGGCAGTGTGGAGCCGCTTCCCCGCGTCGCCGATCCGGGCGGTGAGCAGGGCCTCCACGTTCATGTGGATGTCCTCGTTGTCGGCGGTGAATGCCGCCTTCCCCGCCTCGATGTCTGCCAGAATGTCCTCCAGACCGCTGGTGATGGCGGCGGCGTCCTCTTTGGAGATGATGCCGCAGTCCGCCAGCATGGCGGCGTGGGCCATGGAGCCGGTAATGTCCTCCCTGTACAGCCGCTGGTCAAAGCTGATGGAGGCGTTGAGTTCATTCACCAGCAGGTCGGTGTCTTTTTGAAAGCGTCCGCCCCAGAGTTTCATAAGCTGTTGTTCCTTTCATGGCAGACGCAGGGCGAAGAAGCCTCTCCGCCCCGCCCCTGTGGTCTTGTAATGGTCTTGCCTCTCCCCGCCGGGCATATTGAAAACATTTTCGGCAGGGCGTGTACCTGCCGAAAATACTTTGCCCCAGCTGCCCTGGGCAGCGTTCACCAGTCTGAGGACTGGTGGTGGGGCGGCTCGGAGGGGAGCCCGCTCCCCTCCGAAATCTCTCAGAGCTTCCCCTGCTCCCGCAGTGCCAGCACTGTGTCGGGCAGGCCCCACAGGTTGATGAAGCCGGTGGCGTTGGTCTGGTCATAGCTGCTCTCGTTGAAGGTCACCAGTTCCTCGGAGTACAGAGACTCGGGCGAGGTGATAGAGGCCGTTATCATGTTGCCCTTATACAGCTTCAGCTTCACGCTGCCGGTGACGTGCTCCTGGGTCTTGTCAGCGAAGGCGCTGAGGGCCTCCCGCAGGGGGGTGAACCACTTGCCGTTGTACACCAGGTCCGCGAAGTCCACCGCCAGCTTGCTCTTCATGTGGGCGGTATCCTTGTCGATGGTAATCATCTCCAGGCACTGGTGGGCCTTGTAGAGGATGGTGCCGCCGGGGGTCTCGTACACGCCCCGGTCCTTCATGCCCACCAGCCGGTTCTCCACGATGTCCAGCAGGCCGATGCCGTTCTCGCCGCCCAGCTTGTTCAGCTTGCGGATCACGTCGCTGGCCTTCATCTTCTCCCCGTCCACCGCCACGGGCACGCCCTTTTCAAAGTCGATGGTCACGTAGGTGGGCTTGTCGGGAGCAGCGATGGGGCTGACGCTCATCTCCAGGAAGCCGGGCTTCTCATACTGGGGCTCGTTGGCCGGGTCCTCCAGGTCCAGGCCCTCGTGGCTCAGGTGCCACAGGTTCTTGTCCTTGGAGTAGTTGGTCTCCCGGCTGATCTTCAGGGGTACGTTGTGGGCCTCGGCGTAGTCGATCTCCTCGTCACGGCCCTTGATGTCCCACTCCCGCCAGGGGGCGATGATGGGCATATCCGGGGCGAACCGCTTGATGGCCAGCTCAAACCGCACCTGGTCGTTGCCCTTGCCGGTGCAGCCGTGGGCGATGGCGTCGGCGCCCTCCGCCTTGGCGATCTCCACCAGCTTCTTGGCAATGATGGGTCTTGCAAAGGCCGTGCCCAGCAGATACTGCTCATAGCTGGCGCCCATCTTCAGGGAGGGGATGATGACCTCGTCCACCATCTCGTCGGTGAGGTCTGCGATGTACAGCTTGCTGGCGCCGGTCTTGATGGCCTTCTCCTCCAGCCCCTCCAGCTCGTCGTTCTGGCCTACGTCACCGGATACGGCGATGATCTCGGGGTTGTTGTAGTGTTCCTTCAGCCAGGGGATGATGATGGATGTATCCAGTCCGCCGGAATAGGCCAGCACGATCTTCTTGATGTTTTTCTGATCCATAATAAATTCCCTCCGTGGAGTTTTGATTGATGATGTTTGGATTATACATCTTTCACGCATATTTATTCAAGCATCATTTTGCACAACATTTCCAGCTTCTTCCGTGCATTTTTGCATAAAATTTCGATAGACATCTTAGAAAACCGTATATTTATTTCAATATTCAAAAAAATATGAATATATACACTCGCTCACACAATCTCCGCACCCAGCGCATAGGCTGGACTGCGGGGCGGTCGCCCCGCCGGGCGGACCTGCGCGTTTTGATAGAAAGGCTGGTCCTATGAAACGCTGCTTCTGTTATCTTCTGACCCTGGTGCTGGGGTCCCTGGCTGTGGGCGGCCTGGTGTTCGCCCTGCTGCGCACGGACGTGCTGACCCTGACGGCCGCCACGCCCACGGCTCTGTTCTTTTTCGCGGCCACCGCTGCCGCCGGTCTTGGCGGCCTGCTGGCCTATCTGCTGGGCGGCCTGCTGGCAGACCGCACGCCGGCCCTGGCGGACGCCTGGCTCTGCTGCGGGGAGGCCTCCGCTGTGGGCGCCCTGGGGGCGCTGCTGACGGCGCTGATTACCGCCCTCTCCACCGCCTCCGGCGTGGGGCTCCACATCGGCGCGGCGCTTTGCTGCGCCTTCCTGGCCCTGATGGCAGGCGGCATCCTCTGCTTTTTGCGGCGGTATGTCACCACCCGCTTCACCTGTAGCTGCGGCCAGAGCTGCTGACAGAAAAGCCCCGGCGTGCTTTGCACGCCGGGCTGCTTTTATGAGTGCCGTCCGATCTTCACTTGATCCGCAGGCTCTCCGCCACATGGAGCAGATTCTCCTGATCCACAGTGCCGTGGAGGCGGAAGTTCAGGCCGCCGTCCGTCCAGGCCAGGGTGGCCACATCCGCTGCCTGGGGGCCGGAGATGGTGCCAGACGAGATAATCACGCCGCCCACCGTCTCAGGCTCCCACGCATCCGTCTCCGCCTCGTGAGGCTTCTCCGCCTCCCAGAACCTGGCGGTCACACCGCCGAAGCGCACGGTCTCTCCATCTCCCTCCGGCATCAGCAAGGGGGTGGCAGAGCAGGTCAGGGTGATATTGCCGCCCTGGCCGACCCAGGTAGTCTCCGCCGCGCCGCCGGAGGCGTTGGTTTCAAACCAGCTGTAGCCGCCGGGCAGCCAGTCAGCCTCACAAGCGGGCGCAGTCTTTGATGTGGGCTCCACGGAGGATGCGGCCTCCACCAGCGTATCCGGGTCCACGTCCGACCCGGTGAACCAGAACAGCACCCCCGCTTCGTCCTCCCACACCAGCAGGCAGCTGTCGCCGTATTCGCTGCTGTAGGTGTAGAGCGCCGCGTCATGGCCGTTCACGGTGACGGTGCGGCAGGGGATCTCCCCGCTGCCGGGGCTCCAGCCATAGCTCCCGCCGTCGGGATAGGCACAGGAGAAGGAGATGCGCCCGCCGCCATTCCAGTAGCTCAGATTCCCTCTGCCGCCCATTCCGGCCCGCACGGACTCCAGCTCCCAGCCCTCCGGCAGCTTTGTCAGCGCGTAGCCAGGGGCTTCGGTGTAGTCGATCCCAGGGTCCTCGCTGGCGTATGTGACGCCGTTCTCATCGTCCTCCCTGTGCCAGTAGGGTCCCGAAGCGGCGGCCGGGGCGGCCGGCACAGTCTGCTCCCCCAGCAGCACTGTGCGTGTGGCGGAGTCGTAGCCCACCTCCACCCCCAGCAGCTCGCTGATGGTCCGGATGGGCAGGTAGTTGGTCTTGCCGCCAGCCTCATCCACATAAAGGATGGAGCCGGGGATCTGCCGGCCGTTGGGGGCGATGATGTCGCTGCCGGCGGCGATCTTTGTCTCGCCGTTCAGAGCCACCCCAGCGAAGTTGAACTGCACCTGCCCGGAGGCCGCCAGAGCGGTGGCGGTCAGGGCCGTCAGCGCCAACGCCGCGGCCGCGCCGGCCAGGAATGATAGGACTCGTCTTTTCATGGAACTCCTTCCTTTCTGTCTCCGTGTGTTTCCGGGGGACAGGCCCCCGGCCGTTCTATTAGTTGAACGTGCCGTGGGCAGGACGTATCCCCGGACTTTTCTATCTTTGTCAAAAATCACAAAGATCTCGTCTCTTTCTGTGGAGTCTGACTGTTTCACTTCCCACCGCCGGCAGTGCCGGTGATCGACTGCGCTCTCTTCGTGGGAGGTGAGAGCTGCGGCTCCGTCTCCTCCGTACGGACAGCCATGTCCCGCAGGTCAAAGCGGTCCAGGGCCCCCTCCAGGAAGAAGGTCGTGTTGGTGTCCGGGTCCGTCCAGATCAGAGTGCCGGTCTCCTCTGTGTCCGGGGAGCCGCCGGTGATGATGGTGACGCCGCCTACGGTGACGGAGGAGCCCTCCGCCTGAATCTCCTCCCCATTCACAGTAATGGTGGGGCCATCGCTCTCCTCCGGCTCCTCCTCCGCCGTCCAATACCAGCCGGTGACGCCCCGCAGGTCGATCTCCTCCGGCTCCCCCTCCGGGGTCTCGAAGGGGCAGATGGGGTCAGTGACATACTGCCAGGTCAGTGTTGTCCCGTCCCTGACCCACACCTGCTGGACGGCTCCAGCGCCTTCATCCCGGTACATGGGTTCATAGCCCTCCGGCACCCAGCCCATCTCCCAGGCCACACCGGGCCCCTCGTAAGGCACCACGCCTTCCACCATGGACAGCAGGGTCTCGGTGTCGCCAAAATCCGTGGCCCGCAGCATAAAGAGGTATCCCGCCTCGTTCTGCCAGGTCAGCAGGATTGTCCCCTCCGACTGGAAGAGGTCTGCCTGGTACCCCTGCACAGTGACGGTGGTGTGGTTTTCCCCCGCGTCCGAGGCTCCGTCCACATTGGTAGCTACCTCTCCCGCCTCCGGCGTGTAGACGGCAAACCACAGCCATGCGCCGGTCCCCGGCTCATAGTACCTCCAATAGCCCGAGCTCTCCTTGGGACTCACGTCCGTCAGCACAAAGCCCTCCGGGATCTCCGACAGCCGCCAGCCGCCGGGCGGATCCTCTGCCACGGTCCGCTTCGGGTTGATAAAGGTCACCAGATCCTCCTGCACCTGATGGAACCACCCCAGCACCGCCGCCCGGACGGCGGGGCTCACCGCCATCAGGCCCCCCAGGGTCACCAGGCATGCCAATAGCACGCAGGCCGCTGTCCGGGCCGCCCGCTTCCACACCGGCCGGGCCATCCGCTTCGCCCAGCCGAAGGGGTCCGCCAGCAGCCGCGTCCGGTTTCTCAAATACCGGTGGGACCAGTCCGGTTCCTCCGCCGCGTCCAGCACGTCCCGGAACCGCTCCAGGTTGGCCTCCATCAGGGCATGGCGCAGCATCCGCTCATCCATGGACGTACCCCTCCTTCTCCAGCGCCGCCGCCAGCATGGTCCGCCCCCGCAGGACGCGGGTGGCCACGGTGGACTCCTTCAGCCCCAGCCGCCGGGCGATCTCCCGGTTGCTCTCCTCCTCCACGCACTTCAGCTCCAGCACCCGCCGGTAGCTCTCCGGCAGCGCCCGGATCAGGCTCACCAGATAGCGGTAGTCCGTCTCCCCCGTCTCCGGAGCGGGCGGGTCCCAGTCCTCCGGCAGAGCTTCCTCCCGCCGCTCCTTCCGCAGCATGTCCACCGCCGTGTTCTTCACGGCGGTGACCAGATACCCCTCCGTCTCGCTCCAGGCCAGGCCGCTCACCCGGTCCCACCGCCGGATGAGCTGCAGCCAAGTCTGCTGCACCGCGTCCTCCGCCGCGGTCCGGTCCCCCAGCACCCGGACCGCCACGGCGTACAGCTTCTTCTCATAGGCCCCGTGGAGCTTCAAAAACCGTTCCCGGTCCTCCTCCGTCTCCAGCATGGCCAGCAGCATGGAAAGCAACGCGCTCGCCTCCTCTTCTCTCCTGGGGGCGCATCCCCCCTGTCCGGTAAACGTCCCGGAAACGCAGAGTATCCCACCGGGAGCGAATCTTTTCGTCCCCGGCGGGATACTCTTCTCTTATACCATTTTCTCCGGCCGTACCGTCTCGTCGAATTCCGGCCCCGTCAGATACCCCAGGGCCAGCACCGCCTCTTTCAGGGTAGTGCCGTCGTGAAGGGCCTTCTTGGCGCACGCCGCCGCTGCCTCGTAGCCGATCCTCGGCGTCAGGCAGGTCACCAGCATCAGGGAGTTGTGCAGGTTGGCCGTCATCCGCTCCACATTAGGGGTGATACCCTCCACGCAGTGGACCCGGAAGGAATCGCACACATCCCCCAGCAGCCGGGCGGAGAGCAGAAAGTTATAGGCGCTCACCGGCAGAAACACATTCAGCTGGAAGTTTCCCTGGCTGGCGGCAAAGCCGATGGCCGCGTCGTTCCCCATCACCTGCACGGCCGCCATGGTGACGGCCTCGCACTGGGTTGGGTTCACCTTGCCGGGCATGATGGAGCTGCCGGGCTCATTCTCCGGGATGTTCAGCTCTCCCATGCCGCACCGGGGACCGCTGGCCTCGAACCGGATGTCGTTGGCGATCTTCATGAGGTTGGCCGCCAGGGCCTTCAGCGCCCCGTGGGCGAACACCAGGGCATCCTTGCTGGTCAGCGCGTGGAATTTGTTGGCATCCGGGGTGAAGTCCACCCCGGTCATGGCCCGAAGCCGCCCGCACACCATCTCGTCGTACCCCTTGGGGGCGTTGAGGCCGGTGCCCACGGCGGTGCCGCCGATGGCCAGTTTGGTCAGCTCCGGCAGGGCGGTGCGCAGCATCCGGCAGGGGGCCTCCACCAGCTCCCGCCAGCCGGAGACCTCCTGGGCGAATTTCAGGGGCGTGGCGTCCTGCAAATGGGTCCGGCCAATGCGGATCAGGTCGGGATAGGCCTCCTCCAGCCTCCGGAAGGCCCCTGCCAGCCGCTCCGCCGCTGGCAGCACCTGCTCCGTGACGCTCAGGGCCGCCGCGATGTGGAGAGCGGAGGGGAACGTGTCGTTGCTGGACTGGGAGGCATTCACGTGGTCATTGGGGTGAAGCCGCATCCCCCGGTCCGCAGCCAGGTGGGCAATGACCTCGTTGACGTTCATGTTGGTCTGGGTGCCGCTGCCGGTCTGCCACACCACCAGGGGGAACTCGTCATTCCACCTCCCCGCCCGGATCTCGGCGCACACGGCGGCGATGGCCCCGGCCTGCTCCGCCGTCAGCTTGCCGCAGTCCGCGTTGGCCAGGGCACAGGCCTCCTTCAAATAGGCAAAGGCGGTGATGATCTCCTGCGGCTGGCGCTGGCCACCGATCTTGAAGTTTTCCAGGCTCCGCTGGGTCTGGGCGCCCCAGTGATGCTCCGCCGGGACAGCAATCTCGCCCATGGTGTCGTGTTCCATACGGGTATTCATGGTCCAATTCCCCCTGATCGAAAAATCGTTGCCTCCATTATAACGGGAAACAGCGGCGTGGACAAGCCCCGCCGCCATTCTGCTCCCGCAAGTTTTTCTCACCCCGCCGGGTCCAGTAGTCCCATCTCCCGGACGGAGTAAGTGACTTCTCCATCCCGGTAGCGGACAATAAAGACGATATCAAAGTCCTCCGGGATCGGCCCCGCCTCATTG
>ERZ857503.1854-NODE-1854-length-10889-cov-19.508953_pt1 | contig 10889 bp, 5 predicted proteins | sample MGYA00519766_ERZ857503 | MGnify/ENA primary metagenome ERZ857503 (study PRJEB31778, sample SAMEA3449345) | human gut metagenome | biome: human gut; feature: human-associated habitat; material: faeces | place: United Kingdom | collected 2010/2012 ...
CAGCTTATTTCTCTGAATTTGCACTGATTAAATACCGTGTACAGGTAGAGGTGGAATACTTTATCACCTTGTGCGAACTCCCTTTGCCGCAATTAAAAGGAATCGATAACAGTGTGTTTGAAACTCTGCGTAATATTTACCGTAACTTTTCGGAAGCAGATGCACAGCGTATTAAAGATATCGAAAGTGTAACCAATCATGATGTGAAGGCCGTAGAATACTTCCTGAAAGAAGAATTTGACAAAATGGGGGGGATGGATGACTATAAGGAATTCATTCACTTCGGACTGACTTCTCAGGATATAAACAATACGTCTGTTCCTCTTTCTATCAAGGAAGCGCTCGATAAAGTGTATTATCCGTTGATTGAAGAACTGATTGCACAGTTAAAAACTTATGCAACAGATTGGGCTGATATTCCGATGCTTGCCAAAACTCACGGTCAGCCGGCTTCTCCTACCCGTTTAGGTAAAGAAGTAATGGTATTCGTTTACCGCTTGGAACGTCAGCTGGCTATGTTGAAGGCTTGCCCGATTACTGCTAAGTTTGGCGGTGCTACCGGCAATTACAATGCACATCATGTGGCATATCCTCAGTATGACTGGAAACAGTTCGGTAATCGTTTCGTTGCAGAAAAACTGGGACTGGAACGTGAAGAATATACGACTCAGATTTCAAACTATGATAACCTCTCTGCTGTTTTTGATGCAATGAAGCGTATCAATACTATAATGGTAGATATGAACCGGGACTTCTGGCAATATATCTCTATGGAGTATTTCAAACAGAAGATAAAAGCCGGAGAAGTCGGTTCGAGCGCAATGCCGCACAAAGTGAACCCGATTGACTTCGAAAATGCGGAAGGAAACTTGGGGATCGCCACTTCCATTCTGGAACATTTGGCTGTGAAGCTTCCGGTTTCCCGTTTGCAGCGTGATTTGACCGACTCTACCGTTCTGCGTAATGTAGGCGTACCTTTCGGGCATATTGTGATTGCAATTCAGAGTTCTTTGAAAGGACTTCGCAAACTATTATTGAATGAACCGGCTATTTACCGTGATTTGGATAACTGCTGGAGCGTAGTAGCTGAGGCTATCCAGACAATCCTGCGCCGTGAGGCTTATCCGCATCCGTATGAAGCGTTGAAAGCTTTGACGCGGACAAATCAGGCGATTACGGAAAATTCTATCAAAGAGTTTATCGAAGAACTGAATGTAAACGAAGATATTAAAAAAGAGTTAAGAGCAATTACTCCGCATACTTATACGGGGCTTTAATTGTTTACTTATACAATAAACGTGTTTTTTAAATAGGCCGTGAGGCCAAAGTCTAATTTTATTCGAATAAAAAAATGAGCACAGAAAACGAAGAATGGCGCGAAAATTCTTACAATGAGGAGAATACAGGTGCCGGCCGTGATGGTAACAAGTCTTACAACAGAGAAGGTGGAGAACGTCCGTATCGTCCTTCTTACAACCGTGAAGGTGGGGATCGTCCGTATCGCCCGAGATTTAATGCCAACAATGAAGGGGGCGAACGCCCACAGCGTTCGTATGGTGATCGCTCTTATGGCGACCGTCCGCAACGTCCTTCTTACAATCGTGAAGGCGGTGATCGTCCGTATCGTCCTCGCTTCAATAACAATAGTGAAGGTGGCGACCGTTCGCAACGTCCTTACAACCGCGAAGGTGGTTCTTATGGTGATCGTCCTCAACGCCCTTCCTACAATCGTGAAGGCGGTGATCGTCCGTATCGTCCGAGATTTAATCCGAATTCTGACGGCAGCGACCGTCCTCAGCGTCCTTACAACCGTGAAGGCGGCGAACAACGCTCTTATGGTGATCGTCCGTATCGTCCCCGTTTCAATAGTGGTGAAGGTGGCGACCGTCCTCAGCGTCCTTACAACCGCGAAGGTGGTGACCGTCCGTATCGTCCTCGCTTCAATAGTGGCGAAAGTGGAGGCTATCGCAGCAACAACGGTGGTGGCTATCGTCCGAGATTCAATAATGACCGTCAGGGCGGTTACCGTCCTCGTCCACGTACCGGCGATTATGACCCGAATGCTAAATATAGCATAAAGAAACAAATCGAGTACAAGGAACAGTTTGTTGACCCGAACGAACCGATTCGTCTGAATAAATTCCTGGCTAATGCCGGTGTTTGTTCACGTCGTGAGGCTGATGAATTTATTACAGCAGGTGTGGTTTCTGTAAATGGTGAAGTTGTTACTGAATTGGGTACAAAAATCAAACGCTCGGATGTCGTGAAATTCCACGATGAACCGGTTAGCATCGAACGTAAGGTATATGTATTGCTGAATAAGCCGAAAGATACTGTTACCACATCGGATGATCCGCAGGAGCGCCGTACGGTAATGGATTTGGTAAAAGGCGCTTGTAACGAACGTATCTATCCGGTAGGACGTCTTGACCGTAACACGACTGGTGTACTGTTACTGACAAATGACGGTGACTTGGCTTCCAAGCTGACACATCCGAAATTTCTGAAAAAGAAAATTTATCATGTTCATCTGGACAAGAACCTGACAAAAGCGGATATGGATCAGATTGCAGCCGGCATCCAGTTGGAAGACGGTGAAATCCATGCAGACGCTATCAGCTATACCGATGATTTCAAGAAAGACCAGGTAGGTATCGAAATTCACTCCGGTAAGAACCGTATCGTTCGCCGTATTTTCGAATCACTGGGTTATAAAGTAGTAAAACTCGACCGTGTATTCTTCGCCGGGCTGACCAAAAAAGGTCTGCGTCGCGGAGACTGGCGTTACCTGTCGGAAGCAGAAGTAAACTACCTCCGCATGGGTTCGTTTGAGTAATAAGTCAATAAATAACAACTTGACAGAGGACGGGGAAAGAAAGCAGGAAAGAATTCATCCTGCATTTGAAACCTCGTCTTCTTGTATCTAAAAAGAAAAAGTTAAATGGAAAAGATTGGTAGAACAAAAATTGTTGACCTGTTGAAGCGCACAGATATTGGCGCTATGGTCAATGTGAAAGGATGGGTTCGCACCCGTAGAGGTAGCAAACAAGTAAACTTTATCGCACTGAATGACGGTTCTACAATAAATAATTTGCAGATCGTAGTAGATTTGGCTAATTTCGATGAAGAGATGCTGAAACTGATTACTACCGGCGCTTGTATCAGCGTGAACGGAGAAATGGTAGAATCAGTGGGTTCCGGACAGAAAGTGGAAGTACAGGCTCGTGAAATCGAAGTGCTGGGTACTTGCGATAATACATATCCATTACAGAAGAAAGGCCACTCTATGGAATTCTTGCGCGAGATTGCTCACTTGCGTCCGCGTACCAACACATTCGGTGCAGTGTTCCGCATCCGTCACAACATGGCGATTGCTATTCACAAGTTCTTCCATGAAAAGGGCTTCTTCTATTTCCATACGCCGATCATTACGGCTTCCGATTGTGAAGGTGCCGGACAGATGTTCCAGGTGACTACGATGAACCTGTATGACTTGAAGAAAGACGAGAGAGGTTCTATCTCTTATGAAGATGATTTCTTCGGTAAGCAGGCAAGTCTGACTGTTTCCGGTCAGCTGGAAGGTGAGCTGGCGGCTACTGCTTTGGGAGCTATCTACACATTCGGTCCTACGTTCCGTGCCGAAAACTCCAACACTCCCCGCCACTTGGCAGAGTTCTGGATGATTGAGCCGGAAGTGGCTTTCAACGACATTACAGACAACATGGACTTGGCAGAAGAGTTCATCAAATATTGTGTGAAATGGGCGTTGGATAACTGTGCGGATGATGTGAAGTTCCTGAACGATATGTTCGATAAGGGCTTGATTGAACGTCTGCAAGGTATATTGAAGGATGATTTCGTTCGTTTGCCTTATACGGATGGTATCAAGATTCTGGAAGATGCCGTTGCGAAAGGTCACAAGTTCGAATTCCCTGTTTACTGGGGGGTAGACTTGGCTTCCGAGCACGAACGCTATCTGGTGGAAGATCACTTCAAACGTCCGGTGATTCTGACTGATTATCCGAAGGAAATCAAAGCCTTCTATATGAAGCAGAACGAGGATGGAAAGACAGTACGTGCGATGGACGTTCTTTTCCCGAAGATCGGTGAGATCATTGGTGGTTCTGAACGTGAAGCGGATTATAACAAGCTGATGACTCGTATTGAAGAAATGCATATCCCGATGAAGGATATGTGGTGGTATCTGGATACCCGTAAGTTCGGTACTTGTCCTCACTCCGGTTTCGGATTAGGGTTCGAACGTCTGTTATTGTTTGTAACAGGTATGGCGAATATCCGTGACGTGATACCGTTCCCGCGTACACCAAGAAATGCTGATTTCTAATATTTCGGTATATTTATGTAAAACTCGCATAATCTTCAGGTTATGCGAGTTTTTTTATGCTCTGAATTGCTGTATTCTCAAAATAAATCTTTATATTTGGAAATACGCATTCGAGAGTGTTAACTAAAATAATACAACAATGAAAAAGCTCTATTTCTTTACCATGCTTTCAATAATGTTGTTAGCGGTAACAGGTGCGACGGCCCAGAAGAAAACCAAATTCAAAGCGGCCGATTTGAAAGGTATTTGGCAGCTCTGCCATTATGTATCCGAGTCTCCCGATGTTCCGGGAGCGTTGAAACCCAGTAATACATTTAAAGTATTGAGTGATGACGGACAAATCGTTAACTTTACCATTATTCCCGGTGCGGATGCGATTATTACTGGATATGGTACTTATAAACAACTCACGGACGATTCTTATAAGGAAAGTATCGAGAAGAACATTCATCTCCCGATGCTGGACAATCAGGACAATATTTTGGAATTTGAGATTAAAGACAATGATTATCTCCATCTGAAATATTTTATCAAGAATGATTTGAATGGAAATGAGTTGAACACTTGGTATTATGAAACTTGGAAGAGGGTGGAAATGCCGGCTAAGTTTCCGGAAGATATTGTGAGATAAAAGAGCGTGTACTTTTTAGTGGAGGCACGGATTTTGCAAAAGGCTGCATAGTTGTTTGGTTATGCCTGACAACAGCTTATTTGGTAAAATCCGTGCCTGTTTTTCTATAAAAGATAAAAACAAAGCACTTTTGGACAAAATCAAAGTCCGTAGAAATAGAAACGAAAATGAAAAAATAGATTTGCAAAGGGTCTGTCCGCGACTTGCTCTAACTTTGTTGCCAGTAATAGAATACAGTAACAAAATAAAGTGGAACAATGAAAAACAAACTTTTACTGGCGGTAGGGAGTATGGCGCTCCTGACTGCTTGCGATGCTTCAAAAGGAAATGAGATGGAATGGTTCGACCATGCAGTGAAAACAGCGGGACATCAGTTGCTCTATATGGCAGAACAATTGAAGAATGAACCGGATACCGCCTGTTTTCCCCGTTCTATCAAAGAAGGAAAGTACAGACTGGAGCACCCCACAGATTGGACGAGTGGTTTCTATCCCGATTCCATGTGGCTGGCATACGAGTTGACCGGTGATGAGGCTCTCGCAAAAGAGGCGCGTAAATATACGGACCGTCTGCAGGATATGCAATATTATACAGGTAATCACGATTTGGGTTTTATGATGTTTTGCAGTTATGGGCAGGGCATCCGTTTGAAACCGGAGCCAACGGACAGTTTGATTCTGATTCATTCTTCAGAAAGCTTGTGCTCCCGTTTTCGTCCGGAAGTCGGACTGATTCGTTCGTGGGATTTCGGCGATTGGAGTTATCCGGTGATTATTGATAATATGATGAATCTTGAAATGCTGTTCTGGGCTTCGGAGCAAACCAATAATCCGAAATATCGTGAAATAGCCATCTCTCACGCTAACAAAACGTTGAAGAATCACTTCCGGCAGGACATGACTTCCTATCATGTGGTAAGTTATCTGGCAGATAGCGGTGAAGTAGAGTCGAAAGGAACCTTTCAGGGATATGCCGATTCTTCTGCTTGGGCGCGTGGACAGGCTTGGGGAGTGTATGGTTATACCATGTGTTATCGCTTCACTAAGCAACAGAGCTATCTGGATGCCGCTCATAAAATAGCGCGGTTCATTATCGATCACCGCCCGTCCGAAAATGACTATGTACCTTATTGGGATTATGATGCTCCTAATATTCCGAATGAACCGCGGGATGCTTCTGCGGCTGCCGTAACAGCTTCTGCATTACTGGAGTTGAGTGGTTATGGCGACAAGAAACAAGGGGAAGAATATTTCCGTTATGCGGAGCATATCCTGAAACAGTTATCCTCTGATGATTATTTGGCCCAAGAAGGAGAAAATCATGGTTTCGTCCTGTTACATTCGGTTGGTAGTTTCCCGCACGACAGTGAAATTGATACTCCGCTCAATTATGCCGATTATTATTATCTGGAAGCCTTGAAACGTTATAAAGATCTGAAAGAAAAATCAGAAAATCCGTCTTACTAACTTGAAGAGAAACCGTAAAAAAAAATAAAGTTCAGGGCAATTGCGTCTAAAATATGAATTCATAACTGTCGGACTTTGGCGCGGTTGTCCTGTTTTGAGCCGATACCGGTCCTTTATATGAGTTAAAAAACGGGATTCATTTATCAGATTGAATTGAAAATACTTATCTTTACGATAAATTCTTCAATATTAGCTCATGAAAGACCGGCATTTGCTATTTAAGTACCTATTCGGATTAACCGTTTGCATCTTATTTTTTCCTTTGGCTGTATCGGCCGCCGACAGCTTCATTCATTTTAAGCGATTATCCGTGGATGACGGGCTGTCGCAAAATACTGTGCTTGCTCTGACACAAGATCATAATAATAAGCTTTGGGTAGGCACCATAGACGGACTGAACTGGTATGAAGGTTCCCGTTTCGTTTCGTATTATAAAGCGCCGGATGATACGACCAGTCTGGCAAACAATCATGTCTATTCACTTCATACCGATTTGAAAGGTACGGTATGGGTAGGCACACAGGTCGGTTTATCCCGTTATAATATAGTAGGGAATAATTTCACCAATTATTCTTCACCGGACAATCAGCCGATGCAAGTATTGGCTATCGGAGAACCGGAGGAAGGCGACCGGCTTTTGCTTGCTACCAATATCGGCCTGGTGGTTTTTGATAAAAAGACCGGGCGGATGAAAGTGCTGCCGGAACTTGCCGGAAAAACAATCTATTCTGTTTGCCGGATGAATGACGGTTTCCTGTTGGGAACTTCGGAAGGTGTCTATTTCTATTATGTACGCAACGAAAACGTGACCCGGCTTCTTCTCCAGTTGAAAGGAGAAACCATCTCCGATATGCTCTATGATGACAAAACCGGCAACTGTTGGCTGGCTTCATTGACAAACGGCGTGTATTGTGTAGATAACAACTTTCAAATAAAACATCATTATAACAAGCAAAATACTCCTGCTTATTTCCTTACGAACTCGGTCAGGACATTGTCCGGAGATGATAAAGGAAGGGTTTGGATAGGAACCATGGAAGGTTTGCTTATCCTTGAACCGGAGACGGGAACTTTCCGTATCTGCCGTTTTTCTCCTGAAGATCCGACTACCTTGGGGCATAATTCCATCCGCTCTATCTTGAAAGACAATCAAGGGGGAATGTGGATCGGTACATTTTATGGCGGGCTTAATTATTATCATCCCCTTGCTCCGGCATTCGGACGCTTGCAACATTCCGCCTGGCGGAATTCGTTAAGTGATAACACGGTGAGCTGTATTGCCGAAGATCCGGATAATGGCAATCTCTGGATTGGCACGAACGACGGCGGATTAAATTATTATAACCGGAAAACCGGAGTCTTTTCATATTACCGGATGGGTACTTCCGCCAATGCTTTAAAGTCGGACAATATAAAATGTATATGGACGGACAAGGATGGAAGTGTCTATATCGGCACTCATGGAGGGGGAATGAGCCGTCTGCGTCATCAGAGTGGCAGGATAGAAACATATTCCTTTCCCCATTCTACTTCCCTGACTAACAGTTGTTACTCCTTATTAGACGGAACAGATGGAACACTTTGGGTAGGCGGCATGAGCGGGCTTTACCTTTTCGACAAACAGACCGGCGAACTTTCGCAGCATCCGTTGGCTAAAAAGCATAAAAAGTTGGAGAATGTATTGATATATACGTTGTTCCGTGATTCCAAAGGAAGAATCTGGATCGGTACGGAAGAGAGCCTGTTTTTGTATGCCGGCGGGAAACTGGAAGAACTGCATCTTTCCTCTTCGGCTTATCTGCATGGGTTGATACAGGCTTTCTGTGTACAGGAGGATAGCCGTCATGAAATCTGGATTGGTTCTTCCACAGGATTATATTGCTATAAGGAAGGAGTACCGACTGCCTGGAAACACTATACGATGAAAGACGGTTTGCCAAACGACTTTATTTATAATATACTGGAAGATGAACGGGGGCGTTTATGGTTGACAACTAACAAGGGACTGGCTTGCTTCAATACGGAGGAGGGTACTTTCCTCAACTATTCAAAGCAGGACGGATTGCCTCACGATCAGTTTAACTATTTCGGAGCTTGCAAAGCGCACGATGGTACATTCTTCCTGGGGTCTCTTGGGGGCGTTGCCTATTTCAAGCCATACGAATTGGGTGATAATCCATATTCCCCGGATGCGGTGGTAACAGGAGCCGTTGTCTTAAATCAGGTGATTACGGATATGAAAAGTGAACGGGTGCGTTATTATCAGGACGAGCAAGGGCGGATGCTGGGTATGTCGTTCCCTTCCGATCAGAAACTTTTTAATATCCGGTTTGCCGTTATCAACTATTTGGCTGGCAAGCGGAATCAGTTCGTTTACAAATTGGAAGGCTTTGAAACCAAGTGGAACTACTCCCGTCATGTTTCCTTTGCACGGGCGAGTTATTCTAATCTTCCGCCCGGTGAGTATGTGTTTAAGGTGAAGGCATGTAACAACAATGGAAAGTGGAGCGAGGCGACCACTGAATTTTTTGTGCATATCATTCCGATGTGGTATCAGACTTGGTGGGCAAAGACACTTTTCATTTTCTTTTCTTTAGGGCTTCTCATCTTTGTGATCTATTTCTTTATTGCCCGTGCCAAAATGAAGATGCAAGTCCGGATCGAACAGATAGAACGAAACAAGATAGAAGAAATCAGTCAGGAGAAAGTACGTTTTTACATGAATATGTCTCATGAGTTGCGTACTCCGTTGAGTCTGATACTGGCTCCGTTGGAGGAACTCTTGGGGCAGAGCAATCTGAAAGGTACTCCGGTACAACAGAAACTAGATTACGTTTATAAGAACGGTCGTAAGTTGTTGCACATTGTCAACCAGTTACTGGATTTCCGTAAAGCTGAAGCAGGTGCAATGCCTATTCATGTTGCGCAGGTAAATGTGGAAGAACTGTTGCAAGATGCTTTTGCCCTGTTTAAAGAAAATGCGCAGAAACGTGCTATCAGCTTTCATATAAAATCCGATCTGGAAGGACGATTGTTTCCTGCGGACCGGACGTATGTAGAGACCATCTTGATGAACCTGCTGTCTAACGCCTTTAAGTTTACACCGGATGGCGGAAGTATTTCGCTTTCCTTATGGACAGAGGGAGATACCTATGGTTTCACGGTAAGAGATAGCGGAATCGGTATGTCTCCGGAACAGCTAACCCGCATTTTCGAACGTTTCTATCAGGTAGACGGTCAGCGAAAGGGGACGGGTATCGGATTGTCATTGGTGAAGATGCTGGTAGAAAAGCATCACGGCACTATTACGGTAGCAAGCGAACCAGCTCAATATACCGAATTTAAAGTCACGCTACCTGCTGATATGGCTGCCTTCACGGAGAAAGAACGTGAATTGCCGGCACATGAAGTCGAAACATCTGCTTCTCTCCGGGAGCTTCCGGTGGCTGATGAATATTTCTCTGGTGATGCGTCGGCTATAGTTGCAGAAGAACTATCGGACGGTGATCAGATAGAAGCCGGCAGTGAGGAAGAGCGTCCTACTATCTTGTTGGTAGATGACAATAAAGAGATGGTGGATTACCTGAAAGATAATTTCCGGCAGAACTATGTGACGCTTACCGCCGGAAACGGCGAAGAAGCATTGGCTATTATGAAAGAGCACCGTGTGGACATTGTCCTTTCCGACGTGATGATGCCGGGTATTGACGGTATCAAACTTTGCCAGCTTATTAAACGAAATCTGCAAACCTGTCACATTCCCGTCCTTCTGTTGTCTGCCAAAGGAAGTGTCGATGCACAGACGGAAGGCATTCAGGCTGGAGCGGATGATTACATTGCCAAACCGTTCTCGATTCATTTATTGAAAGGAAAAATAGCTAATCAACTGAAAGCACGCCAGCGGTTGAAACACTATTATTCGAATACGATTGATATAGATACTGCTAAAATGACTTCGAATAATCTGGATGAGGAATTCATGAGCAAAGCTATTCAGGTGGTAGAAGAAAATATCAGTAATGAAGACTTCACCTCTGATGAGTTGGCAAGCCAGCTTTGTATGAGTCGTTCGTCACTGTATCTCAAGATGAATTCCATATCCGGTGAACCGCCTGCCAACTTTATCCGGCGCATCCGTTTTAATAAAGCGTGTAAATTGTTGCTTGAAGGGCGCTACTCCATTTCGGAGATTAGCGGAATGGTAGGCTTCGGATCTTCTTCTTACTTCTCTACCAGTTTCAAGAAGTATGTCGGTTGTCTGCCATCGGAGTATGTGAAGCAGCATACTAAGTAATTGCTTTGCGGTTATGCATTTGTTCACCACAGAGGACGCGGAGGACACAGAGGTGAATCTTGTTCAAGCAGGTGCAGAAATGAATGAGAGTTTTTTGTCTACTATAAAGTTGAAAAACATAAAAACATCTGCCACCTGCAACGAAACGCGTGT
>ERZ857503.1855-NODE-1855-length-10868-cov-13.957274_pt1 | contig 10868 bp, 9 predicted proteins | sample MGYA00519766_ERZ857503 | MGnify/ENA primary metagenome ERZ857503 (study PRJEB31778, sample SAMEA3449345) | human gut metagenome | biome: human gut; feature: human-associated habitat; material: faeces | place: United Kingdom | collected 2010/2012 ...
GTTTAGTCCATTAGCCTATATATATGCTAAATCAAAGTAAACTATATTTAGGCAGCCAAATTTGCCTGCCTATAAGTTTTTCCTTATCTTTGTATGAACTAAAGAATACTTGCTTTTTTCTTTTGGCTGCAGTGGTTCTTGGAAGCTCACATGCAACCATCGGACGAAAAAAATCTGGTGGGAAGCTGTTCAAGAAGTCCCGATTATAAGCAAGTGCAAAGAAAGAAACAGAGTGAAAACAAAAAATTGGGAAATACCTTTAATTAACGATTTTGTTTCTTGTTTGTTCCTTAATTAAAATCGTGAAATTTTCAACAATCTGATTTTCAAATCATTATATAAACTATTTTTGAGAGATTGAATTTATTACCAAAATAATATATCTGTCCGTTTAGAGATATTGTAGATGTTTTTGTTGTATGGAATAGTTTTACCTGAAACTTATCATATTCAACTGATACTATTTTTCCTATATTCATTCCGGTTGTTTTTTATTGTAATAATCAATAAATTGTTTCAAAATTGTATCTTGATTTTTTGTGGCATCTACATCAGGGAGAAGGTTATTAACTATATAATCAAAATAATGAATCGTTTTATTATCTCCATCAACATCTACATTTCCCCAAATTCTAAATATTCGATTATCGCTAATTTGAGCAATTTCTTTGTTGCAAACATCATTTATTATCACAATATTTATTGTTGAGTTTGTGGCAAGAGCTTGATAAATAATATTATTCACATGTTCGTCACTAAAACTATAACCAATAACAAATAAAACACTATGTGGAATAAGTAATTTTTTCTGAAACTCACGAAATAATTCAACATATGGGCTGCCTAAACTTTTGTTTTGTTTAGTTGGAGTTGGGTATATGAGTATATTTTTTTTTGCTTTTAATTTTTCTGGATAACTGACCTCTCTGATTTTAAAAAATGTATTGACATTAGAATTATCTTCTATCCAATTTACTGAACCATGTATTTTATATAAGTTTACCATATTTTCTACGGGCTCATATTTTTCAATACTTGTATCCATTCTTTTTGAAAAGATGTAACTAAATAATGCTGGATTAAAAAACTTATTTATCCCCCCTCCAAATCCGTTAATATAATGAATATTTAAACTATCTAATGCTGTTTCATTAAACAGGTCATTATTGGTAGTAAATATGTTTAATCGACTTAAATCCTTGTTTCTAAAAGCAAGTTTTTGATAAAATCTCTGATAATTAGATAAAACGATTTTTGCTTTATCTGCTTTAAAATCTATATTTATTTCATTAAATATTATTTGCTCTATAAAATCTATTAATTTTACACATCTTTCATATTCCGTTTTTCTTTCTATATAATTTTCTAAATATATTCTATTAGAATAAAGAATACCTAATATTTCTTCTAGATTTCCTTTTTCTCGAATTCTTTTATTAATAGCCTTGAATTCTTGCCATATTTCTTTATATGCTTCTTCTTTAGATGTATTTTTTGAAGTAATAATAGCCATAATAACCTTCTTAAAAAGTCCTTTCATATTAGGTATGGCGTTACAACTTGTTCCAGAACCAAATAAAAAATGAATATTTTTTATATTAAAAAATTCTGTTATTCTTTTCCTAATTTCTTGAAGTTGCAAATCTGAAAGACTTTCATCAATAGATTCTTTTTCTTTGATGTCTTTCAATAGATTTGTCGTTCCTTGATAAAAAAATATATCGCTCATATAATCTATCTTTTTGTTATTCATTAATAGTTTCTATCGCCCTTCATTAACATAATTAGAATACAGTACCTTTTCATATGTTAATGAGCGAATAATTGCTTCAAATTTCTATAGTTAAACGATAAATACATTTTGCAAATATATTATTTTTGACTGGATTTATCAATAGGATTATCTGATGATTTTCAAATGATTATCTATTTTCTTTTTCAATCAACCTCAGGTACATTTTGACGTTCTTATTTAATAGAATACATTTTATCTGCTCAGGAAAGACAAAAGCCAGCCTATATATTTTTCTTTTTAGATTTAAATCAATGTTTCTAAAAATGCAATGTTCTAAAGACAAAAAGAGGACAGCCTATATATGCTACTTTCTTTTATAGTTTGATTATGTATAAACGTTTATTCTTTTTCTGTATTATTAATGTATGAATTCGGGTCTCAACAAGAATCTTGATTAATATAATTTCATCAACTTGTTTTTAGTGATAAGCACTATTAATGATACTTTCTATTTCAATTCCGTCAAAGTCTGGTTCAACATAACGCAACATCAAATACATAAGAGCATCATCTTTGGAGACACCATAGTCATGTAATTTACAAGCAAACCGAAACAGATTAGAATTCCGAAATCCCCGACTAACCGGGAAATACCTATCTGACAACTCTTGTGCTTTCTTTATAGCCTGATCGGGGTTCTTGAATTTAGGTGGCTGTAACATGAGACTTTTCCAGAATGTTGCACCTGTACTTTTTATAGTCTTTGATGCCACATAAGGAGTAATCTTTGCTGTTGATGAAGCAGGGACAAAGTGGTATATCTCTGAATCCGCATTATAATATACCTTTGGATCATAACTTATGAAATGTGCCCGTGACAAATTATCACATTTAGAATCTATATGCGTATTCCCCAAGTACCCACTGATTGAGCTATACAGTTCTTTATGAAAAGCTGGATCAAAGGAATCATGTTGGATAATTAGTTTTATTCCTCCTCTTGGTGAATGGAAAGCCATCTTAACATAGGGATCACTTGTGTGTTTCATCCAATCAGAATCTCTCTCCGATAACTCATTGGGGAGATCATAATCTAAGTCTATACAGATATAGCAAGAATAATCTGATAATGCCGTATCTAATCTTTTTCCAAAAATGCCATTAACCAAAACTACAGGTAATTTCTTCTTTAACCAATCTTGTTTTTTCTTATTACCCATATTTCTCTGAATATCTAAAGTAATATCCTTTATATATCCATAAGGAGTTTCTATTTTATTCTTTAGATCAAGTAGTTCTGATATACAGACATACTGATTCCTAAATAATCCTTCTATTAAAGTTATCTTATCTGTCATATTCTATTTATTATAAAAGGTGGGATTTAAGTTATTAATCTCTTATATAATAGTAATGTAGATCGTAGGAGAATATCCCACCTAACGAATTTTTACTATCGTACCACTTTGAGGATAATATTATACTCCTTCTTTAACGTATCTTTTAACGGATCATACGAGCGAGCTTTCTTTTCTTTCATGGGGATAAGTACAAGGATATCCTTCAACCTGACTGTAAGTGTATATGTCCTACAATATTTTATGGCATCCAATAGTTTAGGATCATAGCCACACAAGGCTACTACCTTCTTAAGAAATACAGGTGTTCTTTTTGTCGCTGGCATAAGAACAGGCATTCCACTTATGATTACCCCCACATCACTATTCTCCTTGAAATAATCAAAGACATCTTTCATTAGCTGTGGATCTATATCATCGGAATAGAATACATGAATCGGATCACCATTATGCTGCCTTATCCGAAGTCTACATATAGCTTGAATCATTCCAGCTGTTCTTATTCTTCGTTCAGTCGAATGAATGCCGTAGTTTTTATTAATCAAGGATAATCCAGATTTGCCCGTTCGCCATTCTCCGACAAAAGAGATACCTGCATAATTACTAAAAGCATTGGTAGCTTTATCTTGACCGGAACCACGATAGATAATACTGTATTTTCCTGCCAATCCTTTTTTATTTAGTTCTTCTTCAAGTACTGTCATTATATTCAGGTGCTTATCTTCTTTATCTGGATCACTGTCTCTGGCTACCATGTATTTCCATGTGACAATAAGCAACGGAGAAGCCTGTTGTATCTGATCTGCCAACTCATCAACTATATCCTGTATTCTGTCACGAATTGTATTATCGTCTACATCTTTCTCGAACAACCATCTTTCAAGGGACATCGGAAACTCTTGAAAAGTAATAGGTGACGAGTACATCTTCCCCGAATTTTGGATCAACCTAAAAGGTGTTTTCTTATAATCGCTTAACACATTCGCAGTAGCATCCAGTATGATAACATTCATCTGCATCCCCTTTACCACCCAATCCTTTATAAAGTGATATATTGGATAATACTTCCCTTTTGCATTCCATATAACTGAATAATTTTGGTTGATATACACTAATACCTCTTCCTCTCGATATGTATTCAGGGCTGACTTAGTACTATATAAATGATCGCTGGTTTTTCTTAAGAATGTACTATTCACAGCCTTCATTTCCTGTATTCCTAAACAATGGTAATATAAACCTGCTCCAACGGGGATGCTACCTTTTGATGATGTCCCCAAGTTGCCCATATAAGCAAGAATTTTAAGCCGTTCAAATGTATTAAAGGATTGTATAAAGGATGGCTGTTCGTCTATAATACAAAACTTGCGTACTTCGGTAGACTTTAGTAATGCTCCTAAGTTTCCAGTATATTTAGCTATATCAACTATTTTCTCATTATCATAAGCAAATAGGGCTGGCAGATAATCCAAATAGAGGTGAACACTGGGAACAATCAGAACCTTTTTCTTTGTTACCTGTTCAGGATGTGCTATGTAACTACTGTAGTAATAATCTTCTTGATGTAAAATCACTATTTCGTCTTTCAATGCAAGGAGAGACAGACTTTCCAGCCTTTTCTTCATATCATTTGCATCGGCACGTGTAGCAACAAAGATCACTATTCCCTTATCGCATCTCTTGGCAACCAGATCACAAGTAGCAGTACTCTTTCCACCTCCACATGGGAGAGGAACAATAAAAGCCCCTCCCTTACATGGAATTATGGCATCTCCGGTTTGATGTTTAATAGTTAAATTTGTATCAGACGGATCGAACACAACTTCTATGTCCTTGTAGTCTCTTACTTTTGGCATAATGCTATCTCTTTAAAAAGTCCATTTTCTACTTCTTGGCATTTCTGTGAGTATATCTACCGCTATATTACTATCAAGTATCCTTGTCTGTTGCAATGCAAAGTACAAGCTAATATCTTCTATTAATACTAATTTCCGATCTATATCAGTATCAAGAAGAGATATCAATTCTCCGTTATCATCTACAGCCAACCATCCCCTTGATAAGAATATCTTAGCAGGAATTACATGTAGCATCGGTGCGTTGGCATTATAATGTAGATTGCATGTCAGTTTTCCTATGAGTCCTGTGTCTAAGCGTATCTTTTGCGGCAAACATAAGACATATCCTTTTTGTTTTAATTCTTCTAGTGTCATCATAATTTGTGATAGATTAAAAATCCCCTCCACCTGTCACATGGAGAGGATAATACAGTTTTGCATTAACATGTTATTTTAAACTCGCTATAAGGATGAGCTTTTAAAAATTGCTTAAATGATTTATCAAATTGTACCTTTACTAAGTCTTCCTTTTTTTTGCCGCATCCACGCTTATACTTTGAAGGATTAGTTAATTCTACAACCTCATCATCGCTTAAGTTCTTCAGAAAAGCAATAATACAAGCAGTTGCTTCTTTTTGGCTAAGTTCCTTACATATTTTCTCCCATCCCCCAATGATTAATTCAATCAGCATTTTATTCTTCAAAATAGCTACATTGTTCCCCGTAAATTTCTTCTCAGCATTTTTATGAATATCCATACCGAATTCAGCGTAATCAAAAACCAACATTGGCGTGGTTGAATCCATTGCGTCTACTAGTGGTTTCTTCCTTACTATACCCTTTTGTAGTGTAATCCACTCGCAAGCTGCTGTATAGTTATACCCTTTGCTCTCCAACTCTTGAATGCTTTCCAATACCTTCTTTGTACTATTATCAATCTTTTCGTTAGCTAATACCCCTGTTATAAAATCACTATTATTCCAAGTGAAAACCTTCAAATTAATAGCTTGCAACATTTTGGATAGCTGAATCCAATACAATGGAAAATAAGCATATAATCCCTCTACAGACTTATCAGGATGCTCTTTCCTAATCTGTAAAATTGAGCTATAACGAGTCTGTCCATCGACCACGACAAGTGTTCTATCAAGTTTTCCTTCCGGTATCTCGTTCTCCTCAAAATCAACCACAACATATCCCATCGCAACAGCTATCGAAGCAGGAATCACAATGCACATGACTTGTGCATGAACCTCCAACATCGTCGTGACCAATTCGTCAATAGACTTTGACTTAGGATTGCGGTTCATAGCTAATTTACCTATTGTAAATCCATCCTCTTCTGCACCAATCATATCCACAAGAACAAGAGAACTAAATACCTTCGCAAATCTTTTAGGTGCTAAGTCTATCATCTTTCGAGACTCTTTCTTACAAACTTCCATTAGATCAGGAGGTAAATTACCAACTATTGATAATAACTCTTTAAATGCTACATGAGTTTCTCCAATCTGCTCTACCTGTTCATTTAAATCAGTAGACATTTTCTTACTTTCTTTTCCCATAATGTTTTTGTTATAAATTGGTTAATATGTGTTCTTGGGCAACGATAGCCTGAAATTCGTAGGACAACTCTTTCACCAGATCTATACGACCTAATTCAAGAGCAACTTTCAATCTGAGAAGAAGATTTTGTTTCCTCTCCATCAGTTGCAGCAGTTCTAAGTTGTCAGTACTTTGTTTCATTCTTCGTTACTTTTTTAACGCTGCAAAGGAAAAAAGAATAATTTTAATCAATTGAGTTATAATGTGTTATAACTGTTATAACTGTGTTATTAGAGAATATAACAAAAATGACCGAAGAGTATATCCTTAATTTCAAAGAGATATTTTTAGAATAATAAAATAAAAAAGCCACTCTTATTAAAAGAATGGCTAATTAAACATTACTACATACAATGGTTTTTATTTTTCATCTTCACACCTCGGGAAGAAATCAGGATACAACTCATACATTTTTCTTTCAAATTCTTCATCTTTAACTCTTTCAGCATACTGAGATCCAGCTGAAGCTTTTTCAAAATCTTCATGATCAGAGATAAAGAAATATTTTAGTGATTCATATTTAGAAGATACAGTACAGAGGTATTTTACTATATAAAATAGAGCTTTAATATCTCCTTTCCATGTAACTTTTTCCTCTAATTCTAAATCTTCCGGATAACGAATACTTGTTAAATGAAAAGCAAAACGCTCTAAAGTAGTACGAGTACTATCAATATAGCCTTGTTCCGCTATATAATTGACAAATTCCGCAAAAGTTTTGACACCACGGTTATGAGCCTTAAAATTTCTTTTATTTTTTATATATGAATTATCATCATCTTTGTTTGATGGTAATTTAAAGTAGTCATCAGGTAATACGAACATGTGATTAGCAGAAACCGCATTTATCGGTACATTTGTTTCATTAACATGAGCCTCTTGATTCAGTTCATTAATAACATCATTATATATATCAATATATTCAGGATGCTTTATAACTTTTTCAATAATAGCTTGTTCTCTTGATGTATAATATATTTTTCGTTCTAAATATAATTGCAACATCTCTTTAAAAGCTACAATACTCAATTCATAATTAAAATCCCCTTGTTGAATAAGAGTATAATGCTTACTGAATGCCGGAAAGTTTTTTTCAAGAAAGGAGCTGTTATAATTTATTCCTGTAACCAATTCTTCCATTAATATATCTCCTTCTTCATCGAATGAATCATCAACCATAATCGTTTTAATTAGATGTACACGACTATATATAGAACAAATTTTTGAAACTTCTGTTATATCCAACGCTTCAAAAAATATATAATTTTTAAAAGCCTCCTTATTATCATCAATAATAGCTTGACAAAGAAGCTCATGAGTATAAACGGAACATTGAATGTTATTTATAATAGTACAAAATACTTTTTTAGGAAGCTCTCTAAGTACATAATAAATCTCCTCTACAGAGATTCCATCATCTACTGAGTATAAGCTAACTAACTGATCAATAATATCATTAGAATTTCTGTAGGTTTCAATATACCCAATTATTTCCACAAAAGGTAGATAAACCCTAAATAAGAAAGATGCTTCCTCTATTTTTTTTACTATGTTTCTTAATTTGTTTTTTGACTGTTCACTTCTGTCTTTTTGATTAATGCCTTCCTTAAATTTTTTACAACCATCCTCCATTTTTTTCCAATATTTATTATGATATATTGTCAAATTTTCCAATCTATTATAATAATCATTAGTTTCAGCCAATAACGATTTGACCTTATTTCTAGTAATATCTTTTGTACTTATTAAACTGTTTTCCATATATTACAATTCTAAATTATTATTCTACTGCTTCTATTTTCCGAGTATCTTGTCTTTTTCTTTCTAATCGTAGTATATATACCATCGGCACACAGTTCTTCATATCCTTATCCCAATATGCTTTTTTATGAAATGTATTTACGTAAAATGCATTAACAAATGCAAACGCTATATTATTCAATCCTTGCTTTTGAAGAAACTTTATTTTTTCTTTATTTTCGACTTCATGAATTGTTTTGATTATAACTTTTTTCCAGAAACAAGTCGCCTTGCCTACCCATGGTTCAATATTAACTTCTACAATGTATCGATGAATTATTTTTCTCATTGTTTCTAAATCCGTTCCATTTCTTAGGCTATCATAGGAACTGCTAAGAGAATTCATCATATCATCAAAAGTAATATCTGCCTGAATCTGTTGTTGCAAATTATTGATAGCAGCCTCGCATTTTCTTATATTGTTTTGTTCATTTTTTATGATATCATTCTGTTTCTGAGTAAATTCCTCATACTTTTCTTTAGTCAAACGACCATGAACAAAATAATTTTCATCTAAATCAGATCGACGTTTCATTGTAGAATCAACCAATTCACGAGAATATGTTATTTTTTGATTATATATTTTAATCTCTTCCTCATAAGTTTTTTTAGCATCACTCCGCTTGCAAACCATGTCTTCATGCAATTCTTGAAGAGCAACATACCAAACTAGAGACTCAATCATATTTACGTTAATATCAGGAGAGTGAATTAATCCTTTTTCGACTCCATTGTGCTTTACCCTACAAGAATAAGAGCCATCCATAAGATTAACAGAGTAAGAAGCACCACATGAACAACGAATTAATGGAGTTAGTAAATGTGATCCTTTTTGTTTTGAACGTACTCGATTTTCCTGTCGTTTTACCCTACATTTCTCCCACGTTTCATCATCTATTATCCGAGGATAAATATTATTACTGGTTCGCTCTCCTTTATACAAAGGATCTTTAAGCATATGATAAATTTCAGCTTTAACATTAGTAATGGAAAGATTTTTAAAGTAACCTCTTGATTTAAGCTCTTTTCCGAGTTCTGATACGCTATACTCACCAGAATTATATAGATCAAACATAAGTTGTATTAGTTTGGAATCATTCTCATCAATAGCCCAAAATCCATTCTCGTCTATTTTATAGCCTAACTTTACTTTTCCTCCCATATACTTTCCTTTGTTATAGCCTTCTTTCTTCGCTCTTTCAAACCGAGCCATCTTATTTCTCATCTCAGATTCGGCTAATTGAGCATATAAAGTAAACATCGTTTCTGCTCCTTCATCTATTGTTCTATCTTCTTTGAGCAAATGAATTCTAGGTTCTTTAATGATAAGTTGAATTTTTCTTTCTACAAGATATTCCAAAATACTAAATAGAATTTTTTTACGTCTAGCAATACGAGAAATCTCCCATGCGAACACACAATCATATTTACCAGTTTCTACCAATTCTTTCATGCGATTGAGACCGTATCTTTCTTCTTCATTTAGCCTTATCGCACTTTCTTTTGTTGCTATTGAGACAATATCATTATTTTTGTAACCATGGGAATAGGCTAAGTCATATAACTCCTTTTCCTGTTCATTAAAAGATTGGCTTTCTGTTGATACCCGGACTAACAATATACACTTCATATAAAGAAAAGCTATAAATGGTTAATACTGGTCAAATATAATACAAATATAATCCACCACCAAATCGTATATTTATATAACTTGGGAAATTGTGTGGTGTGGGTCGCGGAATGGACGTTGGGAAATCAATGAGGACCCGCGTTTCAGTTGTCCGGCAACTGAATGTATCTTGGTGGTTTCTAAACTTTCACCCAGTGAAAGAGGAGGAAGAATGGAAGGAAGGCGTTTGGCCATCATCGATTTACCGCTACCCGGAGCACCTACCATTATTAAATTATGCCCTCCGGCTGCTGCAACTTCTAGTGCCCTTTTTACATTCTCTTGTCCTTTTACGTCTGCAAAATCCAGGTCACAGTTGGTCTGCTGTTGATAGAATTCTTCCCGTGTATTGACAACAGTCGGCTCTAATTCGCGTTCATTATTGAAGAACTCGACGACCTCCTTGATATTACTGACTCCATATACTTTTAATTGATTGACAACAGCAGCTTCCCGTGCGTTTTGTTGGGGAATGATTAGTCCTTCGAAACCATCCTCGCGAGCTTTGATAGCAATGGGAAGCGCACCTTTGATAGGTTGGATACTTCCGTCCAGACTTAGTTCGCCCATTAGCAAATAGCGGGAAAACTTCTCGGAAGAGATTGTTTCGCTAGCTCCTAATAATCCGATGGCAAGAGGCAAGTCATAAGCTGAACCCTCTTTTCGAATGTCAGCAGGTGCCATGTTGACTACTATATTGCTGGTGGGCATTTTATAACCATTCACCAGTAATGCGGAGATGATGCGTTGATGGCTTTCTTTGACCGCAGAATCCGGAAGGCCGACGAGATAGAACATACAGCCGCGCGAGCTGTTGACTTCGATTGTGATGAGTGTTGCATCAATCCCTTGAACAGCCGCTC
>ERZ857503.1857-NODE-1857-length-10859-cov-4.035080_pt1 | contig 10859 bp, 8 predicted proteins | sample MGYA00519766_ERZ857503 | MGnify/ENA primary metagenome ERZ857503 (study PRJEB31778, sample SAMEA3449345) | human gut metagenome | biome: human gut; feature: human-associated habitat; material: faeces | place: United Kingdom | collected 2010/2012 ...
GGGACAGAATTTTGTCTCTTGTATCCGTTCAGGGAACAAACGGGGGACAAAATCAGGAAAAATTGATGCAATGTTTTATTATTCCTTTGTGTTTAATGTGTTGATTATCAATGTTATCGAAGTTGGATTGTTTCTTCTTCCATCTCCCATTATTTATTATGTAATATGTTGATAATAAATTGATTGTGTGTTATTATTTGCCCACGCAAAACCGGGAAAATATCGAACCGAGAATATCGTTCGTCGTAATTTCTCCTGTAATGGTGCCGAGATGGTGGAGTACCTCGCGGATATCTTGGGAGAGCAGGTCGCCCGGCAAGCCTTCCTCTATGCCCTGTCGGGCTCGGGCGAGCGATTCGGAGGCATGAAGCAGGGCTTCGTGATGGCGGGCGTTGAAAACTACGGTTGCTCCCGCGTTGTCCAGATCGTCCGTGCGTACGCTCTCGCGCAGCGAACGGAGCAGTCCGTCCAAATGAGTTTCGAACTTGGCCGACAGCCATTCGACGGGAACGGATATCCGTTCCCGGAGAGTTGCCTGCTTGGATGCGAGTTCTTGCGCATCCAGCCGGTCGCATTTGTTCAGGACGATGATGAGCCGTTGTTCGGTCCGGAGCGGAATCCCGGCGTAGAGGGCGCTTATTTCTTCCGCGTCGTCGCGGGCATCGGCTACCAGCAGTACGACGGCAGCCTTGCCTATCCGATCGTACGTTCGCTCGATACCCATGCTTTCGAGCGGGTCGTCGGTTTCGCGGATCCCTGCCGTATCGATGAAGCGGAACGGCAGTCCGTCTATGTTCAGCGTCTCTTCGATGACGTCGCGCGTCGTGCCTGCGATGTCGGATACCAAGGCTCTGTCTTCTTTCAGCAAGGCGTTCAGCAGGGTGGACTTGCCGACGTTCGGAGCGCCGGCAATGGCTACGGGAATACCGTTTTTGACAGAATTGCCCAGTGCGAAAGAGGATATCAATCGGGTTATTTTCCGTTCGACGGCCGTCAATATTTCGAGCAATTGTTCCCGATCGGCAAACTCCACGTCTTCTTCGCCGAAGTCCAGTTCCAGCTCGAGTAGAGATACGAGGTGTACGAGTTTTTCCCTGAGTTGGCCGAACTCGTCCGAGTAGCCTCCTCGCATTTGTCTGAACGCCAAATCGTGTGCGGCGCGGTTGTCGGATGCGATGACGTCGGCGACGGCTTCGGCTTGCGACAGGTCCATTTTGCCGGCCAGAAATGCCCGTAGCGTGAACTCGCCCGGTCGCGCGGTCCGAGCGCCGTGCCGGATTGCCAATTCCATCACGCGGCGAAGAATGTAGTCGGAGGCGTGGCACGATATTTCGATCATGTCCTCGCCCGTATAGGAGTGCGGAGCGCGGAAAAGAGAGACCAGCACTTCGTCTATAACGGTTTCGCCGTCGCGAATCGTTCCGTAGTGGATCGTATATCCTTTCTGCGTAGACAGGGGCTTTCCTTGTATGCTTCTGAACAGCGCGTCGCCGATCGGCACGGCCCGTTCTCCGCTGATCCGGATCAGCGCGACGGCGCCGCCTGTACCCGTCGCGACGGCGGCAATCGTCTCGTTCCGCTCGTTAGTCATTTGCCGATGTAGAGTATTTGGCCGATCCGCAGTCGCGTATCCGGCAGGTTATTCCGGCGCATGATTCCTTTGACGGTCGTACCGTATCGCTTGGCAATGGCCCCGAGCGTGTCGCCCTTCTTAACCTTATATTTCGTGCCGACCGGTTCTTTCGGTTTGTAGTCCTCGCCGGTCTGTCCGTATTCCGCCTGCTTCTGTCCGTTCAGACGCTCCTCGTCGTTGTCGTCGTTGCGGGCGAACAGCGCGCTCTGGCAATCGATGAACCGGGAGATTTCGCGTTGCGGCAGCACGAGCGGGTAGGGCTTGATCGTGGCCGGTATGATTCCCTGTTTGTACTGGGGATTCAGCAGCCGGATCATTTCTTCGGGGATGCCGAGCGCCTCGGCCACTTGATCCAAATGCAGATGGCGGTCGATCATGACCGTGTCGGTCGCCAGAGGAATCGGCGGATCGTTTGGCGTGATACCGTAGTCCGGGTAATAATGGTACAGATAGGTCATGGCGACCAGCGCCGGGATGTAATCCCGTGTCGCTTGAGGCAAGTAAGGGTAAATGTCCCAGTAGGTCGAGGCCTTTCCGCCGGCTCGCTTCAGTGCCTTGATTACGTTGCCGGGACCGTAGTTGTACGACGCGAGGGCGAGCGTCCAGTCGTCGAACATGTCGTACAGGTCTTTCAGATAGCGGCAGGCGGCGCGCGTCGAGAGGACGGGATCGCACCGCTCGTCGACGAGCGAGTTGACCTCCAGTCCGTAGACCTTGCCCGTTGCGGGCATGAACTGCCACAGACCCGCTGCGCCCATGGGGGATACGGCCGTCGGCGAGAGGGCCGATTCGATGATCGGCAGCGCGCGCAGCTCGACCGGAAGACCCGCCTTGATGAGCTCCTCTTCGATCAGCGGGAAGTAGTACTGCGACATGCCGAGGATGCGGCTGATCGTGCCGGAGCGGACGTTGGTGTAGCGGTCGATGTAGCCTTTGACGATGTAGTTGTAGGGGAGCTGCACGGGCGATACGAGGTCGCGCAGCCGCCGGACGTAGACCGAGTCGGGCGTCCGGTCGCCGGCGGCGGCCGCCGCCGGGTCGAAACCGACGTAGGTGCTGAAGAACTCCTCGTAGGCGCCGAGGGTCTGCCGCTCGCGCCAGACGGCCAGCAGCGAGTCGATCTGCACGGGGGAGAGGTCCACGGCGAGCCGGTCGTTGTAGCGGGGGGCGTCCGCTGCCGTTTCGGGCCGGGGAGCCGTCGCGCCGGCGTCCGCGGCGGGGGCGGGAGCGGCCGCGGGGGCCGTTTCGGCGGTCTGCGCCTTGGCTCTCTTCTTGCGCGGGCGTTTGTCGAGGGTCGCGGCCTGCGGCACGCCGAACGCGAAGAGCAGCAGGAGGGGTAGCAGTTTTCTCATAGCTTAGAAATTGATGCTCATGTTGAAGCCGAAGACGGGGCGGTTGCCCCCTTGGGCCGGCATGTAGGGATAGTCGATCAGCGGTTCGAGGTTCATCGAGAGGTCGTCCGAGATGTCGTAGTCTTTCAGATGGGCGTCTACATGGGCGTCTACGATCTGGAGGATGTAGAGACCCGCCGTGAGGATGATGCAGAGGTCGCGGTTGCGGCGGTAGCTGTCCTTGTAGCTCTTGAGCGTTTTGGCCGGAATGCGGCCTTGGAACTCGTCGGGCGAACCGTCGGGGTAGGCGTCGCGGTTGTCGTCGTAGGCCGTGCGCAGGGCATAGGCTTTCTTGAAGCGTTGGAAGCCGCGGTTGTTCCAGTCGATGCAGTAGATCATCGAGGCGAAGCCTCCGACGACGAACGGCACCTTCCAGTAGCTTTTGTTGTAGATCTGGCCGGCGCCCGGACAGATGCAGGCCAGCGTCGTGGCCTTCTTCACGTCCGAGACGTCGTTGGTTGCGTAGTTCACCGCCGCGTCGCCGAGGAAATAGACGTACGAAGCGATCGTAACGCCCAGATAGAGCTGGCGCCGCGTATTGCTGCGGATCATCTTGGTTTGCAGCACGTCGAGCGCCGCGTCGCGGTCCGTGCTGATCAGCGTGAGCTGGTCGTAGGCGCGTTTCATCGGGCGGTAGTCGTTGCTCTCGCGGATGAAAAGCGCCAGTCCGGCGCCGAGTGTGCCGTAGAGGATCGGCAGTTTCCAGTACTGTTTGTTGTAGACCTGACCGTAGCCGGGCAGGACGGCCGAGATCCAGCAGACCTTCGAGAGCGACATCGAGTCGCTCATGAACCAACCCCGTTTGCGGCGGGTCGTGTCGAGCAGTACGGACGGTGCGCTCCGCAGCGAATCGTCGGCCGCGAGGATGCGCTCCGTGTCGTACACGAGGCTGTCGCGCCCGAGCGTATCGGCGAGCACGGCCGCCCGCAGTCCGAGCGAGTCGAGCGACAGGGTGTCGGCCACGTAGACGAGCCGGTTCGCGGAGTCGAGCGCCGCGACGATTCCGGCCGGAGTAACGATGCGCCCGAGCGAATCGACGGTCAGCCCCTTTCCCGCACCGAAGAGGAGCGAGTCGGCGCTCAGGGCGAGTGCGCCGCTTCCGCGGGCGAGCGTGTCGGGTTGTTCGATCAGCCCTCTGCGGACGATCGTCCGCGGGCCGCGGCGGCTTTGCGCGGCGGCCGGTTGCACGGCGGCGAGAAACGCGATGAGCAGCAGCAGAAGCGGCAGAAGCCGGTGGCCGCATGCGTGCGCGATGCCGTCGCGGAGCGCCTGCATTCGGGACGAGGGGTCTGCCGCCGCCGGAGCCGGAGCCGTCCGTTCGGCAATCGCTCGGCGGTCGGAGGGGCGGAGCGCTCCGGTTCGGAAAGAGGGGGCCTCCGGTTTCTGCGGCGCGGAAGGCCGCAGCGCCTCTGCGGCGACCGCCGAGCGGACCGAGCGGGGAACGCCCGCCGGCAGGGGCGATCCCTGCGGCGCGGTGTGCGTGATGCGGCTGCCCTCTTTCATGCGGGTGTTAATTGCGTGAAGTGAAACGTTCGAGGATCCGTTCGATCTGCGCGTCGTCTTCGAAACCGATGACGATCTTGCCGCCGCCGTTTTTCGAGCGGCGGATGCTGATCTGCTCCGTGAAGAGTTTTTCGAGCTGTTCGACCAGCCGGGCGTAGCTCTCGGGGTACTCCTCCTCGTCGGCGGGTGCGGCGGAGCGTTTCTCGGCCGCCGCACGGGCCAGCTCTTCGAGCTGCCGCACCGACAGCCCTTTGCGGACGCAGCGTTTGAGCAGGCGCACCTGCAGCTCGTCGGGCGCTCCGGCGATCGCCTTGGCGTGTCCCATCGAGATGAGGCCCTCCTTGAGGGCGAACTGCACTTCGTTCGGAAGTTTCAGCAGACGCATGTAGTTCGAGACGGTCGAACGCTTCTTGCCCACCTTCTCCGACAGGGCGTCCTGCGTGAGGTGGCACTCCTCGATGAGGCGCTGCATGCCCAGTGCGATTTCGATGGCGTTGAGGTCCTGCCGCTGGATGTTCTCCACGAGGGCCATGGCGTGCAGGTTCTCGTCGTCCGCCTCGCGGACGTAGGCCGGGAGGGTCCGCAGGCCGGCCCGCCGGGCGGCTCTCCAGCGGCGTTCGCCGCTGATGATGACGTATTTGCCGTCGCTGCCGCGCTTCACGGTGATCGGCTGTATGACGCCCAGCTGGCGGATCGAATCGGCCAGTTCGCCGAGCGCCTCCTCGTCGAACGAGGTGCGCGGCTGCGTGGGGTTGGGGACGATCTCCCCGATGGGAATCTCGGCCATTTCGCTCATCGGCGCCACCTGCGCTTCGACCTTGTCGGTGCCGAAGATCGCGTCCAGCCCGCGTCCTAATCCTTTCTGTTTCATATCGTGGTCCGTTTTATTTCTTGCGGTTGCGTTTGAGCAGCTCGCGGGCCAGCGTCAAATAGTTCGCCGAACCTACGGCCGCAGCGTCGTAGAGCATGACGGGCTTGCCGTGCGAGGGCGCTTCTCCCAAACGGATGTTGCGCTGAATTATTGTGTCGAAAACCAGCTCCTTGAAGTGTTCGCGCACCTCGGCGACCACTTGATTGTTGAGGCGGTTGCGCATGTACATCGTCAGCAGGAAGCCTTCGATTTCGAGCGAGGGGTTGAGGCCGCTGCGGACGATCCGCACGGTGTTGAGGAGCTTCGACAGCCCTTCGAGCGCGAGGTATTCGCACTGCACGGGGATGAGCACCGTGTCGGCCGCCGTGAGGATATTGACCGTCGTGTAGCCCAGCGAGGGCGAGCAGTCGATGAAGATGTAGTCGAAGCGGTCGCGCACCTCGTCCACGATGCGTTTCATCACGCGGTGGGCGTCCTCCATCTTGGGCAGTTCGGTGTCTGCGGCCACCAGATCGATCGACGAGGGCAGCACCCAGAGGTTCTTCACGTCTTCGCTCCGGAGGATCACCTCCGAAGCCGTCCGGGCGCCCGTGATGCACTCGTAGATGCCGTCGAGGTCGATGTCGAAACCCAGACCCGAGGTGGCGTTGGCCTGCGGGTCGGCGTCGAGCAGCAGCACCTTCTTGCCCAGCAGGGCGATGGAGGCCGCGAGGTTGATGGCCGTGGTGGTTTTGCCCACGCCGCCTTTCTGGTTGGCTAATGCGATTACCTTTGCCATGTTTTCTTCGGAGTTTATAAGCAGGCAAATTTACGCAAATATTACGGGTTCTGCAAATGCCGTTCCGTCAAATTCGCATCCGCGGGCGCTGCGCGCGGCTTTTGCGGCGTAAAAAGACGCTTCGCGCTCCGGACGTTGCCGAAAAATGATTATCTTTGTCCGAAAATGCGGTTTCGCTCGGACGGCCGGCGGCCCCGCGGTGCGCCGGCCCGCGTTCGAAACCGCCTCCGGCGCGCAGGACGCGGGCCGGAGCGGCGAGGCGGTATGCGGCCGGAAGCCGGGTGCGGCGGTCCGTTCCGCGGCGGCCGAACCTCCGCGAACGTTTCAAAAAACGGAACTTATGACAGAGAATCGAAATCCCAATCCCGCGGCGGAGCCCGCTCCGCAGCCGCAGGAACGGCGCGATGCGCAGGCCCCCGCGCCGGGCGGAACGCCGGAGGGAGCGCCGGAAACGGCCGCTCCGCAGCCGCCCAAACGGCACTCTTTTCCCAATGCGGGCGATCTGTTGGCCATGCTGGGCATCTTTCTCGTGGCGCAGGTCGTCGGCGGTTTCGCGGCCCTGCTCTGCGGCGCGGTCCCATTTTCCCGCGTGGGGGCCATGACCCCTGCCGAGACGGGCAAGCTGCTGGCCGTGTCGGGCGCCGTGGCCTATGTGCTGACTTTCTGCGGGATCGTCGGCTACCGCCGGATGCGCGGCGGCCGCGGGCGGATCGCACGCTTTTCCGTGCGGGGGCTCGATCCCGTGCTGCTGCTCTGGGGGCTCGTCTTCCTGCTGGCCGCGGGCGTGGTGCTCGAACCGCTGCTGGCGCTCCTGCCCGCTCCCTCGATGCAGAACTACGGAACCGGGCTCTGGACGATCGTCGCCGTGGTGCTCTTCGCGCCCGTCTTCGAGGAGCTGATCTGCCGCGGCTTGGTGCTCGAATCGCTGCGCACGCGCTACGGCGTGGTCGCCGCGTGGCTGCTTTCGTCACTCTTTTTCGGGGTCATCCACTTGCAGCCCCAGCTGGTGGTCAACGCCTTCTTCGTCGGTCTGATTCTCGCCTACATCTACATCCGCACCGATTCGCTCTGGCCGGCGATGATTCTCCATGCCGTGAACAACGGCGTGGCCTACCTGATGATGACCTTGGGGTGCGGCAGTTTTCTCCTTTCGGACCTCGTTCCCGACCGCACGGTCTATACGATCCTCTATGTCGTTTCGGCCGCGGTCTGCGCCGCTTCGGGCGTGATGGTTTGGCGGACGCTGCGCGAGCTGGGACGCCGGGAGAAAAAGCGCGATGAGGCGTAATAATCCGCGTGCGGAAGCGTTATTACCTATAAAATTGCGTATCTTTGTGCGTCGGTAAAATGGGTTTTCGTTCGAAAATAGCGCTTGGAGCCCTGCTCCTCGCGTCCGGATGCCGGGAGGCTCCCGGCTATTTCGTGGGCGACACGACGCTGGCGCGCGTCGGCCGCACGGAGCTGTACCGGCGCGACGTGGTGTCGGCCGTGCCTCAGGGCATGTCGGGCGAGGACAGCGTGGCGTTCGTCGAACTCTTCATCGACCGCTGGATCAAAAAACAGCTCAAGCTGCGCGAGGCGGATCGTCTCTTTTCCGAGTCGGCGGAGGATATCGACCGGCAGGTCGAGGAGTACCGCCAGTCGCTCCTGATCCGCAAGCTCGACCAGTACTACGTGGACCGCACGATCGACACGGCCTTCACCGACGACGAGATCGCGGCCTACTACAAAGCCCACCGATCCGACTTCCTGCTCGACCGCACGATCGTCAGGGGGCGCATCCTGCGCTTCGACGAGCGTTACCGTCAGGCGAAAAAGCTGCTGGAACTGATGGCGTCGCCCTCGGCCGAGCGGCAGCAGGACTTCCGCGACCTGTGTGCCAAGAACGAGTTCCTGCTCACCGATTTCACGGAGGCGTGGGTCGATTTCCAAGAGTTTCTGAGCTATCTGCCCACGCTCCGCTCGCAGAACTACGACTCGGCGCTCGATGTGCGCGGCGTGCAGCAGATGCGCGATGCGCACGACCGCTACTACTACCAGATCGAGGCGGTCCTCCGCGCGGGCGAGCCCATACCGCTCGAACTCGTGCGCGGCAACATCCGCCGCATCCTCTTCAACAGGCGGCAGAGCGAGCTGATCCGCAGCCACGAGGAGGAGCTTTACGCGAAGGCCGCCGCGGAGGGCGACTTCCGGATTTACGAACAGAACAAAACAGAGAAATAACGAAGAGTATGTCAAAGAAAGGTTTGCTGCTCGCGGCCCTCGTGCTGGGCGTCTGGAGCGCCGGGGGCCAGACGCGGCAGGTGATGCTCGACAAGGTCGTGGCGGTGGTGGGCGGTTCGTCGATCCTCTACTCCGAGGTGGACGAGTATGCCCGTCAACTGACGGCGCAGCGCCGCGCCGAGGGCTACACCTCCGACCGCAATCCCCACAACGAGGCGCTCGAAGCGCTGCTGACGCAGAAGCTGCTCTACAATCAGGCGCTCATCGACTCGGTCGAGGTCAATACGGCCGATCTGGTTTCGCGCGTGGACGAGCAGGTGTCGATGATGGCCGAGGAGGCCGGCGGCATCGCCGAGCTGGAGGCCCGGCAGCATATGGCGATCTTCAACATCCGCGAGGTCATGCGCCGGCGCTACGAGGAGCAGGCCTATGCGCAGGCGATGCAGGGACAGGTGGTGAGCCGCGTGAAGGTGATCCCGGGCGAAGTGGAGCGTTTCTACAAGAAAATCGACCGCGACAGCCTGCCGATCATCCCCGAGCAATACGTCTATGCGCAGATCACCCGTTTCCCGAAGTCGATGGTGCAGGCCAAGCAGCGTGCGAAGGAGCGGCTGCTGGAGATGCGCGAGCGCATCATCCGCGGCGACGCGAAGTTCGAGAACCTCGCCCGCATGTATTCGCAGGACGGTACGGCCATCCGCGGCGGCGAGATGCCGCCCATGCGCCTGAACGAGCTGGATCCTTCGTTCGCGGCGGCGCTCGAAAAGCTGCGCCCGGGCCAGATCTCCGAAGTAACGGAGTCGCAGTTCGGATTCCACATCATCCAGTCGATCGACAAACGCGGCAACGTCTACCGCTTCCGGCACATTCTGGTCAAACCCGACTATACGCAGGAGGAGCTCGTGGCTTCGCTCCATACGCTCGACAGCCTCGTGCGGCTGGTGCGGGCCGATTCGATCACTTTCGAAAAGGCTGCGCGCGACTTCTCGGACGACGCCCACTCGAAGATGAACGGCGGCATCGTGTCGAACCACGACATCCTCGAACACTGGAGTGCGACGGACGTCCGCTACACGCAGACGGCCTTTTTCAAGGAGGATTTCGGCCGCTACCGCAAGATGGACGACTACAATGCGTTGCAGCGTCTCAAGGTCGGCGGGATTTCCGACGCCTTCCTCACGCAGGACATCGCGGGCAACGAGCTGGCCAAGGTCGTGAAACTCGTCGAGGTCATCCCCACCCATACGGCCGAGCTGGGCAAGGACTACCTGCGGCTCGAAGAGATGGCGTTGCAGGCCAAGCAGGAGCGCGTCTTCGAGGAGTGGCTGACGAAGAAGATCGAAGGCATGTACGTCTTCATCGCCCCCGAATACCGCAACGGGGAGTTCCGGAACAAACATTGGGTCAAATAAACCGTCGGGATGCGCAAACTGCTTTCGATAGCCATCGTCGTGCTGGCCGTGGGCGGCGTCTTCGCCGCGAGCCCGGGCGCCGCGTTGTTCCGTCCGCAGCCGCCTCAGACCCCGCCCGACGAGGAGCCCGCGGGCGAAAAGAGCGAGCCCGAAAAGAAACTGATCGATCTGAAAGCCGACCTGATGGGGCCCGTCGCCCCGGGCGATTCGGCGATCTTTCTGGTGGGCGACTTCGCCGCACAGCACAACGGAGCGGTCATCACGGCCGACAGCGCCGTGCGTTACTCGGCCGACCGGATCGAGTTTTTCGGCCACGTGCTGATCAACCAGAACACGACCTACATCTACGGCGACCGTGCCGAGTACGACGGTTCGATCAACGAGGCGCGGGTCTACTCCGACATCGTGAAGGTCGTGGACGGCGACGCCACGCTCTACACCTACAACTTCGTTTTCAATACGAAGGACAACGTCGGCACCTTCACGGGCGGCGGCGTGATGTACAACCGCGACAACCTCATGGAGGCCCTCCGCGGATACTACTTTTCGAACACGAAGGAGCTGGTGTGCGCCGACAGCGTGCAGATGCGCAACGACGAGTATCGGATGAAGGGCGACTCGGTGATCTACGATCTCGACACGGACCACGCCTTCTTCTTCGCACGCACGAATATCTGGAACCGCGACGGCGACTACATCTACACCGACCGCGGCAGCTACTCGAAGGCCGACAGCCTCTACTCGCTGACGCTCAACGGATACATCCTCACCGCCAAACAGGAGGTGTGGAGCGATTCGCTCGATTACTGGCGGGGCGAGGAGCACGCCGTGCTCAGGCGCAATATCCAGATCGACGACTCGGAGCGCAAGACCCTCGCGTTCGGCGATTACGGCGAATATTGGAAAGAGCCCGGCAACGCCCTGCTGACGCTCCGCCCGTCGCTCGTCAACTACGACCCCCAGCAGCCCGATTCGCTCTTCGCGCGGGCCGATACGATCTGGCTCTATACGATCTTCCCGCAGCGCGACGCCTCCGCGGCCGCTGCAC
>ERZ857503.1871-NODE-1871-length-10803-cov-2.923055_pt1 | contig 10803 bp, 6 predicted proteins | sample MGYA00519766_ERZ857503 | MGnify/ENA primary metagenome ERZ857503 (study PRJEB31778, sample SAMEA3449345) | human gut metagenome | biome: human gut; feature: human-associated habitat; material: faeces | place: United Kingdom | collected 2010/2012 ...
GCGAGAAGGGCGCCGCCGAGCCGCACAACCGCTACCCGGTGGGAGACGGAACGCTCGACAGGCTGCTCGGCGTGGTTTACCTAAAGGACCTGTTCGTACACCTCCCCGACGAAGGGTTCGACCTGCGCGCGCTGATCGAGCCGGCCAAGTTCTTCCACGAGGGTTTCGAGGTTTACAACGCCCTCGAACAGTTGCGCAACGAACAGTTGGGATACGGCATCATCTGCGACGAATTCGGCGTGACGCGCGGCATCATCACCCTGAAAGACATCTTCGAAGCGCTCGTCGGCGAACTCCCCGACCCACGCGAGGAACCCGACATCGTGCGGCGCGACGACGGCAGCTGTCTCGTGGACGGGCAGTGTCCCTACTACGACTTTCTCGCCTGGTTCGGGCTCGAGGAGGTATTCCAGCACAATGCCTACAACACCGTCAGCGGCCTGATTCTCGAACAGTTGGCGCATATTCCGGCCACGGGCGAAAAGCTGTCGTGGAACGGCTTCACGTTCGAGATCGTGGACATGGACGGGGCGCGTATCGACAAGGTGCTGGTCACGTTCGATCAACAGGAACAACTATGAAAATCGCAGATATAGAATTAGGCGGGCATCCCCTGCTGCTGGCGCCGATGGAGGACGTGACCGATCCGTCGTTCCGCTATATGTGCAAGCGGTTCGGGGCCGACGTGGTCTACACGGAGTTCATCTCCTCGGACGGACTGATCCGCGACGCGGCCAAGTCGCTCAAGAAACTCGAAATCGACGACGCGGAGCGTCCCGTGGGGATTCAGATATACGGCCACCTGATCGAACCGATGGTCGAGGCGGCACGGATGGCCGAGGCCGCCGGTCCCGACATCATCGATATCAATTTCGGCTGTCCGGTGAAGAAGATCGCCGGGCGCGGCGCCGGGTCGGGCATGATGCGCGACGTGCCGCTGATGGTCGAGATGACGCGGCAGATCGTTGCGGCGGTCAAGACACCCGTGACGGTCAAGACCCGCCTCGGGTGGGACGACGAATCGAAGAACATCGAAGAGATAGCCCTCCGGCTGCAGGACGTCGGCATCGCGGCACTCACGATCCACGGCCGCACACGGGCCCAGATGTATCGCGGCGAAGCGGACTGGACGCTGATCGGCCGGGTGAAGAACAACCCGCAGATACACATTCCGATCATCGGCAACGGCGACGTCGATTCGGGCCCGAAGGCCCGGGAGATGTTCGACCGCTACGGTGTGGACGGCGTGATGGTAGGCCGCGCGACCTACGGGCGCCCGTGGATCTTCCGCGAAATCAAGCACTTCATGGCCACGGGCGAGGTGATGCCCCAGCCGTCGGTCACGGAACGGGTCGCCATCGCCAAGGAGCATTTGCAGAAGTCGCTGGAAATCAAGGGCGGACATGTCGGCATCCTCGAAATGCGGCGCCACCTGACGAACTACTTCAAGGGGCTGCCCGACTTCAAACCCACACGGCTGAAACTGGTGACATCGCTCGACGTCAACGAATTGTTCTCGACGCTCGACGAAATCGCTGCCCGCTGGGGCGGTTATGACCTGAGCGGCACAGTCCCCGCCCCGCTGTCGCACAACTTGTAAAGGGGCTCCACTCCGGATTCCGACACAACCGCTCCCGGGCTTACGGATCGTAAGCCCGGGAGCGGCTTTTTCAGACAAACGGAAACCACAACGCAGAATGTTCTCATTTATTGTTACAAAGCTCGTTTTTTTATCCTTTACGGGGCTTTAGTTCGCAGTTTTTTGCCTATTTTTGTAGAAACAGACGCCCCGAAATCGCCCCGGAAACGACCGGATTCAGGGCGGCAAACAGAATCTATACCTTTATTTATTAGACTATGAAGGAAACTTTTACAGCGACCAACACGGGGCATAGCTGCAAATTGCGGCATCTCCTGCTTCTTGTGTGTGTCCTGACGGTTTCTGTCGCAACCCCGGCAAGGGGGGGGGGAAATTCAGCCTCCGCATTAGGTAACACCGCGACAGGGTCGGACGAGGCACAAACAACACCCCAAAGTGCGACCCGCAACATCAGCGGACAAATCTTCGACGCGCAAGGCGTCCCTTTGATCGGTGCGACGGTCATGATCAAAGGCACTTCGAAAGGCATTCACACCGACACCAACGGTAAATTCACGCTGTCGATCCCCAATACGGGCAAGGTCGTTATTCTAGCGGTTTCCTATGTCGGTATGAAAAGCCGCGAAGTAGGGGTCACCACCCAAAACACGCTTACGATTACGCTCGAACCCGACACGGAGATCGGCGAGGTCGTCGTGACGGGTTACGGCGTCGTGCAGCGCCGCGAGGACCTTGTCGGCAGCGCCTATCAGATCAGTTCGAAAAAACTGGAGCTGATGCCTGTACGCCGCGTGGACAACATGCTCGACGGCATGGTGCCGGGCCTCCAAGTAACGCAGGGCATCAACGGTAACGAAGAGGCATTCCGCACCCGTCTGCGCGTGCGTGTGCGCGGCGACGCCTCGCTCGACGCCTCAAGCGAACCACTCTGGATCATCGACGGAGCCCCGGTTTACACCGGCGACCGCAACGGGCAGGTGACCGGCACGCTCTACACGGTCAGTCCGCTTTCGTTCATCAACCCCACCGACATCGAGTCCATCACGGTACTGAAGGACGCCTCGACAGCCGCGCTCTACGGTGCGGACGGCGCCAACGGTGTGATCCTGATCACCACCAAGCAAGGTAAATCCGAGGAGACTCGCGTAAATATCGGAATCAAATACGGCGTCTCGTTCCCCAACGAAAGCACCCGTTTCAAAGTGCTGAACGCATCGCAGTACATGGCCTACGCCAAGGAAGCTTGGACCAACGCCGGCAATCCTATTTCGGCCTTTCCCTATCAGGACAGCGAATACAACAGCTATTCGACGACCGACACCCGCTGGAACGAGGTTTATCTGGGCGCCGGCCAGAACCTGCAGGTGGACCTGAGTGCCAGCGGCGGCACGAAACGGATGAAAAATTATCTCTCGGCCGGCTTCTACACCGACGACATGATGCTCAAAGGCAATAACCAACGGCGTCTTTCGCTGCGGTCCAATTCGACCTATACGCTCGTAAAAGGACTCGAGGCTACGGTGATCATGGGCGGCTCGTACAACGTCAACAATATCTTCTCCCTGACACGGAGCTACTACGAAACGCTTCCGATCTTCTCACCCTACGAGAACGACGGCCACACGATGCGGCTCTACAACTATTACAGCAACGAATCGCTCACCGAGTACAAACCGTCAATGCTCAAGTTCACCCAGAACAAGGTTCCCGAACGCGAAGAGAACGACAACCGCCAGCGCACGCTGAATGCGTCGCTGAACGCTTTGCTGAAATGGGAACCGATTGAAGGATTGTCGGGAACGGTGCAATTTGCAACGAACTACATGGGCGTCTATGAAGACATTTACAACGCCCGCACCAATCTCTCGGGTTATATCGAAGGCGAACCCATGGGAAAATCGGAACGCCGCGGGACCTACAACCTCAACTGGAACAACGTCGACCGCATAAACTTCAACCGCACGTTCGGTAGACACCGGGTCGGTGCCATGGCCGGAATCGAGTTCAAGCACGAAGAAAACCGCTATCTCAACCTGAACGGCTACGGTTTTATCAACGACCAGATCAAGGAGATGGCTTACGTCTCAGCCGACAAGATCAAAGGTTCGAGCAACACGGCCTATTCCCGGTCACTCTCCTATATCGGACAGGTCTCCTATTCGTATGACAACCGCTATTTCATTGCCGGAACTTTACGCAGGCAGGGTTTCTCCTCGTTCGGCGAATATTCGCGCTGGGGCAACTTCGCCTCGATAGGCCTTTCGTGGAATGTCCACAACGAGGCGTTCTTCAAAAGCAAGATATTCGACACCCTGAAAGTGAAATTCTCCTACGGCAGTACCGGAAATTCCCGTGTGGACACCTCGGCTGCCCACGGCACCTACAGCATCTCCACCTCCTCGGGATATATCGGCAACATGGGCGCCGTGCAGAGTTCCGCACCCAATCCGGGATTGACATGGGAAACGACCCTGAAGACAAACCTCGGCGTCAGCGTGGGAATCTGCAAACGCGTGCTGGTCGACATCGAGTATTACAACGAAGTCACGAAAGACATGTTGGCGTCGAGCCGTATCTCGATGATCGTTACGGAAGACTCCATCATGCGCAATCTGGGCGAGATGCGCAACCGCGGCGTCGAGATCAACATCAACTCGACCAATATCCGAAGCCGCGATTTTACATGGACCTCGGAACTGAACCTCGCACACAACAGCAACAAAATCCTCAAACTCTACCAGGGAACGACCATCAGCAAGGGCGAGTATGTCTGGGAAGAGGGACAGCCCAAAAACGCATGGTGTCTGATCCGCTGGGCCGGTATCGACCCGGCCGACGGACAGCCCATGTGGTATGACAAACGCGGCAACATCACCAAGACCTACAATTACGAAAACCGGGTGACCACGGGCAAGGTCGCGGTTCCGAGCGTCTTCGGCAGCCTGACGAACACCCTGCAATGGAAACAGCTCACACTGCGTTTCATGCTCAACTACTCCATCGGCGGATGGCATTACACCGTGATGGACCGGATGAGCATGAATGCGGCCAGCGACATCATCTCCACCAACACGTCGGTTAACGCGCTGGAGTACTGGAAAAAGCCGGGCGAACTGGCAATCAATCCCCGCATCGCCTACAAAAACCAGATGCGCGCATCCTCCTATACCGACCGTTTCCTGCACCGCATGACCAACATCCGCCTGCAGAACGTCGCCCTGACCTACCAGTTCCCGCAGCAACTCTGCAAAAAGCTGCGAATGGCAGCAGCAAGCGTCTCGCTGGTAGGCGACAACGTCTACCTCTGGACTCCGGACCAGAAACGCGGTAAAAACAGCTACAAGACCACAATGAACGCCGGATTCCCCATGCTGACGAGCTATTCGATCGATTTATCCGTAACATTCTAATGTTCCGAATATGAAAAGAACTATCATATCACTATTGCTGACCGGTCTGCTGGGTGCTTCAGCCGGATGCTCCAGTTTCCTCGATGTGGAAAACATCGGCAAAAGCACGATCAAATCCTTCTTCGCGGAATATAACGGACTGGAAAGCGCCTATTACGGCATATATCACGAAACCTACAGTTTCTACGACAGCTATTTCGTCAACTATTCGGATCTGGCGAGCGACCTGCCGGAACTGACGCAGAACGCGTCCGACATGCACCTGCGGATTCACAATTTCGAATCGCTGCCGGAGGATGATGCCGGATATCCGCGCCTGCTCTGGAAAGCGGGGTACAATATCGTAGTCAACGCCAACAACATCATCCATTACGGCCCGGAGCTCAAGGAGAGCAATCCCGAAAAATCGGAGGCCATCGACCGGATCATCGCCCATGCTCACTTTATCCGGGCGCTGATATTCTTCAACCTGAGCAATGCCTACGCCCAGAACTACACCTACACGGACAACGCTTCGCACCTAGGCATCGCACTGCCGCTCCAGCCGGTTAGTTTCAACGACGTAATCGCACGGTTCTCCATGGAGAAGACCTACAAGCAGGTCCTCGAAGACCTGCAGACAGCGATGACGACGCTCGACAAAACAGGCGACTCGGACGTATACTATGCATCCGGAACCGCCTGCCGGGCCTTGCTGGCTCGCGTCTACCTCTACATGGGCAACTATGATCTGGCGGAACAATACGCCTCGGAGGTCATCGGAAAAGTATCGCTGACACCCTATGCCGACTACGAAATGATGTTCCGCTATCCGGACAAGAATCCGGGCAAGGAGACGATTCTCCGCCTGAACGGATACGACAACACTTCGTCCCTGCACAATCTCTACAATCCGGCAGGATCGACCAAAGTCATCCCCTCGGCCAAACTGCTGGCCCTGTTCGACGATCCTCAGGATATCCGGCGGACACGGCTGCTGCACTATAATCCCGCTTACGAAGGGTATGACGACGAGGAGCACAGCTACGAGAAGGAGGCCTGCATGAAATATTACGTCAATGACAAATACAAAATCGACAACAACGGGCTCAACGGCCATAGCGATCCTTTCGTCCTGCGCTGTTCGGAAATGTACCTGATCCGTGCCGAGGCACTCTGTAACCGGGAAAACCCCGATCTCGACAGCGCCGCCGCCGACCTGAAGGCCCTGATCGCCCGCGCAACGGGCAAGAGCATCAGTCAAATCATACTGACTTATTCGAATCAGGAGGAGATGAACACCCTGATCGAGCGGGAGCGTATGCGCGAACTCTTCGAGGGACATCGCCTGCTGGACATCTCGCGCCGCCACCAGACGATGGAGCGCAACGAATCAGCCCTGACGACCCTGACAAAACTCTCCTATCCCGACTATCGCTTCGTCCTGCCGATCCCCCGGCTGGAGATCGACAACAACTCCGCGATGCAGCAAAATCCCGGATACGGCGGAGCCGAAGAATAAACACTCAATTTCAATATGCCATGATTCAGAAAATAAGTCTCATACTGGCCGTTGCAACTACCCTGCTGCTCTCCTCCTGCAAAAAGGACGAGCCCTACGACCACCCGTTCATCTATGTCATACAGGCCGACGACGACGCTTATGCCGCGACATCGACCGTCTCGTCACAGGCGACCGTCGTCCGCACATACAACATATGCCTCAGTTCGAAAGAGCTGACCGAAAACCTTGTCGTGGACTACTCGTTCACGGTCGGCGACGGTCTGAAAGCCGGCGTCGATTTCGAACGCGTGACCACCGGCAACCAGATCGTTTTCGTGCCGGGCGTTTACTCCATGCCGATCCGTATCCGCTGGCTGCCCAGCGAGATCGATGCCTCGAAGGACAACTCGATCACGATCCGCATCGAAAACACCAGCCTCGGGTTCACGCTCGGATTCCCGGGTCCCGACCAACTGTCGAGACAGCATACGATCCGCAAAATAAACATGTAATTATCCACCTTTAAATCAATATCATTATGAAAAAGTACCTATCCATGCTTTGCTGCCTCGGGGTGTTGTTCACCGCAGGATGCGGCGACGACAAGACCGGAGAAGAGGAAGGCCCGACGGGCGAGGCAAAACTGACCGCATTCAGTTTCAAGGCCGAGAATAACCCCGACTATCTGGTGAAGGATTACACCGGCACGATCTCCGGCACGGCTATCAGCGTGAAGGTGCCGATCGACACCGACGTCTCGGCGCTCGTGGCAACATTCGAAACGGCCGATGGCGAATCGACGGTGACGGTAAACGGCACGACGCAAGTCAGCGGCACGACGGCCAACGATTTCGGCGATCCGGTAGACTATCTGGTAAGCCTCGGCAAGAAGAACTCCCTCTACACCGTCACGGTCAGCGAGCTGCCGGAAGCCGTATGGGAGAAAGTCGGAGAGATGAATGTAACCCTAACTCACCTTCGCATGGAAATTAATCCCGTTGATAACAAACCATATTTTGCGATTACTGAAAAAACCGGAGGTGCAACTTATGGTGATCTGCTATATGCGAGTGTAAATGGTTCGAGTATTTCATCAGTAGTTGTACAGACAGCACCGACTCAAAATATCGGATTCGGATTTGACAAATCCGGAAAAGCTTATATGTCATATTATAATTCAACGGAAGGAGTCGGTCACATAACAACTAACAAAAGTGGCTCTTGGAGTCTGGAATCCGTAACTTACGACCGACCTCAGAATTCGGGAGTAGGTCCGACGATCTGTGAAGCCAATAACGGTAACATCTTTGTTTTCACGGCTAATAATGCAGCTTCAGGAAGTCTCGGCAAACGAGAACTCAATATGACCGTTTACGATGGGGCAAGTTGGCTCACACAACAAACTATTACCGGACGCAGCGGCTATACTTACTGGCCCGTAGCCCGCGTAAAAGAGAACGTGATGTATTTGTTAACGCTAAATCCCGTAACCCCGAACAGTTTCTCCGTCTATACCTATAAAAATGGGAACTGGAAAACAGTCATCGACTCATTCGCATATGTATCATCTGAACCGGGAGCTGAGACAACGACCTATTATACGATGGGTTCCCGAATTCCGGACATGGACATTGACAATGACGGAAATATCTACATTAATCTTACATATAAACTCGGGGCTGCATATACGAGACATGTGATGAAAGCAACGTATAATCCCAACACGGACAGCTATGAGATTAACCGGCTCGGAAGCCCTCTGAATACTGATGACGGTGATTATGGAAGAATGGCAGTCAGTCCACTCGGTGTACCCTACGCAATTTTCCGCAATACTCGAGACACAAAACAGATGGCGGTTGTCTCTCTGGATTCGAAAACCAAAGATTGGAGCCATGCAACAATTATCAGTCCCGATCAGGTTGAAACGGAATTCGAGTTCAAATTTGCAAAGGACGGCACAGCCTATCTTGCCTATTATGTTCAGGAAGAAAAAACCGATGGCGTAGTAACCACCCCCGCCAAGCTCTGCTTGTACAAACTGGCTACTGCAGAATAACTTTTATTTTAGCCTATCAACCACTAACCTAAATGACCTAATCATGAAAAGGATAATTCGTACAGCAAGGGCCTATGCAATGGCCCTTGCTTTGGCGGCGACGATCTCGATGACGTCGTGCCGGACACAGGATATTTCTGAAACTGAACTAGCCCAACAGAACGAGCCGGTCAAAATCTCCGCAGAAGTTCGTTTGGCAAGAGTTACCCGCGCTGTCCAAACCATCAGCGACGAACTTGTCGGAATCGTAAACTCGGTACTTGGGACTAATTACCCGATGATTAACAGCTATATGATATTCTCTTCGGATTTGCAGGCCGATGAGGTTGATATGATAAATATTTTCAACAAAGTCCGTATACAGTTCGGATTCAATGTTCCGGCTGAAGACAGAGAAAAAATCATAACTTTCGGAGATCTCGTCAATTATGTAACTGAACACACCGTCTCGATTCCATCGCTACCCAGTAACCCGAACATTCAGATTTTTGAAAGAATCCAGGAGATCATCAACGAAAAAATGGATGTTCCCATTGGTTTAATCTGCGTCCATTCCAATATAAGGAACGATTTTGGCATGGACAGTCTGGATTTTTTTGAGTTTGTCATAGCCCTTGAAGATGAATTCAATATTGAAATTTCCGATGAGTACGCAGCCAGAATAATAACGATAGAGGACTGCTGGGCATATATCGAAAGCCGGTGCTGATCACACCTGAAACATCACTTGAATAATGCGGGCCGCAAGGCTCGCATTATTTTACCCGAATATCCGACAAACAATTTCTCGATGAAACCTATTTTTATCTTTCTGACGCTGGCGTTTCTGGCGCAAGGGATATTTGCCGCGCCGCCGCAGGCCGCGGCACAGCCCGTGCGTTCGGGAACGTTATTCCTCGACCGCAACGGCAACGGTGTCCGGGACAAAGGCGAACCCGCCCTGAAAGGTATTCCCGTGTCCAACGGGGATACAATCGTCCTCACGGACCGAAAAGGCTGCTACAGCCTCCCGGCGACAGAGCCCGGCAGCATATTTCCCATTCTTCCATCTGGTTACGAATTTCCGGGCGGCGGGATCGCCAACATCCGGTTCCGATACTACCCCGACAGCACGGCAGACGGCAATGCCGATTTCGGACTGGTGCGCCGCCGACAGCCCGATCGTTTCAGCATCGCTGCCGTGGGCGACGTGCAGTTCGGCGACACGACCGAAGCGGGATATGCCGCACGCACTTTCTTCTCGGAGTTGGCGGAACGCCGCGACATGGCCTTTTCGCTTTTTCTGGGCGATCTGGTAAACGACGACTGCTCGCTGTTCCCGCTCTTCAAGGAGCTAACCGACGAACTGCCGATGCCTTCGTGGACGCTTTCGGGCAACCACGACCGGGACATGGACAGCGTCCGGACGGTCGTCTGCTACAACAAAGCCTTCGGGGCCGACACCTACGCTTTCGACTACGGACCAGTCCATTTCATCGTCTTCAACAACGTCTTCACGGAAGGACGCCGCAGCTATGTCGGCAAACTGACCGAAAAGCAGTTGCGGTTCCTGCGCAACGATCTGGCACGGGTGCCGCGTGAGACGCTCGTGGTCATTGCCCAGCACATTCCGATGGCCGCCACCAAAAACAAGAACGAGGTGCTCGCACTGCTGGACGGACGCCGCTGCCTAATGTTGTCGGGACACACCCATTCGGTCTTCCGGAAACGGCTGGCGGACAACGTGCAGGAGCTGGTTGCCGGGGCGGTCTGCGGACTGCTCTGGACCGGGGAGCAGGACTTGGACTTGGTGCCGCGCTCCCTGCAGCCGTGCGGAACCCCGCGCAACTACTTCCGCATCGACTTCGACAAGGCGGATTACGCATTCCGGTTCAAGGGCATCGGCATCGACGAAGGGCATCAGGCCGATGTATGGATCGCCGACGGCAATCCTCAAGACCGGGAAATCGAGGAACTGGCCTCCCTGCCTGCGGGGAGCGTCGTGGTGAACCTCTTCGCCGGAGGTCCGGAGACGCAGGTCCGGATGCGGATCGACGACGGTGCGTGGCAACCGCTGACGCACACGGCCATGGCCGCACCGACAGTCCTGCGGTCGAAACTGCGCAATCAGCAGGGCTATCTGCAATCGAAATACGCACGCCGTTCGCCCCACCGCAATGCCCCCTCTCCGCACATCTGGACGGGGCGGATACCCGAAGGAACCCAACCGGGCCCCCACCGGATGTATCTCGAAGCCCGCGACACGACAGCG
>ERZ857503.1878-NODE-1878-length-10772-cov-3.912662_pt1 | contig 10772 bp, 16 predicted proteins | sample MGYA00519766_ERZ857503 | MGnify/ENA primary metagenome ERZ857503 (study PRJEB31778, sample SAMEA3449345) | human gut metagenome | biome: human gut; feature: human-associated habitat; material: faeces | place: United Kingdom | collected 2010/2012 ...
GCCCTCTTACGTCAGGGCCGGAATCCGAAAGTGCGCAAGAATTCGGGCGTTATCTCCCTAGAATTGAGTTTGTGAGTAGTTTTCTCGAGGATCCGGCTTCACCGGCGAGAATGCGGTGCTGCTGCTTCCCGATGATTTCGAGATTGAGTGGCGGTCGTCCCACATGTCGCGCCGTGTATCCCTGACCGAGATAAAGAAGGAGGCGTGGAACCGCAGCTCGAAGAGTGTTCAGCAGATTCGCGAGAGGGCTTCGAGGCCGTAACCAACGGTTCTGCATCAGTCGCGTTCTCGTGGCGATGAGTCAACGAATCGAATATGCCACGCAAGGTCGCACACAAACCGGAATGACGCTCCCTGCGCGCGAGACGCCATCCCGTATCAACGCCAGCGAGATAAGTCCACGCACCACCGAAGCTGCATGGGCCGTAACTTGATCCGTCGGTGACCACATCGAAGTAGTCGCCCTGCTTCACGTCGCCAGCCCAATATTCGGATGGAACCACATCAAGACATGGCCCTCCGTCCGCTTCAATGGCACGGCATTTCCAAATGAGACGCTCGAAATCGCGCACCTGACCGGGTCCCTTAGGAATGCTCTTATCCATCCCCGTGCAACCGTTGCCGAAATCGACCCGTTCAAGCGGTTCACCTGGAATCCATTCGCGGACATCGGATCTCTTCATCTCCCTCATTTCGGATCCTCCTTTCGATTCATGCGTCGGCGAGCGCCGATTGCTTATGGTTTGATTTGGTTGATTCCGTCGATCGGCTGGAGGAGCTTGATCATGAGCTGGTAGAGGCTCATGCCGAGCATCGTCGCCGTCTTTTCGAGTTGTTCGGTGTTAAACGACCCCTTGCCTCCCAGACGTTCGCTGACGGTTTTCTCGCTCACGCCAAGTTCTCTGGCGAGCGCGGCCTGCGTCTTGCGGTGTCGTGCGAGCTCGCCGCTGAGATTCCTTGCGATGGTTTCCGTCTCACTCATCTGTCTTGCCGCTCCTTTCTTTGTTCATTGCCTTGCGGTAATTCTTAAATTACCGACTTCGGTAATAATATGATTACCAAAGTCGGTAATCTTTACATTCTCTACCCATATTCGTAATATGGGCATATGGCATACAAAGCAAAAAATGAAGTCACCGACGACAGCCGTAAAATCATCAACGTTTGCAGGAATCTGCTCTCAGACAGCGGCATGAGTATCAAAGAGTTCCTGTACTCCAGCGGATTAGGGAACAACTATTGGTATATGCGCATGCGCTATGAGGCGCCGTTGAATACGTCAGATGTGGAGCACATCGCCTCCACATTCGGGCTCACCAGCCTCGACATCTACACACGCGCCCTGGGCAGCGATGCCGCCCGCGCCTACGCCGCCCGCGAGCGCCAAAACCAGATCACCGACGATCTGGTCGAACCGAGATTCGAGGACCTGCCACCTCAGGAGCTTGCTGCCAGCAGGGACAGGAACCGTGACATGGAGTCCGAGACCCCGGACGAGTGACGGTCTATAGAGTTGGGTGAACCGAAAGGAAAGGAATCAAAGTCATGAGCGAGGAATTCGACCCTGATAACAGAGGGCAGGTGATCCTCTACCGCGCCAATGGGGTGAACGTGCCGGTCGAGGTCACGTACTGGCGGCGGACGTTCTGGATGCCGCAGAAGAACATCGCGCGACTATTCGGCGTGAACGTGCCCGCGGTATCCAAACATCTGGCGAACATCTACGCTGAAGGCGAGTTGGCCGAATCGGCAACTATGTCGGAAATGGAAATAGTTCGAAACGAAGGCGGCAGAACGGTTCGCCGCACCATCCGCTTCTACAGCCTGGACGCGATCATCGCCGTCGGATACAGGGTCAGCAGCCCGCAGGCCACGGCCTTCCGCCAATGGGCGACCAGCGTGCTGCACGAATACATGATCAAGGGCTTCGCTCTCAACGACGACATGCTCAAGAACGGCAACACGTTCGGCGAGGACTACTTCAAGGAGCTCCTCGCCCGAGTACGGGAGATCCGCACCAGCGAGAAACGCCTCTACCAGCAGGTGCTCGCCATATTCCAGGAGATCTGCACCGACTACGACAAGGACAGCGGCATCGCGCGCGAGTTCTACCAGAACATGCAGAACAGGTTCCACTACGCCGCCCACGGGCACACCGCGCCGGAGATCATCACCCAACGCGTCGACGCCACGAAACCGCACATGGGACTGACCACATGGCATGGCTCCCCCAACGGGCGAATCCACAAATCCGATGTGACCGTCGCCAAGAACTACCTGGACGAGAACGAGCTGACGCGACTCAACCGTCTCACCAGCGGCTTCCTCGACATGATCGAGAACAGGGTCGCGGCGCGACTGACCACCACCATGCCGGAATTCATCCAACTCGTAAGCCAATACATCCAGCTTTCGGGAGGCGCGACGCTCACCGGCAAAGGCACCGTGACCCGCAAGCAGGCGGACAGGAAGGCCGCCGAGGAATATGCGAAGTTCAACGCGGCGCAACCATACGACTTCGAGGAATTCGCCAAGGGCATCGACGGAGGCCGCCACGACGGAATCGGCAGATGAGACAGCCGGCGAGGAGGCAAGTCCGGCCCCAGGGGCAAAGGAATTCTCGACCCGAAGTCTTACTCCCATTCGGGAACCCAGCCGTCATCCACATAGGACGGCCCTGCGCACAACAGCCTACGCCATGCAAAAGGGGTCACGGCAAACGGGTAGTCTGAGCATCGGCAGTACCCAGCACGCGAGCGCCTTCGGCGCGGCGAACCAGGCTGGGTCGTTTCATATCACCGGCGGATGCAGCCTGGATTCCTTCCTCGACCGTGCAGGGAGGGAGCATATCCGCGTCATCGAGCAGCCGCTGCCGAATGGGCTGTGCGGCGCATGGCATGAGGCGAGCCGCACGATATTCCTCCACGACAGGCTCAACCAGCGCCAGCGCCGCTGCACATTGTGCCACGAACTCATACACGCCAGACACCACGACCCCGGATGCGGCAGCCAATACGGAATCAAATGCGAGCGCCGTTGCCGTAGGGAGACGGCGCTGGCGTTGATCAGTCCGGTGGATTACGGCATGGCCGAGACGGTGTACGAGGGCAATGCGTGGATGATGGCCGTGGAATTGGGTGTCACCATCCAGGTGTTGGAGGACTACCGGCAGTTATTGTACGATTCCGGCGTGTGCGCGCAGTAGAGAAAGGCCCCGGCGTCCGCATGGCCGCGAGCGCCGGGGTTTGGTTTATTTGGCCTGAAGTGTTTACGACTTGTGTTTTTCGCCTTTAGTGTCGCGGTGTCTGTCGTGGAACGGGAAGAGGCTGCGTGCGATGACCCAGAGGATGCCGATGATCTCCACGATCGTCGATGACAGCCATGTAATCAGCACTTCGGTCGGCACGTACTGTTTCAGCACAAGCATGGTGACAATGTACGCGACGATGGTCGTATTCGTTATCACGAGCTGTGTCAGCACGAACCATAGTGACCAGGTCGCCACTTCCTTGCGCAGCTGGTTCTCTTGTTCGCGTCTCGTGTTTTTCGCATCGAGTTTGCGGAGAGCGGCGTTCTCTCTCCGTCGGGCGTTGAATGATGAGGCTGTACCTGTGGCCTCATCTGCGGAACCATCGACTCCTTCCCCGCCGTCGGGTGCGGAACCGTGCGCGACCGGCACATGCGAGGTGGCGGCCGACGCCCTGTTGAACATGGCCAGCGCCTCATCGGTTTCGCTGGATGCCTGTTCGGTTTGGCTCATTGCAACCCCAGGGTGGCTATTCTCACGTCCATGGATCGTCGGGAGACACCGAACATCTCGGCCAGCTCGTCGCGGGTGCGCCCTTCACCCCAATGGCGTCTGACTATCGCGGCAGGCATCAGGAGCGCGGCGGCAAAACGATTCGCCCAGATCTCCTCGGGATCGATTCCCTTGGACGAAGTGTCGTCGCGGCTCTCCACCCTTCCGAGCACGGCATCGTCCGGCGTGTTCTGGTATTTATGGACCCAGTGACCTATCTCATGGGCTGTGGTGAACCGCTGACGCTGCGGCGAAGCATACGCATCGGAGACCGCCTTGAACGGCTCGCCGGACTTGTCTTTGACGAGCAGGCCGTCAACGTTTGGATCCAGCATGAGCTTCTGCGGCTGGATGCCCAGTAGCTCTGCCACGCGTGACGGATCCACGGGAAGGTTGAGGTAACCGTTAGGCGCGACTGTCTTCAGTAGCGTCTCCGTCGCCGCTGCAGCCGGCGTGGACAGATTATCGATGGTAATCTTCGACATCGGCACCTCCTCGCTTCAGTCTTCAATCTACCGATGAGCGCGGGGTGTGTCAATACTCTTTCGTGTTGCGGAAAAGCCGTCGCCGTCCGTCACTGGCCGTCGCGGAGGTCTGGCAGGGCGGCGTCGAGCGTTTCGGCGAGTCGCCGTTCCCTCCAATGCGTGTAGACGCTGGTGGTGTGGATGTCGGTGTGGCCCATGATGGCGGTGCGCTCCTCGTCGCTCGCGCCGGCGGCGGCGAGTTCGGTGGCGAGCCAGTGCCGCGCGCTGTAGATGTCGACGTACGGCAGTCCCGCCATCTTCAGGGCGCGGCGCCAGCGTTTCTCCTCGTTGTCCCGTCTGATGGGATGGCCGTAAAGATTGGTGAACACCAGTCCATGGGACGGCACGCCCCATTTGACGATATGCGCCCAAAGCCGGTCCCAAAGCCCCTGCGGAATGGGAACCGTCCGCACGCCTTTGGCGGTCTTCGGTTTGGTCAGCCAGATCGCCCCATCCAGATGCTCGGCTTCCATCCAATCCGGGATCGTGGCGCCGGCTGGTATCGGCTTGGCCTGCTGGCACACGTTGATGACGGGAATCCCATGATGCAGTTCCAGCTGGTAGGGCATCAGGCCATACCTCTCCCCCGGCCGCATGCCCGTGGTGAAGGCGAGTTCGAACATGAGTGCCCACTTCTCACGCTCGTCCGGGCTGTCGAACACGGCGACCGCCGGATCGGGCTCGGCGAGCGCGGCCTCGATGACCTTCGCTGGGTCGGCGACGTCGAGGATGGGGCGTTCGTACCGGTCCTCCGGCATTCGTCCGACGTTTTCCATCGGGTCGTCGGCGATGAGTCCGTCCCGTTTCGCGGTTCGGAGCATGGCGCCGAGGACTGCGAGATAGGTGTTGACGGTCTTGCTTTTGCGTGTGCGGCGCAGTCTCCTGCACATTCCGTTGATGTCGTTGGCGGTGAGCCGGTTGAGGCGTATGTCGCCGATGATCGCGTTCATGGTGCGCATCCAGCTGGATTCGTTGCGCCATGTGGTGGGATTGATGGCCGCCCGGTGCTCCTCCATCCACCGTTCGAAGTAGTCAGCGGTCTTGGGGCCGTCCTTGCTGGGGAGTCTTCCGTCCCGTTCCCATTCCGCTATCTTCGCCTGGAAGCGGGCGCGTGCCTCGCTTTTCACCATGCCCGTGGCTTCGATCGGCGGGCGTCTGCGTCCGGTCGCCGGGTCGGTTCCCATGTCCTTGCGGAAGTGCCATCGTCCTTTGGAGTCCTGGAACACGCTTCCGGATCCACCGGTCCTCCTGTTTTTCGTCTTGCCCGCCATGACTGTCCTCCCGTGTCAGGGAGTCCACTCTAAATCACACTCTAAGTGGGCGTAAAACGCCGTTTTCGGCGGGAAAACTCGTATCAGCGTCACGCGCGCACGACGTCATACAAGCCTTACTGCCGTCTACGTTTCCGCAGTATTCCAACGGTTCAGCGCCACTCCTGCGCAAGGTGGAGCGTATCAGAGTTCCTTATAGCCTGACGCGCCACAATGCGTTCTCGTGGTTGGCTCCGCGTTTCAATGTCACTCAAATGTCACTCAGAACCGACTCCAATCTGCTGTTTGCTCCGTATGATATCACCCGAAGCAAGAAAAGGCCCCTCCCCCAGCATAGAAGCTGAGAGAGGGGCGAGTGCGAGTCTCACGTCAGAAAATTAATCACTGGCCGTCCTCGTCGGCCTTGACAGACGTGAGCTGGCTCACGCCGATGAGCGCGCCGACGAACAAACCGATCGCGTTGATGGTCGTAACGAGTTCGCCGCAGTGCGGCAGTCCCCATTGCGGGCCGACCGCTCCGACGAGCCATGCGACGGCCGGCAAAGCGATCAACGCGAGCCACTTGAGTATGTCGTATACCCTGCCCGGCAGCAGGTAATCGAATTGCGGGCTATTGGATTCATCCATTTTTCACCTCTTTAAACATTGCGGCAACCGTCTCCACAACGCTTAAAGTCGTGGAGACGGGAGTTTCAGCGCAGGTACTGTCCGGGATAGATAACGTATGGGCTGCGGATGCCATTGCGTGCGGCAGCCGACTGCCAGCCGGAGCCGTAGATGCTCCACAGGCTTTCGCCGGAACGGACCACATGGCCTCCGACCCCGCTCGAAGCGGTGGACACGGACGTGCCGCCATAGGTGACGATCTGTCCCGGATAAATCCTGTTGATGTCACCGCTCGGCACACGCCAGGCGGACACCGGCTGGAGTCCGGTCCTCGCGGCGATAGCACTCATGGTGTCACCGGAACGGACCACGACGCTACGCGAACCCGTGGCGGCCGTTCCGCCGGAACCTCCGCCGAGGCGACTGTTGACGATCTGCATGACCGCCGCGTAATTGCCACCCAACGCCTGCCTGCGGGCCGGATCATTGCCGAAATCGCCGCGGATGGTGCGCGTGGCCAAAGCGTTCAGGTCGACCGCCGGAGCGGTCGTGGGCTGAGGTTTCGGCTTGACACTCGGCAGATCCGCCGCGCCCTTGTCGTCAGGGTTCGCGTACTTGCGCCATGCCGTGCGGTCGCCGCGGAACTTGTTCAGGTCGAGGCGTCCTGACCAGCCGCTGAGACTGCCGTTGGACGTGTACTGCCTCATCACCTCGCCGCGCGCTCCGATGTTCCACGGGGCGGTCTGGTAGCCGGTGACGAGGTTCGTCGCGTACTGGGCGATCCAGATGCCGCAGTTCAGCTCCGTCTCCATGCCGGCGACCTGCCAGTACCCGGAGTCCATCGTGTAGATGATGGGGTTGACGCCTGTCAGACGCTTGACCTCGCGCGCCCAGCGGCGCGGCCACTGCTTGTCGCCCCATGCCGTATTGTCCTGCGCCTCCCAGTCGAGGATCAGCACGCTCTTGTGCACGTATCCGCGCACGTTGTCGACGAAGAACCGGGCTTCGGTCTCGGGGTTGCCGCCGCGCGCGTAATGGTAGACGCCGGTCTCCTTGCCGCTGTCGATGGCGCCGGCGAGCTGACGGTTAGCGTCGGTGTTAACGCCGTTGGACAGGCAACCACCGTACACGCCGCCGGAACCCCATGTGGTGCCGACGATGACGAAATCGGCCGGCACGGTCGCGGTGTCGATGCCGCACTGCCAGTTCGAGATGTCGTACCCGTTCATGTCGGCCATCGCGGCCGGCGCGACCGCCATGGATATGGCGACCGCGAGCGCGGTCAGTAGCTTGCGCCATTGTCGGCGTGGATTCATGCGCTTGTGTTTCGGCTTGCCTTTGTTGAGGATGTTCAATTCCTCTCCTTTCCTTTGTCCGTACCGTCCGCCTTGTACGGACGGTGTGGAAATCTTTTGAATCTTTCAATCTGTGTTCGCGATATGCGCGTCACGTATGTCTTGGATCATCGAGGTTCCGGTTCCATTGCCGCCCAGACCGTGGTAAGCGGCATATATTCGTTCCGCGCTTTGCTTCAACGGAATGCTCGCAACACCACCTGCATCGACCATCTGACGGTACAGAGCCTCGAGTTTGCAGAACAACAGTTCCCTGACGCCCTCATGCAGTGGATCGTGACGTTGGTCGACCTTGCTCAGAATCCAGGTGACGAACACGCCGCTGCCTCCGCTGCCGATGATGGCGATAACGATTGCGACGATGGTTTCCTGGCTCATTGGGAATCCTTCCGAAAGGAAAATCCCACACGTGGCTACCGTTGGAAGCCGCGATAACCACGTGTGGGATTTTGGAGGTTGAAATGTTGTTGGGAACGTTTGTGAATGAGGTCTGGTGGCCCTCCTGCGGGAAGCTCCGCGAGTGCACGAGGGTGGGCTACGAGTCGACCTACCGCTGCCACATCCAGCCGAAATGGGCTGATGTCGACATGGAGTCGATCACCGCGAACGACATCGAGGAGTGGCTCGGCTCGTTCAATCAGGCCGGCGCCGCGCGCAAGGCGTGGGCCGTGCTGCGGGCGATACTCCGACTCGCCTATCGCAAGGGAGTCACCGACAATGACGTGACACGTCGTGAAATCAGACTGCCGCACCTGCGGCGGTATGAGCCGCGCGTGCTCGACGCCAGACAGGTAAGACGGCTGCTCAAAGGCTTCTACGGTCACGCGTTGGAAGCCTGGTTATTGGTCTCCGTCTGCGCGGGACTGCGCCGATGCGAGTCCGTCGGCATTGAATGGGCCGACTTGGATTTACGCCGGGGAACCGTGACCGTCAAAAGGTCAGTGCAATGGGTCGCTGGACATGAAACGGTCACCGACCCGAAGACCGACCAGAGCCGACGGACGGTCGCACTACCACGGTTCGCAGTCAAACGGCTCGCGCAATTGCGCCACGGCAGAACCGGCAGGCTGGTCGGCGATCTGAACGCCAACCAGGTGGCAGCTCATTACACGTCATGGTGCCAACGCATGAAACTCCCCTGCGTGCCGCCAAGGAACCTCAGGCACACCTTCGGCACTCTGGCAATCGCTGCGGGAGCCGATATCTCAGTGGTCGCACGACAACTCGGTCACAGCGACATCAAGACAACCGCCCGCTACTATCTCCGCCCCGATTTGTCCGTGCTGAGAAGTCTGCAGCGGGCATGGGAAAGACTCATCATCGGAGCCGCGTAGCTTTCCGTAACCCTGTACCAGGATTCCAATTGGATCATCATGCGTAACGGCAGGATGATTTTGATCAAGTTCAGTGGGAAAATCGGTTCGGGCAGTTGGGATGCTGTTGAATGTCCGGCAAAGCTCGCGTCCTGGTATCGTCCCATCGTTGACTTGTCGACTGTCTGCCTTGTATCAAATGGGCAAACGGCGCGAAGCCTCACGGCCAGAGCTAATGGAACTATCCGAGTGGCGAACATGGGAAACGTTGGCAGCAATCAGGATTGCGTCGGCACGCTTTGTTTCCCAATCCCATGATTTCTAGCTTTCCGTAACCCAGACTTTGATTAAATCACAGTATGGCACCGTGACTGGCGTGAAGTCTGGCAAGATCGCGCAGATTAGCATCAACTGGAAAAACGCGAGCACTGACTCGTGGGGCAGTGGACAGTTCGGTACAATTCCGGAGGGTTGGAGGCCTGCGGTCGTCACGCATGGCACGTGGTCGGGGCGTGATGGTGGCAGCCAGCGTGATTTCATTCTGGAAACGAATGGCAATTTCCGTTATGTCAATTGTGGCGCGGGGCAGAACAGCGGCACGTTCTCCGGGACGATGACCTACATTCTCGCCTGAATAGCTTTCCGTAACCCAGCCATGGAAACCTCCATACACGAACAGCAGACTCACTCTATGTCGCGTCGGACGCATCGTCACGATCAACGGCAACGTCAAGTTCGACGGCAGTGGACAGCAGAACTACTCGACGGCGAATGAGACCATCCCAGAAGCGTTCCGTCCGCTCGCCGACCAGAGCATCATATCGTTCCCGTCCTGCGGTTTCAGCCTGCTTGTCATGCGTGATGGGAAGGTGCAGATGCTTGGCGACCCGAAATCCGCTTACTCCACGGCGCACGGCTGTTGGATGGCGGAATAGTTTTCCGTAACCCTGCCGTTTGGGAAAAGCAATGGCAACGGAGGAATCTATCCAATCGGGAAAATACCCAATCCGAATGCGATTAAGGCTTTGAATGGCAGAGCCATACTATCGTCTGGGACGACAGTGGCGATTCCATTCATTCACCCGTCATATCTGCAGCGGTCAGTCCAAGTATCGATCGCGCCGGACGGGACCGTCAACCTGCTCGTTGGTCCCGAGGTGGCTGTCACAGGCGGAATCGTGGAAATCCACTTTTAATAGCTTTCCGTAACCCTTGAACGTCAGATCTGGCATGGGCCTTACGGCATGACGGTACATCTCGCCAAGGTCGGCATGATGGCGTTCGCTTTTGGCAACACGTCCTTCACGTCCAACATCAATGCCAACGGCCAGATCGTGCATGAGACGATGGACGCCGGTTTCCTGCCGGAGAGTGAAGGCGCGATACTGCTGGAAGGTGTGAACGGGCAGCATGGAGCCTTGTCCTTCGACTCTGGCGGCAAGGTCGCGCTCAGCGGCAGCATGAACAGCGGATACTATTTCCGCGTCTGCGGCTGCTGGCCGGTGAAATAGCATTCCGTAACCCTGTACAACGCGAAGGGCTTCACTGTCATCCGCACCGGCATGATGATGCTGGTCAAATACTCTGGCAATATCGGTAATGGCAGTTGGGATTCAGTGCAATGCGAATACGTGCTGCCCGCCGAACTGCATCCTCCGGTCGAAGTCAATGCGATGGTGTGCGTCTCCAACGGGCAGACGGCGAGAATGCTCGTCGTCAATCCGAACGGAACCATTCGATGCGTGAACATGGGAGCCGCTGGCAGCAATCAGGGTTGTGTTGGCTCGCTCTGCTATCCGGTCGTCTAATCAACGATCAAGCGGCACCGTGATGCAGCCCTCGACCCAACCGCCTTTGCCGATCGTCATCTTCGCGGACGAGCGAAGGACGATCTCGTTGCCAGC
>ERZ857503.1894-NODE-1894-length-10703-cov-3.530147_pt1 | contig 10703 bp, 9 predicted proteins | sample MGYA00519766_ERZ857503 | MGnify/ENA primary metagenome ERZ857503 (study PRJEB31778, sample SAMEA3449345) | human gut metagenome | biome: human gut; feature: human-associated habitat; material: faeces | place: United Kingdom | collected 2010/2012 ...
CGGGAGTGGAAGGAGTACGTGGCCATGGAATACGGGAAAAACCGCCGGCCATGAACGTCTACGAGCGGACACAACGGCGGCTGAAAACCGTTTTCGAGGCCTTCGACAACGTCTACGTCTCCTTCTCCGGAGGCAAGGACAGCGGCGTGCTGCTCAATCTCTGCATCGACTACATCCGGCGGTATGGGTTGAAACGCCGCATCGGCGTATTTCACATGGATTACGAGATCCAGTACCGCGACACGCTCTCTTACGTGGACCGGATGCTGGCGTCGAATCCCGACATCCTCGACGTCTATCGGGTCTGCGTCCCGTTCAAGGTGCCCACCTGCGCCTCCATGTTCCAGCGTTACTGGCGCCCGTGGGAGGAGGGCAAGCGGGAGTTGTGGGTTCGCGCGATGCCGGCCGGAAGTTACACGCGCGGCAGTTTCCCTTTTTTCAGCGAGGAGATGTGGGACTACGAGTTCCAGAACCGGTTCGCCGAGTGGCTGCACCGGCGGTGCGGCGCGACGCGCACCTGCTGCCTGATCGGCATTCGCACGCAGGAGAGTTTCAACCGCTGGCGCACGATATACAGCGACCGCAACCACCACCGTTTCGAGGGGCGGCGCTGGATACGCCAATGGGCCGACGCGGGAATATGCAACGCCTATCCGATCTACGACTGGCTGACGACCGACGTGTGGACGGCCAACGGACGGTTCGGGTGGCCCTATAACCGGTTGTACGACCTCTTCCACCGTGCCGGCGTACCGCTGGACACCCAGCGCGTGGCCAGCCCCTTCATTTCGCAGGCGTTGTCGAGCCTGCACCTCTACAAGGCCGTCGATCCGGATACGTGGGGACGCATGGTCGGCCGGGTCGACGGGGCCAATTTCGCGGCGCTGTACGGCAGGACGGCGGCAGTCGGCTGGCAGTCGGCGCGCCTGCCGAAAGGAATGACGTGGGAGAGCTACATGCACTTCCTGCTCTCGACACTTCCGGAGCCGACGCGGCGCAACTATCTGGAAAAACTATCCGTAAGCATCCGCTTCTGGCGCGAAAAGGGCGGATGTCTCTCCGAGGAAACCATCGCCAAACTGCACAGGGCCAGCATCCGCATCGAAGTCGGCGACAAGAGCGGCTACCGCACCGACAAGCGGCAGGTGCGCATGGAGTATCTCGACGATCTGGATATTTCCGAGTTCAGCCAGTTGCCGACCTTCAAGCGTATCTGCATCTGCATCCTCAAAAACGACCACGCCTGCAAATATATGGGATTCTCGCCCAACAAGAGCGAGAGGCTGCGCCGCAAGAAAATCATGGAGAAATATGAAGCGTTGTTACGAATCTGAACCGGACGGGGAGTACCGGAGTCCGGTCTACGGCGTCCGGGCCGTTCCGGTGGAGAAGGTCGTGGCGAACAGCTACAACCCCAACGTCGTCGCGCCGCCCGAAATGCGGCTGCTGGAACTGTCGATCTGGGAGGACGGCTATACGATGCCGTGCGTCTGCTACTACGATGCGGCGAACGACCGCTACGAACTCGTGGACGGCTATCATCGTTACCTGGTGCTCAAAACCTCGAAGCGCATCTACGAGCGCGAACGGGGACTGCTGCCCGTGGCCGTGATCGACAAGGATCTGTCCGACCGCATGGCGTCGACCATTCGCCACAATCGGGCGCGCGGCACGCACAACATCGAGCTGATGAGCGAGATCGTCGCCGAACTGACGCGGGCGCAGATGTCCGACCAGTGGATCATGCGCCATATCGGCATGGACCGCGACGAACTGCTGCGGCTCAAACAGATCACGGGGCTGGCCGCACTCTTCGCCGACAGGGAGTTCAGCCTCGGCGATGCCGACGAAGAGGCGGTCGGGGAGACGGCCGAAGCGCTCCTCCAACCGTGACCCGTGCGTCTCAGTGCGTGACCGAGATCTTCACGACGGGCTGTTCGCGCACCTCGTCCAGCGGGTGGGACTGGTATTTCACCCGTCCGAAATCGATCTCCGCGAGGTCGATGCAGCGGATCGAATTGTCGTAGGCCGTCTTGTAGTAGACCCTGCGGTGGGTCAGGTCGATGGCGGAAGTCCACTGCGTGGCGCTCGGGATGTCGGGCGCGTCGCCCTGCGGGTGGTCGATGCCGATGGGGATGTCGAAGCAGTTGAGCAGGTGGAAGCATTGCAGCACCGTTCCGAAGGCTGTGGCGCGCTGCGGCGCCGTGGCGCGGTAAAAGGCGGCGCGCACGAAACGCGAAGGCGGCGTCGCATCGCCCGGAATGCCCAGAAATCCCGAATTGCTGCCGGTGGGGCGCAGCGTGATGCCGCTCAGTTGTCGGACGGGGGCATCACCGGGATAGAGGTTCACGTAGTTGTCGAGGTTCGTGAGCTGCCACTCGAAGCCCGGAGCGTTGGTGAGTACGCCGACCTCGTTCTCGTAGAAATGCGGCACGCCGTCGACGATTTCCAGCACGACCTGCCGTCCCGAAGCCTCTCCGATGCGCCAGTGCACGACCGAACTTTTTTCCAGCGCGACGATGCGCACCGATGCCACGGCGGCCTTCACTTCGTCGATCGTGGCGAATTGCGTCAGCATCCATGCCGCTACCTGCAAATCGGCCAGCGTGCGGTCGTTGCGGTCGGGGTCGTAGGATTCGTAGCCTCCGTATTGCGGGAAGAAGAAGAGACCGGCCGAGAGTCCCGCCTCGTTGATTCCCTCGGCGATGAACTCCTGCTGCTCCACGGCCAGCCCGACCGTGCCGTATCGGGCGGTGAAGGCCAGTCCGTTCGCACCGGTCGGGGTGAACGACCGGAGCTGCTGGCCGCGCGGAATGACGACGTATTGGCTTCGGAGAACGCCGCGCGACCATTCGATCGTGCGCGACTGCACGTAACTGCCGTCGGCGGCCGAGAGTGCGATGCCGGTGCAGGCGCTCGTCCGGTGAAGGCCGCAGCAGAGGGCGGCGATCGTCGATAACAGAATCGCTTTTTTCATAATTTTACAGGGGTTTAGGTTGTTTCGTTCAAATTCCATGCAAACCGTGCGGGTTACAGTGTGGAAGCGGGGCCGTATTTCCTCCGCCGGCGATCCCGTTTCGAAGAGGCGGGGCGCCTCCGGCGGTTCAAGGGTTCCGCCGTCCGGCAGCGGGGTCGGGAACGGACATCGGGTGCGCGGCGAACCACGCGATGAAGTCCTGCCATTGTACGGTGTGTTCGTCCCGCCACTGCCGGAACTCGTCGGGAAATCCCTGTGAAAGCACCCAGTAGTTGTAGGGTCTCATCATGCCCGCCTCTTTGACCTGCCGCTGGTAATCCATCAGCGGCCGTGCCGCGTCGTCGTCGAAAAGCATCCGGTCGTATTTCTCGAAGTAACGGTCGACGAACCGTTCGCGCATGTCGCTCAGCACGTCCAGCGTCAGGCTGTCGGGAATGCCGTCTGCCGTCAGTGCCGCCCGTGCGGCGACTTCGAAGACGGCCGTCCCGAACGGAATCCGCAGGCGCAGTCCCTCCCGTGCGACGCGGCCGTTGCGGCTGAAAGTCATGCGTACGGCCGTGTCGCCTTCGATGCGGATGTTGTCGCGGTAGGTCTGCGCGAGCGTTTCGCTCATGGCGGAGGTGCGTCCGGAGCCCCGTTCGAGGTTCATGAACAGTTCGCCCCAGACGAGTGTCCAGACCGGTTCGGTCGAGATCGCGTAGAGCAGGGCCAGGCTGCGGTAGTTCGACGGGTGGGCGGGATCGACCGTGGCGCCGCGGCGGTAGCAGGCGAGGGCGCGGTCGTACTGTCGTTCGGCGTAGGCGATATTGCCCAGTTCGAGGTAGAGCCGTCCGGCGTCGGGGTTCTCACGCAGCCCCTTTTCATAGGTCTTGACGGCACGTTTGCGGTCGCCTGCCATGTCGTAGGCGTTGCCGAGCAGCTGGTAGAGCGGCGGGTAGTCCTTGCGCTTGATGCGGCGCAGCACTTCGACGGCCTCTTCATAGCGCTCCTGCATGTAGAGCAGGTAGCCCGTTTCGTAATTGGCCAGGAAGTTTTTCGGATCGGCGGCCAGCACGGATTCCAGCAGCCGTGCGGCTTCGTCGTAGTCGCCGTCGTCCATCCGTTCGACGGCGCGGGCGATGCGTTCGTCGCGGGGCGTCTGCGCCAAGGCGGTCCCGATACAGAACAGCGACAGGAGTGCGAGTAGGTGCGTTTTCATTACGCGGAGGGTTTGTCGTCTCAAATATATCGTTTTTTTGCGAATATTCGCCCCGTCCGGCTGCGGAATCGGATCGCAGCGGCCGGACGGGGCGGTGCGCGGTGCGGCATTCCGGTGTCCCCTGCTATTTGGTTAATTTGTTGTTATGTAATATTTTACTTCGTTTCGAGTGCGGAACGGGCCGGTCGGATCCGATTGGGACTTTTTATTAGTAGGATTGGGCCTTTCGTCTTCCGGTGCCCCGATACGGGGGCGGAAAAGTTTCACGGTTCGGATTTTTTCGTTATCTTTGCTCTCGATGCATAAATGGCTCACCATATTGCTTGCTTGTATCGCCGTCCTGTCGGGCGGCGGGGAGGTTACGGCCTCCGCATCGTCCGCTGTGAAGCGGTCGGTGGCGGTCGCTTCACAGCCGGCGTCGCAGGAGCGTGAATTCAGGGTCGGCAGGCAGAGGCTCGTCGACTCGATTGCGGAGTACGCTTCCAATCCGGCGCATTCCGACTGCGGGCCTGAGACGTTCGGCCGTTTGCTGCGGTGTCCCGTAACCGCTCCTTCCGGAATCCATTTCATGCGTTGCGGCGGTCTGTCCGAGGTTTCGTCGGACGATGTCCGGTGCCGTATCTTTTCTCATTTCAACACGCGGATACCTTGTGCCGTACTGCATCCGGTGGACTATTACGTCTTCCGTATGCGTCGGCTGCTTATTTGACCTTTCCCGTTCGTTATCGGTTGACGGATTGGGATGCGCTCCCTGAAACGCAGGGAGTTTTCGAATTGTCGGGAAGTGCGGAGCGATCCGGCGGATTCCCCCGAAGGGTGTCTCCGCAGAAGTCGTCCCTCTTTCCCGAAAGGTTCATTTTCATGCACCTTTTCCCGCCTTGGCATAATCCGTACAAGCGTGATTCTGCGCTCGGCTTATCGAAAAGGTTAAATAAGTAGTATCGTTATGAATAAGAATCAAATGGCGGAGCTGCTTTATGCGCTGCCGGACGGGGTCGTCGTCAAAGGACGCAAATCGAAAGTCGTACCCCTTTGTCTGACGCTTGCGGGCGTCGTATTGTTGGTCGTAAACGGTCTGTTGCCCGCAACGGCGGGGTATGAAGACCTGAAATCGGCGCTGGTGCTTTTCGGCGGCGTAATCTTTGCAACGGGCGTACTGCTGTTGCTCGTCCGGCTCTTCGGCGACAGCGGAGTGCCGCTCTACGGCGAGAATCGCGTGCCGCTGGTCTGGTCGGAACGCTATTATCCCAAATCGGCCGCCTCCGCCGTGGCCGACTGCCTGACGCGTCACGACTGGGCGCGTCTGCGCAGCATCGCTCAGAGCCAGGTCCCTGCCATCCGGCTCGTGGCCTACCATACGCCCGACGAGGGGTTCGTGGCCTGCCAGGCGTTCGAATACGTCGAGTTGGAGGAGCGGCCCCTCACGGAGTTGCACATCGTGCGTTCCGGCCACGAGGCGTAGCGGAGTACGTCGTTATGCGGCGGAACCGGACGGTGTGCGGCATCGTCCGGTTCCCCGCGATTTCGGGAGCCGGCCGGATTGTTGATGATAAAATGGAAGAAATATGTTGTTAACCACTGAGAATATCATTCTGATCGGGGCGTTGCTGCTGCTGGTTTCCGTCTTTGCCGGAAAAGTGGCCTACCGTTTCGGCGCTCCGGCCCTGTTGCTGTTTCTCGGCGTCGGCATGTTGTTCGGGTTGAGGCTCATCTCCTTCAATTCGGCTCCCGTGGCTCAGTTCGTGGGCATGGTGGCGTTGTGCATCATTCTTTTTTCGGGCGGTATGGACACCCGTTACCGCGCCATTCGCCCCGTGATCGGGCCCGGCGTGGTGCTGGCCACCGTCGGTGTGGCGCTGACGGCGCTGATCGTGGCGGGGTTCGTCTACGTGGTGGCGCCGTGGTGCAATGCCGAGATGTCGTTCCTGCTGGCGCTGCTCTTTGCCGCCACCATGTCGTCGACCGACTCGGCGTCGGTCTTCTCGATCCTGCGCAGCCGCAGGCAGGGGTTGAGCGAGAATCTGAAACCGTTGCTGGAGCTCGAAAGCGGCAGTAACGACCCGATGGCCTATATTCTGACCATTTTGCTGGTCGGGCTGCTGACGCCGGGCGAAAGCATGGGCTTCGGTACGAGCCTGCTGCTCTTCGTGGTGGGGATGACGCTCGGCGTCGTGGCAGGGTATGCGTTCGGCCGTCTGGCCGTCTGGACGATCAACCGGATCAATATCGAAAACCAGTCGCTCTACGCCGTACTGCTGCTGGCGTTCGTCTTCCTGACCTTCTCGGTGACCGACCTGATCCGCGGCAACGGCTATCTGGCCGTCTATGTCGCGGGACTGGTTGTGGGGAACTATCCGATCGTTCACAAGAAGACGCTCGGAACGTTTTTCGACGGCTTCACGTGGCTGTTTCAGGTGATCCTTTTCGTCACGCTGGGACTGCTGGTCAATATCGACGAACTGTTGCAGCCCGAGGTGCTGCTGCTGGGCGGCCTGACGGGTCTGTTCATGATCCTCGTCGCACGTCCCGCCGCGGTCTTCCTCTCGCTGCTGCCGTTCCGCAAGTTCACCACCCGCGCCCGCCTCTACGTTTCGTGGGTGGGGCTGCGCGGCGCCGTGCCGATCATCTTCGCCACCTATCCCGTCGTGGCCGGCGTGGAGGATTCGAGCCTGCTGTTCAACATCGTCTTTTTCGTGACGCTGTTGTCGCTGGTCGTGCAGGGTACGACGGTCAGTCTGATGGCCGAATGGCTGGGGTTGGCCTATCCCGAACGGGAACGCATCTTCAACGACGAAGTGATGAACCGCATGCTCGACGATGCGACGACCGAACTGACCGTCACCGAAGCGATGTTGGAGTCGGGACACCACTTGCGCGACATCGTGCTGCCTGCGGCGACGCTGGTGGTGATGGTGGCGCGCGACGGGACGTTTTTCGTCCCCAAGGGCAATTCGGTGCTCCGCGTGGGCGACAAACTGCTGGTGGTGACCGAGAACAAGTCGGAGGTGAAGTCGGTCGTCCAGCCGCAGGAGTGAAGCGGCGGGCGACGGGCCGCCGAACAGAAAATCCGCCCCTTCCGCATTTTTGCGGAAGGGGCGGATTCCCGTATGGACTTGTCCGCCTGTTCGGCGGCGGTCGGAGCGGCACGGGCCTCGGCGGGTTGCAGGCTGCCGCACGGGGCGGCGGCCTTCCTGCCGGGCGGCGCGATGCGTGCAGTAGGGAGGGCCGCGGGGGAGGGCTTTCGGCGGACGACTATGCGTGGCGTGCCGATAGTTCCCGTTCGAGGTCGGCGATCGAACACCCCGTGGCTTCGAGCAGGACGAGCAGGTGGTAGACCAGATCGGAGGCTTCGTAGATCATCGCCTCGCGGTTGCCGGCGACGGCCTCGATGACCGTCTCGACGGCCTCCTCGCCGACCTTCTGGGCGATCTTGTTCACGCCGTGCGTGAAGAGCCGCGCCGTGTAGGAGCCTTCGGGCATCGCGGCGTGGCGCTGGCGGACGACGGCTTGCAGGCGGCGGATGAACCCCTCGGTTTCGGGGACGGCCTCGCCGAAGCAGCTCTGCGTTCCCGTGTGGCAGGTGGGGCCGTGGGGAACGGTGCGGATCAGCAGCGTGTCGCGGTCGCAGTCGGCCGCCACCGAGACGATGTCGAGCCGGTTGCCGCTGGTTTCGCCCTTCGTCCAGAGGCACTGCCGCGTGCGGCTGTAAAAGGTGACGCGCCCCTCGGCGAGGCTCTTTTCGTAGGCTTCGCGGTTCATGTAGCCGAGCATCAGCACTTGCAGGGTGCGGTCGTCCTGCACGATGGCGGGGATCAGCCCGTCGGCCTGCTTGCCGACGGCGAGTTCCTCAAAGGGAATGGCTTCGATTTTCATGGTGTTTCTCGTTTATGCTTCTCCGCATGGTCGTCTGTCGTCCTGTTTCGATGTCGGCGGTCCGCCGCATGGGGCGGCGCATCGGGTGCCGAAGAGGGATGTCTTGCGGATGGGCGGTTTCTTTTTTCGGGTTGTTATAATCTTACGGGAATATTGCGTGCACGGAGTTCGCGTTTGAGCACGGGGATCGGAATCTCGCCGTAGTGGAAGATGCTGGCTGCCAGCGCCGCATCGGCGCGTCCGAGCGTCAGCACGTCGGCGATGTGCTGCACCGATCCCGCGCCGCCCGAGGCGATGACGGGGACGGGCAGGAGCGACAACTGCGCGAAGGTGTCGCAGGGATAGCCGTTGCGCGTGCCGTCGTGGTCCATCGAGGTGAAGAGGATTTCGCCCGCGCCGCGCCGGCAGGCCTCCTCGGCCCATGCGAAGAGCTCGCGGTCGGTGAGGCGGCGCCCGCCGTGGGTGGTGACGCGCCAGCGGCCGTCGATTCTTCGGGCGTCGATGGCCACCGTGACGAACTGCGAGCCGTACTTCGCCGCTACGGCGTCGATGAGCGAGGGATCGGCCACGGCGGCGCTGTTGACGGTGATCTTGTCGGCGCCGGCGTCCAGGAGCCGTCCGGCGTCGTCGACCGAGGCGATGCCCCCGCCGACGGTGAAGGGGATGTCGATGCGTGCGGCGATGCGCGACACCAGTCCGGTGAAGGTGCGGCGACCTTCGGCCGTGGCGCTGATGTCGAGGTAGACCAGCTCGTCGGCACCTTCGGCGGCGTAGCGGGCGCCCAGCTCCACCGGATCGCCCACACTGCGCAGGTCGGTGAAATTGACGCCCTTGACCGTCAGGCCGTCGCGGATGTCCAGGCAGGGGATTATTCGTTTGGCAAGCATCGTCCGAGATCTTCGAGGGTGATACGTCCTTCGTAGAGCGCCTTGCCGACGATGACGCTGCGCAGCCCCGCGCGGTCGAGAGCCGTGAGGTCGCCGAGCGTTGCGATACCGCCGCTGACGGTGATCTCCACGTCGGGAAATTCCGCTTGAAGGGCGGCGTAGAACGATGTCGCGGGGCCGCAGAGCATTCCGTCGCGGGCGATGTCGGTGCAGATGACCTGCTGCAATCCCTGCTTCCGGAAGCGGCCGATCAGTTCGGCCGCTCCCAGCGGCGTCTCCTCCGACCAGCCTGCGATGGCGATCCGTCCGTCGCGCAGGTCGGCACCGAGAATCAGACGCTCGCCGCCGAACTCCGCCAGCCACGCGGCCAGGCAGTCGGGTTCGCGCACGGCGACGCTGCCGCAGACGGCGCGTCTGGCTCCTGCCGAGAAGACGTCGCAGAGCGCCGTGCGGCTTTTGATGCCGCCGCCGTACTGGATTTCGAGCCGCGTGCGTGCGGCGATGCGTTCGAGCACTTTCAGGTTGGCCGGACGCTGCGCCCGGGCGCCGTCCAGATCGACCATGTGCAGCCGCAGCAGCCCCGCCGCTGCGAAGCGCAGGGCCGTGTCGAGCGGGTCGCCGCCGTAGGTCGTGCGGCGGTCGTAGTCGCCCTGTGCGAGTCGCACGCAGGCGCCGTCGATCAGATCCATCGCGGGAATGATTTCGATATTCATCTCATTTCAGTGTTAGGAAGTTGCGTAGAATCCGGCTGCCCGCCGCCCCGCTCTTTTCGGGGTGGAACTGCGTGCCGAAGAAGTTGTCGCGTGCGAGTGCCGCGCTGAACCGCATGCCGTAGTCGGTCGCGGCGATCGCGGCGTCGCAGAGCCGCGGCGCGTAGGAGTGGACATAGTAGACGTAGGTCTGCGCGTCGATTCCCTCGAAGAGCGGCCCGCGCAGCATATCGACGGTGTCCCAGCCCATGTGGGGGACTTTGAGCGGCCCGTCGGCCGTACGGTCGGGAAGCCGCACCACGTCGGTGGGAAAGATGCCCAGACAGGCGGCGTCGCCCTCCTCGCTCGACCGGCAGAGCAGCTGCATCCCGATGCAGATGCCCAGCACGGGGCAGGTCAGCGCGGGAACGAGGGTGTCGAGCCCCTTTTCCCGAAGTCTGGCCATTGCCGACGACGCTTCGCCCACGCCCGGCAGGATCAGCCGGTCGGCTTTGCGGATGGTGTCCGCGTCCGCAGTCACAACGGCTTCCAGCCCCAGCTGCTTCAGGCTGGACTTCAGGCTGAACAGGTTGCCCACGCCATAATCGATAATTGCGATCATACCAGCAGTCCTTTCGTGGAAGGAATTTCGTCCTTGTGGGCTTCGTCGATCTTCACGGCCGCGCCCAGTGCATGGCCTGCGCCCTTGAAGCAGGCCTCGAGGATGTGGTGGGTATTTTCTCCCGCAAATTGTACAAAGTGGATCGTGGCGGGCACGCTGCGGGCAAAGCCCAGCCAGAATTCCTTGGCGCACTCCACGTCAAAATCGCCCACCTTTTCGGTGCTGCAACGGACATCCCAGTTCAGGGTGCAGCGGCCCGAAAGATCGACGGCGCACAGGATCAGCGCTTCATCCATGGGCAGATAAAAGCTGCCGTAGCGCTGGATACCGCGCATATCGCCCAGCGCCCGTGCAAAGGCCTGACCCAGTGCAATGCCCACATCCTCGGTGGTGTGGTGGTAGTCCACCTGCACATCGCCGTGGCAGGTGAGCACCAGATCGAACCGGCCATGGCGGG
>ERZ857503.1898-NODE-1898-length-10692-cov-2.489612_pt1 | contig 10692 bp, 10 predicted proteins | sample MGYA00519766_ERZ857503 | MGnify/ENA primary metagenome ERZ857503 (study PRJEB31778, sample SAMEA3449345) | human gut metagenome | biome: human gut; feature: human-associated habitat; material: faeces | place: United Kingdom | collected 2010/2012 ...
TATAAACTGGTATGATAATAGATATTTTAGGCGAACTCATAAAGATTAATGCTTTAAGATTGAAAGGAATATTAAGAGCACATGGGCCATCGTGTAATGTTTGCTTTTTACCAAGTAATGTATCAAACGCATCTTGTAGGAATACGAGAGTAACTGATTGGTTGGTATAGTAAAAAAATGATGTAGACGTTGCATGAAGAGTTTACCTGCACAATATTCTTTGTCAACATAGAGCGTTTCCAGTTCCACGATACCCCAAAAAATATAACTAAGTTTATGGTTGGCAAAAAAATGCTCCGGTGGTAATACATCGTGTGTGCGGGTATACATCTCGAAGGTGTCGTAATCTCTGAATTTTTCATATAATCCTTTTAGCATGGCTACATGATAGCCACGATATGTCAGGTCTATCCGACAGTTAAAGTGTTGATTTATATCATGCAGCGTCGTAATTTCTGCTTTATCTAGATATTCTACTTCCTGTCGTGTTAGTACATACTTTTTATAGCCACCCCACACGCCGTCATAAAAGTAGCTGTTTGATGCCACTACCTTTATGGAAGAGCAATAGAGCAGGTACTTATAACAAAAAATAGTGTCCTCACCTAAACGAATTTCGGGATCAAAGCGGTGTTGGTGTTTTTGGATAATATCACGACGAAAGAGTTTGCACCAAGGGGAATAAAGTAAATAGTCATTCTCTACGATGGCTTGTATATTTTTACTAAGGTCATCTCCAATGAGGTATTGAGGTTCTGGTGTGAAGTCTATTCCCGTGGAACTACGAAAGCCACATAATACTAAGTCTGCTTCCTGGCCTTCTACCAATTTCTGAAGGTAGTCCGGCTTTACATAGTCATCTGAATCGATAAAAGTTATGAACTCTCCCTTAGCTATCTCAATTCCTGTATTTCTGGCTGAACTGACACCACCGTTTTCTTTGTGTACGGCATGAATATGAGCATTGTTCTTTGTAAAGCTATTGCAAATATCCCATGTGTTGTCTGTACTCCCATCATCTATTAAAATAAGTTCCCAGTCTGTGAAAGTTTGAGCCAATAGATTATGCACACATCGGGGTAGTTTTGATGCAACTGAGTAACAAGGAACTATAATGGAAACTTTCATGACTAAAAAAATGTCTTTTGGAAATATTGATGCTTATTGTTCTTGTCTTTCGTGTAATGACTGTCTTAAAAAATCACATGACTGTTTTCTCAAATGCTTCAGTCTTTTATTCGCTTGTTTGAAATCAATTAGACTTATTTCAAACTGTTCGTCGGGGCATACTAAACGCTCGGTGAGATTTACTGACTCAAGGAGGGAAGCTGAACGGGAGTCAAAATTATCTCCAAGAGAAAATGTGTAAAATGGACGATTGAAAATAAGTGAGAAAGCGGTTCCATGGAATGAGGTGGTGACTACATAGGTTGCATATCGGATGTAAGTGACAAAATCTGCAGGTGAGGCTGTTTGATGCTTAGTGGAATAATGACAGTCGATACGTGCTGTCAGTTCTACTACTATGCCTCCAATAGATTGGGCTATTTCGAAAGCTTTCATCCGGACTGCTGGGTTTTCACGAACTTGATATAATACAACGTAAGGACGATTTTCAGGGCATTTGCCTATTAATGGATTCCAAGCTGTCGCATCTAATAAAAGTGTCGGGTCAAGTACTTGTTGGATGGGCTGGCTGACGAGAGGCTGTAGTATGGGAATAAGTGATGATTCACGTACAGAGAGAGCATCGAAACAGTTAAGAACACGAGTTAGGTATTCTGCTTCTTGTGTAGATAATCTGCTGATTTCCATACTGGGGGCATACGCAATGAACCGACTCTTTCCTTTAGGAAAACAAAAATCGCAGAAATAGACATCATGAAAGCCATTAGTGAGTTGGGGATTCCAAATCTGATCACTGCCTACAATATAAGCATCATAGCTTTGTGGTATATTAGTACGAGTAGCCGGTATAGACATGTAGAGGTGGCGATTGTGAAAATCAGAGAATGCGGCACAACGTTTGTTGAAAAGATAATAATTATAATAGATACTCTTCATTGTGCGTACTGGATTTTTCCCTATCCACGGGCATAGACTGTGACGATGGTATTGCTTTTGATAGAATGCCGGTCTGTAGTCAATCACATCTACGTTGTATCCTTTTTTAAAGAGGAACTGTTGGAGAGCGTAGCATTGTAGCATGGCACGATAGTTATGAGCATCATGAAAAGTAAGTATTCCTATTTTCATGTAAACCGTTTTTTGAGAGTTAGTAAAATCATATAAAAGCGATTTTTCAAGAGATCTTGATGTGTGATCCTATAGTATTTGTTCATTATTTGAAAGAAAGGCATTGAAGCATAATCCTGCCAGAATGTAGCTTTGTTGACTGGTTCGGGTACAGGATACTTTAGATTAGGTTGTATGCATTCTTTGATGTTGCTTTCTAGATAATTGAAGTCATCTTTTATATGATTCCATACGATTTCAGCTTTAGTATTATTAAGCATAATAAGTGAGATCCCTCTACTATCAGTGAACTGAGGATGATGTTTCTCGATTCCCCAAAAATCACCTATAGTGATATCGCCAGGGCGCAGATAGTTGGTAAAACGGCAGGCATGGCATGAAGGACGTGTTGTGAGATGGCTATAAAAGATGTCATTCCAAAGACGAGAAAGTACTGTATTGAACTGGCTGGCATTCTTGCCAAAGAAAAGGCGAGAATTCTGATATCCCCAACCAAAAGTCTTGTCTTTCATAAAAATACCTGTGAAGTGAAAATCTGAGTTTTGACGAATAAAATTGAGGTAGTCATGAAACACTCGGGGTGAGGGTACTCCATGACAGAGGATATCTACTGTGAGTAGGTTGTCGTAGGATCTCTGTAAGTATCCTTTGAGCCCTTCCACTTGGCAAGGAGTACCACTGAAGAGAACGAAACGTTGCTCTTGGAGATAAAACTTAACTTGCTGATAAATACCAGTTAAATTACTTTGCACATATTTGGAACCTCTGAATTTCAGTGTGTCTTCTTGGGTTTCTGCTCTGCGATGAACTACTACAAAATTGTCATCATATATAGCTCCGAATATTACACCGGCTTGCCGAAGGGCATAGTCTGTAAGGGAGGCAAATACACCACCACTAGAGGAGGATATCCAAGTTTTTTCATTATGATGATGAAGAGCGAGAATATGGGGATTTACATTTTTTTTATTGCTTATAACATCGTATCGGAACACAGGACAAACTTTATTACAAAGGCCACAATCGATGCATTGTGTAGTGTTGATATGTGGATAAAGGAATCCTTGTTCATCCTCCTGCATGATAATAGCACCCCTATTACAAGCGGAGGTACAGGCTGTACACCCGCAACAGTCGTATTTGGAAGTAAGTGTTATCACGTTAACTGATATATTTAGATACAAAATGGTTCCATATATAGAGACGTATCTTATCTATTAAAATAGCTGCTGTAAAGAATGTTAATAATAGACCCGTGATTACCAACAGGCATGATATACCATTGTAGGTAACTGCTAGTTGTTGGATGTGTGGTTTCATAAAGTATTCCCATATGAAGAAATGGAATAGATAAACAGCAAAACAGGACGCCGCAATCCAATTGATTCCTTTGTTTTGAAAAGCGAACCTATTAAAGAAAAGGAGCAGATAAAGTGCACCTGCTATCACTAATGGGCTCGTATAAGTCCAAAACATACAAAAATATCCAACTTTGTCAAAGTAGCATGTAATGATTAGCATTAGGGCTGTAAAAGTAGACAAACTTATGTACATAAGGAGATTCTTGCTTTTTGACCACTGTGTATAAGATGGTTGATAGATACGAACGTAGCGCGCTAAAAGATACAGCCCCATAAAAGAAGGCAGAATATCCTTTTTCAAAATAGGGGGCCCCATTGGAAAACCAGCCATATATTGTCTGGAAGATAAAAAAAGAGAGCAGCACTGTACTAAATGTTCTTTTGTCAGTTTTTTCAACGAAGGCATTGAGGATGGGAGCCATAATAAACATACCTAAATAACACTTCACAAACCAAACATTATTAGTGAGCATCAAACATCTTTTAATACCACTTATCGATAATGGTTCAATGCCAATCAATATTGTAAAAGTATAGATACCAATTAAAAAGAATGCACACTGAAAAAGCAGATTACATAGACTTTTAATGTGGAAGTTTATGCCAAACCAGCCTGATAATAAGACGAAAGAGTTGACACAGACGATAGCAAATGCTTCTATAATAATTCGAAATACAGAAAATAAAGGAAGAATTGTCATTTCTGTCCTGTCAGGCATACCAAGAGCCTGAAAATCGGCATGTACTACCAAAACGAAAAACATTGAAAGCAAACGTAACAGCTCCAGATTGGAAGAACGAACTTTTTTAACTGTGAAGTTATTGACTAAGGACATATTATTTATAGCGTTTTGATACTTTGTTCACTATTACCTTAACTTTACTAAATACCATGACACGCTCTTCACTACTGCAACCAATATATAAAATAGAGAGAAGTGTACATGAAAATGAAACTACACTTATGAGAGTAAAAGTATAAATATTTTCTTCAAGTATAAAGTGTAGGTACAGAGGGAGTATAGAGGCTGTGATGGTGACAAATATTACATTGAAATATACCTTTTTAAGGAAGGAGCGAGCAGGAAAGTGTATCATATTACGTAACATAATAACACGGGCCATTTCGCATATCATAGATATGATAATAGCTATTATCACAACTGATTCTGGAATACATCCTAAACGAAGGCAGATATAAGATAAAGGTAAATTGACCAGATTAAGTCCACCGACTATGATTTGAAATTTTTTGATCTTCCCAGTAGCCAGCATAGCGTTTATTAGAGGATTGGCTAAAGATTCACTCATAGTGAAGAATAGGACAAGCTGTACGAATAGTACAGTATGTTTTGGTACTTGCCCCAACCATAATTGAAGAATAAAATGGGTATTACTGATGATAGGTAAGGCAAGGATAAGTAAAATGTAATAAGAAAGTCGTGCACCTTGAAAGATGAGTTGCATCATGTAATCATAGTTGCCAGAAGCATAACTTTTTGTAATTTGTGGATTGAGTGCTGTCTGAAAGTTGGAAACAAAACCACTGACTGCATTGTTGACTTGCATGGCAACTCCACGAGCTGCATTTACGGCTGGTCCACAAAACATATTGATGACAATGTTTCCGCCTTGGTCACGGAGAATAGCTGCTATAGAGCCGATAAAATTCCAACCGGCGAAACCGAACATATTTTTGAGTAAAGACTTATCAAAAATGAAATGGTAAGTACATTCCTCAAAATGGCGTTTACAATAAAAAATATATATACTTTGTATGATGGTAGAATTGAATACAATGAAGCCTGCGAACCAAATTAGTTTATCTATCGGAGCTATAGAAATGGTTAGAGCGACAGCCAGTTTCCCTATGACATCAAAAATACTGATATAGGCAAAAGCTGACATTTTTTCGTGTGCTACTATTGTTCCGGTATAGGGAATACTCATTAACGAAAGTGCAAAAGATATAATAGAGAACTGATAAATGATATTGGCGGCAAGTATACGTTCTTCGGGTATTACCATTTTGTTATTTAGAAACCAAAGTCCAATGGTTTCGGCAAGAATAACCACGATGATAACCAGAAAAAACTGTATAGAAACAGCTGTTGAAAATACTTTTTTTAGTTTTTCTTTATTTTCTGTTCCAAGTTCAAAGGTGATAAATCTGCTGATGGATGACACCAGAGAGCCCGATATAATGGAGAACATAGCGACAAGGCCGCCTACTACGTTGTATATACCAAAATCCTCTATACCTAATGCATTTAGGTTGACACGGCTGGTATATAAGCTAACCAGCATTAAAAAGAGCATTCGAAAATACAATAACAGTGTATTTTGGGCTATGCGTTTGTTATTTTGAGAATCGCTTGGCATATGATATTAGTGCTCTTTACGTAGCTGAGTAAAATTTAGGCAGCCTCCATTGGGGATAGTTTTCCCATAAAATAGGGGTTGCCTAGCTGTATTAATAGGGGGAAGGCTTTTATTGAGGAGGCTACTGATCTATTCAAAATTTCAATATTGTATTTCAGTGGGTGGAACATGTTCATCTCACCGCCTCCATCTTTCCCACTCTCTCCACGAACCCCACCGGCATATCCACATGGGCGCAGCCCAGCATATCCAGCCTTACCGCCACCTTGCTTTTGCCGTCGATGGTCACCAGCTCGCCTTCCAGTCCGGCGAGGGGGCCTTTGATGACTCGCACCTGTTCGCCGGGGGCGAGGGGGGAGGAGCACACTTCGATGGCTTCTTCGGAGTAGTCGAGCATGAAGCGGAAGCGCTCCATCTGCTCGTCGGGGATGACGGCGGGGGTGCTTTGTCCGCGCAACACCATGTAGCGGCTGACGGACGAAAGGGTCAACACTTCGGCACGTTCTGCCGGGTCGACGTGTACGAAGATCATCATCGGGATGACTACGCGCTCGATCTTTTTGCGGCGGTCGCTCCATTGATGGATTTCTTCCTGCACGGGGAGGAAACTTTCGATGCCCATTGCCGTCAGGCGGTCACGGGTTTTCTTTTCGTGATAGAGACGGACATAGGCGGCAAGCCAGGATTTCATGTCTGATTGGGAGTATGGTTTGAGAAAGGGGAGGGAGGGTCGCTCCCGGATACGCTACGCGGTTACCTGTCACAGTTGCCTGCTGGGGTAAACCGAATCTTACGTTTGATTTTGCTGCAAAGATAGATATAATTTTACTAAATACAACAAATTGTTTATGAAAATAGAAAAAATAATGAATTTTTAATCTTTAGGTGTTACTTTTGTAAGTTTTAATAATTAACATATCTTTTAATTTTAATAATTATGGAAAAAAAACGACAAGTTTAAGAGTCCGAACGAATTGCTTAAAGAGTTGTCCGGACAGGTGTTTGGCCTGGTGCGTGAGCTTCCCAAACCGCTTTCGAGAGAAGAGATGCGGGAGTTGAAACGGTTGTGCCGCTTCCTGAACAATACGGTGAAGGATCAGGAGCGGAAACAGGAGGTGAGAAAATAAATCCGGGTGTTAAAAAGAACCGGGAGACGGATGGCGAAAGTGGGGTGCGGGTGGGTGTGGAGGCTTTCCGAAGAGACTTTTACGGCGGTTTTAACATTCGGAAGTGTAAAAAGTTTGTTGTTCTTTTGCATCATGGTTCATTGCAGAGGATGCGCAGTGGCAAGGGTTTTGCTTTGTGCGCTTGGCGGCGGATCGGGATTAAAAACATTAAAATTTAATACTCAATGAAAAAGAGAGAGTTTAAAATTTCCTTTTTCCTCCATGTGTGGGAAAGGAAAGCGGAAGAGATTTCGCTGGAAGAGTTTCATAATGACCTCAGGGGAGCACGCTGGAAGGTGCTTGCCGAGTCGTACCGGCGGTGGATGCGGACGGGCATGACAGAGGAGGGCAAGAGGCTGAAAGGGGCGCTGAATGCGGTGGTAGTGGCCGGCAAGTGCCGGGGCGGACATGCGGCGAACCAGGTGACCGAGCTGAACGGACTGGCGCTGTTCGACTTTGATCATTGCCTCGAGATGCTGGCCGGGATGAAGGAGAAGGCCGGGGCGCTGCCTTATGTGGTGGGGGCTTTTGTCAGTATCTCGGGTGAAGGGCTGAAGCTGATTGTGCGCATCGATGCCGAGAATGCCGGGCAGTATGCGGTAGCTTATCCTGTCGTTGCCCGTGAGTTGGAGCGGGTGCTGGGGCATCCTTGCGATATGTCGTGCCGCGATCTGGGACGGGCGTGCTACGCTTCGTATGATCCGGAGGCGTACTATAATCCCGGTGCCGGGGTGTTTCCGTGGCGGGAGCAGGTGGACGGGCTGTTGCAGGCGGAAGGGGAGTGTTCCGAGCCGTCGGTGGGCAAGGCTTGTCCGGCGGGCGTTGCTCCCGAAGCGGGGGATGGCTTTATGCAGGTTTTCCTGAATGATTTTGATGCCCGGAATCCGTTTGTGGCGGGAGGGCGCCATGCGTTTGTGCTGAAGCTGGGACGTGTTGCCCGGTATAAAGGTTTTTCGCCGGAAGAAATGCGGCTGCTGCAAAAAGCAGTGGTTGAGAAATACGCGCAGGCTGATTTCGGGAGCGGAGAAATAGAGAAAACATTATCGTCTGGTTATCAGTATGTTTCTGCCAGGAGGGCGGACGCTGTCATGGCGAGTCAGGGGCCAAAAGTCCAAGGGCCACTCTATGCGCCAGAGGAGGGGGAGAGTGAAGAGGATATGGAGGATGTGTTGTTCGGAAAAAGTGAAGAATTTCGTCGGGTGGCTCCTTACTTTCCCGAAGAGGTGTTTGAGCATTTGCCTGATCTGCTTGCGCAGGGGGTGAAGGCGGCCGGCAATTATCGGGAACGCGATATGTTGCTGATGGCGATGATCACCAATATCAGCGCCTGTCTGCCCGAGGTGCGTGTATTGTACGATCAGGTGTATTACTCGCCGCATCTGTATTACATGGTGATAGCCCATGCGGGAGGCGGAAAGGGGGTGGTGTCTCTGGCCGGCTTGTTGCCCGGAGAGATTCACCGCTATTATGAGAAGCAGAACGAGGAGATGCGCCTGGTGTATGATAAGGCCTTTTTTGAGTGGGAGCTGGAGTTGAAAAAGGCGCAGGCGGAAAAGCGTTCGCCGGACTTTTCGCTGCGTCCCAAAGAGCCTGTCCGTAAGCTGTTGACGCTTTCGCCCAATGTGTCGAAGAGTATGCTGATCAGTGCATTGGAGGAGAGCGGCAAGCTGGGGTGCTGCATCAATGCTACGGAGCTGGACATGGTGTCGGGAGCTATCCGGAATGATTACGGAAAGCACGATGATGTGTTTCGGGCGGCTTTTCAGCACGAAGTGGTTTCGGCCGATTTCAAGGTGAACGGCCGTCAGGTGGTGGCCCATAATCCGCATTTGGCGTTGTGCCTTGCCGGCACTCCCAACCAGCTGGTGCGTTTCATTCCTTCGTTGGAGAACGGTTTGTACAGCCGTTTCCTGGTGTATACGGGCCAGAGCGATTGGTGTTGGCGTTCGGCTGCCCCGCGGGAGGGAGGTGAAGATCATCGGGCGATGTTTGCCCGCCTGAGCGGCCGGTTGTTGGAGTTGCACCAGTTCTTGCTTCAGTCCCCCACGGAGGTTACGTTTACGGCTGCACAATGGGAGGAACATACATCTCGTTTCTCCTCACACTTGTCCGAGGTGGTGAACGAGCGGGATGATTCGCCGGGAGCGATCGTGCTTCGTCACGGGCTGATGGCGAGCCGGATAGCAGGGGTGCTCACTGCCCTTCGCAAGGGAGAGTGCGCCTGGGCGATGCCGCAGTATGTATGTTCGGACGAGGATTTCCATACCGCTATGTTGATGACGGATGTGTTGTTGGAGCATAGCTTGCTGCTGTCCACCAGTGTGCGGAAGAGCGAGAGTAAGTCCGGGCCCCTGAAGCCTTATTTCAGGTTGCGTCCGGTGTTACAGACTTTTTCAGGAACTTTTACTTATAAGGATGCGATGGATCGGGCGGTAGAGATGGGGATTCCGGTAACCACTTTTAAACGGCTGTTCAGGAAGACGATAGAGCTTAAAATTATTGATAAAGAGGGAGATATGTATATCAGAACGCGGCGGGGCTGGCGGGAGACTGACGCATAGAGTGGCCCTTGGACTTTTGGCCCTCGGAAAACATCGGAGCAAACGAATGAATGTATGAAAAAACTCTTAAGCCTTTTCCGAAAAGACTTAAGAGATTAGAGGAAAAGACTTGGATGTTTCGAGGGAAACGTCTAAGTCTTTTTCGTGTTTTTCACCACAGAGGGACACAGAGTCTCACAGAGAATCTATATTTTCATTGGATATGCTTTTAGAAAAAAAACTCTGTGAGACTCTGTGTCCCTCTGTGGTGAATTCCCCTCTGTGGTGAATTCAAGGTTCTCCCAGGTAATACACGATCAGCCTGACTTCCCGTTTAAGGAAGCTGTGGCGGTATTTGTTGTAATTGACTTCGGACAGTGCCTGTGTCAGGGCGGTGTTTTTACGCATCCAGCGGTAGAGTTTCTGCAGGGCGAGCACGGGGTCGAGTCCCGGGCAGTAAAGCTGTGCAAGTTCGGCTTTGGTGTACGAGCGGATGATGAAATCGGCTTCGGTTGTGTCTTCTTCTTTTCTTTGATTCATGGCTTTGATTATCTGATTGTTACATACTGTAAATGTACGGAAAAATATCCGGAATGCAGTGTGTTTTTATATTCTTTTTTCCTCAAACTTTGTCATCGGTCCTCTTTCTTTGTCATTGGAGCATCGGGGGTGTCGTATCTTTGAAATGTGATTGAAAAACAGATGTTTAACTCTAAAAAGAAAGTACGATTATGAGTAAAGAAGTTACGTATTCGGTAGTGGCGCGCAAGAACATGCTGAAGAAGGATGATCCCGCCAAGTATTATGCCCAGGCACAGGCCAGCGGCGATGTGGGGCTGGACGAGATCTCGACCCGGGTGGAAAAGGCCTGTACGGTACATTCGGCGGATGTCGTGGCAGTGCTGAAGGCGCTGGAGGATGAAATGGTGGATGGTTTGTCGAGGGGAGAGATTGTCAGGCTGGGGAATATCGGCACCTTCCAAGTGG
>ERZ857503.1900-NODE-1900-length-10674-cov-3.221584_pt1 | contig 10674 bp, 9 predicted proteins | sample MGYA00519766_ERZ857503 | MGnify/ENA primary metagenome ERZ857503 (study PRJEB31778, sample SAMEA3449345) | human gut metagenome | biome: human gut; feature: human-associated habitat; material: faeces | place: United Kingdom | collected 2010/2012 ...
CCTCGCCGGTGATGATCTCGCCGACCTTCTCCGAGTATTTCTCGTAGAGGCTGGCCTTCTCCAGATCGAGGATGCGCGACGCGAGATTCTGACGCAGCGACAGCACCGTGCGGCGGCCGAACGACGAGAGCTTGATCTCGTCGGCGTATTCGTCGCCGATCTCGTAGGTCGGGTCGATGGCCTTCACCTCCGACACGGCGATCTGCGTGTTGGGGTCCTCGACAGCGCCGTCCTCGACGACCGTGCGGTTGCGCCAGATCTCGAGGTCTCCCTTCTCGGGGTTGATGATGACGTCGAAATTCTCGTCCGTTTCATACTGCTTCTGCAACGCATGGCGGAAGACGTCCTCCAATACGCCGATCATCGTCGATTTGTCGATGTTCTTCAGCTCTTTGAACTCGGCAAAGTTGCTGATGAGATTGAGATTGTCCATTGTGTCGTTATCTTGTTTTTTAGTTTTGTCCTATTTGAAATCCAGCCACTCCTTCGTCGACTTGATCTCGGCGAAAGGGTAGGTGCGGGTGACCGTCACCAGTTGCTTCTTCTTTTTGCCCTCGACGGCCTGCTTCTCTTCGTAGGAGAGGGTGATGTCGTTCTCCGACACCGCGTCCAGCTTGGCCAGAATCTTGATGCCGCTTGTGAGCAGCACCTCCACCGATTGGCCGATGAGCTTGCGGTACTGGCGCAGGCTGCGCAGCTCCGAACCGATGCCGGCCGACATGACCGTCAGCGAAAAATCCTCTTCCTCCCGGTCGAGTTCCGCCTCCACGGCGCGGCTCAGCTCCGCGCAGGCGTCGATGCCTACCGACGTGTCGCTGTCGATCGTCAGTTCGATGTCGTTGCCCGGCGTCGCGGTGCACTCCACCACGAACAAATCCGTGCCTTCCAAATGCCGCCGGGCCGTTTCGATTATTTTTTTTGTATCCGTCATATCGCTGAATTGCTCATGCATAAGTATAAAATAAGGGGACTGACCGTCCCCTTACCTCCTGCGTCTGTCTTTCGACACCGCAAATATAGTGAAAAAAATCGATATACCAATATTTAAAGGCAAAATTTACTCCTCTTTCGCTTTGGATTCGTAGGGCTTGATGATCCCGCGCTTCGACGAGCGGATGAATTCGATCAGCGCGTCGCGTTCGGGGCTCTGCGGAACCTGTTTCTCGACTTCGTCGCAGCCGTTCAGGTAGTTCAGGCCGCTCTGGAAGAGGATGCGGCAGGCGTCGTGGATTTCGGCGATGCGCTCGGGCGTGAAGCCGCGGCGCGAAAGCCCGATCTTGTTGATGCCCGCGAAGCGCAGCGTGTCGTTGCGCACGATGACGTAGGGCGGAAGGTCCTGCCCCAGCAGCGCCCCGCCCTGAACCATCGCGTGGGCCCCGATGTGGGTCCACTGGTGTACGGCGGCATGGCCTCCGATCACCACCCAGTCGCCGACGTGAACCTCGCCCGCCAGCGATACGCGGTTGGCAATCACGCAGTTGCTGCCGATGATGCAGTCGTGTCCGACGTGCGTGTAGGCCATCAGCAGGTTGTTCGAGCCGATGCGCGTGGTGCCCGTCGAAGCGGTTCCGCGGCTGATCGTCACATACTCGCGGATGTCGTTGTCGTCGCCGATCTCGCAGGTCGTGATCTCACCGGCGAATTTCAGGTCCTGCGGCAGGCACGAGACCGATGCGGCGGTGTGGACGCGGCAGCGGTTGCCGATGCGCGCGCCGTCGTGGATGACGGCCCCGGGGCCGATCCAGCAGTCGTCGCCGATCACGACGTCGCCGGCGATATAGGCGAACGGTTCCACCGTGGCATTCGCCCCGATCTTCGCGTCGGGGTGGATGTAGGCAAGGTTGCTTATCATGTCTTACTTTTTGTTTTTGACTACCTGCGCCATCATCACGGCTTCGCAGGCGAGCGTCTCGCCGACGAACGCCTTGCCCTCGACCACGGCGACTCCGCGGCGGATGGGTTCCAGCAGGTGGATTTCGAACTGCAGCGTATCGCCCGGCACGACCTTGCGCTTGAATTTCACGCCGTCGATCTTCATGAAATACGTCGAGTAGTTCTCGGGGTCCTCGACGCCGCCCAGTACCAGAATGCCGCTGCACTGCGCCATGGCCTCGACGATCAGCACGCCCGGCATCACCGGCTCGTCGGGGAAGTGGCCCACGAAGAACGGTTCGTTCATCGTCACGTTCTTGATGCCCGCCACGTCGGTGGCGTCGCGGTGGAAGATGCGGTCCACCAGCAGGAACGGCGGACGGTGGGGCAGCATGCGGCGGATGTCGTTGATGTCGTACAGTGCCGGTTTGCGGCAGTCGTAGGTGAAGCGGGGTTTCTCGCCGGCCTTGCGGATGGCGTGCTTGAGCTGCTTCATGAACTCCGTATTGGCGAAGTGGCCCGGGCGGGTGGCCCAGACGCGGCCTTTGATCCGCACGCCCAGCAGGGCGAAGTCGCCCAGCAGGTCGAGCAGCTTGTGGCGCGCCAGCTCGTTGTTGCAGCGCAGTTCGAGGTTGTTCAGGTAACCCGCCTTGATCTCGATGTCGGGCTTGTCGAAAATCTTCTTGAGGTGCTCCAGTTGGTCGTCGGGCACGGGGTTCTCGACCACCACGATGGCGTTGTCGAGGTCGCCGCCCTTGATGAGGTTCATCTTCATCAGCGGCTCCAGTTCGTGCAGGAAGACGAACGTGCGGCAGGGTGCGATCTTGCCGGCGAAATCGTCGCCGGGGTTGAACGTGGCGTACTGGTTGCCGATGACCTTCGAGTTGTAGTCCACATGCACCGAAACCGAAAATTCGTCGTCGGGGTAGAGGATGATGGCCACGCCCTTCTCGGGGATCGTGTAGACCATCTTCTCGGTCACATGGTAGAACGTGCGCTCGGCGTCCTGATCCACCAGTCCCGTTTCGGCCACGGCCCGGGCGTATTCGCGGGCCGACCCGTCGAGGATCGGGGTTTCGGGGGCGTCGATGTCTATGATGGCGTTGTCCACGCCCAGCGTCCAGAGCGCCGACATGATGTGTTCGATGGTCGAGACGCGGTGGCCGCCGGCTTCGATGGTCGTGCCGCGCGAGGTGTCCACGACATGGTCGCACAGGGCGGGGATTATGGGCTGTCCCTCGATGTCGGTGCGGCGGAATACGATGCCAGTGCCGGGATCGGCGGGATTGACGGTCATGGTTACTTTCACGCCCGAATGAAGGCCCTTTCCCGAGAACGAAATCGGAGCCTTCAGCGTTTGTTGTTTGGTAGACATAAGCGGAGTTTCTTGTATATTTCGCGCAAAGATAATACAAGTCGGGCGCAATACCAAATTTATTCGGGATTGCCGGGCCGCAGTTTATTTTGGATAAAGATATTAAAATTTCGGTAAAAAGCCTTACTTTTGCTCAAAATTCCGAACGACAGCAATGACCGAGAACCCGCGTGACAGCAAACCTCAGGCCCCCCGCCGGCCCCGCCTACGACTCCCCTTCGACAACCGCAGGGAGGATGCCGGGACGTGGGCCTACGATCACCGCATCGGTCTGTGCGTCACGCTGATCGCCTATCTGCTGCTGATGATCGTCTTCGTCTCGTCGAAGATCGTGGTGGGGCGCCGGCCCCACCAGCAGGGCATGTTCATCGACTTGCAATCGCTCGCCGAACTGGAGCAGGAGCGCGACCGCCTCGCGGAGGAGGTGCGCCGCCGACAGCAGGAGGGCGAGGAGATCGACTGGCGGAGCATCCGCAATCAGGCGTCGAACGAGAATGCCCTCAATGAAAAGCTCCGGGACGACCGCGGAACCAACGCCGCCGAGCTGAACCGGGCTGCCGCCGAGGCCGAGGCGCGGATGCAGGCCAACCGCGAGGCTTACGAGCAGGGGCTGGCCGAGGAGCGTGCGATCCGCGAACGCCGCGGCAGGGAGGACGGCTCGGAGCATCAGGACCGCAAGGTCAAGGGGCGCGTGACGGTCTCCTTTTCGTTGACGAATCCCGTTCGCACGTCGCGTTGGCTGGAGGTTCCGGCCTACCTGTGCGAGGGCGGCGGCGATGTGGAGGTCTCGATCACGGTGGACCGTGCCGGCAAGGTCGTCGGGGCGCGCGTCGTCGGGGGCGGCGACGCGTGTATGCGCGACGAGGCGCTGCGGGCGGCCCGCAGTTCGCTGTTCAATATCGACGAAACGGCTCCCGCCAAGCAGACGGGAACGATCACTTATATCTTCATCCCCCAGTAATTTTCGATTCTCACGGGCACCTTTCGCCCTGCCTTGTCCGGCCCGGACGGGAAATACTTCGGTATGTCCCGTCCGGGCCGAACTGTGTTATGCCGAAATCTGCTCCGCGATAATCAAAAACGGGTGCGAAAAGACCTTTTTTCGTCGGACCTGCGTCGGAAATATTGGTTTTTTTGTCGACAATTTCGGCTCCGGGCGTGAATATGTCCGAGAAAAAATGTAACTTTGCATCTGACCGGATTATCCGCATATGCGTAAACTGTTTTTCATCTTGCTGGCCTTGGCGGGTTGCCTGCTCTTTTCGGAGAGCCGGGGCGACGCGTGTGTCGTACAGACCGCCCGCACGGCGGTACTTTCGGTAGGCAACGCACCTGCCGACCAGTGGCAGTGCGAGCGCATCTGCAATTCTGACCTGAACCAACCCCGTGTTCTCCGGGAGGCGGAAACCTCCCCGGCCGCACATTTGTTCCAGCGCGGAAGCCTCCATACGGCGGCACGCGCTGCATTGCGTTGCGTCGCGTTGTGCGGCGGCACGGGAGTTGCCAAACTTATTTCAACGTACCAATCCAATGATCTCTCCGTCGGCCTACATGCCGTGGACTACTATGTCTACCGCCTGCGCCGGCTCATTATTTAGCGGTTCGTGTTTCCCGAACGGTCTCCCGGCAGGGGAGTCGTTCCCTTAACTGAAATATGAGCGTTTGATAATGAGAGAGATATGGATAAGATTAAAATTTGCGAGGCGATGTACGCCTTGCCCGGGGAGGTCGTGGTTCGTCGCCGCAAATCCCTTTTGATTCCCGCCGTGCTGCTGGTAGCCGGCGTAGCAATGCTGGTTCTGAACAATATGTACGGCGCCGGGCTGTCGAACAACATGCGCTCCGCGCTGGTGTTCCTCGGCGGGTCGCTGGCCTTGGCCGGGATGATTACCCTCGCGGCGCGGTTTTTCAGCTCCGAGGGAGCGCCTTATTACCGTGCAGGACGCTGTTACCTGCGCTATGAGGAGCTTTATTTCGAGCGCGGACTCTCCGCGGAGGTCCGGGAGTGCATCGCACAGGGTGATGTCGGGCGGCTTTTCGCCCTGCCCCACGCACAGGTTCCCGCCGTGGCTGTGGCCGTTTACCGGACGCCCGACAACCGCTTTGCGGCCATGCAGGCGTTCGAGTACACCGACTTGGAGTACCGACCGCTGACCGAGCTGCGCATTGCCGACGGGAATGAGCTGCAACCGGCTAAAAACTAAAGATACAGAATGATAGACATCAGTGGTGAAAATGTAGTATTGGTCGGCGCTCTGCTGCTCTTCGTGGCGGTGATGGCCGGTAAGGTCGCCTATCGTTTCGGCGCCCCGGCGTTGCTGCTCTTTCTGGGAGTGGGCATGTTGTTCGGTCTGAACTTCATCTCGTACCGCTCGGTCGACATGACGCAGTTCGTGGGCATGATCGCCCTCTGCATCATCCTCTTCACGGGCGGTATGGATACCTCCTTTCAGGAGATAAAACCCATCATCGGGCCCGGCGTCGTGCTGGCCACGGTGGGGGTGGTGATGACGGCCGTGGTGCTGGCGGGCTTCGTCTGGCTCATCGCGCCGTGGATCGGACTGGAAATCTCCTTTCCGCTGGCCCTGCTGCTCGCCTCCACGATGTCTTCGACCGACTCCGCGTCGGTGTTTTCCATCCTGCGAAGCAAGAAACAGGGGCTCAAACAACACCTCCGCCCGCTGCTGGAGTTGGAGAGCGGCTCGAACGACCCGATGGCCTACATGCTTACGATCCTGCTGATCGGCATTGTGACCAACACCTCGGGGGATGTCGGCATGGGCATGAGCATCGTCTATTTCGTGATCCAGATGGTTGTCGGAGCCTTGTCGGGCTACCTGATCGGCCGGCTGGCGGTGTGGACGATCAACAAGATCAATCTGGCCAACCACTCGCTCTATTCGGTGTTGCTGCTGGCCTTCATCTTCTTCGCCTTCGCCTTCACCGACCTCATCAAGGGTAACGGTTATCTGGCCGTTTATCTGGCGGGTCTGGTCGTGGGCAACCATAAACTGACGCAAAAACGGTCGCTGACGGTCTTTTTCGACGGTTTCACTTGGCTGATGCAGATCGTGATGTTCCTCACGCTGGGACTTTTCGTCAACAGCGACGAACTGTTCCGCCCCGAGGTGCTGATTCTGGGCTGTGCCGTCGGTGCGTTCATGATTCTCGTGGCGCGTCCCGTCACGGTCTTTGCCTGTCTGCTGCCTTTCCGGCGCTTCACCACCAAGGCGCGGCTTTATGTCTCGTGGGTGGGGCTGCGCGGCGCCGTGCCGATCCTCTTCGCCATCTATCCGATGATGGCCAATGTCGAGCAGGCCGGACTGCTGTTCAATGTGGTCTTCCTCTCGACGATCATCTCGCTCGTGGTGCAGGGCACCACCGTGAGCGGCATGGCCAATATGCTGGGACTGGCTTACGAAGAGCGGGAGTCGGCGTTCAGCGTCGATATCCACGAGGACATGAAATCGGTGCTCACGGAGGTCGAGGTCAACGAGTCGATGCTCGACACCGGGCATACGCTCAAGGACATCACCCTGCCCGAGAACACGCTGGTGATGATGGTTTGCCGCGAGGGCGAGTATTTCGTGCCGCAGGGCAAGACGGAACTGCATCTGGGCGACAAACTGCTGGTCATTTCGGACCGCGGCGAGGAGCTCGAGTCCACCTATAAGGACATGGGCATCGACGACGTGATGAAACTCGGCTAAGAGCCGGGATTTAGGGGGCGACGGTTATTTCGGAGCGCTCTCGTCCGGTTCTGCGCCCGGAGCGTTATAAATTACAGCCGTTACAAGGGTGAATGCCCTATGTAACGGCTGTAACTGTGTAACGGGGGTGTTCGGAGGCCTGTTAGCCCCTAAAACGGGCTTCTTAAGCTCGGGAGCGCAGAACCGGATATTAAACGCTGACCCTCTATTCGCCTCCTAAATCCCGGCTCTTAGCCGGGTTCCACAGGGTAGACATCTCTTCGAGGGTCTTGCCCTTGGTTTCGGGAACCCACTTCCAGACGAAGACGGCCGACAGCAGCGACATCAGGGCGTAGATGCAGTAGGTGCCGCCCACGCTCCATGCGCTCAGCGACGGGAAGGTCGCCGACACGAGGAAGTTCGCAATCCACTGGGCTGCCACGGCGATGGCCACGGCCTGCGAGCGGATCGTGTTGGGGAAGATTTCGGAGATGAGCACCCAGCAGATCGGACCCCACGACATCATGAACGACGCGGTGTAGATGATGATGAAGATGAGTGCCGCGATTCCGATGGTGTCGGTGAACGACAGTGCCGCGAGGGCGGCCATGCCGATCATCATGCCCGTCGAGCCGATGATGAGCAGCGGCTTGCGGCCCACCTTGTCGACGGTGAAGATCGCCACGACGGTGAAGATGATGTTGACGATACCCATGACGACGGTCTGGAGCATCGACACGTCGCCCGAAGCGCCCATGTTCTCGAAGATGCGCGGAGCGTAGTAGAGCACGACGTTGATGCCGATGGCCTGCTGGAAGAACGAGAGCAGGACGCCGATGACGATCACGGCCGTGCCGTAGGCGAAGAGTTTTTCGCGTTTTTCGTGTACCGTGGCCTTGATGTCGTCGAGGATCGAACGGGCCTCTGCCGTGCCGTTGATGCGTTCGAGCACCGAGAAGGCCTTGGTGTCGTTGCCCTTGAGGGCGAGGAAGCGCGGGGTCTCGGGAACGAGCATAATCAGCAGGAAGAAGGCGCCCGCAGGGAAGGCCTCGGAGAGGAACATCCGCCGCCAGCCGATCTGGACCATTGCGGCCTGAATCGCTTCGCCCGTATCGCCGAGCTGGTTGCGGATCAGATAGTTCACGAAGTAGACGACCAGCATGCCGAAGATGATGGCGAACTGGTTGCACGAGACGAGCGTGCCGCGAATCTTCGCCGGGGAGATTTCGGCGATGTACATCGGGCAGACGGCCGAGGCGAGTCCGACGCCGATGCCGCCGATGACGCGGTAGATGTTGAACGACACCAGCAGCGGGAGCGATGCCTCGCCGTAGGGCAGGATGCCGCTCTCGGGCCACCACGAGCCGACGGCCGAGACGAAAAAGAGCACCGCCGCCATGACGAGCGAGCGTTTGCGCCCGAAGCGCGAGGCCAGCAGGCCCGAGATCGCACCGCCGATGACGCAGCCGATCAGCGCGCTCGAGGCGGTGAAGCCGTGCATCCACGACGTGTAGGTGAAGTCCGCGGCGCTCCGGAAGAACTGGTCGAGCGCCTGCTCGGCTCCCGACACGACGGCCGTGTCGTAACCGAAGAGCAGTCCGCCGATGATCGCCACCAGTACGATGGAGAAGAGATAGGCGCGGCTGCCGGTTTGTTGGTTTAAGGTCATGTTTCAGGTTTTAGGTATTTCGAACATTTGCCTCCCCGCAGGCCAAGCCCCTCCCGAGGGAGGGGTTTGGGGTGGGGTCAGACTTGTAAACGACGCCGGAGGCGGCGAATACGACAGTCGGCAGCGGGAACACGGTCAGTTAATAGACCGGATTTATTAGATATACATATTTACGATCGCTTCGTAGAGCTCCTGCTTGCCGCTCTGCTGCACGGGTTCGTGCTTGCGGGCGTAGTCGGCGACCTGCTCGAGCGTGAGTTTGCCCTCTTCGAAGGACTTGCCTTCGCCCTTGTCATAGGAGGCGTAACGCTCCGAGAGCATCTTCTGGTAAGGCGAGTTGTCGAGGATGTCGGCGGCGATCAGCAGCGCGCGGGCCATGATGTCCATCGCGGCGATGTGGGCGATGAAGATGTCCTCGAGGTCCGTCGAGTTGCGGCGGGTCTTGGCGTCGAAGTTCGTGCCGCCGCCCTGAAGGCCGCCGCCGCGGACGATGACCATCATGGCCTGTACCATCTCGTAGAGGTCGATCGGGAACTGGTCGGTGTCCCAGCCGTTCTGGTAGTCGCCGCGGTTGGCGTCGATCGAACCCAGCATGCCGGCATCGACGGCGCACTGCAACTCGTGCTCGAACGTGTGGCCGGCCAGCGTAGCGTGGTTGACCTCGATGTTGACCTTGAAGTCCTTGTCGAGACCGTGGGCGCGCAGGAAGCCGATCACGGTCTCCGTGTCGACGTCGTACTGGTGCTTCATCGGCTCCATCGGCTTGGGCTCGATCAGGAAGTTGCCCTTGAAACCCTTCGAACGGGCGTAGTCGCGGGCCATGCGGAGCATCGTGGCCATGTGTTCCTTCTCGCGCTTCATGTCGGTGTTCAGCAGCGACATGTAACCCTCGCGGCCGCCCCAGAAGACGTAGTTCTCGCCGCCCAGCTCGATCGTGGCGTCGATGGCGTTCTTGATTTGCAGCATGGCGCGGGCCGCGGCGTCGAAGTCGGGGTTGGTCGAGGCGCCGTTCATGTAGCGGGCGTGCCCGAAGACGTTGGCCGTGCCCCACAGCAGTTTGATGCCGGTCTCGGCCTGCTTCTGCTTGGCGTAGGCGACGATCTCCTTGAGATTCTTCTCATACTCCTCGACCGTGGCGGCCTCGTCCACGAGGTCCACGTCGTGGAAACAGTAGTATTCGATACCCATCTTCTGCATGAACTCGAAGCCTGCGTCCATCTTGGCCTTGGCGCGCTCGACGGGGCATGCCGCCGCGTTCCACGGGAAGGTCTTGGTGCCGCCGCCGAACTGGTCGCCGCCCTCGGCGCAGAGGGTGTGCCACCATGCCATCGAGAACTTGAACCAGTCCTTCATCTTTTTGCCCTTCACGACCTTTTCGGGATCGTAGTAGCGGAAAGCCATCGGGTTTTTCGAATCCTTGCCTTCGAATTTGATCTTTTCCACCGTGGGAAAGTAGTTTGTTGTTGCCATGATTTTGTCGTTTTTTTGGTTTATTTGTTGAGTTTCGATTCGATTTCTGCAACCCACGCGCGGTATCCCGCTTCGAGGGCTTCGCGGTCGGCCTCGACGGGCTCCACGACCTCCAGCCGGCGGAGCGATGCAAAGGTCTCTTCGCGCGTCTTGTAAAGCCCCGCGCCCAACGCCGCGCCGCGTGCCGCGCCCAGTGCCCCGTCGGTGTTGAACAGTTCGATGCGGGCTCCGGTGAGCGTCGAAAGCGTCTGCCGGAACAGCGGCGAGAGGAACAGGTTGGCCTGTCCGGCGCGGATGACGTCGGGCGAGAGCCCCAGCCCCCGCATGATGTCGATGCCGTAGCGGAACGAGTAGGCGATGCCTTCCTGCGCGGCGCGGAGGATGTGGGCCGTGGTGTGGCGGTTGAGGTCGATGTTGACGATCCCGGCCCCCGTGTAACGGTTTTCGAGCACCCGCTCGGCGCCGTTGCCGAAGGGGATGACCAGCAGCCCTTCGGAACCCGCCGGGACACTCGCTGCCAAGCGGTTCATCGCCGCATAGTCCATCGTCTGCTGCGTGACGTTGCGGCGCATCCACGAGTTCATGATGCCCGTGCCGTT
>ERZ857503.1905-NODE-1905-length-10649-cov-3.026430_pt1 | contig 10649 bp, 10 predicted proteins | sample MGYA00519766_ERZ857503 | MGnify/ENA primary metagenome ERZ857503 (study PRJEB31778, sample SAMEA3449345) | human gut metagenome | biome: human gut; feature: human-associated habitat; material: faeces | place: United Kingdom | collected 2010/2012 ...
GGTGGCGAGGAAACCGCCGATGATCGGGGGCGTCGTCCACGGCAGCGCCACGCCGGTGGTGTAGGGGACGAGGCCAGTGGCCATGCTGAGGTAGGTGACGACGGCGTTGACGATCGGCGTGAGCACGAAGGGCACGAACATGATCGGGTTGAGGACGGTCGGGAAGACGAACAGGATTGGCGTGTTGATGTTGAACAGCGCCGGGATGCCGGAGACGCGACCGAGCGTCTTGTATTCACGGCTGCGCGACAGGAACATCAGGCACATCGCCAGGCCGATCGTCGCGCCGCCGCCGCCGATGTAGACGAAGAGGTCCATGAACGGCGCGGTGATGATGTTCGGCAGATCCTGCCCGGCCTGCAGCGCCAGACGGTTCGCGTCCGCCTGCTGCAGCCAGATCGGGTTCATGACCGAGCCGACCACCTGGCCGCCGTTGACGCCGCAGAACCAGAACACCGAGTTGAGCAGCACGGCGACAAAGGTGCCGCCGAGCGTGCCGCCGATCAGGCCGAGCGGCGTGCCGATGATGAGCGCGAGCAGGTTGTTGAGGCTGCCGACGCCGGTGACCTGGAGGACCTTCATGACGGCGGCGAACAGGATGATGATGACGGCGCCGGGGATCAGGGCTGCGAAGGAGCGTCCGACCGCGTCCGGCACGCCCTTCGGCATCTTGATCGTGAAGTCGCGCTGGATGAACTGGCGGTAGATCTCCGCCGTGATCATCGCGACGACGATCGCCGTGAACAGGCCTTTGCCGCCCATCAGGCCGTAGGGGATGCCGAAGCCGTCATCGGTCTTGAGCGGTGGCGTGACGAGCAGGAACGCGCCGATCGCGATGATGCCCGCCGACGGTCCGTCGGTGTCATAGGATTTCGCGAGGCTGTACGCGATGCCGAAGGCCGTCGCCAGTGAGATCAGGCCGAAGGTGTTGTTCGCCATCGTATTGAGCAGCACGTCGAGCTCGCCGTGCTTGTTGAGCCATGTGGTCCACGCCTCGATCGGAAAGCTTCCGATCAACGTGAAGATCGAGCCTACCAGTACCAATGGCATCGCCATCAGCACGCCTTCGCGCAGCGCCTTCAGATGCCGCTGCGCCGCCACTTTCTCGCCGAATGGGGCGATTTTATTGGCCAGGAAGTCCATTAATGCCGTCCGTGCCACCATATCCTCCTCATGAATGCGTTCGTCGTCGAACTTATTTAGTAAGGTTTGCTTACTTATTATGAAGCAGCAGTTCAAGTATCGCACACTATCGTTGCGTTCACTGCACTAATCAACATATTCATTGGAATAAGTAGGTTTTAACGGCGTGTCCCATTCATTACACACCGTCGCAAACGCCAAAAACTTATGATAAACTGGTGAAGGAATACGTACGATAACCAAACTTATAGATGGTCGTCGTTTCCCCTGTCAACGCCGACGGAGGACAAGACGCGAGGAGGTACCATGGCACATCGTTTCCGTCACGCGCTCGCCCTCGCACTCAGCGTCGCCACGGTGCTGGCGACGGCCGCCTGCTCGATCGGGGCGCCCGTCACCCGCGCGGCGCGCACCGACGAAATCACCGTCTGGGTCATGCAGGACGACTTCTCCGCTGCGACGATCGACGCCATCAACACACGATTCCGCGCGCAGACCGGCGCCGAGGTCCATGTGCAGACGCAGCCGTGGGACGGCATCGCGACGAAGCTGATGACCGCGTTGGCCACGTCGAACCCGCCGGACGTCATCGACATCGGCAATACCAAAGTGCTCGAATTCGCCAGGACGGGCGCGCTGCTCGATTTGTCCGCGCAACGTGAGGAACTCGCGCATGGCGGCACATGGCTCGACGGCCTCGAACAACCGATGACCTATGACGGCGGCCTGTATGCGGCGCCGGCCTTCGGCGCCGCGCGCACGGTCATCTACAACCGGCGCATGTGGCGCGAGGCCGGCATCACCACGCCTCCCACCACCTATGACGAGCTGTGCGGCGACCTCGACCGCGTCCAACGCGCGCATGCCGGCGACGCCGACTTCAGCGCGCTATATCTGCCGGGGCAGAACTGGTTCGCCGGCTTGCAGTTCCTCTGGGACGCCGGCGCCTCGCCCGCCGAGCTGCGCGACGGACAGTGGACCGCGACGCTTGGCTCACCCAACGGCATCGCCGGGCTCCAGGCGTGGGCCTCCTTCCAGAACCGTTACTCGTCGAAGGCGTCCCGCACCGCGGACACGTTGATCCCCGACCAGGCGCAGCTGCTGGGCCAGCAGAAGACGTCGGCGATCATCTGGAACGCCTCGGCCGTTACGAAGGCCGTCGCCTCCAACCCGCAGCTGTCCGCGGACGATTTCGGCGCGTTCCCGATGCCGAGCGTCAGCGGCGACGGGCAGCAGCCGACCATGATGTCCGGATCAGGATGGGCCGTGGCCACACGCAGCGCGGCCCCATCGCTCGCGCTGGCGTGGATCTCGATCGCCACATCCCCCGCCGTCGAACGCGCATGGATCGTCGAGCATGACGGCTGGTTGCCGAATACGCGCGAGCTCACAGCCGAATACCTGGCCTCGGGCAAGCTCAGCGCCGTGCAGCGCGGATTCTTCGAGGCCGCGATGCATTCGCGCTCCACACCGAACGCCCCAGGTTGGGCGACGATCGAGGCGGACGGCTCACTCAAGGAACTGTTCTCGAAGGCCGCGCTCGACCCTTCGAAGGCGCAGGACATCGCCGACGCTTTCGACGAACGCACGGACGCCGTCCTCTCCGAAGCGCAGGAGGAACTGTGATAACCCATCGACCCAACACCGCGCGCACGATGATGCTTGCGCCGGCCGCGATCACACTGACCGTGCTCGTAGGCCTGCCGCTCATCATGCTCATCGTCGCGTCGTTCACCGATTTCAACGCGCGTTCGCTGTTCACCGGCACTTTCGAACCGGTCGGATTCCGGCAGTACGCCGCATTGTTCTCGAGCGGCCCGTTCTACCATGCGCTCGGCATCACAATCCTGTTCACCGCATCGCTCGTCGTGGGCAGCATGCTCATCGGCATGGGCGCCGCACAGCTGATGACGAAACTCGGCCCGGTGCCGCGCACCGCGATGATGGTCACCTTGGTCATGGCGTGGGCGCTGCCAAACGTCGCATCGTCGCTGATCTTCCGCTGGATGTTCCAACCGGGCTACGGCATCGCCGGCACCACGCTCAGTGCGCTCGGCCTCTTCGGCGATGTGCGCGACACCGCATGGCTCGCGAGCGCACCCACCGCCTTCGTCGTCATCTGGCTGCTCGTCGTCTGGCAGGCGGTCCCCTACATCGCGATCACCACCTACGCCGCGCAAAGCCAGCTCGACCCGTCCTTCGCGGAGGCCGCGGCGCTCGACGGCGCGGGACGGCTGCGCACCTACTGGCAGGTGACGGTGCCGTTGCTCGCGCCGCATCTCGGCACGATCTGCATCCTGTCGTGCATCTGGGACTTCAACATCTTCAACCAGATCTGGCTGCTCACGCAGGGCGGCCCGGATTCGCAGACCGCGACGATCGGCGTCTACACCTACCGGCAGGCCTTCGTCGGCTTCCGCATCGGCGAGGGGTCGGCGATCTCGGTCGTCACGATGGTCATCCTGTTCGTACTCACGTTGGCGTATCTGAGGCGTCTCGCCTCGGAGCACGACCGCTAAGGAGCGCATCATGCACGTCGCAACCCCGCACACCGCACGCCGACGCTGGCTGCCGCCGCTGCTCGCAATCGTGTTCATCATCATCTGGATCTTCCCCGTCTACTGGATGTTCGTCACCGCCACCGGCACACGTGAGACGCAGTTCTCGCCACGTCCGGCGCTGATACCGAAGTCTCTGTCATGGCGCAACTTCCACACGGCGCTCGTCTCGGATTCCTTCGGCATCTATCTGCGCAACAGCCTCATCGTCACCGTCACAGCGGTGCTCATCGCGATCGTCTTGGCGTTCCTCGCGTGCGCGGCGCTCACACTCAGCCAATTCCGCGCGAAAGGCGCGATGATGGGCGTCGTCATGATGCTGCAGATGATCCCCGGCATAGCGATCCTGATACCGCAGTTCATCGTGTTCAACCGCTTCGGCCTGCTCGACACCTACACTGGCCTCATCCTCGCCTATGTCGCCTCGGTACTGCCGGTCGCGATCTGGAACATGCATGGCTTCTTCCTGGCGATGCCGCCCGCGCTCTTCGAATCCGCGCGCGTCGACGGCGCCAACGAATGGCAGATCCTGATGCATATCACCTTCCCGATCGCGCTGCCCGGCGTCATATCGACATCGGTGCTCGCGTTCATCCATTCATGGAACGACTACCTGATCGCCTACACCTTCATGAAGGACCCCGGCAAATACACACTGCCGGTATGGCTCGCCTCGTTCGCCACCCCCACCGGCATCGACGCGGGTGCACAGATGGCGGCCTCGCTGCTGTTCTCGCTGCCGGTCATCGTCTTCTTCATGCTGGTGCAGCGGGGACTGATGAAGGGATCGGTCGAAGGATCGGTGAAATAGGCATGCAATACACTCAACCAACATCACCAACGGGACAGAAGGGGAACCCATCATGACGACATCAACGAACCACAGCGCGCGGGGGAAGCAGCCGAGCGCGGACAGTGTGGACCGGATCGACTGCAGACTGTACGAACCGCCACGGCACGCGGGCTACGAAAGCGTGCGGTCGTTCTCCCCCGAGGACATCCGCAAACGCAACCGCCGCAGCGCACTGCGGCTGCTCTATCCGCGGCGGCTGCTGTCCCGGGCCGACATCGCGAAACTCAGCGGCATCTCCAAATCGTCGGCTTCGGACATCGTCTCCGCGCTGCTCGAGGACGGATTGATCCGCGAGGAATGCGTCAAGCAGAAGCACGGGCCCGGCAAGCCCGCGGTCGCCTTCCAATTGGCCGCGGATGCACGGCAGATCATCATCGTCGACCTATCCAATGAGCACAAACTCGTCGGCGCGCTCACGAACCTCGTCGGTGACATCCAGCAGCGCATCGAGCTCCACGTGGAACAGATCACCACCGACGACGTGCTGGCATTGGTCGGACGGCTGCGCGACACGGCTGACGCGCCGCTGCTCGGCATCGGCCTCTCCTCCCCCGGCATCGTCGACGGCCAAGGCACCGTCCACGCCGCACCGAACCTCGGATGGCACAATGTACCGCTTGGCGACATGGTCGAGGACCTGTACGGCATCCCGACGCGCGTGGACAACAACGCGAACGTGGCGGCGCTCGGCGAATGGCAGTTCGTCGACCTGACGAGCAACCTCGCCTACATTCGCCTCGCGCGCGGCGTAGGCGCCGGCACGATCGTCAACGGCTGCATCGTCGAGGGGAGCCGGTTCGCGGCCGGGGAGATCGGACACGTCGTCGTGGACGAACAAGGGACGATGTGCCGGTGCGGCAAGCGCGGATGCCTCGAGACGCTCACGTCGGTCGAGCGGCTGCGCGCGCGCATCGAAGCGGACCCTTCGCAGCGCGAGCGCATCATCACACAGGCGGGCGCGTCGCTCGGACGCGTGCTGTCGCTGATGATCGCGATGAACGACATCGACGACGTCGTCATCGACGGGGACCACGAAATCATCGACGATCTGTTCCTGCAAAACGCGCAGTTCTCGATCAACGAACACATCAACGAGGAGCTGTTCGGCAGGATCTCGGTACGCTATCCGCGGCTGGGCAACCGGTCGTCGATCTTCGGGGAATGCATGGCCACCGTCGGGGACCACCTGCGATGACCGCAGGACCACCACCGGGGACCCGGGGACGGCGGGGACCTCAGCGATATGTAAAGCAAACTTGACAGTACCGTGTACTTGACATATGATCGGCTCATCCATCTGCACACCGACCCGGATACGGAGGAGGAGCCATGCATCAGAAGACGACACAGCGACAGAACCGGTTCGGACGCATCAAACCGGACGGGGCGCCGGCGCTGCGCCTCGCGGCACCCATCGGGGTGGCGGCCGCGGCCGGCATCGGCGCCGCACTATGGTTCGCGTTCCCGCAGATGCACGGTGGCACGAATGCGTGGATCGGCATTGCCGTCGCCGGCGCTTGCTTCGCTCCGGTCATGGTGGCCCTCGCCTGGGTGCTGCTCGTCGACCGCTCGACGATCCCGGGCGCCATCGCACACCCCGAACACAGCGTGGAAAACAGCTGGTACGACCAGGCCGCGAAGGACAGCTTCCATCTGCTCCTCGTAGGCACGGGCTTCGGCGCCGCGATTGCGGGATTCTGTTTGCCGCCGATGGTGTCATGGACGCTTGCCGCCGTGTTCGCCTTCGCCGCCGCGGCGTTCGGCACGAGCTACCTGATCCGCAAGGCCGGCGGGCGATGAGGAACCGGCTGCCGGAGCTGCGGCGCGAACGGCGGTGGTCACAGGAAACGCTCGCCTCGATGCTCGGCGTGAGCCGCCAGACGATCAATGCCGTCGAAGCGGGCCGGTTCGTACCCTCGACCGTACTGGCGCTCAAGATCGCACGGTGCTTCGGCAAGTCCGTCGAGACCGTCTTCCAGCTCGAAGAGAGCGACTGACAGCCGCCGGACGGCCGCAAGCGATCCGGATGCAATAAAAAAAGCGCGCAATGCGCGATGTGTGCGGCATAAAGACAGTATGAAGACGAGGATCGAAAGCCGAGGCCCGCACGGCCCGAAAGCCGCAGGGAGCAAAACCTTTTCGGCAAACCGAACTCGTCCGAAGACAGCCGAGGCGGGAAGACCACCTCCTGACGGAGGCGTTTGCGTCAAACCGAAACCGACCAGCATCCGACGAAGTTCCTCCGGAACGAAAAAGATCGCACACCGATTTCGGCGCAGAAACGAACCGGCCGCAACGTCTCGACCGCCCCATCTCGTCCGCCGCCGGCTACAACTTGATGTCGTAGATCTGGATCACGCCCACGAGCCGGTCCGCTTCGTCCGTTACGAGCAGCGACGTGATCTTGTTCTCGGTCATCGCCTTCTCGGCGGCGATGAGTTTCGCGTCGGGGCGGATCGTCTTGGGATTTCGCGTAGCGATGTCCGCGGCACGGATGCCGAAGAATTCGGACTGGCGGCGCTCCATCGCACGACGAATATCGCCGTCGGTTACGACGCCCTCGATGCGTCCGGCGTCGCAGACGACGATCAGTCCCAGTCCGCCCTTGCTGATCGTATGGATCATCTCCGCGGCCGGACAATCGGGCCGCACGACCGGCAGATTCTCCTTGTGCATCACATTGCCGACGGTCATCAGCAGGCGCCGGCCCAGACTGCCGCCCGGGTGCAGACGCGCGAAATCGACGCTCGTGAAGCCGCGCAGCTTCATCAGCGCCACGGCCAGCGCATCACCCATGGCGAGCTGGGCCGTCGTGGAGGTCGTGGGCGCGAGGTGAAGGATGCAAGCCTCCTCCTTCACCCCGACATCGAGGTGCACGTCGGAGTTCTTGGCCAGCGTCGATTCGCCGTTGCCCGTCATGGAGATCAGCTTGTTGCCGTTGGAGTGGATGAAGGGTACGATCTTCAGGATTTCGTCCGTCTCGCCCGAAAAGGAGAGCGCCACCACTGCATCCTCCTTCGAAATCATGCCCAGATCGCCGTGAAAGGCTTCGCCCGGGTGGAGAAAGAAACTCGGCGTACCGGTCGAAGCGAGCGTCGCCGCGATCTTGCGCCCCACGAGCCCCGATTTACCCATGCCCGTAACGATCGTTTTGCCGCGGCAGGCGAGGATCGTCTCCACGGCTTCGGCGAAAGCGTCGCCGAGGGTCTCTTCCAAATGTTCGAGTGCCAGCATTTCGGTGTGGACGGCTTTGCGCGCCACATCGAGAATCTGGGCTTTCTTCGTATCGGTCATATGCAGTTTTTTAAGCAACCATATATATTCCGCACCGTCGCGCCGGCCCTCGTCCGCCGCCTTCGGGACCGGCCGCGAATCCGGGCTCGCCCCGAACGGCGCCCCGCACACGGATGCCGCCGTCTCCGGAGCAGCCTACTCCGCTCCGCAATCCCGTCCCCGGCAGAGAAGAGCGCCCCCCGGACGGGCGCCAAGCGGCAAAACAGGCGTTTCCGGCCGTCAGGGCAAACGGGCCGACGCATGTTCAATCCCGCACGAGAGAAGCGACGAGCTCCTCCAAATCGTCTAACCGCAGCATGTTGGGTCCGTCGCTCAGCGCGCGGTCGGGATCGGGGTGCACTTCGAAAAAGAAACCGTTGGCACCGAACGCGCGGGCCGCACGGGCCATCGCAGGCACGAACTCGCGGTCGCCGCCCGTCTTGCCGCCAGCGGCCCCGGGCCGCTGCACCGAGTGGGTGCAGTCCATCACGACCGTCCGCGCGATCCGCAGCATATCCGCGATATTGCGGAAATCGACCACGAGGTTGTTGTAGCCGTAGATATTGCCTCGTTCGGTGAGCCAGATCTCTTTCGCACCGGCATCGCACGCCTTCTCGTAGGGATACCGCATGTCGGCCCCCGAAAGAAACTGCGCCTTTTTGATGTTGATCGTGCGGCCCGTCTTCGCTGCGGCGATCAGCAGATCGGTCTGACGGCAGAGAAACGCCGGAATCTGAATCACGTCCGCCACTTCGCCCGCGGGCGCGGCCTGCCACGCTTCGTGGATGTCCGTCAGGATCCGAAGGCCCCACTTCGACCGCACGTCGGCCAGCATACGGAGCCCCTTGTCGATACCCGGGCCGCGGAACGACGATATCGACGTCCGGTTGGCCTTGTCGAACGAGGCCTTGAAAATGATTTCGGTACCCAGCGTGCGGCCGATCGCTGCGAGCCGTGCGGCCACCGTGTCGAGCAGCTCGGCCGATTCGATCACGCAGGGGCCTGCGATAAATACTTTGTCCATAATTCGCTTATTCTGCAAAAAAGCCCGCCGCACCCCTCCGGCGCCGCGGGTCCTGCGTTCAACCGGTCCTCTTTTTCAGAAATTCCTCCGCCCGCACGAGGTCCTCGGGAGTGTCGATCCCGACCGTCTCGGCATCGGTGATGGCTGCCCCGATGCGGCAGCCCTGCTCCAGCCAGCGAAGCTGCTCGAGCGACTCGGCCACTTCGAGCGGCGACTGGGGCAGCGACGCGATGCGGCGCAGCGTCTCCGCGCGGAAGGCGTACATGCCGATGTGCTTGTAAAAAGTGTGTCGGCGCAGCCACTCCTCCTTCGGCACGCCCCGCAGATAGGGGATCACCGAACGCGAGAAATAGAGCGCCCGCGACCCGGCGCCGAGCGCCACCTTCGGGGAGTTGGGATTTTCCAGCGCCGCCAGTCCGTCCGTCTCGGCGAAGGGCTTCACGAGCGTGGCGATCTCCGTGGCGGGATCGTCGAAGCAACGGCACAGCGCCTCGATCTGCTCGGGGCGGATGAAAGGTTCGTCGCCCTGCACGTTGACCACGCCGTCGAATCCGCCCCCCAAGCGCTCGAACGCTTCGCGGCAACGGTCCGTGCCGCTGCGGTGGTCGGGCGAAGTCATCACGGCACGCCCGCCGAACGCGGCCACCGTCTCGGCGATCCGCTCGTCGTCCGTGGCTACCGCCACATCGTCCAGCACGCGGGCCGCCTGTTCGTAGACCCGACGGATCACGAGCTTGCCGCCCAGCATCGCCAGCGGCTTGCCCGGGAAGCGCGTCGAAGCGTACCGAGCCGGTATGATCGCTATGAATTTCATAGGCTAAATCGTTTCAAACATCCACATACTCCGCTCTGCCGGAAATTCCGGACTGCGGGTTCCGCTCACGGCCGCCGCTCTTCGCGGTTTGCGACCGCGGCCCCCTCCCCTTCGCCGTTCCGAGGAGGGAGGGGCGATCGTATCCCGTGCGTACAGCCGGACCGCCCGCCGGGAAAACGGCATTCGCTTCGCAATCCCCCTCACGGAGGGACTTCCGCCGGGCTGCGCCGCAAGACCGAACCGATCGGACGCCGGTACGGAAATGCATGCGACCGCCCGTATTCCATACGTCGTACACACCTATACGCCCCCGCAGTCCGCCGGCACACGTCGTGCACGCCCCTACTTTTCCGAACCGGTCCCGAACCCGGACGTAAGTCCTGCGTCGGGCGCGAGGTCGGTGCCGAGCGCAGAGGCGGCGGCCCCGAGCGTTGCGCGCTGCCGCCGCGTCAGGCTTCCGGCCACACGTTCGTAGGCGTCCCGCACCAGTTCGCGGATCACCGGATCGGGCACGTCGCTGTCGAAACGCACGCCGATCCAGTGCCGTTTATTCATGTGATAGGCCGGCCCCACCCCTTCGTACCGCTCCTGCAATCGGGCGATCCGCCCGGGATCGCACTTCAGGTTGCAGCAATCGAACTCCACGGCATTCACGAAACAGAACCATTTGTCCCCCACATAGAAGACCAGCAGGTTCCGGTCGTATTCCGACACGGCCTTCCCGAACGGAAACGCATCGTGCGCTCCGGCGAAAGAGAGGCAGTAGGCTCTGAAATCCTCGATATTCATACGGATGCGTCTGTCGTCGTCCCGTCGTTACTGCAATGCCAGCCGCAGCACGTCCGAATTATTCCGCACGTAGTGGAACGTCAGCCCGGCGATGTACTCGGGCTTGATCTCGGCGATGTCCTTGCGGTTGTCCTCCGAGAGGATCAGTTCCGTGATGCCGGCGCGTTTGGCGGCGAGGATCTTCTCCTTCACGCC
>ERZ857503.1912-NODE-1912-length-10607-cov-2.917456_pt1 | contig 10607 bp, 10 predicted proteins | sample MGYA00519766_ERZ857503 | MGnify/ENA primary metagenome ERZ857503 (study PRJEB31778, sample SAMEA3449345) | human gut metagenome | biome: human gut; feature: human-associated habitat; material: faeces | place: United Kingdom | collected 2010/2012 ...
GATATAGCAGTTTTTGCGGAGCAATGCGCCTGTTACCCGTATATTTTCCCCACGATCTTTCCGCGTGCTGCGGCAGGCAGGAGCTTGCACAAAAGGCTCAGGAATTTATACTGTGCACCGGCAACATAAACGACTGCCGGGTTCTTTTTCTCCACAATACCGGCGATGTACCGTCCAATGCGTGCCGGGTCCATGCCGTTTTGCTCGTCGTGCTCCATCTGACTGACGCTCCGGGAGATGCGCCCGCCGTATTCTTCATCGCCGAGAATGCTTTTCTGACGTGCTTTTGTAAATCCGGTGCAGATGTCACCCAGTTCTACGACGGTGACATGGATGCCGTAGGGCTTGACTTCGTTTGCCAGAGCGTAAGAGTAAGAAGAAACGGCGGCTTTGCTTGCAGAGTAGAAGGTCTGGAACGGAATGTGTGCTACGGCGGCAACGGAGCTGATGTTCACAATATGCCCCTTCCCTTGATGGCGCATGAAGGGGAGAACCGCTTTATTTACAGTGACTGTCCCGAAAAAGTTCACATCAAACTGCGCTTTGGCTTGCTCCATGGACGTAAACTCCACCGCACCGGAAATGCCAAAGCCTGCACAGTTGATCACTGCATCAATTTTGGTCTCTTTTTGGATGACCTGCTGCACAGCGGCGTTGACCGCATCTTCATCGGTCACATCGACAGACAGATGGGTAACACCCTCCATAGGGATATTTCTGCGGCTGAACTCATAGACGATGCAGCCATTCTCTTTCAGAGCGGATGCCGTGCACCGTCCGATGCCGGAGCTTCCGCCGGTAACAATAACGACCTTGTTGTTTTCTCCCGCCATGATTTTCCTCCTGAAAATGTTGATCTGGTTCGAGTATACCGCATCGCAAGATGACTGTCTATACGGATAGCCGGATTGTGAAAAAGCACAGGGATCAACTTGCGCAAATTTTTACGCAGATTGGCCTCTCTTTTTTACACAGCCAATGCCAATTAGCGCTTGAAATCGAAATGCTGCGCAAGTATACTATACTAGCTATGCTGTACAAGCTTGATCAAAAATCAGTATGCCTGTTGACCATAAAAGACATACCAGAATTGAAGTGCGCGGCAGAATCAAAACCCTACGAGGATGAAAATGAAATTCGATAGAAGGCTTACAGATGAAATCTACACTTCCGACACGGTAAGGCTTGGAAAAAATGCGTTTCAGGCCATGCGGGAGACGATCTATCATAATGGTGGTGTTTCGTTTCGCGGTGCATCGGGCGAGATGATTTTGCATCGTTTGGATTTAAAGAAAATTTTTATCTCGACAGGATCAGCATGCGATTCAAAAAACAAAGGAGAGGTGTTTTGCTATGATTTACAAAAAGCAATACGGTCAACCGTTTGATACCGAAAGTGTAGTGGGTTCTTTTTTGCCCATGATGGAAACGATACCCTATCTGACCAAGGAGCCGGATGGCTTCTCCTATGCCATGGAACCGCAGGATGTCCTGTATGGTCTTGGCGAAAACGTCCGTGGTATCAACAAGCGCGGGTGGGTGTACGAAAGCAAATGCTCCGATGACGGCAACCATACCGAGGGCAAATCCTCGCTGTACGGTGCTTATAATTTTATGATCGTGTCCGGCAAGGATACATTTGGCTTTTTTATCGACTACCCGGGCAAGGTCACCTTTGACTGCGGCTACACCGACCTGGATACCTTACGCATCACGGTGGCCGAGGAAAATTACGATCTCTACATCATTGAGGGCGAGAGCCTGACCGATATTGTGCGCCAGTTCCGCCAGTTGGTGGGGCGCAGTTATATTCCGCCCAAATGGGCTTTTGGCAACGCCCAGAGCCGCTGGAGCTACATGAACGAGGACGAGGTCCGCGAGGTGGTGGCAAATTACCGTGCCAATCATATGCCGCTGGACGCTGTGGTTCTGGATATCGATTACATGGAGCATTACAAGGACTTTACGGTGGATGCGCAGCGCTTCCCGCGTTTTGCAGACTTTGCCGCCGAGATGAAAGCGCAGGGAATCCATCTTGTCCCCATCATCGATGCAGCAGTCAAGGTCGAAGATGGATATGATGTGTACGAGGAGGGCGTGAAAAACGGCTACTTCTGCACGAATCAGGATGGCACCCCCTTTGTAGCCGGTGTGTGGCCGGGACGGGTACACTTCCCCGATATGCTCAATCCGGAAGCCCGTGCTTGGTTTGGCAGTCAATATAAAGTTCTGCTGGATCAGGGGATCGAGGGCTTCTGGAATGATATGAACGAGCCTGCTATCTTCTACGCAGAAGAAAGACTGAAAAAGACCTTTGCTCAAATTGAGAAATACAGCAAGCAAAACCTGGATATTTCCAGCTTTGGTGCTTTTACCGGCATGGTGGCAGGGCTTTCCAACAACGAAAACGATTATAAGCTGTTCTACCACAACACCAAACAGGGGCGTATGCGGCACGACAAGGTACATAATCTTTTTGGTTATAACATGACCCGTGCGGCAGGTGAGGCTTTCGAGCGGCTGGAGCCGGACAAGCGCATTTTGATATACTCCCGTTCTGCCTGCATCGGGATGCACCGGTATGGCGGCATCTGGACTGGCGACAACCATTCTTGGTGGAGCCACATTCTGCTTGCGCTGCACATGATGCCCTCCCTGAATATGTGCGGCTTCCTGTACGAAGGCCCCGACATTGGCGGCTTTGGCAGCAATACTACAGAGGATCTGGTGCTGCGCTGGTACGGCATGGGCATCTTCTCTCCGCTGCTGCGGAACCACTCTGCCAAGGACACCCGCCGGCAGGAACCCTACCGCTTTAAGAACAAGGCCGCCTTTGCCGGTATTTTACAGCTGCGCTACCTGCTGCTGCCCTACATTTACAGCGAGTACATGAAAGCTGCCCTGCACGACGGCATGTACTGTATGCCGTTGGCGTTCGCCTTCCCGGAGGATGACTTTGCCCGCCGGGTAGAGGATGAGGTGATGATCGGTGAAAGCCTGTTGATCGCCCCGGTGTATGAGCAAAATGCCCGTGGTCGGTATGTTTATCTGCCGGAGGAGATGCTGCAGGTGCGGGTAAAGTGCAGCGAAAGCAACCGCATCGAAACCAGCGTGCTGCCGGCAGGCCATCATTACATTCCGGTGGAGCTGGATGAAGTGGTGTTCTTTATGCGCAAGGGACACCTTCTGCCCCTTGCCAAGGACGGCAAAAAGATCCAGAGCGTTGCCGATGTGGATTTTGCAGATCTGCGCCTGCTTGCCTATGCTCCCGATGGTGCATCCTATGAATACTATACCGATGACGGCGAGACAAAGGATTATGATAAGCCGGAACATTTTGTGCATATCACGCTGGATGCGGATGGAAACGCAAAGAGCGATCGTGCTACGGTCAAAGTAGAAGGATAATCGTCAGTCATTACGCAGTTCCTACAGAGTGACAGCGTTTCAGCTTGAAATGCTGCCACTCTTTTTTGTTGTCTATATCACAGATAAAATAGCCGTTCCATCTTGAAAACAGCGTAAAGATTTATTATAATAAGATAAATAGTTGTGGACTTTGCAAAGGAGGGCTGAAGTATGGCAGCGCCGCGCACCTATCTGGCAATCGACCTGAAAAGTTTCTATGCCTCGGTGGAGTGCGTAGACCGCCATCTGGACCCTCTGACCACCAATCTGGTGGTGGCAGATGCCTCCCGTACCGAAAAGACCATCTGCCTTGCGGTGTCGCCCTCCCTGAAAGCCTACAAGATACCCGGCAGAGCACGGCTGTTTGAAGCCGTTCAGCGGGTGAAAGAGGTCAACGCCCAGCGGCTGCAAACTGCCATCCGGCAGAAAAAGGCAGTCCGGGGAGAGGACGGCAGGTACCACTTTGCCAGCACCTCTTTTGATGCCAACGCCCTGAACGCAGACCCTGCACTGGGGTTGAGTTACATTGTTGCGCCGCCCCGGATGCAGCGGTATCTGGACGTTTCCACCCAAATCTACAAGACCTACCTCAAATATGTGTCCCCGGCGGATATCTACCCCTACTCCATCGACGAGGTTTTCATTGATGTGACGGGCTATCTGCCCTATTATCACATGAGCGCCCACGAGCTTGCCATGACCATGGTGCGGGAGGTGCTGTACAACACTGGCATCACCGCAACGGCAGGCATCGGCACCAACCTCTACCTTGCAAAACTGGCCATGGACATCGTAGCAAAGCACATCCCTGCGGACAAAGATGGTGTCCGCATTGCGGAACTGGACGAGCAGTCCTATCGGTATCTGCTGTGGAACCACAGACCCCTGACGGATTTCTGGATGACCGGACCCGGCACCGTCAAGCGGCTGGAAGCCCACGGCATTTATACGATGGGGGATTTGGCACGGTGTGTTTGAGTGAATGGAGCGCCCTGGATGAGTTGACGACCTGATTATTCAAAATAATGTGCCTGATTTCGCGTGTGCCTAACTGCATGATTAACGCTCGCTTTAGATACATTCATGTACTCAGCAACCTCTACTGAACGAACTGAACCATGTTGCGCTTCAAGAATAAATATGGCTTTTAGATAGTCTTCTCCTGAAGAATGAAGTCTTTCTTTTGTAACTGCCTCAGCCACACTGCTGGACATTATTTCACATGAACAGATGCAATGTCTACGTAGCTGGCATCTGTGTAGAAGTCATAGCCAGTTATCTTATCAGTATTCCACAGAGCCAGATCGTGAGTGCCGGTTACAGGCACCAGAAGATTCTGATCTGCAATACCATTCAGAATCATTCCATAGATTTCCTGCACACGCTGAGAATCAGAAGTGGAGTCCAATTCTGCGAAAATTTCAGGATTCTCAAAGAAAGCAGAGAACTGGCAGAGGATCGGATCACCCATAGCGCCAGGAGCCATATTGCTCATATCTGTTGCAGGGTCAAAGGAACCGCCAGCAGTATTGTAGAAGGTCAGATCATATTCGCCAGCCATCAAGGCTCCATACCAGGTGTTCATGTCTACTGCATCAATAGTAACATCGAAGCCGAGTTCTTTAAGAGAAGCTGCAATAGAAAGAACTGCATTGTCAACACTTGCAAGGCTCTGAGAATAGTTGAAATGAATGGCGAGAGAAGTTCCGTCCTTCTCCAGGATACCGTCATCATTGGTATCCTCATAACCGGCTTCCTTCATGAGCTGCTTTGCCTTTTCCATGTCGGTAGGATAGGTCTTAACCTCCACACCGCAGTTGGGCTTTTCATTCGTAAAGAGGGTTTCGGCAGCAGTCTCCAGACCATCGAAAACAGAAGTTTCCAACTCCTGCTGATTAACAGCGTAGGATACTGCTTCCCTTACAAGAGGATCATTAAAGGGAGCCTTATTCAGGTTCATACCCAGATAACGAGTTTGGTTGGTGCTGTCATCCATGGCATGACCGAAAGCGGCATCCTGGGAAATTTCCGTGTAGCCTTCTGCGCTAAGTCTGCTGGAGCCGAGAATTGCATCGATTTCGCCGTTGCGCAGAGCAAGAATTTTTGCAGCATTATCAGGAATCACTTTGACTTTGAACTCGTCCACTTCAGGAGCTTCGCCCCAGTAGTAGGGATTGCGGATAAAGGTATAGGTATCTCCCTCGACCCGGTCAAACATATAGGGACCAGTACCCATAGTTGCACTCACGCAATTCTCGTAAGCCTTTTCTACGCCGCCTTCAAAGGCTGCGGGATTCACAATACCAAGAGGCAGCGCCATGGTCAGATTGTCAAGAGCAGCGTAATAAGGGGTCTTCAAAGTCATTACAAAGGTTTTTTCATCCGGGGTTTCCAGCTTGTCAAACAAAGTAGTGAGCTTACCGAAGGCACCATTCTGGGGACCCAGATTGGTTACTACTGCTTCAAGGGTCATCTTTACTGCCTCGGAAGTCAGAGGAGTACCGTCAGAAAATTTGACACCATCACGCAGATGGAAGGTGTAAGTCTTGCCGTCATCACTGATTTCCCAGGTTTCAGCCAACTCGCCCTGGATCTTCCCGTTATCATCGTAGCTTACCAGAGTGTTGTAAAAATTACGACTCCAGAATCCGGCACCATAAGTGCTGGATACCATAGGCGTGATGACAGGATAGAAGCCTACAGAAAAGTCCCAATTCTCGGTGACAGTGATTGAGACCGGCTCTGCATCGGTCTGAGAGGTGGATTCCTCCGGTTTCTCGTCAGGGTTCGTGCCGCAAGCAGCCATAGCAAGGCACATCACAAGTGCGAGTCCGAAAGCTAAAAGTTTTTTCAGTTTCATGTACAAAATCTCCTTTATTTATTTTTATATCATGCTTTTCAGCAGGGTATACGTATTTATTGAATGGTTTAACCCAAATATGGAGCAATAGAATGCAGCAGAAGCTTGGTATACGGATGTGTAAAGCAGTCTGTCGAACCGTGAAATGTACGGTCTTCGATAATCTTACCGCAGCGCATCACCATCACACGGTCTGCAAGATATAGCGCAACGTCCAGGTCATGGGTAATGAAAAAGCAAGTCATTTTTCGCTCCTGATGGAGTCGCTTCAGCAAATCAAGAATATGTTTACGAACCAGGACATCCAGCCCACTGACTGCTTCATCAAAAATCAACACATCCGGTTGAGCCGCTAACGCTCTTGCAATACATACACGTTTTTGTTGTCCACCGGATAGCTCATGAGCTTTTCGCAGCTTGATCTCTTCGGGAAGCTCCATCATGGTAAGAAGATCATTGATTTCCCGTTCTTCTTCCTTTTTGCTGAGTTTTCTGAAATTGCGAATTGGCTCTGCAATGATTTGATATACCGTAAAGCGAGGGTCCATTGCTCCCTTGCCATCCTGAAGAATCAGCTGTATTTTAGATCGCAGTACCTGCTTTTGCTTGCCCCGGCAGAGGGAAATGTTTTTTCCTTCAAACAGTACCTCTCCAGAAGATGGAACCAGAAGACCGCACATGAGCTGAGCCAAAGTGCTTTTACCAGATCCGCTTTCTCCTACCAAAGCGCAAAATGAACCATTCTGAATAGTAAAATCTACATGATCAACGGCCAGAAGCTCGTTGCTTGTGCCTTGTTCGTGAAATTCTTTTGATAGGTTGTTGACTTTAATCATGATTCCGCCCCTTTCGTGAAAGCACAGGAAAGGGAGTAAGCTTCAATCAGCGACCTTGTATAAGGTTCTGTGGTATGATCGAAGACAGATTGAACTTCACCGGATTCTATAATTTTTCCTTCTTTCATCACCAACATGTTTCCACCTAATTGAAGAGCTGTTGCGAAATCATGAGTTACCATAAGAATTCCAACTCCATTTGCTTTCATCTGCGAAAATAAATCTATGATTCCATTTCTGTGAATCACATCCAAAGCAGTTGTCGGCTCATCGGCAAGCACGAATTTTGCATCAAGCATCATAGCCATTGCGATAATGACACGCTGAAGCATTCCTCCGGAAAGCATATGGGGGTATGCTCTGTATACCCTGTCAGGATCATCTAAGCCTACATCATGCAGAAGCCGCAGAATATAGTTGTAACGCTGCTGGCGGGATTTGTCGGAATGAAGTCGTAGCGTTTCATCCATCTGTCTGCCAATACGCATAGAAGGGTCCAATGCAGTCATTGGATTTTGCGGGATATAGACAATCTGGTTTCCGTATATTCCTCGTCTCTGCTTTTCTGACGAATTCAAAAGATCAGTCTCGCCGAAGAAAACGGAACCCGACACCTTAAATTTTTTAGGGTCCAATAAGTTTAGCACCGCACTACAGGTCATTGTTTTGCCGCTGCCTGACTGGCCTAACAAGATCAAAGACTCTCCTTCTTTGATTGCAAAGGATATTTCAGAAACCAAGTTAACCGTGCCTGACCGAAGATTAATGCTTAAATAATCAATCATAAGTGATGGCATCATAGGCTGTCCTCCTCCGGCGTCAGAATATCACGGAGTGCTTCTCCAAATAAATTGAAGCCTGCTGCCGTTACGAAGATGCACAAGCCTGGATAGATTAGCAATTCCGGATGAGAGTAAAGCGCTGTCCTGGCATCATTTAACATGGCACCCCATTCCGGTGTGCCGGAGGGAAGGCCAAGTCCGAGGAAAGCAAAGCTGGAAACCATAATGATGGAAGAAGCGACACCAGTGGAAACATACACAAGAAACTGTGGCAGAATGTTAGGAATCAGATGTCTGAAGACCAGCTTTCCTGTATTGCACCCAGAAATCCGGGCTGCCAGGATATAATCTTTACCCATTTCTTGAACGGAATAAGATCTGACAATACGAACAAACCAAGCCCAGGTCGCTATCACAACAGAAACGGCAATGTTTTGGAGTCCGTTCCCCAGAACGCCTATGACAGCAATAGCAATGATAAGAGAAGGAAAAGCAATAAACACATCACAGAGTATAGTAATGAAATGGTCTGCTTTTTCTCCAGCACAGGCGCTAAAAGTACCGACAATCAGACCAATCACAGACAAAATCAGCAGCACAGGTAAACTGATTCCGATGGAATATCTGGCTCCATACAGCAGCCTTGATAAGGTACACCTGCCCAATTGATCTGTTCCAAGAGGGTATTCTGCGTCAGGCTGAGCATACTTTTGCGATAAATTCACCAATTCAGGGTCGTGAGGCGAAAAAGCAGGTGCTGCAATCGCAATTACAATCACAATAGCAATCAGGCACAGACCGATGATTGCCTGCGGCCTTTTGAGTAGCTTATGTATCATTTTCTTCCCTCACCATCCATGGACAAAGCAGACGATTGATTATGTCTGCCATGAAATTTGCGACGACAAAAATTGCTGCAATGACGACTATACAGGTAGAAGCTGCAATCGTATCTGCTGCAATCACACTGTCCACCAGATAAGTTCCGATTCCCTTGATTGAAAAAACACTTTCGATTACCGCCCCTCCGGCAATTAGAAAGCCGAATTGCTGAAAGAAAATTGTAACAACAGGCGGTAAGGCATTTCGCAGAATGTGGCATACCAGAATTCTGTTGGCAGATAGTCCACGGGCTTTTGCAAACCGAACATAATCAGAAGATAATTCAGCCAGAAGAGAGGAACGCATAATTCGGATGAGTGAACACGAACTGGGAACCGCCAGGGCAAATGAAGGTAGTAAAAAGCCCCTCCAACCTGGACTTGGTAAGACACTGAACCATTTCAGATGAATCGCAAAGAACAGTAGAAGAAGGAATCCCAGCCAGAAAGTTGGCACACAAATACCGCAGATAGTAATGCCTCTGGTAACCTGATCGAAAAGGCGGTTCCGCTTTCTGGCACAGAGCAAACTAATCGGAACGGTGAGCACGATAATCCATAGAATGGCCATCCCTACAAGAGATGTGGTCGTAGCCAGATACTTGTGCAGATCTTTTACAATCGGTTGATGAGTGGTCAAAGAAGTCCCAAGTTCTCCTGTAAACATTCCGGAAAGCCACTGAATATATCGCACAGGGAGAGGTTGATCCAATCCCATTTCCACCCGAATCATCTCAATCTGTTCCGGCGTAGGATTGGATACGCCTCGGTGTGCAATAATTTCTGCAGGATCTTTTCCGGACCAAGCAATCAACAAAAAACTTAGAATGCTGACGCCTACCAGCACAATGAGGAAGCTAATGATCCTTTTTCCAATATATTTCTTCAAATAATGAACCTCCTCACATCAGAAATCAGTTAGAGATAGTTAACCAAATGCCTTTATGTTACCCTTCGGTGCGGTCTGCATCTGAAGGGTAACCTGCTTAGTAGTTAAATTTCTCTGCCAGATTGGACTTTTCAATCATCTTTCTATATGTGGGCGACTGTTTCAGCAGATGAGCATGTTTTCCACAGGCTTCTACTGTACCTTCTTTCATAAAGACGATCTTATCTGCATTTTCAATAGACTTCAGTCTGTGTGAAATAACAATCACGGTCTTGCCTTGAATCAAATGATTTAATCCAGTCTGTATCTGGACTTCTGTTTCCACATCTAACGATGCAGCAATCTCATCCAGAATGATAATTGGAGCATCCTTCAGGATTGCTCTGGCAATGGACAGCCGCTGACGTTCTCCGCCGGAGAGTTTGGCTCCATTTTCCCCGATTATTGTCTGGTAGGTGTCTGGCAGACGGCTGACAAACTCATTGCAACCAGCCAGTTTTGCAGCTCGTATTACTTCTTCGTCAGAAGCATCCAGCCGCCCAAGGCGAATATTTTCCATAATAGAAGTATTAAATAGAATGACTTCCTGAAAAACAATGGAAACATACTTGAACAAGCTATCAGTGTGAATTTCTCGTATGTCGGTTCCTCCGATCCGAACGGTACCGGAATCTGCATCATAAAGTCTGCTGATGAGCTTAAGCATTGTTGTTTTTCCGCAGCCGCTGGGACCGACCAATGCGGTTACCTGTCCTTGCTCCGCCGTAAAGGATGCATGGCGAATCACCTGGGTGTCTTTCTGGTAGGAAAAACAAACATCCTTTATTTCTACATTGAAATCTGAAAGGACTGCCTTTTCTCCGCCCTGAAGTTCATGATTCTTGATTTCACCAATCCGGGCAATTCTTGCGTCCAAATAAAAGATTTCCGTCAGATAGAGCAAAACACCAC
>ERZ857503.1914-NODE-1914-length-10597-cov-2.669323_pt1 | contig 10597 bp, 9 predicted proteins | sample MGYA00519766_ERZ857503 | MGnify/ENA primary metagenome ERZ857503 (study PRJEB31778, sample SAMEA3449345) | human gut metagenome | biome: human gut; feature: human-associated habitat; material: faeces | place: United Kingdom | collected 2010/2012 ...
CTGGAAGAAGATACCGCACTGCCAATGCTGGGTGCAGTTCCGGCACCCGCCGCGGCACCCAGGACAGCCCGCAGTCTGGAAAGCCTGATGGACAACCTTGGCGAGAGCTTCACCACCCGACTGCTGCGGCTCATTGATGAGCGGGGGCTGAAAGACTCCACCGTGTACAAGCAGTCCAACATCTCCCGGCAGCATTTCTCCAAAATTCAGTGCAATCGCGACTACAACCCCAAAAAGAAAACGGTGCTGGCCTTTGCGGTTGGGCTGCACCTGTCCGAAGATGAAACCATCGACCTGCTCAAAAGCGCAGGCTATGCCTTCTCCGACGGCTCCAAACGGGACTGGATCGTGCGGTACTGTCTGGAACAGAAAATTTATAATATCAATCAGGTCAACACCCTTTTGTTCCAATGGGATCAGGAGTTGTTGGGTGCGTGATTTGTCGCCTGCCCGTTGACCTTTTGCCCTCCGGTTTGTGGTATCCTTTTGCCAACGAAAGCGATCATAGGTAAGGGAGGAAACAGCCATGTTAGGAGCAATCTTGGGTGACATCGTGGGCAGTCCCTATGAATTTGACCACAACAATTACAAGCACAAGGATTTTCCGCTGCTGAGCGAGAAATCGCACTTCACCGATGATACGGTCATGACCGCTGCGGTGGCAGTTGGTCTGATTGACGGAAAGGGTCTGCCGGAGAGAACATTTTGTGCAGTGCAGCATGAAATGCAGTTCTGGGGCCGTGAATATCCCCATGCCGGTTACGGCGGGATGTTCCGCCGGTGGCTGCACGCAGAAAATCCGAATCCCTATGGCAGTTTCGGTAACGGCTCGGCTATGCGGGTGTCGGCAGCGGGATGGCTGTTCGATACGCTGGACAAAACGCTGGAAATGGCAAAAGTGACCGCTGAAGTCACCCACAACCACCCGGAGGGCATCAAAGGCGCGCAGGCCACGGCGGCAGTGGTTTTTCTGGCCCGTACCGGCCACGGCAAGCCGGAAATCAAACAATATGTGGAGCAGACCTTCGGTTATGACCTGAACCGTACCTGCGATGAAATTCGGCCGACTTATCATCATGTGGAGACCTGTCAGGAAACTGTGCCGGAAGCAATCAATGCTTTTCTGGAAAGCGTCAGTTTTGAGGATGCACTTCGCAATGTGGTCTCTCTGGGCGGCGACAGCGACACCCTTGCCTGCATCACCGGCGGCATTGCCGAAGCTTTTTACGGGATGCCGCAGGAACTGCGGGACGAGACTTTGAAACGTCTGCCGGAGGATATCCGGGAAGCATATGAACTGTTGTGCTTCATGATTGCCAAGATGATATAAAATGCGATGATGCGACTGAATTTCGAAAAGATTGCATAGGATTTTATAAAAGTATTATTCTTTTATGAATTTTAGCACTCTTCTATTGACACTGCTAATGAACGGTGCTATAACAGTGGTGTGCTCAGGAGGAAGGGCAAAAGGAGAGCCGCTAGGCTCCCCGGAAAGCCCTTCTGAATGGACGCTTCAGATTTTTTGCCCCGACCCGAACGCCGGGATTGGAGGAATGATTTATGCTTATGCCGACTGTTTTCCATGAAAACCTGTTCGATGATTTCTTCGATCCGTTCTGGAATGACGCTGCACTGGAACGTGCTATGAACCGTGAGGCTCGTGGCGCCTTTGGTAAGCGTGGTGCAAACATGATGAAGACCGATGTCAAACAGACGGACAACGGCTACGAAGTAGCGGTTGACCTGCCGGGCTGCAAGAAGGAAGACGTTCAGATGGATCTGAACGACGGCTACCTGACCATTCAGGCAGTGCGCAGCCACAGCAATGACGAAAAGGATAAGAAGGGCCGCTATCTGCGGCGCGAATCCTTCTCCGGCACCTGCGCGCGCAGTTTCTACGTGGGCGATGTGAAGAAGGAAGACATCCACGCAAAGTTCGAGGACGGCGTCCTGCACGTCGAGCTGCCTGCTCCTCAGCAGACGAAGGCTTTGCCTGAGAACCCGAATCTGATTGCAATCGAGTAAAACGCCGGTCGTGTGCGCCAAAGCACAACGCACATAAGATGCCCCCGGAGAGCTGTAACAAGCCCTCCGGGGGCATTTTTGTTTCGCTATCTTTTCCGCAAGGGAAAATCATGGTATACTGAGAACAGCAACTCGGAATTTATGGAGGTACTTCACTATGGAATACAAACGCTTTGGCGGTAAGCTCCTTGTCCGCATCGACAAAGATGAGGAGATCGGTGAAACAAATTTGATTTTAGGGGGACAAAGATGAGTGATGTAAAAGGAAAGACCGGCGCAGTCTTGAGGGAGACGGCAGTCCTGACCGGGGCGGTGGCGATCATTGCGGCGGGCGTTTTCTTTTTTCTGGTGCCGAGCCATACATCTGTCAGCAGCATTTCCGGCCTTGGCATCGTGCTGTCCAATTTTGTGCCGCTGCCCTTGTCGGTCATTACGATGATCCTGAACGTCGTGCTTCTCATCATCGGGTTCTTTACCTGCGGCAGAGAATTTGGCGCAAAGACCGTATACACCAGTGTGCTGCTGCCGGTGTTTCTGGGGCTGTTTGAAAAGCTGTTCCCGGAGTTCGGCTCGATGACCGGCAGTCAGGAGCTGGACGTGCTGTGCTATATTCTGGTGGTCAGCATCGGGCTGAGTATTTTGTTCAACCGCAATGCATCCTCCGGCGGGCTGGATATCGTGGCAAAGATCATGAACAAGTACCTGCACATGGAATTGGGAAAAGCCATGTCTCTGTCGGGAATGTGTGTGGCGCTTTCCGCGGCTCTGGTCTACGATAAAAAGACCGTGGTGCTGAGTATCCTCGGTACTTACTTCAACGGCATCGTGCTGGACCATTTCATCTTTGATAACAGCATCAAACGCCGCGTCTGCATCATCACCGAAAAAGAGGAGGCGCTGCGTCAGTTCATCCTCCATGACCTGCACAGCGGTGCGACCATGTACGAGGCCATCGGTGCATACAATCTGGAAAAACACAACGAGATCATTACCATCGTGGACAAGAGCGAATATCAGAAGCTGATGAACTTTATCAACCGGGAAGACCCCAAGGCTTTTGTTACCATTTACAATGTGTCCAGCATGCAGTATCAGCCCAAGATCTGATCGGCGGAGAGCTGCCGCAAAGGGCGGGCCTTTTGCGGCTTGCTCTTTGCCATAGCTGCGTGGTATACTCAAGTCCGGAAAGATCAAAGCGCATGGAGGTAAAAAGCATGCTGACCTATACCTATGTTTCCGAGGGCAAATTTGAACTGATGGAAAAACCAAAGCCGGTGCTGCAGCACGAGCGGGATGCCATTGTAAAAGTGACCCTTGCCAGCATCTGCTCCAGCGACCTGCACATCAAGCACGGCAGCGTGCCCCGGGCGGTGCCCGGCATCACCGTAGGGCACGAGATGGTGGGCATCGTGGAAGAAGTGGGCAGCGCGGTGACCAACGTAAAGCCCGGCGACCGGGTGACGGTGAATGTGGAAACCTTCTGCGGAGAGTGCTTTTTCTGCAAAAAAGGCTTTGTGAACAACTGCACCGATCAAAACGGCGGCTGGGCGCTGGGCTGCCGCATCGACGGCGGGCAGGCCGAATATGTCCGGGTGCCCTTTGCGGATCAAGGACTGAACAAGATCCCGGACGGCGTTACCGATCGGCAGGCGCTGCTGGTGGGCGATGTGCTGGCCACCGGCTTTTGGGCGGCACGCATCTCGGAAATCACCCCCGAGGATACCGTGCTGATCTTCGGTGCAGGGCCGACCGGCATCTGCACCCTGTTGTGCGTCATGCTGCACAGCCCCAAGCGCATCATCGTTTGTGAAAAGGACGCAAGCCGCCTGCAGTTCATCCGTCGGCACTACCCGCAGGTGCTCACCGTGCAGCCGGAGGACTGCGCCGCCTTTGTGCGTGCCCACAGCGACCACGGCGGGGCCGATGTGGTGCTGGAGGTGGCAGGGGCGGACACTACCTTCCGGCTGGCGTGGGAGTGCGCACGGCCCAACGCCATCGTGACCGTGGTGGCGCTGTACGACAAGGCACAAACCCTGCCGCTGCCGGAGATGTACGGCAAAAACCTTACCTTCAAGACCGGCGGCGTGGACGGCTGCGATTGTGAAGAAACGCTGCGTCTCATCGCAGAAGGCAAGATCGATACCGAACCGCTCATCACCCACACCTACCCCCTGCGCCGGATCGCAGAGGGCTACGAGCTGTTTGAAAAGAAACGGGACGGCGTGATCAAGGTGGCAGTGGAGTGCTGACGGTCTGCGCCAAGGCACAACGCACATAAAGTGGCCCCGGAGAGCTGTAACAAGCCCTCCGGGGCCATTTTTGTTTCCCGACATCTTTTCCGCAGCGGCAAGGCGTGGTAGAATAATGGCAGAACCAATCCACAGGTGAGAAAATCGAACTTCAGAGAGAGGAGATATTTCTATGCTGTCTGATGAGCTGAAACGCCGGATCTCGGCAGGCAGAGGAGATGCTTTGGCTGATCTGGTTTTGAGAAATGCCAGAATCGTCAATGTGTTTACCGATGAGATCGACACCGCTGACATTGCCATCAGCGGAAATTCGATCGTGGGCGTGGGCACGTATCATGGCCGGAAAGAAGTTGATCTGCACGGCAAATATGTCTGCCCGGGCCTGATCGATGGGCATATCCACATCGAAAGCTCCATGCTCTGTGGTCCGGCTTTCGAGCAGGCAGTGCTGCCCCACGGTACCACTGCGGTGGTCACAGACCCACACGAGATCTCGAACGTTGCGGGGCTGGAAGGCTTGGATTTTATGCTGGAAACGACAAAAAATCTGACCCTTTCGGTTTATTTCATGCTGCCCTCCTGTGTTCCGGCCACGGATCTGGATGAATCCGGTGCGGTGCTGAACGCAGAACAGCTCCGGCTTTACTACGGCGATCCCCGCGTGCTGGGGCTTGCGGAACTGATGAACGCCTATGGAACGGTGCGCTGTGACCCGAAGATCCTGCAGAAGATCCGCGACTGCACCGAAGCGGGAAAGATCGTGGGTGGCCATGCGCCGCTTTTGAGCGCTAAGGACCTGAATGCTTATATTGCGGCAGGCGTTCAGTCCGATCACGAGTGCTCCAACATCGAGGAAGCCATGGAAAAATTCCGGCTCGGACAATACATCATGATCCGGGAAGGAACGGCCGCCAAAAATATGGAGGCCCTGATGCCGCTGTTCCGGGAGCCCTATTGCAGCCGCTGTATGCTGGTGACGGATGATAAGCACCCCGGTGACCTGCTGGACAGCGGACACATCGATTCCAACATCCGTAAAGCGATCCGGCTGGGCGCAGACCCAGCAGTGGCCGTCAAAATGGCAACGCTGGTCCCGGCACAGTATTTTGGATTCAAGCAGCACGGTGCCGTAGCACCGGGGTACCGGGCAGATCTGGTTGTGGTTTCTGATTTGGAATCCTTTACGGTCGAACAGGTTTACAAGAACGGCACGCTGGTGGCCGAGCACGGAAAAACGCTGAAACCCGCACCGCTTGAAATCGACCATGCGCGCTTTGCACGCGTCATGAACTCGTTCGATTTGGATGAGATCACACTGGAGGATTTGAAATTTCGGGAAAGCGGGGGGCAGGAGCGTGTCATCTGCCTGAACCGGGGCGAGCTGCTTACGGAGGAAAAAATCATCCCGTTCCAACGGCATCCGGGCAAAGCTCCCGGTGTGGACCCGGAACACAACATCGTAAAACTGGCCGTTTTTGAGCGGCATCATCACTCCGGCCATGTGGGCGTTGGCTTTTTAGGAAACTTCAGCCTGAAATGCGGAGCCGTTGCATCGAGCATCGCACATGATTCCCATAACCTGATTGTGGCAGGGGACAACGATACCGATATGATGCTGGCCGGCAACACTGTGCGGAAAAACAAAGGCGGACTTGCGTTTGTGGTAGATGGACAGGTCGTGGCAGAACTTGCGCTTCCGGTGGCCGGATTGATGAGCACCGAAAGCGCAGAGAGTGTTGCGGCGAAAATGCAGGCGCTGAACGATGCCCTCAAGGCACATGGTGTAGCGGAAGATATCGGCATCTTTATGACCCTCGCCTTCGTCAGCCTTCCGGTCATTCCAAAACTCAGACTGAATACATACGGCATCATCGATGTAGCGCAGCAGAAAGTCGTTCCGGCTGCTTTTTAATAGGCGATAACAAAAATACTGCCGGAGACCGACCCGAATGGTCCGTCTCCGGCAACAGAACAGTTCGCTCCTACTCTTAGAAGCGAGCCACATCAAGAGAAAAATTGACGGAAATTCTTATTTGATAAATCGGAATTTGTGGAGGGGTGTGATTATATGAAAAACAATAGCCCACAAAAGCAGGCTGCCATTTCTTGGATCATTTTGATGATAGGAATATTGCTCGCAGTAATAGGAGCAATGACGGCAAAGGAGTACAGAGTAAACCTATGCCTGCTAATCGGTGCAATGGTTGCTGTTGGTGGTATTGTATATCATCTCACCATGATGAAATGTCCTTATTGCGGTTGCTCACTTGTTGGTTATAGGCCGATCCCTAAAGAATGTCCAAAGTGTCATAAAAAATTTGAAGAATAAGTTCGCGTTTATCAAGGTGAACATTTAAGTATTAAAAACGGGAGTGAAACAAATGATGACCATTGCACAGATCATGGAAAAGATGATCGCCTTTTCCGAAGGGAATATCCATGACATCACGCACCTGAGCTGCGTGTGGACCTATGCCAAAACCATTGGTGAGCTGGAGGGGCTGGACGCAGACACGCAGTTTATTCTGGAGGTGGCGGCCATCACCCACGATATCGCCTGCCCGCTCTGCCGCAAAAAGTACGGCAACACCAATGGTAAATATCAGGAGCAGGAGGGTGCCCCACTGGTGCGGGAGTTCTTGGCGGATACCGGCATGACAGCAGAACAGATCGACCGGGTGGCCTATCTGGTAGGGCACCACCATAGCCCGGCGCAGATCGACGGCATTGACTATCAGATTCTGATTGAGGCAGATTATATCGTCAATGCGTCCGAAAGCGGGTACGGTCAGCAGGCAATCCGAACCTTTATGGAACATACGATGAAAACGGCAGCAGGTATCCGGCTGACGAAAACAGTGTTTGGAGTGTAAAAATGATTCAGAAGCATTGCTTTGAATGCGGACGAAGTGGGGAATAAGCCGATGGAGATGTGATCCGTGACGGAACCACGGGAATTTTGACGGAGAGTATGGAAAAAAGTTGGTTCGGCCTGTTTCGGTTGACTTTTTTATAAAGAATCGGTATATTGATACTATATAGTATCAATAAGTATCAACTGCGAGGTGGACAGAATGGATGGGGCACAGTTTGCCAAAATGCTTTCAGATAAGCATTTGTTTGAACTCAATCGGATGGAATACAAGTACTCGACTGTCAGCGTCAAAGAATTTGCCGAATTGCTGCGGCAAAACTTTGCGCAGCCTCTGCCGTTGACTGATTTTTCTGGAAATAAGCTGTTTTACCTGCCGAACCTCGCGCAAATTTCAACAAATGGTATGAAGCAGTTGCTCTCTGTCCCTGTCAGTGGACAAAACTTCGGTTTGTCGGCGATGACCGAGGAAATTTATGCGACTTTTCAAATTGAAAGTATCCGCTCGACCCGCAGCAGTATCCGTTATATCCTCGATGGTTATGCCCCTCGTGATGAACAAGAAGCCCGCATCTATGGTATGAAGCGCGGACTGGAGTTTATCGCGAATCGTCAGAATACGATCACCGAGGAGAATCTGCATTACCTATATCAGATCAGCACAGGGGATTATCTCCTGGATGAAGATCGATTACTGCCAAACCACTTTTATCGGCATGGCGAGGTTTTTATTGTGGGCGGTGAAGAACCCAGACCGGGACTTCCGGCAGAGCGGCTTCCCGGTGCTATGAAATGTCTTGTCGATTTTGCGAATGCCAATGACGGCATCAATGAGCTGCATAAGGCTGCCATTCTGCACTTTTCCTTTGCGTACTACCACCCCTATTTTGACGGGAATGGACGCACTGCACGGCTATTCCACCTCTGGTATCTTGTTCAGCAGGGCTATCCTGCGGCGCTGTTCACGCCGTTTTCCCGATACATCGCTGAAAACAAGGGCGCATATTACAAAGCCTACGAACGCGTGGAGAGAAATGCTCTGATTTCCGGCTATACGGATGTGACTCCCTTTCTGTTCTACTTCTGCAATGAGGTCTATAACCGCCTGCAGGTGGATGCAGTCCCGCCGAAAACTGATCTTGAGGTATATCAAACTGCTCTTGCGGAAGGAAAAATCACAGAAAAAGAACGGCTGCTCTGGGAGTATGTTCTGTCTGCTTATGGTGCAGAGGAGTTTACCACAAAGCAGCTGGAAAAGGATTTCCGAAACGCTGCGTATGCAACCATTCGGACGTTTGTGATGAAATTCCATGAGATGGGGCTGCTTACTGCAAGAAAAGCAGGAAACAGGGTGTTCTATCGTGTCGATGGGACTTCTGACGGTCGGCCATTATAATGAATCCAAAAGGAGAACGTTATGAAAACGATTCGTGTTGTGGCCGCTGTGATCTGCGACTCCATGCAGGAAAAGCGCAAAATCTACGCCACTGCCCGTGGTTATGGCGACTATAAAGGCCAGTGGGAGTTTCCGGGCGGCAAGATCGAACCGCATGAAACGGCGCGTCAGGCATTGCATCGCGAAATCGAAGAAGAGTTGCTGTGCGAGGTCGAAGTTGCGGATGAAGTGTGCACGTCTTCCTACGATTACGATTTCGGCACCGTCGTGCTCACATCGTTCGTCTGCCATCTGTTGAGCGGCACTCCCCATCTGACCGAGCATCATGAGATTCGTTGGGTGACGCCATCCGCAATGCCCGATTTGGATTGGGCGCCCGCCGATCGCGAGGCGGTGCGATTGATTTCCGGCATGGATTTCACCGACGAATCCGCAAAGGAGCAAAGATGACCGCCACAGTCACGGACAGCCAGCCGAATTCCTCGCTGGTGGAGGCGTTGCTGTCCGGTTTCGTGGAGAAGAAGGACAACGCCGACACACGTTACGAGCCGACTTTGATCGCCAATCATGATGGCCGGACCATGGAGCATGCCATCAAGGACGAACTGCAGCGCAGCCAGGATTTCGACATGTCCGTCGCCTTCGTCAGCCAAAGCGCGTTGCAGGTTCTCAAACAGTATTTCCTCGATTTCGCCGACAACAACGATCATCGGGCCGGTAGGATCATCACGTCGACGTTCAATTACTTCAATTCGCCCAAAGCGTTCAAGGAACTGTTGAAGCTCCAGCAGGAGACCGGCATCCAAGTACAGGTCTGGCAACCGGGACAGGGCCAGGATTCCGAAAGCACCACCGATTATCCCTATCATCCCAAAGGCTATGTCTTCCGCCATATAAAAAATGAGGAACCGCTGTTTTCCGCGTATGTCGGCAGTTCGAACCTCACCGTCAACGCGCTGAACGCCAACCGCGAGTGGAATCTCAAAGTGGCCACCGCCGACAGCAGTGGACTCGCCGAGCAGCTCACCGATGAAATCGAATCGCAGATCAGCGAATCGAAGCCGCTCACCGACGCTTGGCTGAAACTTTACGAAGAGGATTTCAAGAAATACGCGCCGACGCCTCAACCGAATCGCAAGCGGACCGAGGAAACGAAGCGATCGCAGGATATCCAGCCGAACGCCATGCAGGTGGAGGCGTTGATGAATCTTGCGCAGCTACGCAAGCAGGGTGAAAGCCGCGCGATCATCATTTCCGCGACCGGCACAGGCAAGACGTACCTGTCCGCATTCGACGTACGACAGGTCAAGCCACGTCGCATGCTATATATCGCGCAACAGGAACAGATACTCAAAAAAGCCGAGGAATCGTTCCAAAAAGTGCTCGGCTGTCCAGCAGACGAACTTGGCCTGTTCTCCGGTGGCAGCAAGGAATCGGACCGTAAATACGTGTTCGCCACCGTGCAGACCATGTCACGTCCGGAAACGCTCGCACGTTTCACAAAAGACGAGTTCGACTATATTCTCGTCGACGAGGTGCATCACGCGGCCGCCGATTCATACAAGCGCATCATCGACCATTTCGAACCGGAGTTCATGCTCGGTATGACCGCGACTCCGGAACGTACCGACGGCGCGAACATCTTCGAATTGTTCGGCAATAATGTGGCCTACGAGATCCGCTTGCAGAAGGCGCTCGAAGAGAACATGCTCTGCCCGTTCCATTATTACGGCGTGCACGAGTACATTCAGGACGCGCCCGACGAGAATCTCGCCGGCAAGGACGTCAAAGCCGATACCATGACCGACGAGGAACGCAACGAGCTGGGCCATTGGCTTGAAGAGCTCTCCGATCCGAATCGAGTGCGCTATATCATCGATAAAATCCAGATTTATAGTGAGGCCGGCACCCCGGTGCAGGGGCTTGTGTTCTGCAGCCGACGCGAGGAGGCGAAACGGCTTTCCGCCCTGTTCAACCAGCAGATGAATCAGCAGGCGGAACGGCCGTACCGCACGAAAGCCATTACCGGCGAGGATCCGCAAGCGGCGCGCG
>ERZ857503.1920-NODE-1920-length-10575-cov-3.350760_pt1 | contig 10575 bp, 9 predicted proteins | sample MGYA00519766_ERZ857503 | MGnify/ENA primary metagenome ERZ857503 (study PRJEB31778, sample SAMEA3449345) | human gut metagenome | biome: human gut; feature: human-associated habitat; material: faeces | place: United Kingdom | collected 2010/2012 ...
AAAAAAGGCGCGGCCCGCTACCTGCCCTCGGAGGACGAGCCGGTGGTTTCTCCCGCTGCCTCCTTCACTTCCTTCGCCACGGCGTCGGCCACGCTGGAAACGAAAGTGGTGTTGATCTGCTCGTCGATCGTGGTCGCACCCGTATCGGTGATTTTCGGCGCGATCGCGTTCAGCTTTTTGTTGATGTAGTACGTGATCGACGGTCGGTCGCCTTTACCAGTGACGGTGCCGATTAGTCTGGAGCTGAAGTCTTCCGGCAGTACGATCGCCGCATAGTATTTGCCGGATTCCACGCCTTCGATGGCTTGCTGCTCGGGAACGAAACGCCAGCCGAGCTGATGGTTCTTCTTAAGCTGGTTGACGGTTTGCTGGCCAGCGTCGAGATGACCGACCAGCGTGGAGGTTGTGCCCTTGTCCTCGTTCGCCACAGCGACCTGGATGTTGCCCGTGTTCGCGTACGGGTCCCAGTTGGCGAGGATGTTGCACCATGCGTACAGTGATGGGATGATGGCCACACCCAGCGTGACGACGAGCGCCACTGGGTTCTTCAGAATGCGTTTCACGTCTCGAAGGAAGATGGCGAAAACCTGGTGCATCAAGCCTCCTCGCGGGTATTGGTCGCAACATCTACGTGCGGCGGCATGCCCGTGCGGGAATACCCGGTTGGGCTCTTCGTCGCGCGATCCGGTGGATATTCTATGACTTCCGATGGAACGATCGCAATGGTTTCGCCCTGTTTAATGGTCGGTCCCGCAAATCTCGGGATATGAGACGAAAACGCTCGGCATATGGCCCTAGTGGGGCGGGCGACCTGGATATGGAGCGGACGGTCGGGAAAACGGAAAGGAAAGATGGCGAATGTTGTCACATGATAAGTGGGATAGGGTCGGGCGATAATGGAGGCATGACTATTGCAACGCCGGAACGTTATGCGCAAATGCTGGACGCCGCACGCCGCGGCGGTTACGCCTATCCCGCGATCAATGTGACCAGCACACAGACCCTGAACGCCGCACTCCAGGGTTTCGCCGAGGCGGAATCCGATGGCATCATCCAGGTCTCCGTAGGCGGCGCCGCCTACTTCTCCGGGCAACGCGTCAACGACCGCGTCACCGGCTCGCTTGCCTTCGCAGCCTTCGCGCACGAAGTCGCGGCGAAATACCCCAACATCACCATCGCCCTGCACACCGACCACTGCGCCAAACAGTATCTGGACGAATGGGTGCGCCCCCTGCTCGACCATGAAGCCGAACAGGTGAAGCACGGTCAGGAACCGACCTTCCAGTCACACATGTGGGACGGTTCCACAGTGCCGCTGGGTGAAAACCTCGACATCGCAGAAGAACTGCTCGACAAATCCCAAGCCGCGCACACCGTGCTGGAAATCGAAATCGGCGCGGTCGGCGGCGAAGAAGACGGGCACAGCGCCGAAATCAACGACAAACTGTATTCCACGCCCGCGCAAGGCATCGCCGTCGCGCAACGACTCGGCCTTGGCGAGCGCGGACGCTACATGGCCGCCTTCACCTTCGGCAACGTGCACGGCGCATACAAACCAGGCGTGGTGAAACTGCGCCCCGAACTGCTCGACGAAATCCAGACCACGGTCGCGCTCGCGATCAAGGCCGGCGAAATGCCCGACCCCGCGCACTCGCTGGATGTCGCTTCCGGTAAGCCGTTCGCCCTGGTGTTCCACGGCGGTTCCGGCTCCGCGCCGGAGGAGATCGCGCAGGCCGTGAGCTACGGCGTGGTGAAGATGAACATCGACACCGATACGCAGTACGCATTCAGCCGTGCGGTGGCCGGTCACATGTTCTCCAACTATGATTCGGTGCTCAAAATCGATGGCGAGGTGGGCAACAAGAAGATGTACGACCCGCGTTCGTGGGGGCGCGAAGCGGAAAGCGCCATGGCCGCACGCGTGGTGGAGGCTTGCAGGCAGCTTGGCAGCGCGGGCAAGGCGTTGAAGTAGTGTGATGCCGCACGCGCCGTGTAATGCATGCGGCGTGTGCGGCACGATGGGTGTGTCGCGTTGTATGAGACGAAAACGATGGAACTGACTAGTTTCAACGGCCGATCGGTGCATATCCGGCAGATATCCGGTAGAGGGCGCAGGGTAGTCTTTGTAAGGCCTTGGGTAAGGCTTTGAGGCGAAATCGCATACGCGCGGAGGTGCAACAACATGCCTGGAATTGTTTTGATCGGTGCCCAGTGGGGCGACGAAGGTAAGGGCAAGGCGACCGATCTTATCGGCACCAAGGTCGACTATGTTGCGCGTTTCAATGGCGGCAACAATGCGGGCCATACCGTGGTGGTCGGCGACGAATCGTATGCGCTGCACCTGCTGCCCTCCGGCATCATCAGCCCGAACGTGACCCCCGTGATCGGCAACGGCGTCGTCGTCGATCCCGAAGTGCTGTTTGAGGAGATCGACGGTCTTGAAAGCCGTGGCGTGGACTGCTCCCGACTGCTGGTGAGCGAAAGCGCGCACATCATCGCCCCGTATCACCGCGTGCTCGACAAGGTGACCGAACGCTTCCTCGGCAAGCACAAGATCGGCACCACCGGCCGTGGCATCGGCCCGGCATACGCCGACAAGATCAACCGCGTGGGCATCCGCGTGCACGACCTGTTCAACGCGGAGCACCTGCATGACAAGGTCGAGGCCAGCCTGCATCAGAAGAACCAGATGCTCGTCAAGCTGTACAACCGTCGCCCGATCGACGTGGACGAGACCACCGACGAGCTGCTCAAGCTCGGCGAACGCCTGAAGCCGTACGTGGCCAACACCTCCCTGGTGCTCAACAAGGCGCTCGACGAGGGTAAGACCGTGCTGTTCGAAGGCGGCCAGGCCACCATGCTTGATGTGGATCACGGCACATATCCGTTTGTCACGTCCTCCAACCCGACTGCCGGCGGCGCATGCACCGGTACCGGTGTCGGCCCGACCAAGATCACCCGCGTGATCGGCGTTTCCAAAGCGTACGTGACCCGCGTGGGCGAAGGACCGTTCCCGACCGAGCTGTTCGGCGAGGAGGGCGAATGGCTGCGAGCCCAGGGCCACGAGTACGGCGTGACCACCGGCCGTCCGCGTCGTTGTGGCTGGTTCGATGCGGTCGTCAATCGTTATGCGGCTCAGGTCAACGGCCTGACCGACATCGTGCTTACCAAGCTCGACGTGCTCACCGGCCTCAAGGAAATCCCGCTGTGCGTGGCGTACGACGTCAACGGCGAGCGTCGCGACGATATGCCGACCGACCAGGCCGAGTTCGCCGCCGCGAAGCCGATTTACGAGTCCATGCCGGGTTGGGACGAGGACATTTCCCAGGTCCATGACTTCAACGATCTGCCGAAGACCTGCCAGGATTACGTCAAGCGTCTTGAGGAACTGTCCGGCTGCCGCATTTCCGTGATCGGCACCGGCCCGCAGCGCGACCACATCATCCAGATCAACTCGCTGATCGACTGAAGCTGATTCGGCTGATTCGTCGATATGAACGTCGGTAACGAACGTCAATGACAAGTGCCGGTGGGCCTGTGCCTGCCGGCACTTTGCGTATGGTGCGTGCGATGGCGTGCGCGTATGACGCACACCGCATACACACCGACGGGGTGCGCGGCGGAGGAACGGAAAAGGGGAGTGCGATGACTGCAATGCCGCCTAACGACAGGTTCGACAGGTTTGACAGGTTCAGCAAACTGGTCCCGCGATTCGACCACCTGAAATGGAAGATGGCCGCTGCCGGCATTCTCGTCGGCCTGATTTCCGGCTTCCTCGTCGTCCTCTACCGTCTCGGCATCGAATACGGCACCGACACCGCGCGCTGGATCTACGCGCGCATCCGCGAAACCCCGTGGCTGGTCGCACCGTGGGCGGTCGCCGCAATCGCAGCCGCGCTCGCCATCGCATGGATGGTCAAAAAAGAGCCGATGGCCGGTGGCAGCGGCATCCCGCAGACCAACGGCGTGGTGATATGCGGCTTGAAGATGCGTTGGCAGACGATTCTGCCAGTCCGTTTCGTCGGTGGACTGTTGGGCGCGTTGTTTGGTCTGTCGCTCGGCCGTGAGGGGCCGTCCATTCAGATTGGTGCGTCGGGAGCGCAGTGTGTGTCCCACCGTTTGCGCGGCCACCGCCGTGAGGACATGCAGGAGCATTATCTGGTCACCGCCGGTGCCGCGGCCGGCCTGTCCGCCGCGTTCAGCGCACCGCTGTCCGGCATGATGTTCGCTTTGGAAGGGGTGCATCGCAGTTTTTCGCCCGCGATTCTGATGGGCGCCACCGCCGCGTCCCTGACCGCCGATTTCGTATCGAAATACTGTTTCGGCCTGCGTCCGGTGCTTGACTTCGGCACCATCGGCCAACTGCCGCTCGGCGAATACGGGTGGCTGATTCCGCTGGGATTGGTGGCCGGTTTGGTTGGTTCGCTGATGAACCGTTCGCTGCTCGGCTTCCAAACGCTGTACGGCAAGCTTCCCGCATGGAGCCGCCCTTTGATCGCGATCGCACTCGCGCTGCCAATCGGCATTTGGCTGCCTGACGTGCTCGGCGGCGGCTCGAACCTGATCGCCATGGCCGAGCATGCGCGCGTCGGCTTGGGCATGCTGTGCGTGCTGTTCGTGGTGAAAGTGCTGTTCACCTCCACCAGCTTCGGTTCAGGCGCTCCCGGCGGCATTTTCATGCCGATTCTCGCGGTTGGCTCACTCGCCGGCGGTATCTGCGGCGAGACGTTGCGCCAGTTCGGCAACCTGCCGTCCGATTCCGTGGCGATTTTCGCGGTATGCGTGATGACGGGCACGCTGGCCGCGTCCGTGAAAACACCGATCACGTCGATTCTGCTGGCCGTGGAAATGTCCGGCACGTTGACGCACATGCTGCCGGTCGCCGCTGTCGCGTTCATCGCATTGCTCGTCTCCGACCTGCTGCGTACGAAACCGATCTACGGCGAGTTGCTGGAACGGTACATGCGCGCGCAAGGCGGCACGACGGCAATCGCCAATCGCATCGACAACGGCATCATGGAACTGCCTGTGGAAATGGGTGCGACCGCGGACGGCAAGCTGATGCGTGACGTGCGCTGGCCGTACGGCTGTCTGGTGATTGGCCTGCGTCGCGGCGAACGGCAGATCGTGCCGCATGGCGATACGCGGCTGCGTGCCGGCGACTATCTGGTCGTGTTGTTCAGCGGCGAGGACGAAAGCGACGCACGGCATGCGATGCGGCGGCTGTGCGACGTGTCCGTCTGACGCGGCCGTACCGTCTTCCATAACCATTCGTAGACGTCTAGGGCCACCCGAAGTTATCCACAGTTATCCACAGTTATCCACCGAATCGGACATGTTCGATGTTTGGTTGCAACGCACGTGTAGACTCGTACAAGGTTAGGAAGACGGCACCTGCGGCCAGCTCGTTGCCGTATGGCTGGGGCGGAACGACGCTGTCCGCGGAAAGCCAAGTACAAGGGGAACGTGATGGAATCGCAAGAACAACGGGCGGCAGACTCGCCAAACGCGGGTGATGAGCCGAATCCCGCCACACAGTCGATCGACGTCGCCGAAGTGGCGCGCGCGGATGTGCGCCCGTCCGGTGCCGCCGCATCCAAGCATCCGCCGCAGATTCCGCTCGCGCCGATGAAACGCATGCAGGCGCGATTCAACCCTCTTGCCGATGGTCTGATGTATCTCGTGGTGTTCGTCGGCGGCTTCGTCGGCGTCGGTTTCCGTCGCGCCACGGACCTGCTGCTGCCGTCGGTGAACGGTTCGCCGTTCGTGGTGGGCACGTTCGTGTCGAATATGCTCGCCTGCTTCCTGTTTGCGATGCTGACCGAATACATGGCGACCGCGTCGTGGCTGCGCCGCAGGGTACGGCAGGTCGTCAGCCGTGGCGTCGGGCTTGGTTTGCTTGGCGGACTGTCGACGATGTCCGGCGTGATGTTGGAAACCATGGAAGGCATGCGCGAGCAGCGTTTCGGCAGCGCGCTCGGCTATCTTGCGGGAAGTTTCGCCGGCGGTCTGATCGCGGCCGCGGTTGGCGTGGCGCTGATGCAGGCGTTGCTGGCGCGCGGCACACGCAAGCGGGTCCGTAACGCGATCGCCGATGCCTCCACGGCTTCCGTATCCTCAATGTCCGATTCGGACGCGTACGGCATCGTGCAGGACGTCCAGATGACCGACACTGCAGTATCGGCTACGCAGAGTGTTACGCAGACGGTCCCCATGGCCGATTCGGGCGAATCGGACGTGCCGGCCGCGCAAAATGTGCAGAACAACGTGCCGGACGCGCAGGGCGTGCGCCACGTGAAGGTGGCGGATGCGGCGCATTCGGCCGCGCAGGCCGCGTTGGAGGCCGCGCAGGCGGCACAGCAGGCGGCCCAGGTCGCCCAGCAGGTCGCGCAGACCGGGCAGGTGCCGAAAATCGAATCGCAGCCGCAGTCATCGCAACCCGTCGCACCTCTGCCCAGCTTCGAACCCAAGCCGGTCACCGCGGAAATCCCGCTCGTCGCCGACCCGACCACAGGGGAGGTGCGCTGATGACCTGGATGATCTGCCTGTTCGGCGGCATCGGCGCCATGGCCCGTTATGTGCTTGACGTGTCGATCCAACGCAGCTGGAACCGTGACGGCAACCACAGCTTCCCCCTGGCCACGCTCGTCATCAACGGCGTCGCCATGATGTCGTACTATGCGCAGTCGGTTGATATGGGCACGGTAATGACGTTCGTTGTGGGGTTCCTCGGCGGATTCTCAACATTCTCGTCGGCGATCAACGAGGTGCTGTCGCTGATTCGCAAACGCCGTTTCGCCATGGCCCTGGGCTATGGCGCTGCCACGGTCGCGGTGCCGCTCGCCTGCGTGGCGCTCGGATTCGGCATCGCCATGCTGGGCGGCCACGCATAGCTGTCACCGGCTCGGCCGCGCGTAATTTTCACGTTACACGGGCGGTCATCGGGTAACGTTCAGGAAATCTGAGCGCAACCGCGCGAGCTGTTTCCTCTCCTACGTTGTGAAAACAACAAGAGAGGAAAAACCTATGACAGCCGTAACGTATCTCACACGGCATCGTCGACCGGGAATCGTCATACTCTGTTCGATTGTCGCCGTTCTCTCGATGCTTTTCGTACTCCCTCCCGCCATCGCGTCCGCAGCCGATTCCGGCGCGCAGGCCGTCGATGAATGCAATCCGACTGCCAGCAACGGCTGCGTCAACGGCATCCTGCAGGACGCCGACAAGAAGCCGATCGCCGACGTCACCATCACGCTGTCCGGCAAGGCAACGGCGGAAACCAAAACCGCTGCCGACGGCAAGTGGGCGTTTTCCGTTGCCCATGACGGCGATTACACCGTCACCATCGACGCATCCGTTGCGAAAGAGCACGGTCTGAAGGCAAGCAGCGCAACGGTGACGATCAGGAAAGCCAGCTTCGACAAGCAGCGCGGAGTCGTCCGTTTCGACCAAGCTGGCGATTCCACCGGCAGCGGCACGTCCGGCACATCTGGATCGTCCGGCTCGGCAAACGGCACGAAAGGCGCGACCGGCACATCCGGATCGACGGCGGCCACGCAATCGCCAGTCAAAAAAGACGGCTCCAATGTCGGCAAACGCATCTGGCAGCAACTGTATTCCGGCATTATCTTCGGCCTGATGCTGGGCCTCATGTCCGTCGGCATGAACCTCGTCTACGGCACCACTGGCCTGCAGTCGTTCTCACACGGCGAACAGGTGACGCTCGGCGGCCTCATGGCATACGTCGGCACGCAGATGCTGCACATGCCGCTCATCGCCTCCGCCATCTTCGCCATCGTCATCGGCGCGCTGACCGGCTTCATCCAAAACGAAATCGTCTGGGGGCCGCTACGCAGACGCCACGTCGGCACCATGCAGCAGATGATCGTCACCATCGGCCTGTCCATGGCGTTGCAGTACACGTTCCAGTTCTTCTTCGGTGGCGACATCAAAGGCATCGTCAAATCGGTGCCGGACAGCTTCCAGCTCGGACCGATCACCACCGACATGCCGACGCTGGTCTCCGCGCTCATCGCCATCTGCGTGATCGTCGGCGTCACCCTGTTCCTCTACAAGACGCGACTCGGCCGCGCCACACGAGCCGTGTCCGACAACGCGGCACTCGCCGCAGCATCCGGCATCAACGTGGACCAGGTGGTCCGCGTGGTCTGGATCCTCTCGTGCGCGATGGCAGCCCTGTCCGGCGTGCTGCTCGGCGTCTACCTGAACGGCATCTCCTGGAACACCGGCGCGACCCTGATCCTGCTGATGTTCGCCGCGGTGACGCTCGGCGGCCTCGGCACCGCTAATGGCGCGTTGATCGGCTCGCTGGTCATCGGCATCGTGGCGGACATGAGCTCGCTCGTCATCCCCAACGATATGCGTTACGCCAGCGCGCTGGCAATCCTCATCATCGTTCTGCTGGTGCGCCCGCAGGGCATCTTCGGCAAGCAGCAAAGGGTGGGCTGATCCATGGACATCATGACAATCATCTCCAACGCGGCGGGCGAACTGATCGCCCCGACCACAGCGGCGTACGTACTCGCCGCCATCGGTTTGAACATTCACTTCGGCATGACGGGCCTGATGAACATGGGCCAGGCTGGTTTCATGCTCCTCGGCGCATACGGATTCGCCATCACGCAGTCGATGGGCTGCAACCTGTTCGCCTCCGTATGCGCGGCGCTCGCGCTCGCGGTCATCTACGCGCTGCTGCTGGGCATTCCGACGCTGAAACTCGGACCCGACTATCTGGCCATGGTCACATTGGCCGCCGCGGAAATCATCCGCATCATCGGCAGATCGACGGCCATGACGAACTTCACCGGCGGTTCCGCGGGCATCTCACCGCAGGACTTCACCGAGAAATTCGAATCGCTTTCGCCGCTGCCGGACGGTTCGACCACGTTCCTGCTGTGGACGTACAGCAACAACATCGCCAACTCCTGGTGGCTGCGCATCGTGGCATGGGTTTTGGTGGTGATCGCGGCGCTGCTGTGCTGGCGCTGGTTCCACTCGCCGTGGGGCCGCATGCTCAAAGGCATCCGCGAGGACGAGAACGCGATCCGTTCGCTCGGCAAGCCGGTGACGCGATACAAGATGGAATCGCTGATTCTGGGCGGCCTGTTCGGCGCGATCGCCGGCATCATCTTCGTCCTGCCGCGTTCCGTACAGCCCGATTCGCTCGGCCGCACCGTCACCTTCTACGTGTGGACGATTCTGCTGCTGGGCGGCGCGGCCACGATTCTCGGCCCGGTGCTTGGCTCCTGCGTGCTGTGGGTGCTGCTCACCTTCGTCAAGGAGGTCATGCGCAACACCGTTCCCGAAACCCTCATCTCTTCCAACCAGATCGAAGCCCTCGGCTGGGTGATCGTCGGCGTCGCGCTGATGTGCCTGGTGATCTTCAGACCACAAGGCCTGTTGGGCGATCGAAAGGAGTTGGCTTTCCATGCCTGATACAACGAATTCTCCGACCACTGGCGTGCAGCCGGCCACGCAACCCGCAACCGGCGTGCAACCCGTATCCGGTGTGCAGCCCGGCGTACCATTCCAGGACCTCACCAAATGGGCCACCAAAGCTCCGGAAGGCGAGACCCTCATCTCCACCGCCTATCGCGACAAAGTCACCGACGATCTGAAATTCGTCGAAAACAAGCCGGGTGTGCACAAGCCCGACCCGATCCTCGTGGCCGACAACGTGACCCGCAAATTCGGCGGCATGACCGCCGTGGACGTGAGCCACTTCGAAATCGAACGGCACGGCATCACCGCGCTGATCGGACCGAACGGCGCCGGCAAAACCACGTTCTTCAACCTGATGACCGGCTTCGATACGCCGAACACCGGCACCTGGCAGTTCGACGGCAAGGACATGGCCCACGTGCAGCCCGAAAAAGTGGCGCGCATGGGCATGGTCCGCACCTTCCAGCTGACCAAGGTGATGAGCCGTCTGACCGTGCTCGACAACATGCTCCTCGGTGCCCCCGTGCAGCCGGGCGAAGGCATGTTCCGCGCGCTGTTCCCCGGCATGTGGAGGAAGCAGGAGCAGGCGAACATCGAAAAAGCCGAGGCGCTGCTGGAACGCTTCCTGCTGATCAAAAAGAAGGACGATTACGCCGGCGCGCTTTCCGGCGGCCAACGCAAGCTGCTGGAAATGGCACGAGCGCTGATGTCCGACCCGAAACTGGTCATGCTGGACGAGCCGATGGCCGGCGTGAACCCCGCGCTGAAACAGTCGCTGCTCGACCACATCATGGCGTTGCGCGAGGAAGGCACCACAGTGCTGTTCGTCGAACACGACATCAACATGGTGAGACACATCGCCGACTGGGTCACCGTGATGGCGGAAGGCAAGATCGTGGCCGAAGGCCAACCGAAGAGCGTGATGAACGATCCGGCCGTGATCGACGCATACCTGGGCGCCCACGCGAACGTGGACCTGGGCGACGATTCCGTGCTGGAAGACCTGAAGGAGGCCTGAAATGAGCGACATCGCAAGCGTGGCCGACGAGCCGCTGACCCGCGCGCAGATCCACATGGGCGAGCCCGAAGGCGAACCGTTGCTCGACGCGGTCG
>ERZ857503.1929-NODE-1929-length-10555-cov-3.675143_pt1 | contig 10555 bp, 9 predicted proteins | sample MGYA00519766_ERZ857503 | MGnify/ENA primary metagenome ERZ857503 (study PRJEB31778, sample SAMEA3449345) | human gut metagenome | biome: human gut; feature: human-associated habitat; material: faeces | place: United Kingdom | collected 2010/2012 ...
GGTCGCGCAGGTACTCCACGCTTCCGACATCCTCGAAATAGTAGACCGGACAATCTGCGACCGTATGATTGCGCAGACGCTTGCCGTATGTCAGGAAACCCGCTACCCGGTAGTGAGGCGAGTTCTGCAACCGCGGAACCAGCGACACCGACTTGTCGCCCGTACCGTAGACCAGCACCCGGCGGCAGTTGTCGCGGCGCGTCTGCTTCAGCTTGATCAGGTCATAGACGACGATCATGCAGAGGCGCAGGCCCAGCAACAAAAACAGGGTTACAAGAGCATCCAGCAGGAAGCCCAGAGAGATCGCCGTGTAGGGCGGATATGGTTTTTGGGGAAGGAGAAGGACGTAGAAGAACATCAGGACGTCCTTGAAGAGAACCGCAGCGCCGAGTTTCCACACCTCACGCAGCGTGGAGTGGCGGATGATGCTCCGGAACGTGCGGAAAAGGACGAACGGAACGATGCTCAGCACGCACGAACCCGCAAGCAGCCACAGACCGTACCAGAAGGTAAAGACCGGACTCGGGAACAAACCGCGTATCAGCAGATACGCGATAAAGGTGGAAAAGACCGAGACGAACGTGTCGATGACGAGAATCAGCCACGACGAAAAATAGCGTGACGACAGGTACTTTTCAGCACCCAGCCGTGACAGCAGACGGTAGAGCATTAGAGAGGTGTGTTATAGCTCCGGGCTGTCGGAGGACGACTGCCCGGAAACCGGTAAAAACCGCGCAACCCAAGGAAAATCCATGGCGGTCCTTACTGTTAGAAGTTGCGAAGGCGGTCGGAATACCCCATTGCCTTCGTATTAAAAAATCAGATTACTCGTATTTCAGATGCCCCGGCGCGGCAGATGGCCGTCCGGGGAAAGCGGATTCTGTTTCAGGCGATCTTCTCCAGAAAACACCCCGGAATGTAAGTCGTCGCCACGGCTACGACACCTTCGATCGAAACGATCAGGCGCCGGTTGCCCTTGATGCGTTTGATGTACCCCTCGGCACCTTTGAACGGACCCTCCGTAACGCGCACCCGGTCGCCCGAACGCAGGTCCGAAGGCTCCTCGCCAAGATATTCCAGCCCGGGATCGTCGGTCGAGGTGACCAGCATGAAAACATTCATCTCCAAATCGGAAATGACAGCCGGCTTCCGGGTGTCCCGGTCGAAATAGGTCATCAGGGGAGTCGTATTTTTCAGCCGTCTGGTCAGTTCGAGCACATATTGTTCGGGCCCGCGGACGAACATCAGCGACGAAACGGCCGGCTCGCGCCGCCGGATGGTCCGCCCGCCGACGGTCGTTTCCACGCAGCGCAACGGAATATAGCTCTTCACACCCTCCTGTGCCAGAAGCCTCTCGACCTCGAACACCCGGTTGTAAAAGACTTTCAGTGCATACCAGTGCTCTTCGTCACCGCGCTGATCGAACATAGTTGATAAAAGGGTATACTCCATAATCCCCCGCAGACAATAAAACCTGTCACCAGACATGATTATTCCACGAGGCAATCGGGGGTTGGCCGCTGAAACTCCGACACCCGGTCATCTTTGCTTCTGAACCAGAAGCGATGCCGAACCCCTGTAAATGAATAGCCTCTGTGTAAGAGGCATTTTTACTACGCAAAAGTATGGATTATTGCCCGAATAACCAAATAATTCCTTTCAAATATTCTCCCCGAGAACCCATTCCGACCATATTGACAACAAAAAAGGCCGACCGGCAAAAATGTCGGTCGGCCTTTTCATCCGTACTGCAGTCTATCGTTGCAGCGCCATGTGGGCGGCGGTGCAGGCACGCTGCGGCCACGGGGAGTTCGCCGGCCCCGTCAACCCCATGTCGAACGCGATCAGCTTGCAGGCCGCGCCGTCCTTCAGGTTGACGTAGACCATCCCGTCATCGGCGATCACCGGCGAGGACCACATATTGGTCCCCAGCCGTTTCTTGAAGAGCAGCGTTCCGTCGGGTTTGACGACGTGGTACCAGCCCGCATTGTCGCCGCAATGGATATTGCCGTAGCAGTCCACGGCGGGCGTACCGCCGAATCCGTCGGCGCAGAGATACTGCCATATCTGCCGCCCGGTCTGGCCGTCGAGGGCCGCAATCTGTCCGCCGACCTTGTTCACCGAGATATAGACCGTGCCGTCGGCGCCCAGCACCGGACCGCTGAAATCGATCTTTCCGGCCGGATCGGGCGTGAACACCCAACGTTGATTACCCGCCGCGTCGCAGGAAACAACGGCTCCTACACCACTTTTCTGTACCCCGGCGTATGAGTGCCTTGCCACATAGGTTGTAACAGTTGCTTTAATCTTCAACCGTTTGGCAATATCCCGCAAAGTCCGCATCTGAAAACTCAATGTCGTTTCCTTATTGCCTTTCGACCGCATCCATCCCTCGAAAGCACTCAAAAATGCTTCGTCTATCTGACCGAACGTATAGGACAGCGGTTTGTCAGCGTTAAAGGATTTTAGCACGTTGTAGGAGTTCAGATAGGCATAGGCATTGCCGACCGTTCCCTCCCGTTTGAGTTGTTCCACCGTCCGCAAATAGAAACTCTCGACCGTCTCGGACTGAATTTGCTCACGGGATTGCTCCTTTACAAGCGTTTCAGCCGTATAATCTTCATCGCGGGCGGCTTTCTCCAACAACTTGGTTTGATACTCGGATTTGACTTTCAGAATGATTTGCTGAATGTACTTGCGGTCGGGACACTTGGGTTTAGGTTCGTTACGGTCGAAATCCCAATTAGACGGATGTACCGACACGCCTAAACTCTTCATTGTCCGTTTACGGTCTTTCGTGATGCGCAACATGAGCGGATGCTCCCCGTTGGCGAGGGTTTTGCTTTTGAAGCAAATAACTGAAATGGTGGCGTCCATAGCCTTTTGGCGGTTTACACCACGGTTTACACACCCCGTGTAAACCAACGTAAAAACGGGGTCAAAAGCCACGAATCAATCAACCGCCAACAAAAGAAAAAGGCTCAGCAATCATCAGATTACCAAGCCTTTTCATCAGTCGGGGTGACTGGATTCGAACCAGCGACCACACGCCCCCCAGAGGAGTTATCTCAATATTTTAATTTTCATAATCAATTACAAATCATTATATTTGCATCGAATACAAACAGTTAAAAAATCCATCTTTTTATAGTTGTTTAGATTAGTTGTGTTCCAGCTGTGTTCCATTAAATTTTTGAACTTACTATGAGCTCGACTTTACATTTTCAACCCCGCTTCGACAACCCTGATAGCAAGGGGCGTTATGCCATTCGGTTATGTATCACCAAATGCAGGCGACGAAAATACATAGCTCTCAAGATTTTTGCAGACCCTGAATTCTGGGACAAAGATAATGAAACATTTATCATCCAAACCAAATTAAAAGATCCACAACAAAAAGCCGCAAATAAACAACGTATCTGTGACAATGCTCTGCTGGAGCGTTATAAAGTTCGCGCAAGGGAAATTATTGAGAAATTTGAACTTTCACACAAAGACTGGACATTGAATCAGTTTGAGGATGCATTTGTAAATACATCAAAACAGAACAAATTCAAACCTTATTTAGAGAATCATATCCGAACTCTTCAAGAAACCGGACATATCGGAAATGCCGCCTGTTATTCAGAAACACTCCGTATGCTACAACATTACGATCCCAAAATAGGGCAACGTCTGTTCCCTGACATAGATCTAAAATACGTTAATGGCTTCGACATATATTTACAAAAACGAGGCAACAAAGGCAATACCCGGAAATATTATCTCAAAGCCTTACGAGCCATCCTGAATCGGGCAATTCAAGAAGGAGAAGCATCCAGCGATACCTATCCATTCGGAAAAGGTAAATTTGAGATTGCCAAGTTAGAAGAGGTTACAGCCAAACGGTACCTATCAAGCGACACGTTCGAAATGATCAAATCGACTCAGGCACACAATCCACAAGCGGAATACGCGCGACAGCTTTTTCTCTTTTCCTATTATTGCTTCGGAATGTCATTCATCGATATGGCCTACTTGACCTCAGATAATATCGTCAGCCAAAACGGAATTGACTATATCGTTTACAAGCGGCACAAGATTCAACATCAAAAGAATGTTGTTCCAATTCATATTCAACTCAATGAATCAATTCAAGCACTCTTAAAAACACTTCGGGATGAATCACCGACAGTCGACGATTTTCTACTTCCGATTGTTACTTGTGCAGGTTATTCCGGAGAGAAACTTTACAACCACATCCGGGGACGTTATCGGAAATACAGTAAATATCTGAATCTGCTGGCAGAGGAATTTAATATACAAGAACTTCGCTTGACCAGCTATGTCAGCCGACATACCATGGCGATGACGATGCAGCGTAATAAAATTCAACGGGATGTGATTTCCCAGGTATTGGGACATGCTGACCTAAAAACAACGAACGTTTATCTCGATAGCTTTGATAACAGCGTCGTAGATGAAGCAGCAAGAGTCCTATAAATAACGACACCTAAATTTTGATTTTGGCCTTTAATATACTACTGCCATCTTAAAAAATTCGTTTCTAGTCTAAAATTTGCTATATTTACACAAAATTTTCGAGTATGGACGAGAGATTTGCCGCCCTAAAGAAATACAATTTCTGGGATGGAAATGTTCCGGCGACTGGATTTCCCCGGATACATTACACAAACAAAATTGCAGAATACATCGGCAATAAACTGGTTAAAGTATTGGTGGGCCAACGCCGATCAGGGAAAAGCTATCTCCTGCGACAGATAGCCCAACGCCAGATAAAGGCAGGAGCCGATCCAAGAAACGTATTCTATATCAACAAAGAATTCACGGATTTCAATTTCTTAACGGACTATAAAGAATTAGAAAAACTCCTGAAATTATATAGAGCCGAATTAAAGCCCAAAGGAAAAGTCTGGCTATTCATCGACGAAATTCAGAACATAGATGGCTGGGAACATTTCGTAAACTCACATTCCCAAGATTTCATTGACGATTACGAAATATTTGTCAGTGGTTCAAACTCAAAAATGCTTTCTGGAGAATTAGCAACGCTGCTATCCGGACGCTATATATCATTCGAAGTATTCCCGTTGAGTTTCAATGAATATATTGGCATCACACATAAAGAATTCTCCAAAGCAAACTACATAGATTACATGGAGGGCGGAGCCCTGCCTGAACTCTTCATGTTGCCGAATGAAGAAACAAAGCGTAATTATGTATCAGCCATTAAAGATACCGTTCTCCTCCGAGATATAATTCAACGGCATAATATCAAAGATGCCAAACTGTTGGAGGATATCTTCGTCTATTTAGTAAACAATGCCTCCTGTTTGATTTCGATAACCGGCATTACCAACTATTTCAAGAGCAACGGTCGTAGAGTGTCTTACGATACCGTTTCAAACTACATCGGATATATCGAAGACGCTTTTATGATACATAAGGCCGAGCGATACGACATTCGGGGGAAGGATACGATTTCAGGAAATTGCAAATATTACATCAATGACCTTGCTTTTAAAAATTACCTCTATCCCGGATTCGGATACGGCATCGGCTACAAACTGGAAAACCTGGTCTATCTGGAACTTCGCCGGGCAGGTTTCAAGGTTTATGTGGGCACGGTCCAAAATAAAGAAGTAGATTTCGTAGCCCGGAAAGGCGATAGAACCATCTACTTGCAATGTACATATGCCATGACTGAAGAGGCGACCATCCGTCGAGAATATGCCCCACTAGAAGCGATTCAAGATAATTTTGAAAAAATCGTCGTATCACTCGACGATGTGGCTTTCCCATCGAACAACGGAATCCGACATCTCCAAGCCTGGCATCTTGAGGAACTATTCTAATACAGATCGCTAACGTATCATCTTACAAAACCAATCGAGGAGAAATGAATTTTTCCTCGATTTTTTAGTCCTTATAATTTGGACAACCTACTTAATTATTTCTATATTTGCATAATAATCAACACTATACAACAATATAAATCATTTTACCACTCGCATCGTAAAATGGAAAATCATCAATTCTCAAATTTACGTTGAACATGCATACTCCGGAACCCAAATTATCATATAAGGATTTTATAGCGCGCTATTATCCAACAGAAAAAGACATGCTTGACTTCATTGTAAAAGCCAAATTTAAAGGAACATTTATGTGCCTTAAATGTGGCGCCATTCGTAATATATGTCGTCAAAAATACGATGCCAAAAAATTGTACTGTTTCAATAAAGATTGCCTATCGGAATTCTCGATACTTCAATCGACAATGTTCGCACATACGCATATAGATCTTCGTATCTGGTTCTACATTATTTACCTCCTCAAAATTGAGAATATAAATACTCCTGCTCTCAAATTACAAGACATGGTAGGTATCAAATCGTATAAGAGCATACTTCGAATCAAAAAGGTCATTCTAAAAGTTCTTGAAAAGCCGGAGAAAAAAAACGAAGCCGATCTCGAGATAGTCAGAGAATTCACCGCAAATTTTCACTAACCTATTTTTTCTTTTATCCCCAAGCGCAAAGTATATATTTTCTCTATTTCCAAGCGTAAAGAGCAGAAGCAATAAGACCAATTTCAACGTGATTTTGGACAATAAAAGGTTCTGAAATTCTCGGAAGAGACCGAATATATGTGGATATAGTAAATCATCAAAAAAACGACATGGTCAATGACAAATTTCAGCATCTCATCCGACTCGCCCATCACAATGATGACGGTTGGACAATTAAAAGCAGCGATTACCGAATGCTTGCAGAACGCAGGCAAGATGTCAAATGCAGAACCGGTCCCAGAACTCATGGATACGGCCGAAGTCGCAACACTTACTGACTACAGCAAGTCGACTATCTATCAACTGACCTCGACGCACCAGATTCCGTTCCATCAACCTGCACACGGCAGACGCAAAATAGTCTTCAAGCGTCCGGAAATCTTAGCCTGGATGCAGGCGGAAAAAATCCAGACTATCGATGAGTATTGTAATTCACAAAACCTGTAAGCCGATGGCCCCTGTTCAACCCCAATTAATGGCCCCTAATTCTTATTATCATGAGAATATACTTGGTGATGTAAATAACAATGAAAAATGAGAGTAACTGAAGGTAGAATGAGACGAACGCCTTTTAACGAAACCCATATGAGCAATAACAACCCTTCCTACAAGGTTTCCCTTTTCAGGAACTTCCGGGAAACTTATCCCGTAGCTACTATCGAGCTTGGCTCTTGGCTTTGCTCCGATGAATTCCGCCTCCCCATTGAGGCCATCCGTAAAAGCCAAAACCCGGAGGAACGCCGGGCACTCAAAGCATCCCTGCCTTGCATTACGCCCAGCGGGATCTTTCAGCAACGGAACGCCAATCAACTCATCCAGCATAGCGGGCTGTTGTGCATCGACATCGATGGAGCCGAGAACCCACATATCTCGGACTAGGAAGTCCTCAAACAGGAGGTATCTTCCTTCCCAGGCCTTTATTACGCAGGTTTGTCAGCAAGCGGCCGCGGCATATTCCTTCTGATCAAGATTGCGAATCCGCAACGACACGATGTCTACTTCCGCGCTATTGCCGAAGACTTAAAGAAACAGGGGATAGTCGTAGATATGCACTGTCGAGACTTAGCCCGTTTGCGAGGGGCTAGTTATGATCCTCACCCGGTGCTTATACCAGTTCCAGAGGCATACTGCAAGATGGTCTATCAACGTCCGAATATCCGACTCCATGTGCCTATTTCTTGCCCTGGACGCAGCGATACGACCGCCCACCGTGTCGAACGGCTGTTATCACTGATCGAACGAACGAATACGAACATCGCTGATGACTACGATACTTGGCTGCGAATCGGATGTTCTCTGGCTTCAGAGTACGGAGAGAGTGGCCGTGGGTACTTCCATACGGTCAGCCGCCAGTCCGCAAAATACCACCCCACTCAATGCGACCGGCAATACGACCACTGCATGCTCAACTGTTCAAAGTCATCTATCGGAACATTCTTTTTCATCTGCAAAGGCTTCAATTTAACTTTAAGTATTTAATTATGAGCAAATTAACGTTAACAAAACCGAAAAGTTTCGTGATGTATGCCGACATGCTCGGTTGTTTTGAAGCACTCTCTCCTGAAGAGTGCAAAGACCTGATTATTGGTATTTTCAAATACCACATAGATGGACAGTTCTCCAGTTCCAATCGGATCGTCCAGATTGCCTTTGAACAAATGCGACCACATTTCGATCGCAACGCCGCCAAATATCAGGCGACCTGCGAAAGAAAACGGGAATGGGCCGAAAAGCAGCATCTGAAGCACAAGACAAAAGCATCGAAGAACGAGCAAAATAACAATTCAGCAAATAACGAATCACTAAGCAACGAACCATGGTAAGAAGACATTATTCGTCTTTTGACGAACTACTACAAGTAATGAAGGAAAGCAAATTACCGGTCCCCACTGCACTGCAAGAAATTCAGGAAATTAAGGTCCCTGATGCAACAAAGTGGCTAAAAGTATTCTGTGCAGAGATTTACAGGCGCATGGGAATTGCCCCTAGATGGCAACCTGAATATGATCAGATTGCTAACTGGCTGGCAGACAACCAGCACAAAGGTCTTGTACTTTGGGGTGATCCGGGACGGGGTAAAACAACCTTCGTAAGATTCATCCTACCAGCAATTTTTACATGGCAAGGTATTGCCTCCAAATGGGTTGGAGATGAAAGTGAGCTTGAAACTCCCGACGACTTTCAGTCTGAGATTGGAACATTAAAGTCTAAGCGGGCAATCTTCATCACTCATGTTGGCGAAGACCGAACCGGGAAAGAGCGTTCGCTGTCTCCATTCGACAAGCTCATCCGGGAAGCCGAGCGACGTGGGATACTGATCGTCATCTCTACGGATTGTACGATTAGCGAATTGGAGGAAAAATATGGAACGGTGACTATTCGGCGACTGAAGAGCATCACTCATGGAATCAAGGTCTCAGGAGAAAACCTGACAAACAAGTATCCGTTACCGAAGGAAAAGCCTCAGCAGAAACAAGCAGAGCAAACTGACACATCAACAACTGCACCAGCCAATGAGTCAGCAGCTCCTGAGGGAGTAGAGCCTACGGCCGTCCATGAGGCCTCAAACAGTTCCACGGGTGCCGTATCTCCGACACAATCGGACGTGGCTTAGGCGTATCAGCCAAAGTCTGTCAAACGGGCTGAAAACGCCTACCGCTTTTCAGCCCACCTGACTCCAGTCACTCCGGGAGGATGAATCTGTACATCCTCCCGGTTTTCTTTTTGGAACTCCAGATACCCCGCTGTCGAAATGATTCCAGCACATCCTTTCCCAAAATCTATTGCACGTCTGAGCGTATCGTCTGGCTAAAGATTTGGAAAACCAGATATTTATTTCGATATTTGTGTTACGACATTATCGTAATCAATAAAACGTAATGATATGAAGCCGAACAATCCCTTTCTCATTTCAGGCTATTACAGTCCTGAATACTTCTGCAATCGTGTAAAGGAGACGCAGACAATCACTGACGCCCTTTATAACGGACGCAACATCACGTTGATCGCTCCACGGCGTATGGGTAAGACCGGGCTTATCAAGCATGTTTTCCATCGGCTCAAAGAGCAGCAGGCAGATATTGTGACGCTTTACATGGACATCTATTCAACACAGAACCTCGGCGATTTCGTGCGTCTTCTCGCCACTACCGTATTAGGCCAATTGGACTCCGCTCCGCAGAAGGCCCTGAGCCGTGTGGCACAGTTCATCAAGAGCTGCCGCCCGGTCTTTATGTTCGACGAGCTGACCGGGCAACCGAAAGTAACCATCGAAATCGCTCCGGCCACGGAAGAAGCGACACTAAAGGAGATCTTCGACTACCTGAAATCTTCCGACAGGCGTTGTTATATCGCCATCGACGAGTTTCAGCAGATCACCGAATATCCTGAAAAGGGTGTCGAAGCGTTGCTACGCTCCTATATTCAGTTTATCCCAAATGTGAATTTCATCTTTGCCGGAAGCAAGCAACACGTCATGCAGGAGATGTTCCTGTCGGCAAAAAAGCCCTTCTACCAAAGTACACAGACCTTCTCCATAGACCAGATCGAACGAAATGCCTATTATGATTTCGCCGCTGGCTTTTTCGCATTACAACACCGCGAATTCACGCGTTCGACTTTCGATACGATTTACGATCGTTTCGACGGACACACCTGGTATATCCAGAGTATTTTGAATCGCCTGTACGGTTATTCGGCTGCCATCGACGAGAAGCTGGCAGCTTATGCCGTCGCGGAAATCATCGAAGAATCGACTTATGTCTACGAGAATCTGCTCAAGGCCTACCCTGCCGGAAGCGTCCGCCTGCTTAAGGCCATTGCATCGGAAGGATGCGTAAAGGAGATTCTTTCCGGCGATTTTATCGCCAAGCATAGGCTCAAGGCTGCCAGCAGCGTAAACAGCGCCATCAAGAAACTGGTAAGCAGCGAGATGGTCTATAAAACCGAGGCCGGTTATATTGTCTACGACCGCTTTATGGGCGA
>ERZ857503.1936-NODE-1936-length-10534-cov-3.108503_pt1 | contig 10534 bp, 9 predicted proteins | sample MGYA00519766_ERZ857503 | MGnify/ENA primary metagenome ERZ857503 (study PRJEB31778, sample SAMEA3449345) | human gut metagenome | biome: human gut; feature: human-associated habitat; material: faeces | place: United Kingdom | collected 2010/2012 ...
CCTTGCGCAATACCTCGTCGAACATCATCAGCGCCGCGGGATAATCGCCCGCGAGAATCCGCGAAGTCATGCCGAAGTAGGTATCGTAATCGAGCACGTTCAGCGTCGCGGCCACCTCGGCAGCCGTCAGTCTCTGGCCGCAGAACGAGACGACCTTGTCGAACATCGACAGCGCGTCGCGCATGCCTCCGTCGGCTTTCTGAGCGATGATATGCAGCGATTCGTCGTGCGAGGCGATGTATTTCAGGTAACCCACGCCGTCCTCGACGCGGATCCGGTTGAAATCGTAAATCTGGCAGCGGGACAGAATCGTCGGGATGATCTTGTGCTTCTCGGTCGTCGCCAGAATGAACACGGCATGCGCGGGCGGCTCCTCAAGCGTCTTGAGGAAAGCGTTGAAAGCCTGAAGCGAAAGCATATGGACCTCGTCGATGATGTAGACGCTGTAACGGCCTATTTGCGGCGGGATACGGACCTGTTCGGTCAGCGTACGAATATCGTCCACCGAGTTGTTCGATGCGGCGTCCAGCTCGTGGATATTGAACGAGCGGCCCTCGTTGAACGCCCGGCACGACTCGCACTCGTTGCAGGCCTCGCCGTCGGCGGCCGGATCGAGGCAGTTGATCGCCTTGGCGAAAATGCGCGCGCAGGTCGTTTTGCCGACGCCGCGCGGACCGCAGAACAGGTAAGCGTGGGCCAACTGCCGGCGCGCGATCGCGTTGCGCAGCGTCGAGGTGATATGCGACTGCCCGACGACCGACGCGAATGTCGCGGGACGGTACTTGCGGGCGGAAACGATGAAATTATCCATGACTTTTCTTATCTTACAAAGATACGCAAATTCGGACGGAATCCGCAAGCGGCGCGAAAAATCCCGGACAGGGAACAAAGACACCTCCGCCTCCTCCAGACACAGGGCCGGACGACGGATACCTCCATGTGCCGAGGCCGCAATAGCCGCAACGGACCAGAAAGCTGCGTCGATTCCGCGCGATGCCGTCGAGCGCACCTCGGCTTCCGCCGGACCGGCGGTTTGTTCCGGCCCGACACGCATTTGGGAGCGAACGGCATTTGCCAAAGATCAAAAACGCATGCTCACGTCCGACATGCCGTTACGCGCCGAACGCCCCGGCACGCCGCTTCCCGAAAGCATGCGCGGGGTGCTATTCTGTCATCCGGATTGCCAAGACGTCACCGGCCGGCAGCTTCGCCGCGACAATTCATCACATGCGCGCCGCCGGTCTGTCCGAACGGACTGACAAATTGCCCGATAAGCGTCTCTGGCAGCCGATTTGCAGGGTTTTCGACACAAAATCGGAAAACGAACGAAAGGAGACGAAAATATGAACATCAACAATCTGACCATCAAAGCGCAGGAAGTCCTGCAAAGCGCGATGAACCTCGCGCGATCGGACCGCAATCAGGCCGTCGAGCCGCTGCATATGCTCGATGCGATCGTCGCCGAGGACGACAGCGTGGGCGTTTTCCTGCTGCAAAAGCTGGGCGTCAACGTCGGCGCGCTGCGCAGCGTGCTGCGGCAGCAGGTCGAGCGACTGCCCAAAGTCGAGGGCGGCGAGGTCTACTTCTCGCGCGAAAGCTCCGAGGCGATCCAAAAAGCGGGCGACTTCACGAAGACGTTCGGCGACAAGTACGCTTCGGTCGAGCATCTGTTGCTCGGCATACTGACCGAACGCAGCGAGGCGAGCCGGCTGCTGAAGGACGCCGGAGCGACCGAAAAGGAGCTGGTCGCCGCAATCAAAGAGCTGCGCAAAGGCGCGACGGTCGACAGCCAGACCAGCGAGCAGGAGTACGACGCACTGGGCAAGTACGCCATCAACCTGAACGAGCAGGCACGCAAAGGCAAGCTCGACCCGGTAATCGGGCGCGACGAAGAGATACGCCGCGTATTGCAGATACTTTCCCGCCGGACGAAAAACAACCCGATTCTGGTCGGCGAGCCTGGCGTCGGCAAAACGGCCATCGCCGAAGGCATCGCGCACCGGATCGTCGACGGCGACGTGCCGGAAAACCTGCGCAGCAAGCAGGTCTACTCGCTCGACATGGGTGCGCTGATCGCCGGAGCGAAGTACAAAGGCGAGTTCGAGGAGCGTCTGAAAGCGGTCGTCAAGGAGGTCATTTCGGCCGAAGGCGAAATTCTGCTGTTCATCGACGAGATCCACACGCTGGTCGGCGCCGGCAAGGGCGACGGCGCGATGGACGCCGCGAACATCCTGAAGCCGGCTCTGGCGCGAGGCGAGTTGCGCGCGATCGGCGCGACGACGCTCGACGAGTTCCAGAAATATTTCGAGCAGGACAAGGCGCTCGAGCGAAGGTTCCAGAAAGTCATGGTCGACGAGCCGTCGACCGTAGACGCGATCTCGATCCTGCGGGGTCTGAAAGAACGTTACGAGAACCACCACAAGGTGCGGATCAAGGACGAGGCGATCGTCGCGTCGGTCGAACTGTCGAACCGCTACATCACATCGCGCTTCCTGCCCGATAAGGCGATCGATCTGATCGACGAGGCGGCGGCCAAGCTGCGGCTCGAGATGAACTCGGTTCCCGAGGAGATCGACGAGCTGGACCGCAAGGTCCGGCAACTCGAGATCGAGCGCGAGGCCGCGAGAAGGATCAGGGCCGGATCGAGGAGCTGACGCGCGAGATCGACGAGCTGAATGCCAAGCGGACGACGCTTCGGGCCAAATGGCAGGGCGAACGCGACGTGCTCGAGAAGATACAGAAGAACAAGCAGGCGCTCGACGACCTGAAAGTGCAGGCGGCCGAGGCCGAGCGCAACGGCGATTACGGACGCGTGGCCGAAATCCGCTACGGCAAGATGCGCGAAACCGAGAACGAAATCGCCGGCCTGCAGGCCGAAGTATCGAAGAACGCCGAGGCCGGCGCGATGATCAAGGAAGAGGTCGACGCCGAAGACATCGCCGAGGTCGTGGCCCGCTGGACGGGCATACCGGTCAGCCGGATGCTGCAGAGCGAGCGCGAGAAGCTGCTCAAGATGGAGAGCGAACTGCACGACCGTGTCGTCGGTCAGGATCAGGCGATCGAGGCCATATCGAACGCCGTGCGCCGCTCGCGGGCCGGACTTCAGGACCCGCGCCGTCCGATCGGATCGTTCATCTTCCTCGGCACGACGGGCGTCGGCAAGACCGAGCTCGCCAAGGCGCTGGCCGAGTACCTGTTCAACGACGACACGATGATGACCCGTATCGACATGAGCGAGTATCAGGAACGCCACAGCGTCTCGCGGCTGATCGGAGCGCCTCCGGGATACGTCGGCTACGACGAGGGCGGCCAGCTCACCGAGGCCGTGCGCCGCAAGCCCTATTCGGTCGTGCTGCTCGACGAGATCGAGAAAGCGCATCCCGATGTTTTCAACATCCTGCTGCAGGTGCTGGACGACGGCCGTCTGACCGACAACAAGGGCCGCACGGTGGATTTCCGCAACACCATCATCATCATGACCTCGAACATGGGGTCGCAGGTGATTCAGGAGAATTTCGCCGAGGCTTTCAACGGCAAAAAACTGCCCGGGGAGGTGGTCGAGCAGACCCGTCTGGCGGTGATCGACCTGCTGAAACAGCAGCTCAAGCCGGAGTTCCTGAACCGTATCGACGAGATCGTGATGTTCGAGCCGCTGACGCACAAGGACATCGAGCGCATCGTGGATATCCAGTTGGGTATCGTCAGCAAGATGCTCTCCGAGAATGGCATCCGGCTGGAATATACCGACAAGGCGCGCGAATGGATCGCCGCCGCGGGTTACGATCCGCTCTACGGAGCGCGTCCCGTGAAGCGTGTCATCCAGCGTTATGTGGTCAACGACCTTTCGAAGCGGATTCTCGCCGGGGATGTCGACCGCTCGAAGCCGATCTCGATCGACGCCGACAAGGACGGGCTTACGTTTGCGAACTGATTTATTCAGCCATACTGGAAAAGGTCTCTGGGGAAACTCAGAGACCTTTTTTTGCGATACGCCACGCCAGCGCGTTGTAGAGCCCGATGAGCGGGCCGCGCCAGCTTACGGGCAGCGAGTTCAGGACGCGGACCTTGCGCAGCGTGCGGCGGTAGGTGCGGGTCCAAGCGAAGAAACGCGCCGCGCGCCGGGCCTCCTTCGTGCCGCCTTTGACGCTCTGGATGAGGGCTTTGCCCAGCGCCGCGCGGGCCACGAACTCCCGGTCCTCCTCGGGAGCATCGGGGTTGTAGAGCTCCTCGAACGAGTAGACGGTCTGTTCGGGGGTGTAGACCGCCGCCGAGCGGTTCGAAGCCACCCGCGAATAGCGCACCAGCCGTTCGGGTGAGAAGCAGACCGGGTAGCGGCGGGCGATGCGAATCCAGAGGTGGAGGTCTTCGGCGATCTTCATGCCCTCGGGGAATCCGCCCACGGTGTCGAAGACCCGCCGGGGGATGCACGAGGCCGAGGGAATGGCGATGTAGCGGTGGGCCGAGTCGCGGAAAAAATTCGCGACGATCCCGCGCTCCGTGGGGCTCTCGGCAGGGAACACCCCGTCGTGGCTGACGATGGAGAATCCCGTGCAGTAGATGCCGCAGCCGGGGAACTCTTCGATCATCGCGGCGATTTCGGCGAGGAACCCCGGTTCCCACATATCGTCGGCGTCCAGCAGGGCGATGTATTCGCCCGAGGTCTCGGCGATGCCGTGGTTGCGGGCCACGCAGACCCCGGCGTTGGGCTGTGCGACGAGCCGCACGAGCGGCGAGGCGATCTGCCGCACGACCTCCGCACCGCCGTCGGTCGACCCGTCGTCCACGACGACGATCTCCGCGGGCGGGTAACTCTGTGCCAGCGCCGAACGCACGGCGGCGGCGACTTCGCGTTGCTTGTTGTAGAGGGGTATGACGACCGAAATCGTGGGTTTTGACATGTGTGTCGGCAGGTTTTGTTGCGAAGATATCGATCTTTTGCTACTTTTGCAAATAAAACCTTTCCGATGACCGCATCCGAGAAGATACTCGCATTCATCCGCAACTCGTTCGACACGGCGCTCTACTTCGCCGTGATGGGCGTGAAGGAGAATTTCCGCAACTACGTCGGCCGGGCCGGAACGGTCGGTGCGCCGAAGTCCTCGGCCGTGATCCTCGGCAACGGACCCTCGCTGGCCGAGGACCTGCCGCGGCTGATCGAACGCGGCGAGCACCGGACGAAGGATGTGATGGCGGTCAATTACTTTGCGCTGGACGAGCGTTTCGGGGTGGTACGCCCCGCCTATTACGTCCTTTCCGACCCGATGTTCTTCCGCGACAGCGCCTGCCGCGACCGCGTAGCGGAACTCTACCGGGTGCTGAACGAAAAGGTGACGTGGCCGATGAACCTCTATGTGCAGTACTACAACCCCGAGCATTTCGACTACCGCGCTGCGCTGCCCAACCCCAATATCCGCATCGTCCGGTTCCATACGCAGGTCTACCGCGGATTCCGGAGTGTGGAGTTTTGGTTGTTTCGCCGCGGGCTGGGAAGCGCCAATTTCGGAACCGTGGTGCAGGTGTGCGAATACATCGCCCTGCTCTTGGGATATAAGACGCTGGAACTGTACGGGGTCGACCATACGCTGCTCGACGGGCTGTGCGTGGACGACGAGAACCGTCTTTGCCGCGCCGACGGGCACTATTACGACGATGCTCTGGCTACTCCGAAGCCCATTTTCCAGAAAGTTCCCCACCGTCCCTACACCATGTCGGTCTATCTGGCCGAGGTCGCCGAACTGTTCCGCGGCCACGAAGTGCTGCGCGACTATGCCCGCTCGCTCGGGGCGCGGATCATAAACCGTACGCGCGGTTCGATGATCGACTCCTACGAAAGAATTCCGCTGAAACGGTGATTTCTGCGTTACGCTTGCCCCTCGAATACTCATTTACGGCTGTAAACTGCGTTTCTCGGGGCTGCGCAAGCCTTGAAATCCCTCGTTTTATCGAAATTCCGGAATTATTTCGGAAAGTTCCTGCTGGCCGCGATGATCTCGGCCATCGTGAAATCTTCGGGGTAGTCGATATCCAGTCCTTCGATATGGTCGACGACGGCCATGTAAGGCTTGTCGCCGATGCGCCGGCCTCGGCCGCACCACAATTCCCGTGAAAAGATGAAGAAAGCGCTGGTCTCGACGTAGACCGGCTCGATGGTCTGCGTGCGGGGGATGTTGTCGAGGCTGTAATTGAGCGGTTTGCCTTCGAACCACGCGAAAGTCTGGACTTTTTCGGCGCTGAATGCCGAGTCGTATTCGCCCGAGCGGACCTTTTCGAGTGCCCCGGCGACGGTCGCGGCGCGGATGAAGGGCGAGGTGGCGTGGGCGAGGATGTAGAGGTCGGCATCGACCGACGCCGTGAAGCTGTCGTAAATCTCCCGCCCGAGCGTCGTGTCGCTGTCCAGCGACGGGTCGCGGCGCAGGAACCGCACTCCTTCGGGCAGCAGCGGGCGGATGCTTTCGTCGCTGCAGAAGACATAGACCTCGTCGATGCCCTCCACCGCGGTCAGGGTTTTCAGGATATGACACATCAGCGGCGAGCCGCTCAGCGAGCGGAGGTTCTTGCCCGCGACGCGCTGGCTGTTGAGCCGGATGGGAACGAATGCGACGGTTTTCATAATGTTCGATAATTTGTAAAACGGTCCGCAGCGGAACTTTGCCGCTTGCGGCATTCAAGTCCCCGCCCGGGGCGGGGATTTAGGGGTGGGGCGGATTTGCAAACACGGCGGAACGCCGTGAGAACGGCATTCGGAGTCGCTATACTTTCCTGATATTTCAACCGGTATTTCATTGTACCAAAAGGTTGCAGCCGCGGATATCGGAGTGGTCGATGCGGCCTTCGACCAGAAACGATCCGTCGGCTTCGACGTGCCCCACGTCCTGCGTCTGGATAAAGGCGCAAGACCACCAGTTCCCGAGGTCGGTGATGTTCAGTCCGCCGCGTGCGCCGGCCGGAAGCCCGTCGAACGGATCGTTGACGTCGCGGGCCGTGACGCGCATCCACGGCGGACAGCGGAACCGGTTGCCGCCCTGCGAATAGGCCTGCGACGTAAGTTCGGCCATGCCGTATTCCGAGTGGATTTCCTGCACCCCGAAAGCGTCGCACAGGATTTTGTGAAACTCCTCTTTCGGAATCTCCTCGCGGTAACCCTTCATGCCGCCGGTCTCCATCACCACCGTGCCGCGGAGCTTCGGGGCATAGCGCTCCGCGAGGTCCCACAGCGCGTAGCTCACGCCCAGCAGGATTTTCGGTTTTTCATCCCGGGCCATCGCCTCCAGCAGCGCCTCGTAGTCGTCGAGGTAGAAGCCGCCCGACCCGCAGTCGGCGATCAGGCGGTCGGCCATGTAGACCAGCGACGAACCCTTGCGCCGCAGGTAGTTGGGCAGCAGGGCGTAGAGGCTCCAATGTTCGGGGGCGCCGTAAAAGGTGCGGAACGCCGCGCGGAATGCCTGTTCGTAGAGTGCCAGCGACTGCATCGGGTGGCGCGAGGGCGTCATGCCCGTCGTTGCCGACGAGGTGAAGACCGCCTCGGGCGGCGTTTCACCGCAGTAGATGTCGTGGGTTTTGAACAGCTCGATGGGCAGGAACGGAATCTCCTCCGGAGAGCGAACCTGTTCCGGCTCCACGCCGATTCGCGTCAGGTACTCCCGGTAGGGGACGCATGCGGCGGCCTGACGGCGGAATACCTCCAGTGCCGTCCGGGTGAAAGCCGCGTCGTCCGCGATACAGAATATGTCGTCGGGAGTGCTCATTGCCCGTAAAGATAGTGAAAAAATCAAATAGTTTTACTATCTTTGCTATTGCAACCTCAAAGGGGGCTGCTACATATTTGTTGCACGAAAGTGTAAGTTCTATCTTCTAAGGACGAAATCTGGTAAATTTTTTTCAAGATGAGGATAGGCATAGTTATTTCTACGTCACGGTCTGTGGCGTGGGATTGTGTCCTATTTAATCTTGAGGGTTTACCAGAGCCTGTCCTTATAAGTGGGATTTCAGTTCCACGCTTTCTTTATATAATTGGCTCTGTCGGAACTGGGGAGCACGAAAATCCGAACTGCAAATGAAGCGATTTTTCAAGTTCTGCCGGAAACTGCTGGCTGCCGTCTCCGAGAGGTGCCTGAGGTGGAGTTCTTCCATCGTGAACGGGCCCGAGATTTACCGGGACGGCTGGGAACGTCCCGATCCGGATGAAGTCAGCTAACCTAATCATTTAAAATCAGGTATATATGAAACTTTTCTCAAAGGAGGAGAGCTACATCTCGAAGAAGGTGCAGCTCTACGGGAATGTCGAGTCCGAGTCCGACATTTCGATCGACGGCAGCGTCTATGGCAATGTCCGCTCGAAAAAACACGTCATGCTCGGGGCTACGGCCCGTTTCGAGGGGAACATCGAGAGCGATACCGTCATGGTGTGCGGCTATTTCAAGGGCACCATCGTCGCCAAGCGCATGATCGAAGTCCGGACGCCGGCGACGGTCGTGGGCGATCTGATCTCGGATTCGGTGCGCGTGGAGTCCGGCGTGGCTATTCAGGGCAAGGTCATGGCCAAGACCGTCGAGCAGGAATACCTGCCCCATGCCGAATCCGTGGCTGAGGAGCCGATCCCGGTCACCGCCGAGGAGTAGCCGGGGCCGCATCCCGGGAAAAACAGCAATCCCCTGCCGGAACCTTTCGCGGGTTCCGGCAGGAGATTGTCCATGCTTGAGTTCGGCGCTTTTTTACGTCGCATACCTCGCCTCCGCTCGGCATATTCGCACTCAGTGAACAGCTTTTGCTGCCCTTGCGCTGGTGCTATTTCTTCACCTTGGGCGCGAGCATCATATTCATTTTCTTACCGTCGAGCTTGGGCATCATCTCCACTTTGGCGAACTCTTCGAGGTCCGTTGCAAAGCGCAGCAGCAGGATTTCGCCCTGCTCCTTGAAGACGATCGAACGACCGCGGAAGAAGACGTAGGCCTTGACCTTGGACCCCTCCTTGAGGAAGTTCTGCGCGTGCTTGAGCTTGAAGTTGTAGTCGTGGTCGTCGGTCTGGGGTCCGAAGCGGATCTCCTTCACGACGACTTTCGTCTGGTTGGCTTTCAGTTCCTTGGCCTTCTTCTTCTGCTGGTAGAGGAACTTCTGGTAATCGTCGATACGGCATACGGGCGGCTCGGCCTTGGGCGAGATCTCGATCAGGTCGAGTTCCAGCTCGTCGGCAAGCTTGAGCGCATCGCGGATTGGCAGAACCTGCGGCTGGCCGACGTTGTCACCGACCACACGCACTTCGGGAGCCGTGATCTCGTTGTTGATCCGGTGGGGGTTCTCCTTGACGGGCGGACGACGCCCGAAGCGGTTGCTGGCATTGGCTGCCGGTTTCGGTCTGTTATTCCCGGGGGTAAACGGCCTCGGCGGGAATGGTTTCGGTGCTGCGATAGTTGTATGTATTAAATGGTTAATTAAATTGTTGCTTTGTTATCGGGCTTCCGTCGGCGGTGGCTTCGCGGCCAACGGCGGCGTTTATAATTCTGACCCACCCCCAAACCCCCGCCTCGGCGGGGGCTTTATCGGAAAGCCCCTGTTTTTCTATTCTTATTTCTTCTCCAGTTTGTTGGCCTCGACCTCCTCTTTGACCAGTCCGGCTATGAAGTCGCGGAACGCCTCCATCGACATCTGGCCCTTGTCGCCCTCGCCCTGCGCGCGGACGGACACCAGCCCTTCGGCCTCTTCCTTCTCGCCGACGATCAGCAGGTAGGGGATGCGCTTGAGCTCGTTGTCGCGGATCTTGCGGCCGATCTTCTCGTTGCGGTCGTCCACCTCGGCGCGGACGTCGTTGCGGTTGAGGAACTCCGAGACCTTCTGGGCGTAGTCGTTGAACTTCTCCGAGATGGGGAGCACCACGACCTGCTGGGGCGAGAGCCACAGCGGGAACTTGCCGGCCGTGTGCTCCAGCAGTACGGCCACGAAACGCTCCATCGAGCCGAACGGCGCGCGGTGGATCATGATCGGGCGGTGGAGACGGTCGTCGGCGCCTTTGTATGTGAGGTCGAAACGCTCCGGCAGGTTGTAGTCCACTTGGATCGTGCCCAACTGCCACTTGCGGCCGATGGCGTCCTTGACCATGAAGTCGAGTTTCGGACCGTAGAAGGCGGCTTCGCCCAGCTCGACCACCGTGTTGAGACCTTTCTCCTTGGCGGCCTGCATGATGGCCGATTCGGCCTTCTCCCAGTTCTCGTCCGAACCGATGTATTTCTCCTTGTTGTTCGGATCACGCAGCGAAATCTGTGCCGTGTAGTTGTCGAACTTCAGCGTCTTGAAGATATAGAGCACGATGTCGATCACGCGTTCGAACTCTTCGAGAAGCTGATCCGGCCGCACGAACAAATGGGCGTCGTCCTGCGTGAATCCGCGCACGCGCGTCAGTCCGTGCAGCTCGCCCGACTGTTCGTAGCGGTAGACCGTTCCGAACTCGGCCAGACGCACCGGCAGCTCCTTGTACGAACGGGGCTTCGAACGGTAGATCTCGCAGTGGTGCGGGCAGTTCATCGGCTTGAGGAGATACTCC
>ERZ857503.1947-NODE-1947-length-10499-cov-2.446955_pt1 | contig 10499 bp, 7 predicted proteins | sample MGYA00519766_ERZ857503 | MGnify/ENA primary metagenome ERZ857503 (study PRJEB31778, sample SAMEA3449345) | human gut metagenome | biome: human gut; feature: human-associated habitat; material: faeces | place: United Kingdom | collected 2010/2012 ...
GGAGCCGGTGCAGAAGCCGATATCCCAGAAAGAAGTCCGTCGGTTTAGTTCCAAGGCACTCAAGGTGAGCAGGCGGATAGGGGCTTTGGTGATCATCCGGGCACGTCCGTCAAGCAGTTCGAATGCTTCGTCGGGGATGCCGAAGAAACGAGGGGAGAGTATTCCTCCGTTTACAGATTGCAGTCCGTCACCTGTAGTTAAAATCAGGCAATTGGGATATTCAAATGTTTCTGCGGCTGCCTCTTCAAGCGTCATCCGGCGAATCAGTTCTTTTGTCGGATGTCCCAGATGTTCACCTATGTACATGGTATAATCGTTGTAACCATAGTCCAGCATCCGGCTTGCAATGGTAGCAGGCGTATGTTCGCGATCGGTGAGGATTCCCATCTTGGGAGTACGTTCTATCAATGCACGATCAAATCCATGCCATGGGCGTCCGGTAAGGGAGATGGTGCGCATATCATCGTAGGGCATCACTAATCGGTGTGCCAGCGTTTGCAAAGAGTTAAAAGAGGGATAGAGCCGAATCTCCGCATCGGGCAGACGTCGGCGGATCGTGTTGGCAAAGCCGAAAAAGATAGGGTCACCCGAAGCAAAGACAATGATATGGGGATGTCCTGCATAACGGGCGAATACCTGGTCGAGAGGAACGGTGATGTCGATCCACTTTGCTCCGGCAGGGAGCAGTGGGGCAACAATGTCGTGATGGCGCGCTCCTCCTGAAAAGACACATCCTTGGTCTATCAATGCCTTGACGGAAGGTGAGAGGTAAGGCGAAGGACTGTCGTCGAGACCTATAACGGTGAAAAGGTTATGGGGTGTACCCTCTTCCGCTCTCTTCCCGACAGGGAGAGAAGAAAGAGTAGGTCGGGTTGTTTCTGAGGTCTTCATTCTTTTTATATAATGAACGATTCTAATAAATAAAACGTCTGTATACCGGTCGTCTGCTATACGTCTCTTCCGGGTCTGAGTTGTTCCGCATCGGGATAGCAAAGAATGGCATTTACCAGGGTGGCAGCCAGATTACTTCCGCCCTTGCGTCCTTCCACAATCAGTTTGGGGATGTGGGTGAAGGGCTTTGTCATGTGTTTTGACTCTTCTACATGGACAAACCCTACGGGAGCGGCTACGATACCTGCCGGTTGCGCTTTCTCTTTCCGGATCAGATCACAAAGTTCCATCAGTGCTGTGGGGGCATTACCAAAGACAAAGAGTGCATCAGGATGTTCTTCCACAGCCAGGCGGATGCCCGCTTGTGTACGGGTGATCCCCTTTGAAGTTGCCATTTCGGCTACTCTTTCATCGTTCAAGTAACATTTCACTTCTACACCCAGACGCTGCAATGCACCTTTACGGATGCCGGAAGCTGCCATCGTTACATCTGTTACAATAGTCCGCAGATTTCCTGTGCGGATGGCGTCATAGAGAGAGGCCACAGCATTGGGATCAGTGTAAAGCAGACGTTCCATCTCGAAGTCGGCTGTCGTATGGATAGCATGCAATAAGGCCCATTTCCGGTCGAGTGGAATATCACGGTTCTTCAATTCCGTCTCGATGGTGCGGAAACTGCGTATCATGATGTCTTGTCCGATACCGGTTGCCTCACTGCGTGTTTCGCGATAGTATCCCCGTGGAGTAATTATGTTTTGGTTAAATGTATATGTTTGTGAGTTACCAATCAGAACGACCGTAAACATATCTACAGTTTCCGGATCGAATGCGGCGAGAGTGGTGATGTGTATTTCCTGTTCTTCACGACCAGCCTGCCGAACATAGCCTACAGGGGTTTCCGGTGAGCGTCCTTCGCGCAGAAAGATTTCGCGCAGACGATAAATTTGCCAATAGCGCCCATCACTCTTGGGATTGTATACAGCCGTCACAAAGTCGGCCTGGGCTGCAGCGAGGATACGGCGCTCGATACGTTCCCATGGTGTCATCAGGTCTGATAGAGAGATGACACAGAAGTCATGCCCGATCGGTGCACCAAGTAGTGAGGCCGCTTTCTGGAAAGCGCTGATTCCCGGTAAGGCAATGATCTCTACGTTACTCTGACGTTCGCGTTTCATTTCGTAGATCAAGGGTGTCATGCCATAGATACCGGCATCTCCGGAGCTAATGACACAAACGGTCTTTCCTTGTTCGGCATATTCGAAAGCCTGTTCGGCGCGGGCACGTTCGCGTTTCATTCCGGTGTCGATACACTCGGCGTCCGGACGGACAAAATCACGTATAAAACGGAAATAATATTTATATCCCACCACTACATCTGCTTCGCGTACAGCGGCGAGCACGGCAGGAGTGATATCTTGTTCGCTTCCCGGCCCAATGCCGGCTACGATAATTTTGGATTGTTTCATAATGATAATCTATAGTGAAATTCTTGGATTCATTTCCGGCTTGAACTATACCTATACCGGCTTGAACGGCAAAGATACGGATTAATCCTTTTTCTGCCCTTTATTCAGGGACATAAATGATCTTTCCATTCTCGAGTTCATAGGCTACACCTACTTTCTTTCCTCGTTTACCGGATGATTCTTTCTGTTCGGATGGAGTATATCGTTTAATCTCTTTACCTTCTTTGGTGATAATCTCCATGTTCTCTTGTCCGGGATTCTTTACCATCGTATAATCTTCTTTGGAGAAAATTTCGGTCATATTGAATCGGCTGACGAGTGCTACCATCAATGCCACAGCAAAAACCATGGCTACATCGAATAAGTTGGCTACTGTTCCCATCGGGTCAGTATCATTCTGGTTGTGTAGAAGTTTGTTTCGTGCCATGGATTAGGGTTTTACTGATAAATTCAAGGTCGTTTATTTCACGGGCATACCAACGTTGCCGGATTTGTAGGGTGACCACTCCGATAGCAGCTATAACCATACCTACTACAGTGGTGGCAAATGCTACTTGCATATTGTAGGCCATTGAAGCAATGTCTCCTGTGGCCAGACCTACAAGTGCGGGACCCATTGGGATTAATGTACCCATTAGTCCGAGCATGGGACCCAGCTTGACAAATGTACGTGAACGTCCCAATTCTTGTTCGGCATCTACTTCAAAGTTAGCAAGCAATCGCTCACAATAAGCTGCATTGTCCCGATGCGTATAAAGCTTGTATACACAGCGTTGCACGGGGGTACTTCTGTCTCCGGTAAGGGAATCCGCTTTTTCTTCGATATTGTCGGGAGTCAGTTCTTCCAACTGCTCGGCAAGAGATTTTTGAGTATGTACCCTACGATAAAATTCTCCGAAGAAGCCGCCTGCAAGCAGTACAGCACGCGCAAAGAATAGTAACAACAGAACTACTACCGGGACAAGTAGCCCGTTGGATATCCAGAAAAGCGCATTTGATATTGTTTCCATATTTATAATTGTTATTTCTTTAGTTGTTTCCTGTGCTAACGACACTAAGCAGTACGATAAACAGATTGGTGATAAAGAGTATTTCAAGTCGTAATTTCCGTTCTCCTACTATGTTTTTCAAGAGTAGGCTCAGTCCGGACATCAGTATAAAAACAGCAACTGAAGAGATGCCGGTGATCAGTCCGAAGCTGACTCCCGGAAAAGCGAAGAACAACTGTATAAGCAGATAGGTTAGTATGCCCGCCATTAGCAGTCCGGGATAAAAATTCAATATGTATGTAACTGTCCGTTGGAAAAGTGTCCGCTGTTTTGAGGTGTCTGCAAAACAGTTGAAGCAAAAAGCGATCATTATTGAGGCTTCGAGCGTGACATATACTGAAAGGGTCAGTATGTGTGGGGCAGAGGCCAGCAGAGAGTTTATCTCTGTTGGCGATTGTTCCGTAGCCCATGGACCTATACAAATAAGGAAAACCGTATAGACAAGTGCTGACAACCAGATTCCCCATCGCGGATAGAAACCGGTTTTGAGAAGGAAACTTAAAACGATGAAACCGATTAGTAAATGAATGATATGTTCCATAAACTTATTTTTTACGTTTCAGCAGGTATATTACTCCACCGAATACTAAAAGAACAATAACGCCGGTAAGGATGCCATTTACCACATTCTTTTTCCGGTTTTCCGTTTTCGTGAGTTTCTCCTCTTTCAATACGATATCTTTTCCTTTTTCGTTTCCTGCCTGATGGACTTCTTGCATAACCAGACGATAACTTTCAGAGTCATTGTTGTCCAAGTGACCTTCTACAAATTGCTGAAGCTTTCGGTTATCGCATACAAATTCTGTACAGGCGGCACCGGCTTCGCGGGTGATTTGCGCATGTAGTCGGGCTGTTACTTTCAATTGTTCGTCGCTCGCTTTCCAGTATCCTTTCCGGGCACTTTCAAGCATGACTGAGGTCATTGCCTGATAAGAAGCCGGATTAATTCTTTGGAAATAGTTCCGGATACCCAAATGGTTTTCATCTACAATGTACATTTTATAGAGATCGTTGAAGATCTCTTTATCCATTGCCGATGGACGGGTGGCATGCCATCCGAAGATATTACGGAATATTTCACCGAACATTTGCGCGGTGGTGGCACCTCCTTTCATCCGTTCTTTCACGAAAGTTGGGTTGAGCACGGTAGCTCTCGCCTCTACAGCGATTGCTTCGTTGATATTCTGCATCCGTTTGTTGTTTCGATTGCGATAGTCAGCCATTAAGGCATCCGGTTCTTTACCGGTCAGTGTCTTCACTGTCAACGACAGACCTCCCATAAATTCGTATACATGGTCAAGTGAAAGTGGTCCCCAGGTATTACTTTGCCGGGGTTGTATCACTACATCAGTTTCGGAAAGGGCGGAAGCAAAAAGGTCTTTTTGCATACCTCCCCAGTCCTCTTCATCACCATAGGCGGCTCCCATATTGTTCAGATATCCGTCTACTAACTCCGATTCATGATCCCATCGGTCACTCTTTTCCGTATATGCCATCATACCGGTACTATATCCGCTGTTGACAGGACCAAATACACGCATGACTGACATCTCACGTGCTCTTTTGGGTGATACTCCTTTTTCTACCAGCAGTTTTTCCTGCAAGCGTGTACCGGAAGAGACATAATTAGGGTATGCTTTGTCGTCTGCGGCCGAAGCAAGGCGAACGGCATCGGTTAGCATAGTCAGTCGGGAACCCGCTATGTCACGTAGTTGTCCCGACATTTGTACGACGACGTTGACTCTGGGCCGGCCTAACTCTGAGGAAGGCACTAAGCGTAGATCGACCACACGTCCCATTTTGTCGCGTACAGGTTCTACGCCTAACATCCAGAATACTTGTGCCAGCGTAGCCCCTTCGGTCGTGATAAATTCACCGGCCCAAAAAGAGTAGCTTACTTTTCGTGGATACTCTCCGTTGTGATTCTCACGATAGGCTTTCAGTGTGGCTTCTGCCAATCGTTTGCCTTCTTCCCATGACAATATGCCCGGAGTTGTTTCTACATTGATACTATACATGTTCCGTCCCGTCGGCAGGACATTCGGATTGAGTACCGGATCTCCACCGGGAGCCGGAAATACTGTGCCACCTTTTAATCCGCGTAGCATGGCGTTCAATTCGTTACCGGTGGATGAAACTAAAAGCGCATGATAACGGAGTGCCTCTTGCAATTCGGGGGCGATCCCTGTGGTATCCTTAGGTGGATTTTGTAACAAGGGGATTAACCGTTGTTTGGCTATGGGTAAATAGTGATGGGTGATGTAGCCAAAATCTTGTAACTGTTCGGTCGTAATTTTTCCTTTATCGCGATCACGTTTCGCCATTTGATAGGCTAAAGGATCGGCACTGACTGCAAGTGTGGTGGTAAGCAGGTCTCTCGCAGAATAGGTTTCACCGAGGGTATAATAAGCTCCAATCGTTTTTTCATTGGCTATCTCTTCGGCAAATAGATCAATACGTTCCAGTTCTTCGGCGGTATAAGGACGACTGGATACAGAATCTAATTTGAGGTCACGATGTAGCCCCAACTTTATGACCTCTTTTTTTATGCGGATTCCCAAAGTCCGGTTTTTCTCTATGTCTTCGGAAAGTATTTTGTGAATGTCTTCCAGTAAAGAAGTGTATCGTTGACGCATTCCGCTTTCCACATAGGGAGGAGTCAAGTGGGTGACAAGCACAGCATGAGTGCGACGTTTGGCAATGATACCTTCACCTACGTTACCGGTAGTATAATAATAGAAGTGAGGTAAGTCGCCTACCAAAGCATCTGCCCAATCATTATGAGAAAGGGCTACATTTTTCCCTGGAGTATATTCAAGGTTGCCATGCGTGCCGAAGTGAATTAACGCGTCTGCCTGAAACCCTTTTTGTACATATAGGTAAGGTGCCAGATAACTGTGTGGCGGTGCGACCGGCATGCCATGAACAAGTTTGAAATCATCGTCCCCCAATGCAGGACGTGGCTGAGGGAAAAGCAGGATGTTGCCGAAGCGGAGGCAGGCAATGGCTAATTGTGCTTCTCCTTGAGGGTTTGTTCCGGTCAGTAAATGGCCCGGAGCATCTCCGTAACGTTCAGTAACTTCTTTGTATTTATCCGGTTCGATTACTTCATGTACCCACTTTTCATACTGTGTTTTAGTCAGCCAAACCGGATGGGCTGTCTGTAGAAACTTTTCTTGAGCTCCGGTAGCGTATGAACCCATTACAGCTCCATCCCGGTAGATTTGTTTGCCGAACTCCTCGACAGTAGCAGGAAGCCCGCTGACATCATAACCTTCGGTGCGTAGCCTTTTCAGAAAGTTGTAAAGTGACGGAATCACTTCCATTCCACTGGCCAATAATGCATCTTTGCCCGGTGTCTTGAAGTAACAGATGGCGATACGTTTATCCGAGTTGGGTTTAGTACGTAAATCCAGATATTTGTGTACATGGCTGATGAAGTTATCCACTCTTTCCATTTCCGGTTCGTGCAGATAATATCCGCTTTTGTGTAAATTCTGTGTAGCAATTAACAAAGGTGTCATTCCTCCGTCTATTTCGGGGACGAGGACACGAGCTGTAAGGGTTCCGCCACTGACGGGTTTCATCGGATCAAGCCACTCTTCCCGTGACTGAATAAGGGGGAAAGGATTGAAAATGGGGATGTTTTCGGTATGCAGCCAGTTAATCAGCGAATCATCTCCAAGTCTTCCCATGGGAAGGTAAACCAATGCATCCGGATGTAGAGAACGTAGCATCTCTTCCCGCTTTTCCTTTCCTGCTATGGGATAAACATTAAATCCGGCTTGTGTCATTTTGGATATTAATGTGTCTACATGTGCTCTGTTACCTTCCATTGGAAAACTGACTCCGGAGATGAAAGCGATTTTAGGTCCGTTTTCATGGAAAATACCTTTTTGACGCAGGTATTGTTCAAGGGCTTTCTGAGTCTCGAAGTATTTTCCATATTCTTGATGATAAAATAGATTGTTGGGTAGGCGAAGAGGGGCATCAAAAGTTTCAATGTTCCAGCGTGTCGGTGTGGCAATGTGTCGGAGATAACGTAATCCGTTCCGGTAATTCTGTCGGCAGGCATCCCCGAAATATTGCATAAGCATGGCTTCCTGCTCAGGGGTGATATTCCTGTTGATAATTGTATTGAAGTTACGCAGTGAAATCGTGAAAAGTGGAATACCGGCCGATGCGGCACGTTCCGCCTCCTTCATTTGTCGATCGTTCAGGTTGAGGCTGCGTCCATAGAGAACTACGGCATCATAGCCCTTAAAGGACTCCAAATTTTCGGTTTGTATGCACGTAACTTCTATATTCCGGCTATCGTTGTTCAATACTATGTCGGCAGCTTGTGCCGGTAGCGGATTGACAATCAGGATCCGTGTCGGGGCCATCCAATAGCGGTAGCCGATAGTAAAGGCAATAGCCAGAAGCAATACGCTTCCGGCTATGTACAGTGTTCTTTTATGACGAAATAAGGTCAATACTTTCATGTTATCTTCTTGTTTTCTTTCTGCATTTTCGTTCGATATATCTCACTCCGAGTACAACTCCGCTTAATGAACAAACCGTGCCGCCAAGCAGCAATACCCACAGTACACTTTTACGAAGTGTAGGAGAGGAGTTCAGTCCTTGTATGCGTAGTCTGTGCAAAGCGGTATACATCCAGTATTTCCAACGGGCAGTGCTATTGACGTATCGGACTGTGGCTGTTTCCGGATGAATGTAATAACAACTGTGGTCGGGATCGTCTACTGTGATTTTCCATACCGGTAATAAACTGCGGTCGCGATACATCCTACTCATGTCGCGGTAGTAAGTTTCGAATTTATCAATCAATTCGACCTTCAGATGGATGCTGTCCCCATGGATTGTCCTTACTGCGTCAGTAACCTGTTTTTCGTCCAATTTCAACGGATGGGGCAGAGAGTCGGAGGCATCGATGTACAGATCTCCTTCACTCCGTTTTACTATGTAGTAGGGTTTTGAACGGAAATTACTCCATTCCACCTGGCGTACGTCCGGATATTCGGTTAGTATTTGCCGATAATCCAATAGATACTGATCCGGTTTGAGTGCTCCCTTCTTTATTTCCCGTGTGGGGTTCCTGTCCAATACCGGTTTGCTGATCCATGCCGGCACTTCCGCCAGTGACATCATACCGCTGAAACAGAATGTCAGAACAAAAAGTCCAAAAACAATTCCCGTTACATAATGCCAGTGATACCACTTTTTACGATAGGGTGAGAATTTTCCTTTTTGCTTTCGTGATCGACGCCATACATCAATACCTACCCACAATCCGGCAATAGTCATCAGGCATCCGATACCGGATAACCAGATTACCGTAATGCTCCATAAAGCGGCATCTTGGCGGAGCCAAGTAAAATAAACCCAATGAGGAATGGCTCCCAACCATGCCCAGAAACGTTCGTTACGGGTAGTGAACTGCAAGACTTCTCCGCTTTGCGAACCAATGTATAGCTGGTGCTTTTCTGTGTCGGCAAAGTGAAATTTATAGATGGGAAACTCTCTTTTCAGACTGCCGAAGGGTATCCATTGATCCAGTCGGTTCAAAGTATCGATTCTGTCTATCGGTGCGTTACACCATAGAGAGGCTACCCGGTGGATGCGGCTTCCGTCTATAACCGGAAGTGCCTGAACGGAGTCGGCCGGAAGATTGTGTTCACCTTTGTCCGTACGGATATGGAATATGGTTTGTCCGAGGTATCGGTCTAAACGGATTCCCTTAACTTTTTCTCCTTCGGGCAGGCGAGAAGTAATTTCACTGACAGAAGGCAGAGAAGGAGACAGAGGCTCCAGCTTTTCTAATTTTTCAGCTTGTGATGCACGTGGAAATCCGTGGTACATCATGACAAAAGCCGATAGGAACCAAACTAAAAACAGGATACTGAGCAGTGTGCCCAGTACCCTGTGAATGGTATACATGAATTTCGTGATCATCATTATAAAGTATAAGATGCGGAAAGCATGAAGTTACGAGGCATGCTTGGTATTAACTGATTACCAAGTGCCTGATTACAGTATTCTTTATTGAACAGATTATTGATGTTGACTCCCAGGCGCACATTGCTCTTTAATGTATAAGAGAAACCGAGGTCGGTCAGCCAGTAAGCATCGAACGAGCTCGTATTATCCGAGTTGCGGTATACTTTGTCCTGAAAACTGGTAGAAAAGTTTACTCCCAGTCCCTTTAACACGCCTTTGGATACGGTGTAAGCGCCAAAAGCATAGAATGTGTTTTTAGGAATGTAGGCATATTGTTTGCCTTTGCTTTTGCAACAACATCACGAAGTTTACTGTTATTATTCGGGTCTGGTCCGCCCTCTTTTACGGCTACCGCAATTTCACGGCCGATTACCGTAAAAATCTTACCTCTTTTAGCATCATTTTTCTCTTTTTTGTGCTTAATGTTTGCAAATTTTGAATGTCCTGACATGTTTTTACTCGACGAGATATTTCTACTCGTCTTCCTCCTTACTTATTACTTATTTTTTCAATCACTGCCGGTACTAAGTCCGCCGTACGGACTGCACACATAATCGTGTCATCCCCCGCAATGGATCCTACAATTTCTTCTATCTCAAGCGCATCAATTGCGGCGGCAACTGCCATCGCCATACCGCTTACCGTCTTGATTACTACCAAATTATCTGCCTGGTCGATACTCACCATACCATCCTGTAAAACTCTTGCATAGCGTTCGCCAAAGCTGGCACTTCCCGGAGTAACACAGATGTACTTGGATTTTCCGTTTTTATCTGCCTGTTTTTTTAACTGCAGTTCTTTGATATCCCGGCTGATGGTTGCCTGCGTCACCCGGAAACCGGATTCATGCAGACGCTTTCCAAGCTCCTCCTGCGTATCGATATCATACTCATCAATTAATTCTAATATTTTATTCTGTCTTACTCGCTTCATAAAAAAACTCCGTTCCAAAACCTCAGCTCATTAATTACGGTTTAGTTTGCTCCGCATTTTATCAAAAAAGCTGGCATCACCTAACCGAACCATATCAAAAGTTTCTTTTGCTTTTTCAATCCATACAACATCACCTGTCGATACCGTCCAAAGCATCTGT
>ERZ857503.1951-NODE-1951-length-10468-cov-3.225199_pt1 | contig 10468 bp, 9 predicted proteins | sample MGYA00519766_ERZ857503 | MGnify/ENA primary metagenome ERZ857503 (study PRJEB31778, sample SAMEA3449345) | human gut metagenome | biome: human gut; feature: human-associated habitat; material: faeces | place: United Kingdom | collected 2010/2012 ...
TGCAGGATATCATCGATTTCGCGGTCGAGGAGATCAAAAAGTCGGGATACCAGAACAAACTCTCCGCAGGCGTCGTACTGACGGGCGGGGGCGCGCAGTTGCGCGATCTGGACGCGCTGTTCAAAAGCTATACGGGCATGGACGTCCGCGTGGCGGGCCCCGAGGCGGTGCTCGCGGCCGATAGCCCCGACGAGGTGACGGGCCCCGATATGTCTACGGCCGTCGGAATTCTGGCCAAGGCTTTCGCCGAAGACCGTCCGGCGCGTTCGGCCCGCCCGAAAGCTTCTTCGCCCCGTCCCGTTTCCGGTTCTTACGATGCGACCGAGCCCAAGGCCGGCGTCAGCCGGCAGAAGATCAACGATCTGTATCGGAACGACGCGGGAGCGTCCCGCTACGGGCAGTCCGCTCCCGGCGAGTCCGTCGCGGAAGAGGAGGAGTTCGAGCCGAAGAAGGCCAAGAAGCAGAAAGGAAGCCGGGGACCCGGATTTTTCTCCAAGATCAAGGAGAAAATGATCAACATGTTCGACGAGGAGATCGACGATAACGAGATTTAGTACGCACGTTGCGGAGGCCTGCTCCGAAGCGTGCGGCACAATATATTGACGGAAACAGAACAAAACGAAGCGGAAACGATATGCCCGAGGTAGATAAGATCATCGATTTTGAGATTCCGAAACTTTCCCCGTCCATTATTATGGTGACGGGCGTCGGCGGCGGCGGAAGCAATGCCGTCAATCACATGTTCGAAATGGAGATTGCCGACGTGTCGTTCATGGTGTGCAATACGGACCCTCAGGCGTTGCGCAACAGTCCGGTGCCGGTCAAAGTGCGCTTGGGCCAGAACGGGCTCGGAGCGGGCAACAATCCCGAGAAAGGACGGCAGGCGGCGCTGGAGAGTCTGGACGAGATCGTCGAGATTTACAAGCGCGAGGGGACGAAAATGGTCTTCATCACGGCCGGAATGGGCGGCGGCACGGGTACGGGAGCCGCTCCGGTCATTGCGAAAGCGGCCCGCGAACTGGGGATTCTGACTGTCGCGATCGTGACGATTCCGTTCAAGACCGAGGGGCCGAAGCGGATGAAGCAGGCTTATCAGGGTATCGACGAGCTGCGGGAGTGCGTCGACTCGTTGCTGCTGATCAACAATGAGAACATACAGGAGATTTTCGGCAAGCTGACGCTGACCGAGGCGTTCCACAAGGCCGACGACATTCTGGCCACGGCGGCCAAGGGCATCGCCGAAGTCATCACGCGCGAAAACACCGTCAACGTGGACTTCGCCGACGTGCAGACCGTGATGACCAACAGCGGCGTCGCGCTGATGGGTTCGGGACGCGCGTCGGGCGAGGACCGGGCGATGGCGGTGGCCAACATGGCGCTCGAGTCGCCTTTGCTGAACCATAACGACATTGCCGGAGCGAAGAACATACTGATCAACATTACTTCGGGCGAGGAGGAGATCACGCTCGAGGAGACGTACATGATTACCGAGTACATTCAGGAGCGCGCCGGAAACAACGCCGACATCATTTGGGGCGCCGGCAAGGACGACTCGCTGGGCTCCGACATCGAGGTGACTATCATTGCGACCGGTTTCGACTACAACCAGATGAATATGGTGTCGTATTCGCCTCTGCAGGGCTATAAGGATTCGCTGCGCAAAAGCGTGCCGACCGAGGAGCCCGGGATGCAGGCGGAGCAAGGGGAGCCGTCCGTCGAACCGGAGGCCCGCGAGCCGGAAGGTCCGTTCAAGACTCGGATACACAAGCCGGTCGCTCCGGCGGCGCAGCCGTCGGCTCCGGAAGCGCCCCGCCCGTTCGAACGGCCCGCTCCGAGACCGGCCGCGCCTCAGGCGCAAAATCCTTTCGCCGCTCCGGTCGCTCAGCAGACGATCGCTTCGAAGCGCGACAAGGAGTCCGATATCGATATCGACGAGCTGGAGAACCGTCCGGCTTTCGTGCGTCGTAACGTGAAGTTCGTCAAAGACAATTCGGCGGAGGGAGGACGCAGCTCGCGCGTGGCTCTCAAGGACGATAGCGCGCCGAGCGACAAGACCCAGAACAGCTCGCTGTTCGATTAGCGCGGCGTTTCGTCGTCCGAGCCGCGAACCGCGACCGAACGGATGAGTCGGGGGCTGGTACGGCCGGAGACCGGGCGTACCCGGCGGCGTTCCGATCATATTTCATACCGAGGCCTTGATGGAGTGTATCATACAAACCGTGATGTTTCGCCCGTTTACGGGCCACGACATGGTCGTGTCGATCGTCATCGCGGCGCTTCTCGTCTGCTCCGCGCTGGTGTCGGGTTCCGAGACGGCCTTTTTCTCGCTGACTCCGCGCAACATCGCTCAGCTCAAGACGGGCCGCAGCCGTAGCGGCCGGGCGATCCTGAAGTTGCTGTCGGTGCAGGAATATTTGCTGGCCACTATTCTGATCGTCAATAATCTGGTCAATATCTGCATCGTGATTCTGTCCAACGGACTGATCGATTCGTTGACGGATTTCGGCGGAGCGGCCGGGCTGGAGTTCGTCGTCAAGACGGTCGTCGTGACGTTTCTGCTGCTGCTTTTCGGCGAGATCATGCCCAAAATATTCGCGTCGTACAACCCCTTGCGCGTTGCCCGGATGACTTCGGTTCCGCTTCTTTTGCTCAAGTCGGTCTTCCGTCCGCTGGCTTATGTGCTGATCCGCTCGGGAAGCTACATCAACGAGAGCGTGGCCAAGAAGCGGGTCAATATTTCGATCGACGAGCTGTCGAACGCCATCGAGATGACCACCGACCAGACCGTCGAGGAAAGACGGATGCTGTCCGGCATCGTCGGTTTCGTGCATACCGAAGTCGTCGAGATCATGAAGCCTCGCGTCGATATCGTCGCGCTCGATCTGAAGGACGATTTCGCCGAAGTCCGCCGCGTGATCATAGAGTCGGGCTTCTCGCGGATTCCGGTTTGCGAGGAAGGGATCGACGACGTGAAAGGCGTGCTTTACGTAAAGGACATGCTGTCCTATATTTCGCACGGCGACGACTTCGAGTGGCAGCACCTGATCCGCCGCGCCTATTTCGTGCCTGAGCATAAGAAGATCAACGATCTGCTCGAAGAGTTCCAGAACAACAAGATTCATATGGCGATCGTCGTCGACGAGTACGGGTCGACGCTCGGTCTGGTCTCGCTGGAGGATATTCTGGAAGAAATCGTCGGCGAGATTTCGGACGAGTCCGACATCGAGCAGTCGTTTTACACGAAGTTGTCCGAGAATACCTATCTGTTCGACGGCAAGACGCATCTGAACGATTTCCTGAAGGTGCTTTCGTTCGATGAAGACTATTTGGACGAGGCGAAAGGCGAAGCCGAGACGCTGGCCGGACTGATGCTCGAGATCAGGAAGGATTTTCTGCGCCGGGGCGAGACGCTCGCGTATCGCCGGCTGACTCTCCGTGTCGACGCGATGGACGGTCGCCGGATCGATAAGATACGGGTTACGGTCGCCGACTCGGAGGATTGAGCCCGAGGATCGCGGAATATTCTGGCGGACCGTATGCCGTAAAACGATGCGCATGCCGGAGCAGGTCGCCTCTCGAGCCCGAGAAACCGATTTTCCCCTGTCTCTTAATTCCATGTTCCGTAATAGCCGCTGAGGCTTATTTGTCGGGCGGTTTGTTCGACAGCCGTTTCCCCTGTGGCCGGTTCGGCAGGGCGTGCGGCGCTTGCCGGCGCAGGAACAGGCCGAAATAAGAGCGGACAGGCCCGACGACCTGTCCGCTTCCGAATGTGCCCGCTCGGAGACGCGTTCTCTTGCCTGCTTCGAGGATGCGCCCGTCCGCTTCCGTGCACGGCGTTGCGCCCGAAGGACTCGCGGAACCGCTCCGGCGACAAGCCCCGAGTGGCTATCTATATCTTGTTTTTGATATCCTGATATTCCACTTCGAGCCCTTTCTCGTAGAGCTTCATTGCCCGCCGGCTCATGCCCATGCTCGAGAAGCCCCCGTCGTGATAGAGATTCTGCATCGTAACCTTGCGCGTCAGGTCGGAGAACAGCGTGAGCACATAGCCTGCGCAGTCGTCGGCCGTGGCGTTGCCCAGCGGCGAGGTCCGGTCGGCGAAATCCATCAGGTCGCCCATTCCCATGACGCCGCTGCCGGCCGTCGTCGGGGTGGGCGACTGCGAGACCGTATTGATGCGGACGTGCTTCTCGCGGCCGTAGATATAACCGAAGCTGCGGGCGATCGACTCGAGCAGCGCCTTGGCGTCGGCCATGTCGTTGTATCCGTAGAGCGTGCGCTGGGCGGCGATATACGTCAGCGCGACGATCGACCCCCAGTCGTTCAGCGCGTCTTTCTTGCGGGCCACCTGAATGACCTTGTGGAACGAAATGGCGGATATGTCGAGCGTCTTGGCCAGGTAATCGTAGTCCAGATCGTCGTATTTGCGTCCTTTTCGTACGTTGAGGGACATGCCGATCGAATGGAGGATGAAATCGAACTTGCCGCCGAAGTGCTCCATGGTCCGGTCGATGAGGCGTTCCAGATCGGGCACGCTCGTGGCGTCGGCCGGCACGACGATCGTGCCGCACTGCTCGGCCAGTTGGTTGATCGTGCCCATGCGGATCGATACGGCCGTGTTCGTCAGCACGATCTCGGCTCCCTCCTCGACGGCGCGCCGGGCCACTTTCCATGCGATGGAATTCTCGTTCAGGGCGCCGAAAATCAGCCCCTTCTTCCCTTTCAGCAAATTGTAAGACATATTTCCTAATCCTTTTAGTCGCGGGCAAAGGTAGCGAAATATGCCAAACTGCCAAAAGCCTATTGCGGTACGAAGATATAGGTGATGGTCCCGCTCTGACGGTCGGCGGCCGAGCCGTCGACATTGAACCGGGAATTGCGCGCGGCCGTGACGGCCGTCTCGTTGATGCAATTGCTCGACGTCGTGGTCTCCTTCAGCGAGGCTGCCGTTACCTTGCCGTTGCGGTTGACGGTGATCGCTACGGTGACCTCGCCTCCTCCCTCGCACTGGTAGGCCGGCGTGTGCAGGTAGACGTCCGTCCGTCCGGGCAGCGAGTAGGAGACCAGCACGCGTCCCTTCTGCTTCACGCCGCTCGGCTTTTCTCCGTCCTTGGCTTCCCGCTGGGCCTTGTGCCGGGCGATCATTTCGCGCTCCTCGCGGCGGCCCCGCTCGAACGCCTCGCGCGAGGCCTGCATTCTGCCCCGGACGGCGGCGGCTTCCTCGTCGAGGCTCTCCATGAACTCTTCGGTCGCTTCGGAAAGGTTTCCCGACGACGCGCTCCGCTCTCCGACCGACTCGTTGCGGCCGTTCTCGTCCGAGACCAGATTCCTTACGTCGCGATAGTCACTGCGCTCGTCCCGCTGCTCGGGCTCTTGCTCTTCGGGAAGAGCCGCCTGCAGATCGGTCAGGTCCATGTAGATCGTATTGTAGGTGACGCGCTGCTGGAGAACGATTTTGGCCGAAACGAACACGATACCGAACGCCAGGTAGGCAATGACCATGCAGCACAGCCCGACCCGGTGCTCGTAAGCCCATGAGCCCGCGTCGAACGGGCGTTTCTCGAAAGGCAGCGGAATGCGTGCCCGGGGCTGTCGGGGAGGCTGCGGACGAGGCGTTTGTGACGGTTTTGTCTCTCGGTCCATCGTTTGCTATAAAAGTCGAACAAAAGTACGATTTCTTTCAAAAAATTCATACCTTTGCATTTAAAATAATTTTTCGATATAGCATGTCGCACAAACAGAGAACATTAAAGGCTCCGGTCGTTTTCCGAGGAAAGGGACTGCATACGGGGCTCGATGTTACGATGACTATTAACCCGGCCGACTCCGGCTGCGGAATACGTTTCCGTCGAATCGATCTGGAAGGGCAGCCTTTCGTCGACGCGCTGGCGGAGAACGTAGTCGATACCTCGCGCGGAACCACGATAGAAAAGAAAGGCGTCCGGATAGGGACGATCGAGCATGTGATGGCGGCCCTGTGGGGTTCCGGCGTCGATAACGCGCAGATCGACATCGATGCGCCCGAAACCCCGATTCTCGACGGCTCGGCTCTTCCTTTCGTCGAGGCTATCGCTTCGGCGGGAACCGTCGAGCAGCCGGCCGACCGCGTCTATTTCCATATCACCGAGAAGACCGTTTATTCCATTCCCGAGCGCGGCGTGGAGATCGTCGCCTATCCCGACGACGAGTTTTCGGTCAACGTGAACGTCGATTTCAATTCCAAGATCATCGGGAATCAGTACGCGCGGCTCGACCGCATGGAGGATTTCGCCGAGCAGATCGCACCGTGCCGCACGTTCGTTTTTCTGCACGAGCTGGAGCCTCTGATCAACAACAATCTGATCAAGGGCGGCGATTTGGACAACGCGATCGTTATCGTCGAGAACCGTATTTCGGACGAGGAGCTCGACCGTCTGTCGAAAATATTCGACAAGCGCGACGTGCAGGTCAACGAGGGTTATCTGAACAATCTGCGGCTGCGTTTTCCGAACGAACCTTCGCGGCATAAGCTGCTCGATATGATCGGCGATCTGGCGTTGATCGGGCAGCGCATCCGGGGACGCATCGTGGCCTACAAGCCGGGCCATGCGGCCAATACCGAGTTCGCGAAGATGATCCGCAAGGAGATCAAACGAGGCGGAACGCGCCCGATGTTCCGGATCGATCCGGCGGCCAAGCCTCTGTATGACATCAACCAAATCAAGCGCCTGTTGCCTCACCGTCCCCCGTTCCTGCTGGTGGACAAGGTGATGCATCTGGACAGCGGGCGTGGGAGCCTTGGGCTATAAATCCGTTACATACAACGAGCCGTTTTTTGCGGGCCACTTCCCGCAGGAGCCGGTGATGCCGGGCGTGCTGATCGTCGAGGCGATGGCTCAGTGCGGCGGCATTCTGGCGCTCAGCTCCGTGCCCGACCCGGAGAACTATTCGACCTATTTCCTGAAGATCGACGGCGTGAAGTTCCGCGACAAGGTGGTGCCGGGCGATACGCTCCAGTTCGAGCTGACGCTCGCCGAGCCGATTCGGCGCGGCATCGTACTGATGGAGGCCAAGGCATTCGTCGGCAACCGCTTCGTTACCGAGGCCCTGCTGATGGCGCAGATCGCCAAGAACAGGGTCGGTTAGTCGGAAACGGCATATTTCAGACAGAGTAATCATTTAATCCAAACCGGTATGATAAGCAAATCAGCTCATATTTGTGAAGGTGCAAAGTTGGGAAAAGACGTGACCGTCGAACCTTTTGCATACATCGCTGCCGACGTCGAGATAGGCGACGGCTGCTGGATCGGCCCGGGTGCCGTGATTCTGGACGGCGCGCGTCTGGGAAAGAACTGCAAGGTGCATACGGCGGCTGTCGTGGCCGGTCTGCCTCAGGACCTGAAGTTCAAGGGCGAGTATTCGACGGCCGTGGTCGGCGACAATACGACGATTCGCGAGTGTGCAACGATCAGTCGGGGCACGGCGGCCAAGGGTGTGACCAAGGTCGGAAGCAATACGCTGATTATGGCTTATGTGCATGTAGGACATGACTGTACGGTCGGGGACAACTGCGTACTGGTCAACCGCGTTTCGCTGGCCGGCGAGGTGGAAGTGGGCGACTGGGCGATTCTGGGAGGCCACTGCGCCGTGCATCAGTTCTGCCGTATCGGCGAGCATGTGATGCTGAGCGGCGGGTCGCTCGTGAGCAAGGACGTGCCGCCGTTCGTGAAGGCGGCCCACAATCCGTTGTCGTTCGTCGGAGCGAACTTCATCGGCCTCCGCCGCCGGGGATTCACGGCCGACAAGATCAACGAGATTCAGGAGATGTTCCGTATTCTGTTCCAGTCGGGCTACGCTTACTTGCGCGCCTGCGAGGTGGTCGAGACGCAGATGCCCCGCACGCCCGAGCGCGATCTGGTGCTCGACTTCATCCGCTCTTCGAAGCGCGGCATCCTGAAGCCGTTCAATCCGAAAAAGCAGAACGACGAAGTCGAGTAGGCGTTTTTCGGCGAAGCGTCGTTTCCGTTGCGCCGTATTTCGGATACGTATGACGGGGCCGGGAAGACGAAATGCTGGCTGTTTCAGCGAAAAATGACGCGAAAATATTGCAGAGGCCGAAAAAATAACGTATATTTGCATCGAGGCATCAATATCAAGGGAGGGGGACGGGCAGTCCCCCCCTTTTGTTGAATGAGCGGGCCTGCGGAAAAGTCGTCGGGCCCCGAACGGACGAAAACGGTATGGATACGGAACGCATACGCGAGATCGCAGAGCAGGCGCTGTCGGGAACCGACCGGTTCGTCGTCGGAATCCGGCAATTGCCTTCCGACGAGATCGAGGTGACGATCGACAGCGATACGACCGTCGGAATCGACGACTGCATCGCCCTGAGCCGCGCCGTGACCGGGGCGTTCGACCGCGACGCGGAGGATTTCGCCCTGACGGTCGTTTCGGCGGGAATCGGGCAGCCGCTCGTTTGCGAGCGCCAGTACCGCAAGATGGTGGGGCGCGAAGTCGATGTCGTTTTGCGTGACGGTCGCAAGCTGACGGCCGAGGCGAAGGCGTTCGACGGCGGGGCTTTGACGCTGGCTTATGCCGAAAAGGTAGCCGTCGAGGGAAAGAAGCGCCGCCAGAGCGTGATCCGCGAGGAGACGATTCCGCTCGATGCGATCAAGACGACGGCGGAGCACCTGAATTTCAGGTAGCGCGCCTGTAGGACGAAGAGATATTGAACTTAAAATATTACGGATAGCGGTCGCGTCGGTTCGGCAGCGGGCCGGACGCGAGCCGGAAAATCTCACATTGACACATGGATAATCTCAATCTCGTAAGCACTTTCGCGGAATTCAAAGAGCTTAAAAACATCGACAAGAGCACGATGATCGGCGTTCTCGAGGACGTTTTTCGTCATTTGCTGATCAAGACCTACGAAACGGACGAGAACTTCGACGTGATCATCAATCCCGAGAAAGGGGATCTCGAAATATGGCGCAACCGCACGATCGTCGAGGACGGGACGGTCGAGAACCCGAACCAGCAGATCTCGCTTACGGATGCCCGCAAGATCGACTCCACGTACGAAGTGGGCGAGGAGGTGGCCGAGGAGATCAAGCTCGCGGACTTCGGCCGTCGCGCCGTGCTGTCGCTCCGACAGAACCTGGCCTCCCGGATCATGGACCTCGAGAAGGCCAACCTGTTCAACAAGTATACCGAGAAGGTCGGCGAAATCATCACCGGCGAGGTCTATCAGGTGTGGAAGAAGGAGATACTGGTATTGGACGACGACGACAACGAGTTGGTGCTGCCCAAGTCCGAGCAGATTCCGAGCGACTTTTTCCGCAAAGGCGAAAGCGTGAAGGCGATCGTCGCCCGCGTCGAGATGAAGAACAATTCGCCCTACATCGTGCTGTCGCGTACGGCTCCCGAGTTCCTCGAGCGGCTGTTCGAGATGGAGGTTCCCGAAATCTACGACGGCCTGATTACGATCAAGAAGATCGTCCGCATACCCGGCGAACGGGCCAAGGTGGCCGTCGAGTCGTACGACGACCGGGTCGATCCGGTCGGCGCCTGCGTGGGCATGAAAGGTTCGCGCATCTACTCGATTGTCAAGGAGCTGCGCAACGAGAATATCGACGTCGTGAATTGGACGTCCAACAGCCAGCTGCTGATCCAGCGGGCGCTGAATCCGGCGAAGATCTCCTCGATCAATCTCAACGAGGAGACCAAGACGGCAGCCGTCTATCTGAAGCCGAACGAGGTGTCGCTGGCGATCGGGAAGGGCGGCCTGAATATCCGTCTGGCCAGCATGCTGACCGGCTACGACATCGACGTGTACCGCGAGCTGGAGGAAGAGGACGTGGCGCTGGACGAGTTCAAGGACGAGATCGACGAGTGGATCATCGATCAGCTCAAGGGAATCGGCTGCGATACGGCCAAGAGCGTGCTGGAGCTTTCGGTAGAGGATTTGGCTAAGCGGACCGATCTGGAGGTCGAGACGGTGCAGGAGGTCGTGAATATCCTCAAGTCGGAGTTCGAATAACGAACACGTCGCCGGACGGAGCGCATGCCGTGCCGCTCTGTCCCGCGAGCGATCCGTCCGGCGCACGGCCGAGGCCGAGAGGCGCGCGATGAATACAAAGGTAATACCGAAGAAAAACAAGGAAATATGCCAAATGCAAGAAGACTGAGACTCCATCAGGTTGCAAGAGAGTTGAAAGTAGGACAGACGACGATCATCGAGTTTCTGGAGAAGAAGGGTGTCAAAGTGGAAAACTCGCCCAGCTCGATCATCGAGCCGGCGGTCTATGCCATTCTGGACAAGGAGTTCGGAGGAAACAAGAACATCGAGAAAGTGAATATCCGCGAGAAGATCGCCCTGAAGCACGAGGCGGTTTCGCTGGGTACTCGTAAGGGATCGGACGGGGCGTCCGAAGAGGAGTCGGGCTTCAAGAGCGAGGTATTTGTCAAAAGCGGTGTTATCAGCGTCAAG
>ERZ857503.1961-NODE-1961-length-10409-cov-3.926019_pt1 | contig 10409 bp, 10 predicted proteins | sample MGYA00519766_ERZ857503 | MGnify/ENA primary metagenome ERZ857503 (study PRJEB31778, sample SAMEA3449345) | human gut metagenome | biome: human gut; feature: human-associated habitat; material: faeces | place: United Kingdom | collected 2010/2012 ...
CCGGACCGCGCTTTCTTTTGCACCTTACCGCATATTCCGGCGTTCCGTTACTGTAGCGGCGTTTCGTTCCCGTTCCAGATATCGGCGGTTTCGAGGATCGTCATGGAATAGTCCTTCGGCTGATATTTCTTTTCGGACAGCTTATTGACCTTGCCGTCGTCGTCGATCTGGTAAACCGTGTCGATCCGCTGGGCATTCAGCGAAGAGATCTTTTTCTGGATATAATCTTTGTAAAAATAGATCGGCGTCGGCGAAGTCGGCTTCAACTCGTAAACGAAAAGCTTCATCTCTGGCGTGATTTTGTATTGCTTCAGTTTGATATCGCCGAATTTAACCTCCACATCGACCCAATCAATCGGAGAACCGTCGAATTCATAGGTCGCCAGAAGTATGTCCCTGTAATCCCCTTCGTCGATACTAATCCCCAGAATCGTAAATTCGGAATTCCCCGGTTTGCGAAATTGACAATATGCAGTACAATCCGTTTCCCGATCCGGATCTTTATAAGTAATACGTTGATTACGTTGAAAATCCTTGTAAGTATAATCCGGGAAACCCCTGTCTTCACCAGGGACATTATAAGCAGCTCGACGTTGTTTAGTTATATCCGAGGATGGAGGAGCCGTAACAGGAATATTGTCAATAACCGTTTTCATCCATTCCGATTGGGCTATGCCATGAGTTGCAAAAATCAAAAGCAAAAATCCAGTTAAAAATATTTTTTTCATAACTTTAGTTTAATTATTCTTTACGGTTTTGTCGGTTGCGATATGGTTTCTTCAAGATTTTTTCCGTCATTCGGTCTAACTTGGCTTACAGTATAGCAACTTTTATTATCATTTGCGGACGGATTAAATAATACAACTTTCTCAATTTCATAATACAATCTGTTCGTACTATTATTACAACCTTTATCTACAAAGTCTGTTCCCGTTTCAATATTAAGTAAAATAATACATTTTTTGGCGGTCATCGTACCCCTCCCGGTAACGAGAATCCAATGATCGGTCGTTCCTTCGTTAGAATTTAGCCCCAATTTACGATCAACACCAACTATAATTGGCCTCCCCGCCTCTAAATGCCGTTTAATACATTTATAAGCCAACCCAAAAGTAGTCTTGTAATCCACTCCATAATGTTTAAGCATTCCTCGCTCTTCTCACATCAACTGATACACATGATCCGCCCCCCCATATTGTCCTTTCAATCCATAATTATCCATTATTGCCTTCGCTGTAAGCAGGCAATCTCCGGTTTGATGATATCCTACAAATTTACTCCTATCCAGCAAATCGATATGCATTCCGGCCGGAATCCCCCGCAGGTATCGTACTTTTTTCATTCCGATCCGACAAAGATTAGATAATCAAAGATATAAAAAAGAAGCGCGACCGGCGAACCGGACCGCGCTTTCTTTTGCACCTTACCGCATATTCCGGCGTTCCGTTACTGTAACGGCGTTTCGTTCCCGTTCCAGATATCGGCGGTTTCGAGGGTCGTCATAGAATAGTCCTTCGGCTGATATTTCTTTTCGGACAGTTTATTGACCTTGCCGTTGTCGTCGATCTGATAGACCGTGTCGATCCGCCGGGCATTCAGCGAAGCGACTTTTTTCTGGATATAATCTTCGTAATAATAAATCGGTGTCGGCGAAGTCGGCTTCAACTCGTAAACGAAAAGTTTCATTTCAGGTGTGATCTTGTATTGTTTCAGTTTGATATCAGAGAATTTAGCATCAACCTCGACCCAATCCAATTGGGTTCCATTCAAATCATAAGTAACCAAAAGCGTAGACGTCACATCCGCCTCCCCGAGGGATACGCCCAAAACGGTATAATTATCATTACCGGGTTTCCGGAACTGGCAATATGCAGCGCAGTACTCTTCCCGATCCGGATCGGAATAAACTTCCGGTTGAGTCCGCTGAAAATCCCGATATATAACATCCGGAAATTTACGATTCTCTTCGTTAAGAACTACCCATTTTTTGAGCTGTTTGGACATATCCGAAGTGGGAGGAGCCGTCACGGGAATACTCTCCAACAAACTTTTCATCGTTCCCCATTGGGCCGTACTTTCAACGACAAATGCAAACAATAATAAAGCGCTTAAAAAAAACTTTTTCATTTCACGACAAATAAAACAACTACCTCAAAAATACACAAAAAAAGCAGCGACAATCGGAATAATTCAGGTTACTCGTTGATTTTCAGTATTCCGTTTTCATTCTTTATCGTAAAAGAAATCCCCCAGGCCTCACCCTTAAGGGAAAAAGACGCCGTAGCGGTTGCAGGCCTGATTTCGGTGATATTAGCCAGACGATTGTAAACCGTACATACATAAGATTTACTCATAACGAGAATAGTCAGTTGATGCGGATCGTTGGCATAGGCACGGCCGATGAACAACAAAGCCACTGCATTATCTTTCAGCGGAATCGTAATGAAATACTCGTTCGCGGCGTATTTTCGCAAATCGTCGGGAAGTTTTTCCCATGCATCCGCCTGTTTCAAAACGTAGGGCTTAGCCGCTCCGTCCGGATAAACGGATATCAGATTATAGACCTCGGAATCGTCGGCATTCTCCTCATAACGTGAAAGACTGATCGTATACTTCCCGCTTTTATCTTGCGTAGCCAAAGCACAACTGAAAGTTTTCAATGTTCTCATATAATCATACTCTCTTCCTAAAGTAAATATTTTCAAATACTTACTATTCGCGACCGGTTTTCCAACGGCATTATAGGAAAAAACAGGAGTGAACAATGCCTGAGCGACAAGGTCCGAACACCAAATCCCCTGGAATATCAAAATTATTAAGAAAAACCTTTTCATTTCTAACAATTATTTTTTGTTTTTATAATAATAAAACTGAATTTCGTCTTTAGCCTCTTTTCTCCAACTCGAACTTAACTTTTGTTGTACAGACCTCATTCCATACCCGGTATCCATTACAACCGGCACCAAACCACCCCATCCTGGTTTTTCTTCTCCCGGTACCACAACTACTACATGTCCAGAATGTCCTGGCCTGGACTCAAATCGTCCTGCAACAACAAAATAACCATCATTCGCCAGTCGTTGAGCCGAAGACATTGGAATTTGTTTCCATGAAGCAGAAGTCTCCTCCCAATATTTTACCATATCATTGGCTCTTTTACCATCCAACGCGTTAGAACCAAATAAATTTTTGAATATAGTCTGGACACCATTACTACATGCAGCAGTCTTTCCTGGAAAAGATTTTATTATCTGCTGAACTGCTTTATTGACGGCATCAAGCATTTTAGCACGAGGGATAAGAACAAATACAGATTCCGAATTATCGTTTCCTATTTCACCTCCTCCCCCTGTAGTTCCACCGCCATTGTCTCCGCCGCCGCCAATACCGGCATGGTCACATAAACCATTACAATGTCCTCCGTACGGGCAATTCGGATTTGTACATAGCCCTGGCCATATAGGATCAGGCCTTGGTTGCAGAGGAGGTCCAACTACCTCAACACCTCCACAATTAGGATTTTGACAGTAATCAAATCCGTTCAGCGGCTGACCACATCCTAAGCAAATTCCATCTTTGATTTCATCATCGTTTCTCTCTTCCGAATCGTTAGTTCCTGCCAATAAAGCAATTGGAGCTTTTTGACTCAAGTTAAGTCTCATCAAGACATTATCTGTTACATCTTGCGGCTTTTCTGATTCTGGAATACAGCGTCGCAATTTCACCCGCTGCTGCTTCCCGTCTTTGCGGAGAATGGCGCCGAGATACTCCCCGCGCTCGTCGGAAAGAATCACCAGTCCGCTGTAATCCGCATCTTTCATGTAGCGGTAATTTTTAATATCCTGCTTCCGCTTCGCAAAACAAGCCGAATCGGGGATAAAGGTAGCGATAAAATAAAATGTTTCGCCGGTCTCGACGTTCTTTTTCAGGATCAGTTTGCTCAGACCGGTCGACAGGTAGGACGACGGCTTGCGACCGTTCCGCTTTTCCGACACGGCGGCCTGCAGCGGAGTCCCTTGAACCGCAAGCGGAATTTCGATCGACACGGCCAGGCCGTTATCGTCGGTCTGCCGCCCTTTCGACCACTGAGGAGTCAACACCGGGCCGCCCTCGACTTCGTCGGCGCCGGGCAGCGCCTTGGTGACGGGAGCGTGCGTATGGCCTGCGCCGATGGTTACGCCGCGAAGGTCCTCGGCCGTCCGTTCGAAATAGGCGCGGGCCTCCGCGACCGAAAACTGATCTGAAATTTGTTCGACATCGTTTTCAAAAATGTCGTACTCGCTGCTGCAGCAATATAAACACGCAGTGCCAGCCAGACATATCAGTCCGGGTAAAAATTTTTTCATAAAAATACGTTAAATTGAGTTTAAAATAAGGTTCGACGTTCCCCGCGACGGGAATGGAAAGCGCGTAACTCTCCCCGCTGTTTGCATTTCTTTTTCCGATTGAATTCCTCCTTTTTCAAATTACGAGGTAAAAGGATCGATCCGGAACGGCCGGCGCTTACACAACACCGGCAGGATCATCGCCATACCCTGATTAAATAAATAGTTAAATAAAAAAATGTTATTTAAAACATGCCGTCATAACGCACTGACAAACAAATGATAATACGACGGATGCCGCTTTTTGTCTTATTTTATTCGCTATACTTGATATCGCTCGGACCAAAATATATACTATCCAAAACTTCTGAAGACCGAATTATACGGAAATCGAAAAAAAACGAAAAATCCGACAATGGAAATCGACCGCAAAGAAGCGCCTACGGAAACAAAAAAAGGTCTAAAGCAAATGCTTTAGACCTTTCCCGTTTCAATGATAGTGGGAGCACAGGGATTCGAACCCCGGACCCTCTGCTTGTAAGGCAGATGCTCTGAACCAGCTGAGCTATACTCCCGAATGCTTATGAACGTCGGCAACCGTCTTATTCCCGATTGCGAGTGCAAAGATAGGCAAAATATTTATTCCTCCAAATATCCGGGAGATTTTTTTGAAATTTTTACGCCCGGAGGACCGATTGCACGCAGGCGGAAGACACGAAAGCGCGGAGGTGCAAAACGAAAAATACCGGAAAGACACGGTCTTTCCGGTATTTTTCAAATCGGCAGGCTGCGCGATAACTTACTTGCGAATCGCAGCTACGCCCGGCAGTTCGATTCCTTCCATGTATTCGAGCAGGGCGCCGCCGCCGGTCGAAACATAGCTTACCTGGTCGGCCAGACCGAACTTGTTGATGCAGGCCACCGAGTCGCCGCCGCCGATCAGCGAATAAGCGCCTTTCTTGGTAGCCGCCACGATTGCATCGGCAATCGCGCGCGACCCTTTGGCAAAGTTATCCATTTCGAACACGCCCACCGGGCCGTTCCACAGGATCGTCTTCGATTCGGCGATCACCTTCGTAAACTCGGCGGTGGCCTTCGGGCCGATGTCGAGACCTTCCCAACCGTCCGGAATCGCATTCGACGGAGCGATCTGAGTTTCGGTGTCGTTCTTGAACTCTTTTCCGCAAACGGCGTCTTCGGCGAGGTAGATCTTGACGTTCATCTCTTTGGCCTTGGCCAGGATGCCGAGCGCCGTTTCGAACTGATCGGGCTCGCAGATGCTGGTTCCGACCTTACCGCCGAGGGCGGCTTTGAACGTATAGGTCATACCGCCGCCGAGGATCAGATTGTCCACGCGTTTCATCAGGTTTTCGATCACGCTGATCTTGGTGGAAACCTTCGATCCGCCGAGAATGGCCGTAAACGGACGGGCCGGCGCTTCGAGCACTTTGTCGATCGCTTTCAGCTCGCCGAGCATCACGTAACCGAACATCTTGTCGTTCGGGAAGTATTCGGCGATCAACGCCGTCGAAGCATGCGCGCGATGCGCCGTTCCGAACGCGTCGTTGATATAACAGTCGGCATAGGAGGCCAAGCGTTTGGTAAACTCTTTCTGGCTCGCCTTCAACGCTTTTTTTGCAGCGGCTTTCTCCTCGTCGGTCGCATTCTCCGACAGTCCGCGCGGTTTGCCCTCTTCCTCGGCGTAGAAACGGAGGTTTTCGAGCAACAACACCTGTCCGGGTTTCAGCGCAGCGGCCTTCTTGGCAGCTTCCTCGCCCATGCAGTCGCCGGCGAAATCGACTTTCACGCCCAGACGGGCTTCGATTCCCGGGATGATGTTCTTCAGCGAGAACTTGTCTTCCGGGCCTTTTTTCGGACGTCCCAGGTGCGACATCAGAATGGCGGAACCGCCTTCGGCCAGCACCTTCTTGATGGTGGGGATCGCCGCACGGATGCGGGTATCGTCGGTAATTTCGAGTTTTTCGTTCAGGGGCACGTTGAAGTCCACGCGGATAATCGCGCGCTTACCCTTGAAATCGTAGCTGTCGATCGATTGCATAATACCAAAAATTATTAGGTTAAACTTTTTAAATATCTTTAAGAATTCCCCAAAGTTAAGCAATGTCTCGATATTTTTTCCACTTTATTAGAATTTTTTCAGGGAAAAACGTAACTTTGCTTATAATTAACTTGGGTGGAAAGGCCCGAAATTTACGGAAGGAGGAATATGGCAAAAATTTCACTGGATGCAGTCGACCGCAAGATACTGGGATTTCTGATCAAAAACGCACGGATGCCATTCCTCGAGATCGCGCGGGAATGCGGCGTTTCGGGAGCAGCCATCCACCAACGGGTCAAAAAGCTGGAAGACGCCGGCGTCATCCTCGGCTCCCGGTTACAGGTAAATCCGAAAGCGATGGGCTACGACGTCTGTGCGATCATCGGCATCCGGATCTCCGACCCGACGAAAACCGTACAGACGGTCGAACACCTGCGCAAAATACCTGAAATCACCGAATGTCATTTCATTACGGGCAAATACAACATCCTAATCAAGCTCTACTGCACGAACAACGAACACCTGATGCATACGATCTTCGACCATATCCTGAAACTGCCCGAAGTCTCGCAAACCGAAACGTTCATCTCGCTGATCGAATCGTTCGACCGGCAGGTGGAAATACCCGATCTGGAGGAATAACACGATGGCAGCAATTCGACTTACCAAGGAATTTTCGTTCGAAATGGCCCATACGCTGGCCGGATACGACGGTCCGTGCCGCGAAATCCACGGCCATTCCTACAAGTTGTTCGTCACGGTAAAAGGCGAGCCGGTCGCCGACGCCGCCGAACCGAAATACGGCATGGTAATGGATTTCGGCGAGTTGAAACGGATCGTGGGACGGCTGATCGTCGACCGGTACGACCATGCGCTGGTCATGCGGGCGACCGCCGATAACGGCGAACTGATCCGAACGCTGCGCGGCAACTACGCAAAAATCGAAGTCGTCGACTACCAGCCGACCTGCGAGAACATGGTCGCCCGTTTCGCCGCCGCGATCGAAAAAGAGCTGCCGGCAGGGGTCGAACTGTTTTCGATCCGCCTGCACGAAACGGCCACTTCGTTCGCCGAATGGTTCCGCTCGGACAACCGTTAATTCCGACCGCCATGCAGCAGCCCGTCGTCTATCTTCAAAAAACGTTTTCGAAAGAGGAATTCCCTTTCGAAAACCTGTCGGGGGCCGAATTCGAACGATGCAGCTTTACGGAGTGCGATTTTTCGTACGTAAACCTGTCGGGGGCGCTGTTCACCGGATGCGCTTTCCGGTTGTGCCGTTTCGTGGTTCCCGACCTGAAACGAGTCCATCTGCAAAGCGCCGTTTTCGAAGAGTGCCAATTGTCCGGCGTGGATTTCGGCCAGTGCGAAGCCCTGGGATTCTCGGTAGATTTCCGGCATTCGAAATTGGACAACTGTTCGTTCCGCAAACGTAAAATGTCCGGAACGCCGTTTTCGAAAAGCGTCCTGAACGACTGCTTTTTCACCGAAAGCGACCTGACGGGCGCCTCGTTCGACGACTGCTCCTTGCCGGGAACCGTGTTCGATCGCTGCACGCTGAAAGGGGCGGACTTCCGCTCAGCATCGGAATTCGCGATCGACCCGGCGCAGAACAACCTGCGGAAAGCCAAATTTTCAACCTATAACCTGGCCGGACTGCTCTCCGGATACGGCATCGTAATCGAATGACGCCCGGCCCGCAAACGAAAAGATGAAAAAACTATTCCTGATCGACGCTTACGCGCTGATATTCCGATTCTATTACGCATTCATTGGTCGTCCGATGCGGAACGCCGACGGCGTCAACACCTCGGCTGTTTTCGGCTTCGTCCGCTACATCAACGAGATCATTCGCCGCGAAAACCCGCACTACCTCGGCGTGGCGTTCGATCCGCCGGGCGGCAATTTCCGGCACGAACTGTTCGCCGACTACAAAGCCAACCGCGGCGAAACGCCGGAGGACATCATCGTCTCGGTTCCGTACATTAAGGAGTTCCTCGAAGCGATGCGAATCCCGGTGATCGAAGTCCCCGGATACGAAGCCGACGACGTGATCGGCACGCTGTCGCGCGAAGCGGCCGAAGCCGGATTCGAAGTGTTCATGGTCACACCGGACAAGGACTATGGCCAGTTGATCCGTCCGAACGTCTATATCTACAAACAACGCAAAGGCGGCAACGAAGGAGTCGAAATCATCGGCTGCGAACAGGTCTGCGAGCACTACGGCATCGACGACCCAAAACAAGTAATCGACATTCTCGCGCTGTGGGGCGATGCCTCGGACAACATCCCGGGCGTGCCGGGCATCGGCGAGAAGAGCGCCGTGAAGCTGATCTGCCAGTACGGTACGGTCGAGAACCTGCTCGACAATACCGAAAAACTCTCCGGCAAACAGCGGGAGAATATCGAACGATTGCGCGAACAAATCCTGCTGGCCAAACGGCTGGCGACCATCGAACAGCACGTTCCGGTGGCTTTCGAACCCGAAAAAATGGTCATGGAATCGCCGGACGCCGACCGTCTGGCCGAGGTTTTCCAGGAACTGGGGTTTCGCTCGCTGCTGCAGGAAATGCGGCAAGGACATCCCGACGCCGGCATTCCGACGGACGGCAAACCCGCGCGGCCCAAATCCAGCGTTTCGCCTTCCGCTCCCCAGACGACCGGGGCTCCGAACCTGTTCTCGGCGCTCGAACAAACGGCAGGCGGGAGTTCCGGACAGGCCGACCTGTTCGGCGCAAGCACCTACGAAACGATCGACACCGTCGCGCACACCTACCACATCGTCGAAACGCAACAAGCGCTCGAAGCGCTATGCGATAAGCTCGCCGCCGTCCGGGAATTTTGCTTCGACACCGAAACCACCGGTTTCGACGTATTCGGCGATCGGCTGGTCGGTATTTCGGTCGCCGTCGAACCGCACGAAGCCTGGTACATCCCGTGCGACCCGGAAAACACGAAAAGAATCATCGACACGCTGCGTCCGGTTTTCGAAGACGAAAGAATCGCCAAAATCGGGCAGAACGTCAAATTCGACATCATGGTGCTGCGCGGCGCCGGCGCCGAGGTACGCGGCATGCTTTACGACACAATGATCCTCCACTACCTGCTGGATCCCGAATCCCGGCACGGCATGGATCACCTCGCCCGCACGCTGCTGAACTATTCGCCGGTACCGATCGAAGAGCTGATCGGCAAAGGAGTCCGCCAGATCACGATGGACCGCGTACCGGTCGAGAAAGCGGCCGCTTACGCCGCCGAAGACGCCGACGTGACGCTGCGGCTGAAACTGCGCCTATGGCCGCAGTTGCAACAGGCCGGGCTCGAAGAACTGTACCGGACGATCGAGGAACCGCTGATCCGTGTGCTGGCCGATATCGAAATGACCGGCGTAAAGATCGACGCCGAAGCGCTGGCGGCCTCGGGCCGCGAGCTCTCCGGACAGCTCGTCGGACTCGAAGAACGCATCCGGGAACTGTGCGGCGATCCGTCGCTGAATGTCAACTCGGCCAAACAACTGGGCGAGGCGCTGTTCGCCCGGCTGAAGATCGACCCGAACCCGCGCAAGACCAAAACCAAACAATATCGCACCGACGAGGAGTACCTGCAGATGCTCTCCGACCGCCACCCGGTCGTCGGACTGATCCTCGAATACCGCGGCCTGCGCAAGCTGCTTTCGACCTACGTCGAAGCGCTGCCGCAACTGATCAATCCGCAGACCGGACGCATCCACACCTCGTTCAACCAAGCCGTTACCGCAACCGGGCGGCTCAGTTCGACGAACCCGAACCTGCAAAACATCCCGGTGCGCGACGAACAGGGCCGCGAGATCCGCAAGGCGTTCGTACCGTCGGACGACGAACACCTGCTGCTGTCGGCCGACTATTCGCAGATCGAACTGCGGCTGATGGCGCACTTGAGCGGCGACGCGATCATGATCGACGCCTTCGCGCACGATGCCGATATCCACACGGCGACCGCCGCGCGAATCTTCGGCGTCGCTCCGGCCGACGTAACGCGCGAACAGCGGC
>ERZ857503.1968-NODE-1968-length-10366-cov-2.509359_pt1 | contig 10366 bp, 10 predicted proteins | sample MGYA00519766_ERZ857503 | MGnify/ENA primary metagenome ERZ857503 (study PRJEB31778, sample SAMEA3449345) | human gut metagenome | biome: human gut; feature: human-associated habitat; material: faeces | place: United Kingdom | collected 2010/2012 ...
GTTTTTGCCTTTGCGGAATGACACATGCACCCAGGAGAAATCCTTCTCGTCGATCAGCTGGTCGAAAGGCAGTTCCTTGCGGATGATCTCGAAAAGCCGGCGGTTTCCCTCCTTGCTGCCTACGGTAATATCGGCGGCCTGACCCAGCCGGTGCTGGCTGGAGGTCGCCCCGTTCACGCTTCTGTTCAGCACAGCGCTCCGGTAACCGGAACTTACCCGGATGGGCTTCCCGTACTTTTCACGGAGCGGGTCGAGGACGTTTTCCACCAGCTCTGTCAGGTTGTGAACCGCCTCCCCCGTAGGGGTATTGTCAATCCCGCGCGCCACGGCCGTATCGCTGTGGCTTAATTCCTTGATTGTAAAATACTTCATTGCTTCTTATTGTTATGTAACATTTCAAACCTGCATTTATAAATGTATAGCATCACATCCCAGAAAGGGGTGTCGTTTACCTGTCTGAAATCACCGAAAACACCCGATGCGGCCACGTCGTACGAGATTCCCACCCAGCCGGTATTGTCCCCTGCATTCCCCCGCCCGGATTTCTCGAACAGGATCGAGAAGTCGATGTCCTTCCCGTTGGTTGAAATGGGGACACTGTAAATCAGTTCCCAGACCGCGAGAAAGAAGATGTATGCGTGGAAGCAGACCGGGAAAGGAGGAGGGCCGGTTTCCTGAGGGCCCTGTTTCTTATAAAGCAGTCTGCCTATGGAAGATATCAGTTCCCCTATACCCTCTTCATTTCCCTGCTCCCGGGCGCGCTCCATTTCCGCCATCACACCCATGCACTCGATAAACTGTCCGAAAGTAATCCCCGAGAGCATATCCCCCGGGCCCTTCCACTCCTTATAGGCGGGCAGCAGGTTCCGGCCAGTTTTCAGGCGGGCGTCGTAAACCGTCATCCCCTCCTGCGAGGTGATATCGAAGAACCCGTCCAGGGCGGGGAGTTGCGCCAAAAGCTCTTCCTGTATTTCTCCCCGGCACAGAAGAAGGCTATGCTTCATCCCCAGAAGGCAGGAAAGCAGCTTGCAGCGCATCTGGAAAGGAGAAATCTCCCCTGCATTCATCATTAATACCAACTCCAGGTAACGGTAATACTCCTTGGGTGATAATTCCTCCAGGGAGTCCGGAATCTCTTTCTTTTGATTGTTGTACGTAATTTCTTTCATAGTCAGAATGTTATGCCTTTTGATTGAAGGGTGATCGAGGGTACATACAGATCCGGTTCGTCCGGTGCGGCGTCGAGCGCCGCGACCAGGTCCTCCAGCGCGGCAAGATCCCGCATGGCATCCTGTTCCAGGCTTTTTGCCACTGTCTTGCGCGCTTCGGCTTCCGCCCTGAGCTTTTCACGGACGCTTCCTGCAAGCTGCACCTGCACCACACCGTCGGGCAGGACCTCCACGGGCAAACGTTCCACGGCCTTGCTCATGGACAGCAGGGCCAGCGGCCGGCAGACGGCGTCGCGGAACCCCTCTGCCACCTGCTGGCCCGCTACCAGCTTTTCATAACGGCCGTACGTGATTATCGGGATGATATGCCTCTGTTGCACCTCCCGGATGATGGGTGCCAGGGTCAGAAACAGCCGGTGGCTGCCGGTTACATAGTAAAAATCAAATGCCTCCTTGCTACTCAGGAGCAATTCCGATACAGCCTTCCTTTTGGGGCTTTGTATCCAGAAATCGAACTTTTCCTGCTCCAGATATGCTATCAGGGCATCTACCGACTCGTAGGCCTGACTCAGGATGTTGGCTTCATCCTTGTACTCCTGTAAGGCTGTCAGCCCTTTTTCGTGCTCCCCCAGGCGCTTCTGCCTGCCTGTGTTCCCATGCTGCGCATCCAGTGTGGGGATGATTTTCAGCCAGGTAAACAGCGCTACGGACTGCTGCACCATTCCCAACAGGCGGGTGAGCTTGCCATCCGGATCGACGCTTGCCGATTGGTAGAAGTCGAGAACCTTGTCATAAACCTCCTGCCCTATGATGGCGGTCAGGCGACGTATGCTTAAAGGTATGTACGGTTTCCATTTGGAGAAGTCCGTGCGGGCATCGATCAGACCCAGGGCGTCGACCAGTTCCTGCGTGCCGTTTGAATCTTTATCAAATATCAGTTTCATATTTTTTATCACTTTTTTTCAGCTTGCATTAAAAAATACCGCATATAAATACATGACTCTTTCTGCGTTTAGGATTATTTCGTATCTTAGCCCCGCCCAATTAATATCATAACACGAATCCCTTTTCATTGCGTAATCCGTAAAATCGGATTAAAGGTTCGGATGTACCTTTTGGGCACGTAGTGATAGGGGTTCACCCTTTTGGAAATATGCCATACGAAGAAAAAAACGGTTATGGAGTCCTTCTCAATGACGGGGATACACTCCCTGTCATACCGGATGTAGATTATGACATTCCCACCGAAACAGGTGGAACGGAAAGTTTTGGTGATCAAATCCGGTAGACATTCCCGGATTCACCGGAAAACAACCGTAAGGACAAAGACCAGTACGGCAAGAACCAGTCCTGCCAGCATGAAGTTTATCGATACATTGCTGAGCCTGGCTCTTTCCGCATTTTTCTCGTTTTGGGCATCTATTTTATATTGCAGGTTCATCAACTCCCCTGCCATGATATAAGCGTACTTATTGGCGAATCTGTTTTCTTCAAAATACCTGCAGTTCTTTCCGATTTGGAAGTTTTCCGGTGATCTGCCCGCCGGCATCACCCCATGTGGCCTCATAACCTTAACCACATACCAAAGCGATATTGCGGTGAAAACCACAATTGCCATGCCGGCATTGATCAATCCCATATCCCGGGTTTTATCTATTTGGGTGAGTACGTACCCGACCACCGCTATCTCTACCGCATAATATATACTGAACAGCCGGTATGCCTTGTCGGTAATCAGAGACTCGATTTCCTTTAAATCGGCCATCCGTTTGCCCGCTTCTTCGTGATAAAGCCGTATAAGATCTTTGTCAAGGGTCTTCAATTGGTTATAGTCTATAAAAAAACGGTTCATGTATCCTCCTTTTTTTTGTTTTTATATATTTTCTTTCATCCTGTTTGCGGGTGTTACACTCTGTTCGGATTCCACTACGCTCCGGTAAAGCCCCACCTGTGTTCTGCTTCCCGGATAATTGGCCCGTATGTAGTGCATCAACGGTTTGCACAGGATCATGTCCGGTATGGCCGTCTCACTGGCATTGTACACCTTGATGGAGTACAGTTTTTCCGACCCTGAGGACAGCTTGTTGTCCATGATCAGGTTTGAGAGCACCGGATCCAGTCCGAATCCGGATGTGGCCGCGGCATCGGCCTTGTTGGCGATCTTGATCTGGCTTTCGATATAATCCCTTATTTTCTTGTCGATGGGGGTTATCGTCCAGCCCTGGAAGTCATTGGCGTCCGCATCCCAGAACCTGGTCGTGTGCATGTATTTGCCCACATTCTCCCTGCCGGTCACTCCTGAAGCGAACTTCTCCATGGCTTCATCCTTGATGATGCCGTAGCGGCGCGCTTCGCTTGCGATGATGTCGAGGAAATCCGCAATCTTCAGGCGCAGTGCGGCAAGCTCTTCCTCGAGCTTTGTTCTCTCAAGGCCGGTCAGCTGGCCAAGGCGCATCTGCACGATGGCCTGTGCCTGCACATCGTCAAGGCCGAAGCGCTCCATGAGGGCGACTTTGCCTTCCGGGATAGACTTGGAATTTCTCAAGATGGCGATGACTTCATCGATGAAGTCGAGCGCGATCATGAGGCCTTCCAGAATGTGGGCGCGCTCCTGCGCCTTTTTAAGGTCGAACTGCGTGCGGCGCAGCACAACTTCACTCTGGAACTTGATGTATTCCTGCAGAATATCGCGCAGGGTGAGCAGCTTCGGCTGACCGTCTACAATGGCCAGCATAATGACGCCGAACGTGATCTGCATCTGCGTAAGCGAATACAGGTGGTTCAAAACGAGCTGCGGGGAAGCTTCGCGCTTGATGTCGATGGCAATGTGCATACCGTTGCGGTCGGAATGATCGTCGATATTGGAGATGCCGTCGATGCGCTTATCCTTGACAAGCTCTGCGATGTTTTCGATGAGTCTTGCTTTGTTGACCTGATACGGCAGCTCGGTGACGACGATCTGGTAGCGGCCGTTCGGCTTTTCCACGATCTCTGCGCGGGCACGCACGTAAATTCTGCCGCGGCCGGTGCCGTATGCGGCGCGGATACCGCTGCGGCCCATAATGATGCCGCCGGTCGGGAAATCCGGCCCTTTAATGTACTGCATGAGGCCGTCAAGGTCGATATCGGGGTTATCCACCATAGCGCACACGCCATCAAGCACTTCGCCCATGTTGTGCGGCGGAATGTTCGTCGCCATACCGACGGCGATACCGGTGGAACCGTTTACGAGGATATTCGGGAAATGAGAGGGCAGCACGTTCGGCTCTTTCAAACGGTCGTCGTAGTTCGGGGAGAAATCGACCGTGTCCTTCTCAATATCCTTCAGCATTTCCACAGAAAGCTTACTCATGCGGGCTTCCGTGTAACGGTATGCAGCAGGCGGATCGCCGTCTACGGAACCGAAGTTGCCGTGGCCGTCAATGAGCATATAGCGCATGGAAAAATCCTGCGCAAGACGCACCAGCGCGTCATAAACCGAAGCATCGCCGTGCGGATGGTAGCGGCCCAGTACGGAACCGACGGTATCCGCGCACTTTCTGTAAGCCTTTTCCGGCCACAGAGCGTTTTCATACATGGTGTAGAGAATACGACGGTGGACCGGCTTTAAGCCGTCGCGCACGTCCGGCAGCGCACGCTGCACGATAACGGACATGGAGTAATCGAGGAACGACGTCTCCATGATCTCTCTGAGGTCCACCTGTATGAGGTTTTCCTTCTTTTCTTCCATATTATCCATTGCTTGCTGATCCTTTCGCGCTTAAATGTCCAGATTCTTTACGTACTTTGCGTTGCGCTCAATGAACTCGCGGCGCGGCTCTACCTTATCACCCATCAAAATGGTGAAGATTTCGTCCGCCTGTGCGGCATCGCTCGGCGTGACCTGCAGCATGACGCGGGTCTCCGGGTTCATGGTCGTCTCCCAAAGCTGCTCGGAGTCCATTTCACCAAGGCCTTTGTAGCGCTGAATATCGTAGCCGCTCTGCAGCTGCGTCATGATCTCGTCGCGCTCGTTATCGGAATACGCGTAATAGTGGCGCTTATTCTTCGTGATGCGGAACAACGGCGGCTGTGCGATGTACACGTGTCCCTCTTCGACAAGCGGGCGCATATAGCGGTAGAAGAACGTCAAAAGCAAAGTGCGGATGTGCGAACCGTCGACATCGGCATCGGCCATGATGATGACGCGGCCGTAACGGAGCTTATTCAAATCGAACTCTTCGCCGATGCCCGTACCGAGCGCCGTAATGACCGGCATGAGCTTATCGTTGCCGTAAACGCGGTCTAAGCGTGCCTTCTCAACGTTCAGCATTTTACCCCACAAGGGGAGGATCGCCTGAAATTTGCGGTCTCTGCCGCCCTTTGCGGAGCCGCCTGCGGAATCGCCCTCGACGATGTAAATTTCGGTCTCTTCCGGGTTGCGGGACTGGCAGTCTGCGAGCTTGCCGGGCAGTGTTGCGTTTTCAAGCGCAGATTTGCGGCGCACAAGGTCTCTTGCCTTTCTCGCCGCTTCTCTTGCGCGGGAGGCCGCCATGGCTTTGTCGAAAATGGCGCGTGCCACGGCGGGGTTCTCTTCAAGGAACGTCATCAGCTTGTCGCTCATCAGATTGCTGACAAGGCCGCTGATTTCCGTATTGCCGAGCTTGCCCTTCGTCTGGCCCTCGAACTGTGCCTCCTTCACCTTTACGCTGATGACGCACGTGAGGCCCTCGCGTACATCCTCGCCGGAAAGGTTTTTATCGGCTTCCTTTAAGATGTTGTACTTTCTTGCGTAATCGTTCATCACGCGCGTTAAGGCGCGCTTGAAGCCGTCTTCGTGCGTACCGCCGTCCACCGTGTGAATGTTGTTTGCAAAGGACAAAATCAGCTCGTTAAAGCTGTCCGTATACTGCATGGCGATTTCGCAGGTAGAGTTGTTGTCCGGCGCGGTCGCGGAGAAATAAATTACATCCGGGTGGATGACCTCCACTGCTTTTTTGCGGTTCAAGTACTCCACAAAGCTTGCTACGCCGCCCTCGTAGTGAAAACGGTCGCTTTTGATGTTCTCCGGGTCACGCTCATCGGTGAGGATGATGTTGACGCCGGCGTTCAAAAATGCCTGCTCGCGCAGACGCGTTTCGAGCGTGGCAAAATCATAAACGGTGGTTTCTTTGAATATCTCGGGGTCAGCCTTAAACGTAACCATGGTACCTGTCTGCTCCGGGTTTTCGATGGGGCCGAGATCCTGCAGGTCATATTCCGCGTTGCCGCGTGAGAAGCGCTGGCGGTACAGGTGACCGCCCTGGCGCACCTCGACCTCCAGCCACGAGGAAAGCGCATTGACGACGGAAGCGCCAACGCCGTGCAGACCGCCGGACACTTTATATCCGCCGCCGCCGAACTTACCGCCGGCGTGGAGGATGGTATAGACGACCTCCAGGGCGGGCCGCCCGGTCTGGGGCTGGATGTCCACGGGGATACCGCGGCCGTTGTCGGTGACGGTGATGATGTCGCCCTCCCGGATGATGACGTTGATCTCGTCGCAGTAGCCGGCCAGGGCCTCGTCGATGGCGTTGTCCACGATCTCATAGACCAGATGGTGCAGGCCGGAGGAGGAAGTGGAGCCGATATACATACCGGGCCGCTTGCGGACGGCCTCCAGGCCCTCGAGGACCTGGATCTCCGAGCCGCCGTATTCGTGCTCGACCTGTTCCATCTGGCCGATCTCGTTGGTTTCCAGTTCTTCAGACATTCTAAAACCTCCTGGGTTTGATTGCGGAGCGCATCCACCCGTTCCCTTTTTGGAGGAAGAGAGCGGATGGATGTGCTCCGCATGGGCATTCATTCAAAGGTGTTGTTCTCCACCCGCTTGAGCAGAGTGGCGGAGGAGAGCTGGGACAGATAGACGGTAGGGGGACCCTTGCCGGTCCTGCATACGGTAAAGGACTTGGGCAGGTCCCCGGACACATCCACCACGCGGCCCTCCTTTTCCGCCCGCTCCAGGAATTTTCTGGTATAAATGGAGGAGGTGGTGTTATCCAGGTCGAATATGCCGACCACATCCCGAAAGGGGACCACCACCGACTGGCCTAAGTGCAGATACATAAAACGCTCCTAACGCTCTTTTACTCGGATTGTTTGTTCCTGACCACCCGGGGCAGCCACATGCGCCGCCATGCCAGCCACCCGGCCAGCAGGCCGAGAAAGCCCAGCAGGGCGGGCAGACCGGGCACGAAAAGGAGGGTGGGCAGGGGGGATTCCGCCGAGGCCCAGACCCGGTAGCGGCCCAGGGCCACCGCCCCGGTCAGCGCGGCGGCCAGGACGGGGGGCAGCAGCTTCCACAGTCTGCCGTGTCCCATGGACAGGCGGCATACCAGATATTCCAGCACAAAACCGGCCCCCAGGGGGGCCAGTACAAAGGCGATGAGAATGACCAAATGCAGTTCCTTTCCTGTTGGCGGCTAAATCAGCGCGCCGGCCCGGATGTGAAAGGTCTTTCCCTCCCGCAATCCCTCCAGCTTGTCGTCCTCGCAGCAGGTGATGAAGACCTGGCCGCCCTGGATGCGGTTGAGGACGAACTCCTGCCGGCGGGCGTCGAGCTCGGAGAGCACGTCGTCCAGCAGCAGCACCGGCCACTCCCCGGTGTCGTGGAAAAAGATCTCCCGGGCGGCCAGCTTGAGGGAGAGGGCGGCGGTGCGGGTCTGCCCCTGAGAGGCGAAGCTCTTGGCGCTCCGTCCGTCCAGCTCCACGTTCAGGTCGTCCTTGTGGGGCCCGGTGAGGCAGGAGCGGGCCTCCAGCTCGGCCTGCCGGTGGGCCTCCTGGTGCTCCAGGAGCCGGGGCAGGATGTCCCGGGGGCTGGCCTCCGGGGCGGTCACCGTCTTGACGGTCTCATACGTCAGCCCCAGCCGCTCCCGCCCGCCGGAGAAATCGGCGTGGATGGCGGGAGCCGTCTCCCGCAGCCGCTTGACGAAATGGGCCCGGTAGTGGATGAGGATGGCGCCGGTCTGGGCCATGCGCAGGGAGAACTCGTCCAGGGTATCCAGCAGGGAGGGCTTCTCCGGCCAGTCCCGGAGGATGCGGGTCTTGTGCTCGTGGAGCCGGTTGTACTCGGCCAGGGCGGCGGCGTAACGGGGCCGGAGCTGGCAGATGCACTCGTTGAGGAAGCGCCGCCTTGCGGCGGCCCCCTCCCGGATGAGGGAGAGGTCCTCGGGGCAGAACAGCACGGTATTCAGAGTGCCGGACAGCTCCCCGGCGTTTTTCAGCCGCACCCCGTTGGAGAACAGGTGTTTCCGGCCCGTCCGGGACAGCCGGGCCTCCAAAGTGAAGTCCCTTTCCCGGGAAAAGAGCTCCCCCTTGATGAAGGCCGAATCCACGCCGAACTGGATGAGCTCCCGGTCGTACCGGGCCCGGTGGGAGGAGGCGGTGGATAGATAGGCCAGCGCCTCCAGCAGATTGGTCTTGCCCTGGGCGTTCTCTCCGTAGATGACGTTGGTGACGGGGGAGAAGTCTGCCTCCAGATGGGGGTAGTTGCGGTAGAAGTCCAGCTCCAGCCGTCGGACGATCATTGCACACTGATCTGCACGCCGGGCAGGGTGACCACGTCGCCGGGGCGAATTTTTTTCCCCCGCATGGTGCACACCTCCCCGTTGACCGATACCGCGCCGGCCTGGACGGCCTCCTTGGCCTCTCCGCCGGTGCCGGTCACTCCGGCGAATTTGAGCAGGGCGTCCAGCTTGATGAACGCGGTGGTGATTTTCACGTTTTGTTTCTGCATACTCGCTCCTTACTGTTATAGCCGGTATTGCCGCGGTTCCATTCGCTATTCGGATACCTTCAGCCGCACCGGCAGCACCATATAGAGAAAATTCTCCTCCCCCTCGGCGGGCAGGATGACGCAGGGGGCCACGCCGGAGGTGAGCTCCAGCCGCACCTTTTCGGCGGGTGCGGCCTTGAGGGCGTCCATCAGGTACTTGTTGTTGAAGCCGATCTCCAGTCCGCCGCCGTCGCCGCTGAGGGGGCACTCGTCATAGGCGTCGCCGATGGCGGTTTTGGTGGAGATTTTCAGCAGATTGCTGTCAAATACGCAGCGCAGGGGACTTTTCAGCTTGTCGCTGATGATGAGGGACACGCGGTCGATGGAGGAGAGCAGGGCGCGGGTGTCCCCCTCCACGTGGATGGTGTTGTTGCGGGGGATGGCCTGCCGGTAGGCCAGGAATTCGCCCTCCAGTCGGCGGGACACCAGCATGGTGTCCCCAACCTTGAACATCACGTGGCGGGCGCCCTGGGTGACGGAGGCCGGCTCGTCCACGTCGCTGCAAATTTTTTCCACTTCGGACAGGGCCGCACCGGGCACTACGAAGGAGAAGGTCTCCGCTCCCTCCTTCTTGTCGATGGCCTCGTGGCGGAGGGCCAGGCGGTAGCCGTCCACCGACACGATGGTGAGACCGTTGCCGTCCACTTCAAACAGGGAGCCGGTGTGGATGGGGCGGCTTTCGTTGTCGCTGACGGCAAAGAGGGTCTGGGAGATCATGGCCTTGAGCTTGGATTGTGGCAAAATCAGGGAGTTTTGGTATTCTACGGTCGGCAGCTCGGGGAACTCCTCGGGATCGGTGCCCAGGATGTTGAACTCGCTCATGCCGCACTTGATGTTGACCATATAGTTTTCCGCTTGGAAGGTGACGATATCGTCGGGCAGCTTGCGGATAATCTCGCCGAACAGGCGTGCGCCCAGCACCAGAGTGCCTTCCTCCCGGATGTCGGCAGGGACAATGGTGCGGATGCCAGTCTCCAGGTTGTAGCCGGTGAGGCGGAGGTCGCTGCCGGCCTCCAGCAGAATCCCTTCCAGAGCGGGAATGGAGCTTTTGGGAGATACTGCTCTGGATGTGGTAGAGATGGCGGCCTGTAGCAGAGCTTTTTCGCAGGAAAATTTCATGATTGGTGACCTCCATTTTGTAGTGAGTGTGCGTGAATCCCCGGAGAAAGGGGAGAATGAGATCGTAATAGTAAGCCGTAGGGGAAAATGATGTGGAAAAACGGCGGAATCCGCTGGGGGGGAAGGGATCCCGTTTCCACAGGGGATGGGGATGTTTTTGTCGCCTTTCCACCGATGAGGACGAGGGGATGGATTTTTCCACACAGGGTTGTCCACATCTTCACAAAATACCGTGGAAATGTGGACAAAACGGTCGATTATTCGTAGCGGGCGTTGATGTTGGCGT
>ERZ857503.1969-NODE-1969-length-10361-cov-4.014167_pt1 | contig 10361 bp, 11 predicted proteins | sample MGYA00519766_ERZ857503 | MGnify/ENA primary metagenome ERZ857503 (study PRJEB31778, sample SAMEA3449345) | human gut metagenome | biome: human gut; feature: human-associated habitat; material: faeces | place: United Kingdom | collected 2010/2012 ...
CGCTCGGCCTGCCCTACCGCATCCTGCGTCTGTGCGGCGGCGACATGTCGTTCACCTCGGCGCTGACCTACGACTTCGAGGTCTACTCCGAAGCCCAGAAACGCTGGCTCGAAGTGTCGTCGGTGTCGAACTTCGAATCGTTCCAAGCCAACCGCCTCAAGCTCCGCTACCGCGACGAGGAGAAGAAAATCCAACTGGCACACACCCTGAACGGCTCCTCGCTGGCTCTGCCGCGCATCGTGGCGGCGCTGCTGGAGAACTTCCAGACCCCCGAAGGCATCCGCATCCCCGAGGTGCTGGTTCCCTACACGGGTTTTGATTTTATCAAATAAGTTTTTATATTTGCACTCACACACATTAACAAATAAATTTTTCAACCAATGGCTTACAAAATTACCGACGCGTGCGTAGCATGCGGTACCTGCATCGGCGAGTGCCCCACGGAGGCTATTTCGGCCGGCGACATCTATGTCATCGACGCTGACAAATGCATCGACTGCGGCACCTGCGCAGGCGTTTGCCCGAGCGAAGCAATCGTTTCGGAGTAACGAACGGAATATCCGCAAAAAGCACACCCCGCAGTTTCGGCCGCAGGGTGTGCTTTCGGTTTAAACGACAGCTATGGACGATCTTGAGAAAATGCGGGCCGGACTCTGGCTCTACGCCGTAACGCCGCAGATCGGCAACGCCCTGCGGCAGACCGAAGAACTGGTTTTCGAACTCAACCGACTGCCGCCCAGCCGCCGCGAGGAGCGCGAGGCGATCATCCGCCGCCTGTTCGGGCGCATCGGCCGGGAATTCACCATCCACAGCCCGTTCCACTGCGATTTCGGGGAGCAGATCGCGGTCGGCGACCATTTCGTGGGCAACTACAACCTGACGATCCTCGACGAAGCTCCCGTGACGATCGGCGACCACGTCTTCATCGGCCCCAACGTGGGGCTTTACACCGTCGCACACGCCCTTGTGCCCGACCAGCGCAACGCGGGCATCATGCGCTCGCTGCCGATCACCATCGGCAACAACGTCTGGATCGGGGGCAACACGGTGGTGATGCAGGGCGTGACGATCGGCGACAACACGGTGATCGGCGCCGGAAGCGTCGTCACGCGCGACATCCCCGCGGGAGTGATCGCCGTCGGGTCGCCCTGCCGGGTCCTGCGGGAGATCACCGAAGCGGACCGGATAGCGGAAGTATATTAAAGAAAAAAGGAAAAGCGCCCAGAAACGGGGCGCTTTTTATTCGATTGGAAGCCCTTTGAAGAGTTCTTCCAAGGTTATCCCGTAAAATTTGCACAATTCACAGAGCGTCGACAGCGACAGATTCGTCTTGCCACCCTCAACACGACGCATGTTCAAGCCCATATTAAAATACACCGCCTCCTGAGTCAACCCCCGGGCAATCCGCACAGCACGAAGTCTTTCGGCTACCGATTTTATAGCAGTATCATAATGTTTCTGGCCTTTCATAATGCAAAGAACTCGTCAAATCGAAAAAAACAGTCAGACGAATTCGTCTTTTTCGTTTTTTTGATTACCTTTGCAGAAACCAAACCAATCTAAGGCTACGCTTATTCGCAGCCTTTTTACTCGCGGGGCGGCAACTCAGCGCGGCCGTGCGTCACTAATTCTTCATAGAATCCATTGAAGCCGCGGCCGCCCCGCTTCTTACGAAAAACAGCCCCGGAAATCCGGGGCTGTTTTCAATTCTCATACAATAAGTATTTCGTTCGCCGTTCGCGGTAGCGTTCCACATCATCGGCCCAGCGGGCGCGTATCTTCCCCTCCGGGGCTCCGGCGAGGATCATTTCGCGCACCCACCCCACGCCGACCAGTTTTTCGAACATCGGCGTAAAGAATTTGGTCCCCGACCCGAGGTCGGCATAGGCATCGATCACATATTTCAACGAAAATCCCACTTCGCGGGCTTCGGCGAGCGGCATGCCGCTCAGGTCGACGCCCCGGCACAACTGTCCTTCGAGCGGCGGATGCTTGGCCCCGGCCGTCGGACGGGGTGTGAACGTAAAGGTGCGCCCGGTCAGGTCCGGGTGTCCGTAGATTTCAAACGGCTTGTCGGTCCCGCGTCCGAGGCTCACGACCGTGCCTTCGAAAGGGCACAGCGCGGCATAGAGGTATACGGCACGCGCGGTCGGCAGGTTGGGCGACGGAGCCACGGGAAGCGTATATTCGGTGGCGTGGGTGTAGTTGCGGCACTTCACAACCGTCAGATCGCACGGCTTCGCCCACCCTTCGCCGACGGCCATGCGGGCGATCTCGCCCATCGTCAGGCCGTGGAGCACCGGCACGGGAATCGCCCCGACGCCCGACCGGTATTTCATGTCCAGCACGGGCCCGTCGACGATGTGCCCGTTGGGATTGGGACGGTCGAGGACCACGACCCGGCATCCGAAATCGGCGCAGGCGTCCATCATCCGCAGCATCGAGATATAGTAGGTATAGAATCGCAGTCCCACGTCCTGCATGTCCACGACCAGCACGTCGAACGAGCGCATCGCCTCGTCGGAGGGACGCTTCGTGTTGCCGTCGTAAAGCGAGCGGATCGGAATGCCCGTCCGGGCGTCGACCGAGCTTTTGACATGCTCCCCGGCATCCGCCGTGCCGCGGAATCCGTGTTCGGGCGAGAAGATGGCGGCCACGTCGAAACCCTCGCCGTGCAGCAGATCGACCAGATGCACCCGCCCCGAGGCATCGGCCCCGGACGCTCCGGGCATCTCCGCCACGGAGGTCTGGTTGGCCAGCACCGCCACGCGCTGTCCCCGGAGCAGCGGAAAATAGGCCGCCGTGTCGGTCATGCCCACCAACACCTGCGCCGGAACATTGAAAATACCCGAAACACAGGCGACAAGCACGGCTGCAAGCCGTCTGCATTTTAGGGACGCAGATGTGGCGCATCGTGAAGGGCGGGCCGGACGGGACATACAAGCAGTATTTCCCGTTCGGGACGGCCAAGGGATGTGTCGCAGGTGCCCCATAAAATCAGACGGACGCGCCATATTCCATTAAATAGCCCTTGATGAACTGGTCCAGATCGCCATCCATCACCGCTTCGACGGCCGAGGTCTGGACACCCGTGCGGTGATCCTTCACGCGGCGGTCGTCGAAGACGTAGGAGCGGATCTGCGAACCCCACTCGATCTTCTTTTTCGAAGCTTCCAGCGCCTGCTGCGTCGCCATGCGCTTGTCCAGCTCGCGCTGGTAGAGTTTCGATTTGAGGATGCGCATGGCATTCTCGCGGTTCATCAACTGCGAACGGGTCTCCATGTTCTCGATCAGGAACTCCACGGGTTCGCCCGTGTCGGCGTCCTTGCCGTGGTAGCGCAGACGCACCGCCGTCTCGACCTTGTTGACATTCTGCCCCCCGGCGCCCGACGCCCGGTAGGTATCCCACTCGATATCCGACGGGTTGACCGTGATCTCGATCGTGTCGTCCACGGCGGGCGAGACGAAGACCGACGCAAAGGTCGTCTGCCGCTTGTTGTTGGCGTTGAACGGCGAAAGACGCACCATGCGGTGCACGCCGTTCTCGCTTTTGAGATAACCGTAGGCGTACTCGCCCTCGAACTCCAGCGTGCAGGATTTCACCCCCACCTCGTCGCCGGCCTGATAGTCCAGCACCTTGACCTTGTAGCCGTGGGCCTCGCCCCAGCGGGTGTACATGCGCAGGAGCATCGACGCCCAGTCGAGGGCCTCGGTGCCGCCCGCCCCGGCGTTGATGTCGAGGATCGCCCCCAGCTTGTCCTCCTCGCGGCGCAGCATGTTGCGCATCTCGAGGTTCTCGATCTTCTCGAGCGTCGCGGCGTAGTGGGCGTCCATCTCCTCCTCGGTCACGACGCCCTCCTTCACGAAGTCGGGCATCAGCGCGAGGTCCTCGGCATCCTTGCGCACGGCGTCGTAATCGTCGACCCACGCCTTGATCGCCGCCACCTTGCGCAACTGTTCGCGCGCCTTGTCGGGCTCGTCCCAGAAATTCGGCTCCTGAGTCTTCTCCTCCTCGTTGCGCAGGTCGATGCGCTTCTGTTCGATGTCGAGACAGCGTTCCAACGCCTCCCGGCGCTGTTCGATCTCCTTGATCTGTTCGGCAAGTACCATATCGCTTAAAATTTCTCGTGCAGTTTCCGTGCGGCGAATTCCAGAATGAAATCGGCCGTGCCCTCGTCGCCCAGAGGCGAGGAGTTCACGCAGAGGTGGTAGGTCGAAGCCACGCCCCACGTCCGCGAACTGTAATAATTGTAATAGGAGGCGCGGCGGGCATCCACACGCTCCATCAGGGCCTGCGCTTCGGCCGGAGTGCAACCCTGCCGCGCGCAGATTCGGCGGCAGCGATCCTCTTCGTCGGCCGTGATGAAGACGTTGACGCAGCGCGGCTCCTCGCGCAGGATGTAGTCGGCACAGCGGCCCACGAAAACCGCCGACTCGCTTGCGGCGACCTTGCGGATCACGTCGCTCTGTATTTTGAACAGCGCATCGTTCGACAGCACGTTCGTCATGCCCGCGTCGTCGCCCGCAAACGGGGCGCGAAGGTAGCCGATCATCGTCGAGAGTACGCCGCGCGACTCCTTTTCGTCGGCCCTTTCAAAAATCTCGGGGCAGATGCCGCTCTCCTTGGCGGCCAAGTTTATCAGCTCCTTATCGTAGACACGGATACCCAGCCGGCGGGCGATGATCTCCCCGACGGTCTTGCCGCCGCTGCCCAGTTGACGGCCTATGTTGATGACGAATTTTTCCATATTCCTATCCCTCTTTGGCGGCATTCGCGGCGCCGATGGCCCGGAATTTCCGCAGTTGGTAAGTCAGCATGAAGAACGCCACGAGCGACGCCAGAAAATCCGACAGCGGCATCGCGCACCACACGCCCCAACTGCCGTTCCACTCGGTGTAAACGTCGAAAATGTGGGGCAGGAAGATCAGCCCCGGCATCAGGAACAACAACTGGCGCGACAGCGACAGGAAGATCGCCTTGCCGGCCATGCCGACACTCATGAAGAAGTTCGTGGCCACCATCTGGAACCCGATGATCGGGAAGCAGAAGAAGACGATGCGCATGCCTTCGACCGACAGGCGGATCAGCTCCTCGTCGGAGGTGAACATCCCCACGGCCAGCCGCGGCATGAACACGCCGATGATGAATCCCGCCGTCGTGACGCACGTCGCACCCATGATCGTCAGCTTCAGCACGCGCATCACGCGGTCGTACTGCTTCGCACCGAAATTGTAACCCGCAATGGGCTGCATGCCCTGATTGACGCCCAGCACGATCATCACGAAGAAGAACGCCAGCCGGTTGACGATGCCGTAGGCGCCGATCTGCAGGTCGCCGCCGTACTCCTTCAGCCCCTTGTTGATGAGGATGACGATGAAGCAGGCCGCGAGGTTCATCAGGAAGGGCGACATGCCGATGGCGAGCATGTCGCGCACGATCTTTTTCCGCAGGCGGTAGATGCCGCGGCGGAAGTGGAGCAGCTCCCGTTTATTGGAAAGTATCCGGAACTGCCACACGAGCGCGATAATCTGCGCCAGCACCGTGGCGATGGCCGCGCCGCGGATGCCCCATCCGAATCCGAAGATGAAGATCGGGTCGAGGACGGCGTTGATAACCACCGTGATGATCGTGGCGTACATCGACTTGCGGGGGTGCCCCGAAGCCCTCAGCACCGAGTTCAGGCCCAGATACATGTGCGTGACGACGTTGCCCAGCAGGATGACGGTCATATATTCGCGGGCATAGCCGATCGTGGCCTCGCTGGCCCCGAAGAAATAGAGGATCGGATCGAGAAACAGCAGTGTCACGAGGCCGAACGAGATACCGATGATTAAGTTGAGCACCAGCACGTTGCCCAACACCCGCTGGGCCGTCTCATAGTCCCGCTGCCCGAGCCGCATCGAGATCAGCGTCGCGGCTCCCACGCCCACCAGCGAACCGAACGCCGCGGCGAGGTTCATCAGCGGGAAGGTCAGCGCAAGGCCCGAAATGGCCAGCGGCCCCACTCCGTGGCCGATGAAGATGCTGTCGACCATGTTGTAGAGCGACGAAGCCGTCATGGCGATGATCGCCGGCACGGCATATTGCACGAGCAGCTTCCGGATACGCTCGGTCCCGAGCTCCAGTGCTGCCGATTTAAGTTCTGCCATAAATACCTTAATTTTTCTATACCCTTTCTCCCGGGAAAGGGTCAAAGGAGGCCGCTAAATTACTCCAGATACCAATCCGAGCCCTCTTTGCCGTCCTTGACGCGGATTCCGGCGGCGGCAAGGCCGTCACGGATGCGGTCCGAAGCGGCCCAGTCCTTCGCGGCACGGGCTTTCAGACGCTCGTCCAACAGCATCTCGACCAGCGGCGTCACATAATCCCTGCCCGAAGCGGCCCCGGCGGCTTTCTCGTCGCGCAGTCCCAGAATGTCGAAGGCATAGCGGCGCACGGTGGCCGTCAGCGCCTCGAGATCGGCGGCGGTGATCGTCTGCGAACCGTCGACCAACTGGTTGATGATGCGCACCCAGTCGAACAACGCCGAAATGACCATCGGCGAATTGAGGTCGTCGGCCATCGCCTCGGCACAGCGGGTCTCCAGCTCGGCGGGATTGACCGTCGAGGAGTCCGCAGGCTTGATCTTCTCCAGAGCCTCGATGCCTTTCATCAGACGGTCCAGCCCCTTCTCGGCGGCCTGCAAAGCCTCGTTCGAGAAGTCGAGCGTCGAGCGGTAGTGCGCCTGCAACACGAAGAAACGGATCGTCATGGGCGAATAGGCCTGCGCCAGCAGCTTGTGGCTGCCGGTGAAGAGCTCTTCGAGGGTGATGAAGTTGCCCAGCGACTTGCCCATCTTCTGTCCGTTGATCGTAATCATGTTGTTGTGCACCCAGTATTTCGCCGAATCGTGTCCCAGCGCGGCGGTCGACTGCGCGATCTCGCACTCGTGGTGCGGGAACATCAGATCCATGCCGCCGCCGTGGATGTCGAACCGTTCGCCCAGATACTTGGTGCTCATGGCCGAGCACTCCATGTGCCAGCCGGGGAACCCGTCGCTCCACGGCGAAGGCCAGCGCATAATGTGTTCGGGCGACGCCTTTTTCCACAGCGCGAAGTCGCAGCAGTTGCGTTTGTCGCACTGCCCGTCCAGCGCGCGCGTGTTGGCCACGATGTCTTCCAGATTGCGCCCCGAAAGGACGCCGTAGCGGTGGTCGCGGTCGTACTTCTCCACATCGAAATAGACCGATCCGTTCGACTCGTAGGCGTAACCCGCATCGAGAATCTTCTGCACGAAGGCCTCCTGCTCGATGATATGCCCCGAAGCCCGCGGCTCGATCGAGGGGCTGAGCACGCCCAGCGCATCCATCGCCCGATGGTAACGCTCCGTGTAGTAGTGCGCCACCTCCATCGGTTCGAGCTGTTCGAGCCGCGCCTTCTTCGTGATCTTGTCCTCGCCGTCGTCGGCGTCGTGTTCCAGATGCCCCACGTCGGTGATGTTGCGCACGTAGCGCACCTTGTAGCCGAGCGCTTGCAGATAACGGAACAGCAGGTCGAAGGTCACGGCCGGACGCGCGTGCCCCAGATGAGGATCGCCGTAGACCGTCGGCCCGCAGACGTACATGCCCACACGGGGCGGAGCCAGCGGCACGAACTCCTCCTTGCGGCGGGAAAGCGTATTGTATAAAACGAGTTTCGATTCCATAATCGCTGAAATTTCCGCAAAAATAGGAAATATTCTCTACAATTCCGCGATTTGCGGAGGTCGAATCGAAATTTGCATCCGGCCCTCCGTGCCGTGCGCGCCGGCGAAGCCGGTGGCGGGGACGAAACTCCTCGTTCGCCACCGCGCCGCGAAAAAGCGGACGGAAAGCGGCGAAAAGAATTTTGCGATCGGCTTGCCGGTTTGCGGAATTTATGCTAATTTTGTCACAGAGAATCCTGCGAAATGAAGAAGTCGGCATTCATACTCCTCTTCCTGCTGGCCTCCCTTCCGGCATTGATGAGCCGGGGAGCGGAAGCCGGCGCGGCGGCCGCTTCCGACCTTCGTCAGACGGTAAAGAATTCCTCGATCTCGGCACAGCACTCCGACTTCGTGGCCACGGAGACGTTCCAACTCTCCGTGCCGGCTCCTTCGCGCGCCCTGCGCAAGTCGAACGAACGGTCGTCGCGTACGATCCACGAAATGCCGGTACTCTATTGCGAACGGTACTTCGCATCCGTGCGCCACGACTTGTCGCAGTCCGTCGCCTCCTTACGGCCGGACGCGCACCGTCCGCTGCCGTCCCACAGCGCCGACTATCTCAAATTCGGCATTCTGGTCATTTAGCCATTCCTTTCCACTTCGACGACACGACACGCCCGCTCCCGAAGCGATCGTTCGTGTGTGCATCTACGGCTACCTGCGGGGCGGACTCCACCCGTCAGGCGGAATCTTGCGGGGCCGAACCTTCCCGACCGGAAGCGTCCCTCCCGCAGAGGAGGGGTTGCGGTCTCGGACGGAAACATGCGCCCCTGCGACAAATCCATTTTCACATCCATAAATACCGAACAGAAATGAACTTATCCTATATAATCGAAGAGACGCTGCTGATGGCGGGATTCACCTTCATCGTGGGAATCGCATTCGCCTACGCGCTCAAACTGACGACCTTCTTCTTCTCCCGCCTCAACGGGCACGACCTTCCCGTCCTGCTGCGGAAAAGCCGCATATGGGAACGCGCCTACCGCATGAACGTCGCCCACACCTACCGATACATCCGCTCGATCGCCCGCAACGACGACCCTCAGAAACGGCCTGCGGCGACGGACGCCTGCATGATCCGCACCATGCAGGAACTGGCCGAATACCATTTCGGTAATTCCGGAGAATCGAGTAAAGAAGACGGGAACATGAACGGTTTATACGAATTCCACCATGGAAAAATTTGATCTGAACAATATCTTCCAAGGCATTTCGACCCTGTTGCAGTCCGACCCGTCGATCATGTACGCCCGCATCGGACTGATCCTGCTCGGCATCCTGCTGGTCTATCTGGGACGCCGGGGCATCCTCGAACCGCTGGTAATGATCCCCATGGGACTGGGCATGGCAGCCGTAAACGCCGGCGTACTCATCATGCCCGGCGGCGTACAGGGCAATCTGTTCCTCGACCCGATGGTCACCGACACCGACCAGTTGATGAACATTCTGCAAATCGACTTCCTCCAACCGGTCTACACCTTCATGTTCAGTAACGGTCTGATCGCCTGCCTGATCTTCATGGGCATCGGGACGATGCTCGACATCAACTTCCTGCTGGCCAAGCCACTGCAAAGCATGTTCCTCGCGCTGTGCGCCGAGCTGGGTACGTTCGCCGTCGTACCGATCGCCTTCGCGATGGGGCTGAGCCCCAACGACAGCGCCTCGATCGCCATGGTGGGCGGCGCCGACGGGCCGATGGTGCTCTTCGCGTCGCTCAACCTCTCGAAAAGCATCTTCGTGCCGATCACCGTCGTAGCCTACCTCTACCTCGGACTCACCTACGGCGGCTATCCCTACCTGGTGCGTGCGATGGTTCCCAAACGGCTGCGCGCCATCAAGATGCAGCCGCCCAAGAAAGCGCCCAAACAGTACTCCGCAGCCACCAAAATCTCGCTGGCCGTGGTCATGTGCGTGATTCTCTGCCTGCTCTTTCCCGTGGCCGCTCCGCTCTTCTTCTCGCTCTTCATCGGCATCGTCATCAAGGAATCAGGACTCAAACACGTCTGCGACTTCATCAGCGGGCCGATGCTCTACGGCTCGACCTTCTTTCTGGGAATCCTGCTGGGGATTCTCTGCGACGCACATACGCTGCTCGACCCCACGGTGCTCAAACTCCTCGTGCTGGGCATCCTCGCCCTGCTGATTTCGGGCATCGGCGGCATATTGGGCGGTTATGCCATGTATTTCCTCAAACGGGGCAACTTCAACCCCGTCATCGGCATCGCCGCCGTGAGCTGCGTGCCCACGACGGCCAAGGTCGCCCAGAAGATCGTCTCGCACGACAACCCCACGTCGTTCGTCCTGGCCGATGCGCTCGGCGCCAATATCACGGGCGTCATCACCTCGGCCATTATCGCCGCGATCTACGTGACCGTCGTCCCGCTGCTGTAAAATCCGACGAAACCCCTACATCATCAATATTCATCCGCGAGGCGGGGCCTGATTTCGGGCCCCGCCTTTTCCACCTGACGGACAGCCGAAAAAACCGCCTCCCTGTACGGCGGGAGAAAGACGACAACCCGAAAATTCGTCGGACAACCTGCCGCGCCCAGCCATCCGCAAGCCGAAGTCTCCGCCTCGCGAAAAATCGGGAAGAAGAACGGGCGGCGGATGCGCCGTAGACACTCCGCCCCGGCA
>ERZ857503.1971-NODE-1971-length-10342-cov-3.920191_pt1 | contig 10342 bp, 8 predicted proteins | sample MGYA00519766_ERZ857503 | MGnify/ENA primary metagenome ERZ857503 (study PRJEB31778, sample SAMEA3449345) | human gut metagenome | biome: human gut; feature: human-associated habitat; material: faeces | place: United Kingdom | collected 2010/2012 ...
GAGATGGCGTTGAACAGCGGGGTTTTGCCGCTGTTGGGGTTGCCCACCAGCGCCACCGTGATGGTCCGCGTGCGGTGCGCCACCACCTCGTCGATGCTCGTGCAGCACCCTGCGTCGGGTTCCGTGGCCCCGAACACCTCGTCCTGCCCCGGTTCCCCGACGGGGCCGTGGTGATGGTGGTGGTGATGTTCGTGGTGGTGATGGTGGTGATGCCCGCCGCCTGCGAGGTATTCGCTGGCCTCGTTGTCGGTGAGCACCTCGACCATGTCGGCCTCACTGCGCCGCAGCGAAATGTCGTAACCCATGATCTTGTATTCGATGGGGTCTTTCAGGGGCGCGTTCAGGATCACTTCGACCCGCTGGCCGCGGACGAATCCCATCTCCATGATGCGGCGGCGGAAACCTCCGTGCCCCATCACCTTGACGATCGTCCCCGATTCGCCGGTTTTAAGTTCGGATAGACGCATTTTTCTTCTGTTTTGCGCCCAAAGGTACGACTTTACGGCGATATGTGCAATCCCCATTTGTAGGTACCGGCGTAAGACGCCGGTTTCAGGGACTGCGGCAGGGGCTTTTGCTCCCGGGCAGGATTTCCGCTGTTACCAGCCGCCGCCCAATGCCTTGCAGAGCGTGACGTAGTTGATATACTGCTGTGCCACGAGGTTCACCAGCTCCATCTGTGTCTGGTAGAGACTGCGCTCGGCGTCGATCACATCGAGGTAGTCCGACAGCCCGCTGCGGTAAAGCGCGCGGGTCATCGTGGCGATGCGGTCGTTCGAGAACACCAGTTCGCCCGTGCGTCCGGTCTGTTCGCGGTAGGTCGTGATGGCCACCAGCGCCTTTTCGACATCGGCGAAGGCCGTCAGCACGGTCTGCTCGTAGGTCTTGGCCGACTGGGTATAGGCCGCCATCGCGGCACGCTCGGCGTTGCGCAGTTTCCCGAATCCGAATATCGGCTCGGCAATGGACCCCAGTGCATCCCATGCCCAAGGGTTCGCCGCAGTTAAACCTTTGATTGAACTGGAGGCCACTCCTCCTTTGGCTGTCAGCGAGATGGACGGAAAACGGGCGCTCCGGGCCTGCCCGGCCTGCGCCGCGGCCTGCAACATGTTGAAATGCGCTTCGCGGATGTCGGGACGCCGTTTCAGAAGTTCCGACGGCAGGCCCACGGGAATCTCCGCGGGCCGGTAATCGGTCAGCAGACGAAGTCCCGCTCCGGAGAGCTGCGCCCGCGAGGGCGTTTCGCCCAGCAGGATACCCATCGAGAGCCATGTCTGCTCCACGGCACGTCTGTATTGCGGAACGTCGGCCTCGGCGGTGTAGACCAGACTCCGGGCCTGCTCCAGCGCCACGCCGTCGGACATGCCGTAGCGGAACATCGAGTCGATCAGCGCGGCCGATTCGCGCCGCAGTTGGAGGGTCTGCCGGGCGATCGAGAGGTCGCGCTCATATTCCAGCAGCGTGAAATAGGTCGTGGCGACCTCGGCGGCCAGCGAAAGGCGGACGCCTGTCAAAGCCCATTCCGAAGCCGCTATTTCGGCTTTGGCGGCGCGTTTGGCGTTGCGCAGCTGCCCGAAGAGCGCCACCTCCCACGAGAGCGACGGCTCGACGGCGTACGACTGCACGATCTTCGTGGCAGGCGTATATTCGCCTTCGGCCGTGACGCCCAGCCCGACCTGCGGCAGGTACTGCGCCCGCACGGTTTTGAGATTGGCCCGGGCCTCCTCGACGCGCGCGGCGGCCACGGCCACGTCGCGGTTGTTCGTCAGCGCCTGCTCGACGAATGCGCTGAGCGTCGTGTCGCCGAACAGCTCCCACCAGCGTTCGCCCACACCCGTCGTGTCCTGTGAAAAGCCCTCGCCGTAGGCGTAGCGGTCGGGCGCGGCGACCTGCGGCGGGTAGAATTTGGGGGTGCAGGCGGCCAGCAGCAGGGCGGCGGTTATCGTAAGTTTCGTTTTCATTGTGCTTCCTCCGTTTTTTGGCGTTCGCGGCGCTGTTCGAAGCGGCCGATCTTCCCGACGAAATAGTAGAGTGCGGGGTAGACGAAGATGCCCAGCAGGGTGGCGAACAGCATGCCGCCCACGAGCGCCACACCCATGATGTTGCGGGCCGTGGCGTAGACCCCGCTGGCAAAGACGAGCGGCATGACGCCGAGGATGAAGGCGAAGGCGGTCATGATGATGGGCCTTACGCGCAGCTTCGCGGCCCCGATGGCCGCATCCATCAGCGACGCGCCCTGTTCGCGGAACAGCCGGTCGGCATATTCGACGACCAGAATGGCGTTCTTGGCCGCCAGCCCGATCAGCATGACGAGCGAAATCTGCATGTAGATGTCGTTGACATAGAGCGCATTCATCAGGTGGGTGCCGCCGACGAACAGCACGGCGCCGAGCACCGCCACCGGAACGCTCATCAGGATCGCCAGCGGCAGTCCCCACGACTCGTACAGGGCCGCCAGCGCGAGGAATACGAACACGAGCGCCAGCGCATAGACCAGTCCGCCGGTCTTCGAGGCGTTGGCCTCCTGATACGAAGTGCCGCTCCACGCTGTGCCGATGTCGTCGGGCAGCACCTCGGCGGCCGTCGCGGTGATCTCCTCCATGACGCTCGTCGTCGAAGCCCGTGCGGCGGGGGTGATGGTGAGCGAGACGGAGCGGTAGAGGTTGAACTGCGAGACATACTCCACGCCCACGGTGTCCACGACCTCGACGAGCGACGCCACGGGAACGCTTTCGCCCGAAGCCGAGGTGACGTAATAGCTGTCCAGCGACCGCCGGTCGAGGCGGTAGTCGGGCGCGGCCTGCATGTAGGTCTGGTAGAGCTTGCCGAAGCGCGTGAAATTGTTGATATAGGTGCCGCCCAAGAGGGTGGTCAGCTCGCCGTACAGCGTTCCGAGGTCCACGCCCGCGGCCAGCGCCTGCTGTTTGTCGATGCGCAGCCGCCGCTGGGGGACGCCCGCGTTGAACTGCGTGGTCACCGACGCGACGGAGGGCAGCTTGCGTAGCGAGTCCATCAGCCGTTCGCTCTGCTCCAGCAGGTAGGCCGTGCCGCGCCCTTCGAGGTCCTGCACCTCGACCGAAACGCCCGAGGTGACGCCCAACCCCGGAATCGAAGGCGGGATGAAGGCGTAGCATTCGGCTCCGGCGACTGCGACATAGAGTTCTCCGGTGAGTTTCTGCGCGATCTGCATGGCCGAGAGCTTGCGGTCGGAGTAGTCGACGAGTTTGACGAAGATGATGCCGCTCGACGTCGAGGCGATGCCGGCCATCATGTTGAATCCCGCGGCGAACGACGTGGAGGCGACCTCGGGGAGCGTGCGGATCACGGCGTCGGCGTCGGTCATGGCCTTCCGGGTCACCTGCAGCGACGAGGCTTCGGGCGTGGAGACCATCACCATCACATAGCCCTGATCCTCTTCGGGCAGGAATCCCGCAGGCAGTTTGCGCCACACGACGAAGATCACGCCGAGCACCACCGCCACGAACACGCCCGTGCGGGCGACGTGGCGCATGAGCGTCGGGGTGAAGGTCGTATAGCGGTCCATCTGCCGGGCGAACCAACGGTTGAAAGCGGCGAAGAACCCTTTCTGTGACGGCTCCCGGTGGCGCAGCAGCAGGGCGCACAGCGCCGGGGAGAGGGTCAGGGCGTTGAACGCCGAGATGACCACCGATACGGCGATCGTCACGGAGAACTGCTGGAACAGCCGTCCCGTGATGCCGCCCGTGAACGACACGGGGACGAACACCGCGAGCAGCACCACCGTGGTGGCCACGATCGGCGACGAGACGTTGTGCATGGCTTCGAGCGCCGCCTTGCGGGGCGTCATGCCGGCCGCGATGTTGACCTGCGCGGCTTCCACGACGACGATCGCGTCGTCCACGACCAGTCCGATCGCCAGCACCAGCCCCAGCAGCGAGATGATGTTGATCGAGAATCCCATGAGCGGGAAGAGCATGAAGGCGCCGACGAGCGACACGGGAATCGCCACGAGCGGAATGATCGTCGCGCGCCAGTCCTGAATGAAGAGGTAGATGATCAGGATCACCAGCACGAGGGCGATGACGAGCGTGCGGAATATATCCTCGATGCCGGCCTTGATGCTGGTCGTCGTATCCACGACCGTGGTGCAGCGGATGCCGTCCGGCAGCCGTTTTTCGAGCTTTGCGATGGCATCGCCGACTTTCGCGCCGACCTCCACGGCATTGCTGCCCGGCTCCTGATAGACCACCACGAGCGCCGTCGGAGCGCCGCCGAAGAGCGAGCTGACGCCGTAGCTCTGGCTTCCGAGCGAGACCTCCGCCACGTCGCGTATGCGGATCTGCTGTCCCTGCTGCGTGGTGCGGATCACGATGTCGCCGAACTCCTCGGCAGTCGAGATCTGCGCGGGCATCGTTACGGTGTAGGTGTAGGCCGTGCCGTCGGGCGCGGGTTCCGCCCCGAACTGTCCGGCGGGGTAGATGCCGCCCTGCATTTCGATGGCCGATGTAACCTCGCCGATCGAGATGCCGTAGTATTTGAGCACGTCGGGGCGGAGCCAGATGCGCATGGCGTACTCCCCGGCGCCCATGATGCTCACCTTTCCCACGCCGTCGATCTTGAGCAGTTCGTTCTGGAGGTTGATGTAGGCGTAGTTCGAGAGGAACTCGTCGTCGTAGCGGCCGTCGCTGTAGAGGGCGTACACGAGCAGGAATCCGGTCATGGTCTTCTGCGTCGTTACGCCCTGTTTGGTAACCGTGGCCGGCAGCAGCGGCGTGGCGGTCGACACGCGGTTCTGCGTGAAGATGGCGTCCAGATCGGGGTCCGATCCGATGTCGAACGTTACTTGCAGGCTCATCGAGCCGTCGTTGGCGCTGGTGGCCTGCATGTAGAGCATGTCGCTCACGCCCATGACGTTCTGCGCCACGGGCGTGGCCACGGCATTGTTCACCGTCTCGGCGTCGGCCCCGTCGTAGGTGGCCGAGACCTCCACCACGGGCGGCGTGATGTCGGGATATTGTTCGATCGGGAGCGTCCCGATCGAGACGGCCCCCACGAGCACGATGACCACGGCCAGCGCGATGGCGAAGATGGGCCTCGATACGAAGAATTTTTCCATAGCCCCTCCTACTCTTTTACGGGCACGACCTTCATGCCGTCGCGCAGTTTCTGACGCCCCGAAACCACGACGGTCTCGCCGGCCCCGACGCCCGATTCGATGCACCACATTTTACCATAGGTGTCGCCCAGCTCCACACGTCTGTATTCCGCCGTGCTGTCCGGCTTCACGATCCACACGGAGTTGAGCCCCTGCGCCTGATCCACGGCCTGCTGCGGCACCACGATGCGGGGCCGCGCGCCGCCGACGTTGGCCTCCACGCGGGCGAACTGCCCCGCCTTGAGCGTGAGGTCGGGGTTGGGGAACATCACCACGAGCACGATCGTCCCCGTGGTGTTCGACACGTCCTTGCGCGTGTAGTCGTATCGGCCTTCGAGCGGATATTGCACGCCGTCGGCCAGCGTGAGCCGTATGTCGGACAGCAGTCCGTCGTTTTCGTAGATCGACCGTCCGGGCGCGGCATAGCTCAGATATTGCGACATGGGGATCGCCACGTCCACGGTCATCGTGTCGAGGTTCGAGATGGTCGTGAGCACGCTGAACTGCGTCCCGGGTCCCACGTAGTCGCCCACGTGCGCGGGCGTGTGTTCGATGATGCCGTCGATGGGGGCGTAGAGATTCGTGTACCCCACTTCGAGCTGGGCGTTGCGCAGGGTTTGTTCGGCCGAACGCACCGCTGCGGCGGCCGCCTCGTACTGCGCGGTGTACTGGTCGAGCTGCGACCGGCTGATGGCGTTGATCTTCGACAGCGGCACGGCGCGTTCGTAGTTGTTCTTGGCTTCTATCTCCTGTGCGCGGGCCGATTGCAGCGCCGCTTCGGCCGCGAGCATCGTGGTCGAGAGCTGCACGGGGTCGATCGTGAAGAGAAGCTGCCCCTTCTTCACGGGCATGCCGTTCTCGTACCGCTTGGAAGCGAGGTACCCGTTGACGCGAGGCTGGATCACGGCGTCGTAGTTGCTTTCGAGATACCCGATGAAACTCATGCGGACGGGCAGGCTGTCCGCTGCGGCTCGGGCCGTAACGACCCGCAGGGGAGGCATGGCCTCCGGTTTTTTGCGACTTTCGCATCCTGCGGCGAGGAGCGCCGCAGCCAGCAGGAGCGAGGTGATGATCTTGCACATAACGTTGGAATTATGCCGGGGACACGGACAAAAAATATACCGCCGCGATATTCCGTCCGTACCTAAAAAAGCACGATCAGAGCCCGTACAGGCGTTTTTTTTACGCAAAATAATTGGAAAATCGATAAATTTTATATCTTTGCGAAGACAACAGACCCAAAATTTAATCGAAACACGTTATGAAAGAGTTAGTAGATCAGATCAAAGAACAGTACGAGGCGTTCGCCGAGAACGCCGAACTTCAGGTGGTGAAAGGCAACAAAGCGGCCGGCATGCGTGCCCGCAAAGCCGCGCTGGAGCTTTCGAAACTGATGAAAGAGTTCCGCAAAGTATCGGTAGAGGCTACGAAATAAGCACTGCCCGATGAGGGATAAGGGGCTGTCCGGGACTTGTCGGGCAGCCCTTTTTCATGCCCTCCTTCCGGTCGTCCCGCCGCTGTCCGGGAGCGTTCCCGAGCAGGGCGATTCTCAAGAGGGCGGGGGCGGGCGAATACCGTCAGCCGCTCCTTTTTCTCCCGCGGCCCCGCGCTGCGCCTCGTCCGGCGGTTCGCTCCGTTCGGACGCTTCGTCCCCGTCTCTTCACGCCCGCCGCCGCTCCGTTCTCTCTCCGCACATTTCTCGCTGCGAGAATCTGCCATCCGCTGCGCGGACGAATATCGCACGAGGGCGCCCTGTTCCGAACACCGGGCTGGACGCACCCGCCGCCGGGCTGCGACGACCGCTAACTGCGCTCTTTCGCCCTCGAAAGGACGAGCCCCCCCCCGGCGTCGGGACCGGAAATAGGGGGCTTTCCCCGCTTTCGTCCGCTTCGTTCCGCGGCGGAAAGGGCGCCATGCCCTCCTCCTTCGGAGAGCTTCGGGCGGTGCGAAAGGCTGCGGGAGCGGGAGCGGGAGATGCGAAACCGGCCCTTTCCTTCTTCGGGGCGGGCGTTACAACTCCACGCCGTAGCTCCGCAGCGTGTCGATGTCGAGCCGTGTCAGGCCGGTCCGGACGAACGGCACCGCTTCGTTGTGGTCGTTCAGATAGCGCCTCGGCGCCGTGCGGTCGTATCGGGGGTTGACGAGCGAAACCGACCGGCGGATATGATCCCCCTCGATCGAGGCCATATCGGCCATCGTGTGGAACAGCGCATGCGTCGTAGCGGGCGCATCGCCGTTCGCCTCGGCGGCCGCGGCCTTCTCCGGGAAATGCTGCCGGTAACGGTCCGAGAACCACGCCAGCGAGGCCACGTAGATCTGATAGGCGGTCGTGGTGGGCGAAGCGTGGAGGAAGCGCTGGCGGCTGTCGTCGAGCATGTCCTCGCCGTGGTCCGCACAATAGAGCAGCGCCGCATCGGCGTCGAGACCGTCGAGATAGGCGATGGTCTCCGCCAGAAAATGATCGGTGTAGACGACCGAATTGTCGTAGGCGTTTCGGAGTTTTTCGAGGTGTTTGGCAGAGATCGCCACGTCGCCGTCGGGCCGGAAGCGGGCGAATTCGCGCGGATAACGCTGGTGGTAGCTGAAGTGCGAACCGTAGCAGTGCAGGACGAAGAGCATCTTCCGGGCGTCGCTGTTTTCGACGGCGCGCTGCATTTCGTCGAGCAGCTGCATGTCGTAGCGGGGCGTCCGGATGTAGAGCAGATGGTCGGCATCGCGGGCCAGCTTGTCGATCATGGCCCCCTGCGGCGACTGGTTCGAGATGAACCACGTTTCGAATCCCGCCTCCTTGAACAGCGCCGGCAGCCCCTTGCGGCGGTAGAGTTCGCTGTGCTGGTCCGTGCCCACGGACGAGAGGATCAGCGGCACGCTTTTGTGCGTGGTATTGCTCTGGGTGAGCATGTTGCGGAACACCACGAGCCCCTCGGTCCGTGCGAGGCGGGGATTCGTTTCGCGGCCGTATCCGTAGAGCTGCCAGTTCATCGCGCGGGAGGCTTCGCCGATGACGTACACGTATATTTCGCGGCCGTCCGTCTGCGCCGTGCGCTTCGCATGGAAGCGGAAGTCCGCCGAGGTGCGCTCGAAGTGCTGCATCCGGCGGAACTCCTGCGCGCAGATGGTGATGTTGTAAAAGACGTTGACCGGAAAAATCTCGTCGCGCATCACGTGTTTGTCGCGGCTCGTACGATAGGCGGGGTAGAGTGCGAGCAGTCCGATGGCCATGAGCGACGCTCCGATCAGGCTGATCGTTACGCGGGACGTGCGCGAGATGTAGCGTTTGTGTCCTATTTCGCGTGCGGCGAACCACAGCAGCGGCAGATAGATGACGCACACGACGATGATCGCCGGATAGATGTTGCTCAGCAGCTCGCCCGCCTCGCCCGGATTGGTCGTCAGCACGTTGGTGAACATGTCCGTGGCGATGATCGAGTTCCCGAACAGATAGAGCAGCACGATCTGGAAAGCCGCGAGGAAGAGGAACGGGAATCCCAGCCAGATCATGATCCCCGAGCGGCGCAGCGCCACGCTCCAGAGCATGTAGAACCCGAGCGGCAGCAGGATCAGCGATTCGACCGTCCAGAGGGAGTAATGCTCCGTGTTGGCGAGGATGCAGTTCGGGATAATCAGCGCCGCGAAGAACCAGACGGACAGCAGGGTGGTGAACCTGCTCCGGCTCCGCACGACGGCTCTTCTCGGATCTTCTTTGGGAGAGTGGCCCTTCATCGCGGGGTTCCGTTACCGGTAGTCGTCCACCGTTTCGTAGAAAGCCTCGATGTCCTGTTCGGAGAGCGGACCTTTGCGCAGGAAGACCAGTTCGCCCTCCTTCGACACGAGCATCAGCACGAACCGGTTGTTGCAGTCGCCCAGCCCCCACGCCGTGCTCAGCGTGCGGTCTTGGTCGGCCAGCACGACGGCACCGTTGGTCTCCGTGCGCTTTTTCGCCATGCTGCGGGCCATGCCGTTGGGCACCATCGGCGCATCCTTGAGGTTCATCACTCCGAATGCATAGAGGTTGTCGCCCTCGGCGCGGTGGTTGCGTTCGAGTTCATCGGTGAAATCGCTGTTCTGCCTGTGGTGATCCGGATCGACGTAGAAGATCATCAGATTCTTTTCCCCGAAGTAGGGCAGCCCGGTCGGCTTGCCGTCGAGGTCGAGCACTTCGACGTTGTTCACTTTGCGGGGCAGCTCTTGTGCGGCTGCGGCCGAGACGCAGAGCGTGCAGGCGAGCAGGAGCGAAAAAAACTTCGTTTTCATATCGTCATGGTTTAGTAATCCGATCTCCGGTTGAATTTTGGGTACAAAGGTATAACATTTCCGTGAAACTCGGTCGACCGGTAGGCCGCAATATTGTTCTATCGGTTCTCATTCGCGGTTTTGCGGGGCGCCGCGAATCCGTCGAACGAGAAAAGGCCGCCGCCGGTGATGACGAGGGCCGCATAGACGGCCGCATAGACCAGTGCGGTTTCGCCCGAGGGGATTCCGTCGGCGAAGAAGAGCCACAGCATGCCTGCGGCCATCGCCGCTGCGGCCAAACGCACCCGGAACCCCAGCAGCAACAGGACGGCCATCAGCACCTCCGCGGTGCTCGCGACGACGAACGACGTCGCGCCGCCCGAGCCGAAGAGCGACGGATACGAGCCTATGATTTCGTTGTAGTTCTGCATCTTCCACACGTTGTGGAAGAAGATGCTCCCGCCGAGGAAGATGCGCAGGTAAAGCGTTCCCCAATCCATGCACCTGTAACGTGCCGCCCAGTCCGATATGCTTCGTCTCATGCCCCACCCGCTACAATTTGCATTCCAATCCGCCGGTCCGCTGCCCGCGCGGAGCCTGTCCTGTCGGCTTTGCCGGGACGCATCGTCTCCTCTCCCGCCTTCTTCGGATGTCGGAAAATTCATCCGGGGCGCCGCCTTTCCGACCGCCCGTGCGGGATTGCGGCGTCCGCAGATGCGGTCCGCGGCCCTCTTTCGCCCGTCCGACGGATTTTCGGCACGCCCCGGCAATGTCGCCGCCCCGTGCGGCGGGGGGCATTCCGGCTCCGGCAACGAACCGCCCGCGCGGAGCTTGTCCGGTCGGCTTTGCCGGGACGCATCGTCTTCTCTCCCGCCTTCTCCGGATGTCGGAAAATTCATCCGGGGCGCCGCCTTTCCGATCGCCCGTGCGGGATTGCGGCGTCCGCAGATGCGGTCCGCGGCCCTCTTTCGCCCG
>ERZ857503.1977-NODE-1977-length-10310-cov-2.675963_pt1 | contig 10310 bp, 9 predicted proteins | sample MGYA00519766_ERZ857503 | MGnify/ENA primary metagenome ERZ857503 (study PRJEB31778, sample SAMEA3449345) | human gut metagenome | biome: human gut; feature: human-associated habitat; material: faeces | place: United Kingdom | collected 2010/2012 ...
CGCTGCTTTTTCCTTTCCAGTGAAACAGCATGCCCGTGTGGGCGATGCGCACGGGCGGGCACATCGCATGTACGCGGGGGTACAATTCCCGCAGCTTCTCACGGAAGCCCTCAAACTGTGTTTCATCAAACTTTTCCGCATCATAATTGGACACCGTCGGGATGCGCACCAGCTGCGCCAGGCGCTGTACAGCCCCCTCTGTGTCCACGGCGACGGGCGTGGGCGCCGCCCCAGCCCCCGCCTCCGGTTTGAACCGGGCCGCACGGATGCACAACACGGCGCACAACGCCAGCACAGCCGCAAGTATGAGCCAGCCGATCATAAAAACTCCTCCGTTCTGTTGGATATGGCTTGTTTTCATCATACCACAAGCAGGCAAAAAAAGGAAGCGGACGCCCCTGGGACGTCCGCTTCGCATGTGGTTTTAAAACTCGATCTTTTTCTCGATATAAGCGCGCAGGTCCTCGATCTTCACACGCTCCTGCTGCATGGTGTCGCGGTCGCGCACGGTCACACAGCCGTCGGCGGCCGTCTTGTCGTCGCCCACGGTCTCAAAATCGATGGTGATGCACAGCGGCGTGCCGATCTCATCCTGGCGGCGGTAACGCTTTCCGATGGAGCCGGTCTCATCATAATCCACCATGAAATACTTCGCCAGCTCGGCGCGCACTTCCTCGGCCTTGGGGGCCAGCTTTTTCGAAAGCGGAAGCACGCACGCCTTGAAGGGCGCCAGCGCCGGATGCAGGCGCATCACCACGCGGGTGTCGTTTTTCCCGGCGTCCACCACTTCCTCGTCGTAGGCCTCGCAAAGGAACGCCAGCGCCACACGGTCCGCGCCCAGGGACGGCTCCACAACATAGGGGATATAGCGTTCATTGGTCTCCGGGTCAAAGTATTCAAGACTCTTGCCGCTGGCCTCCTGATGACGGCCCAGATCGTAATTGGTGCGGTCGGCAATGCCCCACAGCTCGCCCCAGCCAAACGGGAACAGATACTCAATGTCCGTCGTAGCCTTGGAATAGAAGGACAGCTCCTCCTTCTCATGGTCGCGCAGGCGCATGTTTTCCTCTTTCATGCCCAGGCTCAGCAGGAAGTTCTTGCAGTAATCCTTCCAATAGTAGAACCAGTCCAGATCGGTGTCCGGCTTGCAGAAGAACTCGCACTCCATCTGCTCGAACTCCCGGATGCGGAAAATAAAGTTGCCCGGCGTGATCTCGTTGCGGAAGGATTTGCCGATCTGGCACACGCCGAACGGCAGCTTGCGGCGCGTGGTGCGCTGGATATTGGCGTAGTTGACAAAGATGCCCTGCGCCGTTTCAGGCCGCAGATAGACCTCATTCTTGGCGTCTTCGGTAACGCCCATAAACGTCTTGAACATCAGGTTGAACTTGCGGATGTCGGTAAAATTTTTGCTGCCGCATTCCGGGCAGGCGATGCCATGCTCGCGGATATATTCCGTCATCTCGTCGAAGCTCATGCCTTCGGCGTGTCCGCCCGCGTCCTCGATGAGCTTGTCCGCGCGGTGACGGGCATGACAGTCCCGGCAGTCCATCAGCGGGTCGGAAAAGCCGCCCACATGGCCGGAGGTGACCCAGGTCTGCGGGTTCATCAGAATGGCGGAATCCAAGCCAACATTGTATTTGGATTCCTGCACGAACTTCTTCCACCAGGCCTTTTTGACATTGTTTTTAAACTCGACGCCAAGAGGGCCGTAATCCCAGCTGTTGGCCAGGCCGCCGTAGATCTCGCTGCCCGGATATACAAAGCCCCGGTTTTTGCACAGGGCGACGATCTGGTCCATGGTCTTTGCGCTGTTTTCCATCGTGACACACCTTTTCTTATAAATGATAGGAACAATAAGACATGGGTTTATTGTACGGCAGGCGGCGCGGTTCGTCAAGGGTTTGGCTTGACTTCGCGCGCATTGTGTCATATAATATTTTAGCTTGGATTCCTCGTGTAAGCGCCGTATCCGCCGCGCTGGCACGCAGACATCCGTGCCAAAACCGCATACCGGGGTGTAGCGCAGTTGGTAGCGCGCCTGCTTTGGGAGCAGGATGCCGGGAGTTCGAGTCTCCCCACTCCGACCAAAACACCACTAAAATCATAGATTTTAGTGGTGTTTTTCATAAAAAAGCGCAAAAGCTTTATGGTAAGGTCAAAAAACTTGCGGCGCGCCAAAGCACGATGAAAGGAGACGAACGTATGGCCTACAGCGAGCTGATCAAAAACTTTGAACGCATTCGGGACTATATGCGCGAATTCTATGTGTGCGGTTTTAAAAGCCGCGATGAGTTCACGAAGAAAAGCGCCCGCTCCTATGATGACGAGCGCCGCCGCGTTGAAAGCTGGCTGGGTGATTATATGCGTTTTCGGCAGACCGCTGACGGCAAAAAGGTCTTTCTCTCCATCGACAGCCGTATTTCTCATCACAATCCGCTCTACAAGGCATGGAAAGCGAAAAGCTTTACCGATGGGGATATCACGCTTCATTTTCTGATCTTCGATGTTTTATCCGGTCCGGATATCGCGCTGCCGCTCAGCGGCATCATGGATGAAATCGACCGGCGGCTTTCGTGCTTTGACGAGCCGAAAACATTCGATGCATCCACCGTCCGCAAAAAACTGAAGGAATACGCCGAGCAGGGCCTTATCTGTACAGATCGGTCCGCAAAAACATTGCTGTACCGCCGTGCGGCCACGGCTCAGCCTGCCTGTACAGATGCGCTTGACTTTTTTTCCGAGGTCGCCCCCTGCGGCGTGATCGGTTCTTTTTTGCTGGATAAAGCCGATTCCCATGAGGAACACTTTGTGTTCAAGCATCACTATATCACCGGGGCGCTGGACAGTGAGATTTTGTACAGATTGTTTGAGGCGATGCACAGAAAACAGTCCGTCCAAATCGAAACCGTCAACCGGCGCAGGGAGCGCACCGCCGCGCAGAAGGTTGTTCCCCTGCGCATTTTTATCAGTGTGCAGAACGGCCGCCAGTATCTGATGGCTTATGCTCCGCGGAACAAACGGATCGGCTCCATCCGGCTTGATAATATTCTGTCGATCCAGACGGCGGGAAATTGCGAAAGCTACGATACATACCGGCAGAAGCTTGACCAAATGCAGAAGCATATTTGGGGCGTCAGTACCGAAGGGGGATGCGCGCGGCTGGAGCAGGTGGAGTTTACCGTGCGGTATGATGACAGTGAAGCGTATATCCACCGCCGTCTGGAACGGGAAAAGCGCTGCGGACAGGTCGAGCGTGTCGACGCTCACACCAGCCGCTTTTCCGCCGACGTCTATGACGCGGGCGAGCTGGTGCCGTGGATCCGTACCTTTATCTGCCGCATTGTCAGCATTCATTTTTCCAATCAGGAGCTGGCGGCGCAGTTCAAAAGGGACATCGACGCGATGGCTCGCTTGTACGGGCTGAACGGAGGCGATGAAGCATGATTTTCAGCGAGCTTTACGGCGCTTACTACAACACAGTCGCGGCCGTTCTGCGCAAAGCGGTTCAGCGCCCGCTCACGAAGGAAGATCTGCGAACGGTTATCGAGCGCTGTGCGTTTTCAGAGAGCGTTTTATCCATCGAACCGGCGCTCACGAGCGAAAAATGGCAGCTGCTCCGGCCGGACGGCACAACGCCCCTCCTCCATCCGCCGACCATGCCGCTTACGGTGCTGCAAAAGCGGTGGCTGAAGGCGATTTCTCTTGACCCGCGCATCCGCCTGTTTGATTTTGACAGTTCCGTCCTTGAGGATGTGCCGCCGCTGTTCACGCCGGACGACATTTACATTTTTGACCGGTATGCGGACGGCGACCCATTTGAAGATGAGGTATACATACAAATCTTCCATCGGATACTGGACGCGATCAAAAAGCGGTATTCGCTCAGTATTGATGTAAAAAACCGCCGGGAGGCCCGCACACATCTGAACGTCATGCCGGAATATCTGGAGTATTCCGAAAAGGACGACAAGTTCCGCCTGGTCGCCTCCGGCTGCCGGTACGGAAAAACCATCAATCTTGGGCGGATTTTGTCCTGTAAGCCCTTTCGGGGAGAACGGTACGGGCGCCAAAGCATCTGTGCCGCCGCAAACAAACGCGTTGTGATCGAGCTGTATGACGGACGCAATGCCCTGGAACGGGTGTTGCTTCACTTTGCGCACTTTGAAAAAGAGGCGCAGCGGCTGGACGAAAAGCACTACCGCGTCACGATCAACTACCGGCAGGACGACGAGACAGAACTGGTGATTCGGGTGCTTTCTTTCGGCCCGTTTATTAAGGTAACTGAACCGGAACGCTTTGTGGGACTGATCAAAAAACGGCTGGAAATGCAAAAAAGCTGCGGACTCTTTTGAGTTCGCAGCTTTTTTTCCGTGATAAGGCAGGAAAATTTTAGTATTCTATGGATGCAAGATGACCTTTGCGGGTGTTTGAATGTTCTTTCACCGCGGTGCGCGAGGAGGTTCCAAAGCGTATGCCGGTCAGGCTTGCGCGTGGCAGCCGCGAAAGCGGCGGGGTTCAACTCCCCTTTATATCGCAGGTTCGAATCCTGCCTTACATCCGTCAGGATGTATGCCAGTTGGTTTGGTCGCCGCGGGAAGCGGCAAGCAGGCGTACCTTCGGGTACGGATGAAAACAGGATTCGTTATCCGGCCAGAAATGCGCAGTGCATCTTTGGATGCAGCAAGCATTGCGGGCAATGCTTACCGGGCCCTGTCTGAAAACGGATACCGTGCAAAGGGCCAAACGGCCAGGAAGCAATTCTCCGCCGGTTGGCGCCATGCGCTGAAGGGTTCAGCCGCCGGGCAGGCATGGATGACGAATCACGAATTTAGACCCGAGGAGGTTTTTTATATGAAAAAGGTTATTATCAATGAGAATCAGAAGGGTTTCCTGTTTCATAACGGACGGTTTGTAAAGCTTCTGGGCGCAGGAAAGTATCCGTTGTTCGGCGCCCGGGAAATTGAGATCGTCTCTTTGAAGGAGCCTCTCATGTCTGCAAAATGCGAACTGGACACCCTTCTCGCAAACAGCGAGGTCGCCAAACTGACCTCTGTCTGCGAAGTTGCGGACCAGCAGCTTGCGCTTCACTACACAAGCGGAAAATTCGACGGAGTGCTCCGCCGCGGCAAATACGCCTTCTGGTCTGTGCTGGAGCGTCACGAGTACCAGCTTGTGGATATCTCCACGCCCGAGGTTGCGGAGGATGTGCCGCAGTACATATTCGCAAAGCTTCCCACCACGGTTTATACAAAAGTGGAGGTGGCCCAGTATCAGAAAGCACGGCTGTACTTTGACCAGAAGTTGATCCGCATTTTGGACGCCGGCACCTATTACTTCTGGAAAAACAATATCCGGGTAGACGTGAACCTTGTGGACACGCGGCTCACCCGGATGGAGATCACCGGGCAGGAGATCATGACGCAGGATAAGGTCGGCCTTCGCATCAATTTTGTGTGCAATTACCGCATCACGGATTATGTGAAGATACTCACCGAAATCGACGACTATGCCGGGCAAATGCACGTTGCGGCGCAGCTCGCTCTTCGGGACTTTGTAGGGAAGCAAAAGCTGGACGACATTCTGGCGAATAAAGACGAGCTGTCAAGGTATGCCTTTGAGCGCCTTAAGGCAAAAGAGAACGAGTTCTTCGTGGAAATTATCGACGCGGGCGTGAAGGATATCATTCTTCCCGGCGAGATCCGCGACATCATGAATACAGTGCTGATCGCGGAAAAGCGGGCACAGGCCAACGTCATCACCCGCCGGGAAGAGGTCGCCTCCACCCGCTCGCTGCTCAACACCGCAAAGCTGATGGAGGAAAACCCGACGCTCTACAGGCTCAAGGAGCTGGAGCATATTGAGCGCATCTGCGAGAATGTGGGCAATATCAACTTAAACGGAAACGGAGACGTTCTCTCTCAGCTTATGGGCCTGATGCATCCGGGAACAGCCTCCTGATATCCGGAGCCGGAGCGGTGAAAGCCGCATGTTCCGGCCCCGTCGGAAAGGGGATCACCATTGTGATCGAAGTAAAGGGAAATTTCAATACCGCGCTGTGCTATACGCCGGCGCTGGACGGAAAAGCAGAGGAGCAGATCCGCCTGGTCTGCGACGAAGAAGCGTTTCGGGACAGCAAAATCCGCATCATGCCGGACGTTCACGCGGGAAAAGGCTGTACCATCGGGACGACCATGACCATTACGGATAAGGTGGTTCCCGGTATGGTGGGTGTGGATATCGGCTGCGGCATGGAAACCGTCAGGATCGCACAACGGGAGATCGATTCTGAAAAGCTGGATGCGCTGATCCGCAGCGCGATCCCCTGCGGACGGGAAGTGCGCAGGGCCTCCCACGAATACTGCTCGTCCATCGACTTGAGCGCGCTTCGCTGCGCGCCTTACGTCAATCTGGAGCGGGCGAAAAAAAGCATCGGCACGCTGGGCGGCGGCAACCATTTTATCGAGGCGGATCGTTCCGATACGGGCGATATTTATATCGTCGTTCATTCCGGCAGCCGCCATCTGGGCGTTGAGGTCGCCGATTACTATCAGGAACAGGGCCGAATGGCATTGTGGGGCGGCGCACGCTACCAGATCGGGCAGCTCATCGAAACGCTCAAGTCGGAGGGACGCTTTCAGGAGATCCAGCCCGCAGTAACCGCCCTCAAAAAAGAGCATAAAATCAGCATACCGAAAGACCTGGCCTATGTGGAGGGCAAGCTTTTCGAGGATTATATCCATGATATGCGCATTGTGCAGCGCTTCGCTGTGTTGAACCGCAAAGCGATGATGGATGTGATCCTTTCCGGTATGGGCTTTACAAAAGCAGACGAATTCACGACCATTCACAACTATATCGACACGGACGCGATGATCCTGCGCAAAGGCTCGGTTTCTGCCAAGAAGGGCGAAAAGCTGCTCATTCCCATCAATATGCGGGACGGCAGCCTTATCTGTATCGGAAAAGGAAACCCGGAGTGGAACTGCTCCGCCCCTCATGGGGCCGGGCGGCTCATGAGCCGGAGAGCGGCGTTTTCCACGCTTTCCATGGAACAGTACCGGAAGGAAATGAAGGGCATTTACTCCACCTGTGTTGTTCCGGATACGTTGGATGAATCCCCTATGGCCTATAAGAGCATGGAGGAAATCATCGCGCAGATCGAACCCACGGCGCAAATCGCAGAGCGTGTCAAACCTGTTTATAACTTTAAGGCGGCAGAATGATGAAAACACCTGTTTGTTTGACTTTCCCTGTAAAGACAGGCTGCCTGTAAGAAAGCGGTGCCCTGACGGTTCTTACAGGCTGCCCGAACTGTCGGGGAGTGATTTAATTGAAAAGAACACGGGCTTATTACCGGCGGCAGAGAAACCGGGCCATTGAAAGAAAGCTGGGGATCCTGCGCAGGCTTGGCGGAGAGGAGTATGTATATGCCTGGACGCGGGGTGCATACGGCCGTCTCGCCAAAGGAAAAATCCACTGTTCCTGCCCCATGTGCCGGGCAAAATCCCGTGATGAGCACAGCCATAGGGACAAAAAGGCTTTTTTATCCGCCAAGCAGCAAATGGATGCGTGACACACACGCCGAAAGGAGGAGCACCGGATGAAAGATACAATACAAAAAGAACTGGCTCAAATTGAACAAACACAAAATGTGCGGATCTTGCTGGCGGTCGAATCCGGCAGCCGGGCATGGGGCTTTGCCTCTCCGGACAGCGACTATGATGTACGGTTCATCTACGTCCGCCCGAAAGATGCGTATTTGCGGCTTCAAAAACACCGTGATGTGATCGAATTGCCGATCAACGACGCGCTGGATATCAACGGGTGGGACCTCACCAAGACGCTGCGGCTTCTGCATAAGTCCAACCCAACGCTGTTTGAATGGGGTGCCTCCCCCATTGTATATTTAGAAACAGATTTTGCGGCACGGTTTAAATCTGTTATGGGGCGATATTTTTCTTCGAAGAGAGGGCTGTATCACTATATCCATATGGCGGCCGGCAACTACCGCGAATACATCAAAGGCGATATGATAAAGGCAAAGAAATATTTTTATGTCCTGCGCCCGGTCCTCGCCTGCCGGTGGATCCTTGACAAAGGCTCCCCGCCGCCCATGCTGTTTTCCGAACTGATGGAGAGCGGGCTTGCACCGGAATTGAAACCGGAAGTCGAGCGTCTGCTCGAGCTCAAGGTGAATTCCCCTGAAATCAGGATGATTCCGCAGATCAGGACGCTCAACGAATATCTCAGTTCCAGCATAGCGGAAATCGAACAAAAAATCGCGCGTCTTCCCAATGAGCGGGAAATCGGCTGGGAAGAGCTGAACGAACTGTTCCTGTCGCAGCTTATGTAGTTTGCAGCAGCGCTTTCTTTGGCCTAAGCCAATTTGTTTTCAATGCGGCGGGCAAAACATGTACCGTTATTCCAATTAAAACAGCGGCCGGAGCAAAATGCTCCGGCCGCTGTTTTTGCAATATCAAGCAGTATTTTCCGTCATCCAACGGCCTATTCCCGGCCCTCCTGTAATGCAGGCCGTATTCGAGGCCCTGCGGGTTTGCGCCCATGCAGACGGCCATGGCCTTTTTCTTCCTGCTGACGCCGCCCGGAATTTCAAAGCATTTTTTGCTCCACCGAATGGAGCCGTTCAGCCTACGTTCCCTGTCTCACGGTATTCGCGCCAGACATTTTCAAAGAAATCATCATCCTTCGGAATGGGGCGGACGGGACGCCATTCAAACACACATGCACCGTCCCGGTACAGCATCTCCTGCACCCGGCCGCCCCGGCTTCCGTCATCCAGCACAAAGGTAAAGGCGTCAGGCAGCTGTGCATAAGGCTTTTTGCCCGCAGGGTCTGTATACAGGGCGCTGCCCCGGCTTTTTCCTCCCTGCTGCATATAATCCAGCATAGCCGCCAGATAGGCATACTGGCTGATGAGCATATCGCGCAGACGGTAGACCCAGCGCAGCTCTGCGGCCTCCGAGGCCGTGACGTTCCGCTCAAAGGAGGCAAGCTGAGCCTTCACTTCCGCCAGATAAACGGCAATCGCCCCGCCGTCACGAATGGCCGCGCCGCATTCGCTCATGCGCCGGGCCGCCTGTGCCCATAATGCACGCACATTGCCCTGCGGCTGCAGGGCGCGGCGCGCCAGCGCGCCCATCTGCTCCAGGAGGCGTTCGGCAGCGCGCGCCGCGCGCCGCGGGTCTTCGTCCAGGTCCAGGCAGAGGCGGCAGAGCCTGGGCGCGTCCTCTCCCCCCAGGGCGAACCCGTGCGAGAGGATCTGGTACAGGAGCGTGTCCTCCGGAGACCGCTCCGGCCGGACGCGCAGGCGCGGCGTCGCCGCATCCATCTCCCGGAGGATGCGCGCCTGCGCCGCGTCCGCAAGCGTCACAAACGTATTCGCCCCCTCGACCCTTGCGACAAAGTCCGGGTCCGCCACCGGCCTTGCGCCGTAGAGGCGGAAGTGGCCGCGGGCATAGGGCGGCGGCAGCACGAAGGGGCGCGCGCCCGTCTCCTCCTCCAGCCGGCGGCAGAGGCGCGCGAGCTCCTCCCTCACGCGGTGTGGTGGAACTGCACGCTGACGCGGTTCAGCCCGACGTATTGGTTCTGCACGTGCATGTGGTATTCCAGCTCAATCCGCCCCTCCGCCTCGCCCATGGCGTACATCACGCGCGTGGGCAGGGCTTCCATGTCCAGCCGGCCAAAGGGCGTGGAGTAGGTGCTGACGTACTTGCAGCCCTGCTTGAGGATCAGGCGCATGCTGGCCTCCCCCTCGCGGGAGAGCATGACGGTGTCGCCCTTCAGCTCGATTACGGCCTGGCCCGTCAGGCCCGAATCCCCCTCCGGACCGCCCACGACAAAGCGCCCGGTGGGGTTGATGAAGTACTTGGTCTCCTCGTCCAGGAGGTTCGCCGGGATGGTCGGCCGCACGACGCGCTCGATCAGGTCGCGGCGGATGGTCTGCTGGTCCACGTCCGCGCTGTGCTGGGTGGACAGGACGATGGCGTCCACGCGCACGGGCTTGCCGTCCAGGTATTCCACGGTGACCTGGCTCTTTCCATCCGGGCGCAGGTAGGGCAGCTCGCCGCTCTTGCGGACCTCGCTCAGGCGGCGGGTCAGGCGGTGGGCCAGGGCGATGGGCATGGGCATGAACTCCTCGGTCTCGTCGCAGGCAAAGCCGAACATCATGCCCTGATCGCCCGCGCCGATGTCCATCTTGCCCTCGGCGCGGCCCTCGAGCGCGTTGCCGACGCCCATGGCGATGTCCGGGGACTGCTGGGTCAGCTCCAGCATCACGCGGCAGGTCG
>ERZ857503.1979-NODE-1979-length-10308-cov-3.310056_pt1 | contig 10308 bp, 7 predicted proteins | sample MGYA00519766_ERZ857503 | MGnify/ENA primary metagenome ERZ857503 (study PRJEB31778, sample SAMEA3449345) | human gut metagenome | biome: human gut; feature: human-associated habitat; material: faeces | place: United Kingdom | collected 2010/2012 ...
CAAATTTTATACCGAATTAAAACCCGCCGCAATCGTTACGGCGGTCGCAAGTTTTGTTATGGCATAAAGGTTTGTCTTAACCTCTACATATATTCTATTGCAAAGGTAGACATTAATTCCACATATGCAACGAAAAATAGGATGATTTTTCGGGCCGGAGGCTTTTATATTTCCGATTTTCTGCTTAACTTTGATAAATCGCAACGGCGCAAACAGATGAATGCACTCCGCAAAGTAATCCGGTTCTATGTCGAAGGGTTCCGCGAAATGACCGTGGGACGGACGCTGTGGGCCATCATTCTCGTGAAACTCTTCATCATGTTCGCCGTGCTGAAGGTCTTCTTCTTCCCCGACCTGCTCGCGGGAAAGAGCCCCGCGGAGAAGGCCGACTATGTGCTGGAAAATCTCGCGCCCCCGGCTTCGGGAGCGGCCCCCTCAACCCAATAACACCCCGTATATGCTTTCCGACTACCTATCGACCGTCGACTGGTCGCGTGCGCAATTCGCCATGACGGCCATCTACCACTGGCTGTTCGTCCCGCTGACGCTCGGGCTGGGCTTTATGATCGCCATCATGGAGACCATCTATGTGCGCACGAAAGACCCCTTCTGGCTCCGGACCACCAAATTCTGGATGCGTCTGTTCGGCATCAACTTCGCCATCGGCGTGGCCACGGGCCTGATCCTCGAATTCGAGTTCGGCACCAACTGGTCCAACTACTCCCATTTCGTGGGCGACATCTTCGGCGCCCCGCTGGCCATCGAGGGCATCTTCGCCTTCTTCCTCGAATCGACCTTCATCGCCGTGATGTTCTTCGGCTGGCGCAAGGTATCGAGCGGCTTCCACCTCACGGCCACATGGCTTACGGCCATCGGGGCCAACCTCTCGGCGTGGTGGATTCTGGTGGCCAACTCGTGGATGCAGTACCCCGTGGGGTGCGATTTCAACCTCGAAACCGTGCGCAACGAGATGACCTCGTTCTCGGCCGTGGCGCTGTCGCCCGTGGCCGTCAACAAGTTCTTCCACACCGTCACCTCGTCGTTCGTCCTCGCGGCGCTGTTCGTCGTGGGCGTCTCGGCATGGTACCTGCTCCGCCGGCGCGAGCAGCAGATGGCCCGCAAGAGCATCGCCATCGCCTCGGCGTTCGGATTCGTCTTCGCACTGGTCACGGCATTCACGGGCGACCGTTCGGGAGCCATCGTGGCCCGCGTGCAGCCCATGAAGCTGGCCGCCATGGAAGCGCTTTACGACGGGCAGGAGGGTGCGCCGCTCACCGCCGTCGGCGTCCTGCGCCCCGAAGCGAAGCACACGTCGAACGAGGATGCCTTCTACTTCAAGATCGACATCCCGAAGATGCTCTCGCTGATGAGCTTCCGCGACGCCGATGCCTTCGTGCCGGGCATCAACGACCTCGTCTACGGCAACGAGGAGCGCGGCATCCTGTCCGCCGCCGAGAAGATGGAACGCGGACGCGTGGCCGTCGACGAGCTGGGCCGCTACCGCGCCGCGCGCGAAGCGGGCGACACGGCGGCCATCGCCGAGATACAGTCCAAGTTCGACCGCTCGACACCCGAGGGCGAGGCGTTCCTGCGCGACCATTTCGCCTACTTCGGCTACGGATACCTCGACCGTCCCGAGCAGATCGTGCCCAACGTGCCGCTGCTGTTCTACTCGTTCCGCGTGATGGTCGGCGCCGGGTGTTTCTTCATCCTGCTGCTGGGGCTCGTCTGGTGGCTCAACCGCAAGGACCGTCTCGCCGACAAGCGCTGGCTGCTGTGGGTGGCCGTGTGGACCGTCCCGCTGGCCTACCTCGCCTCGCAGGCCGGATGGATCGTGGCCGAGGTCGGACGCCAGCCGTGGGCCATCCAAGACCTGATGCCCGTAGGCGTCGCCGCCTCGAAAATCCCCAGCGGATCGGTCTCCGTGACCTTCTTCCTCTTCCTTGCGCTCTTCACCGCGCTGCTCATCGCCGAACTGAGCATCATGTTCCGGCAGATCAAAATAGGACCTAAAAACGACTAAGCTCCCGATTGCCGCACACCCTTTGACCCCGTGACTTCCGCGCCAGCGGACACAAGTCCCCGCCAAGGCGGGGATATTAGGGGTGGGTCAAATTTGCAACCACGGCGGCACGCCGTGAATTGCCGGCGGGCAATAGCTACAAAACAATGACAATAACGACAACTATGGATACTATTACACTGCTTCAACACTATTGGTGGTTCATCATTTCGCTTTTGGGAGCGCTGCTGGTCTTCCTGATGTTCGTGCAGGGCGGTCAGGCGCTGCTCTACAACGTCGGCCGCACGGAGGAGGAGCGCAACATGCTCGTCAACTCGCTGGGCCGCAAGTGGGAATTCACCTTCACAACGCTGGTGACGTTCGGCGGAGCCTTCTTCGCCTCGTTCCCGCTGTTCTACTCCACGTCATTCGGCGGGGCGTTCTACGTCTGGATGGCCATTCTGTTTTGCTTCGTGCTCCAAGCCGTGGCCTACGAATACCGCCGCAAACCCGCCAACGTCTTCGGCGAACGGACGTTCAACGCCTTTCTGCTGATAAACGGCATCCTCGGGCCGCTGCTCATCGGCACCGCCGTCGGAACCTTCTTCACGGGGGCCGAATTCACCGTCGACCGCCTCAATCTGGCCAATCAGGGCGGCGCGGCGGTCATCTCGCAGTGGGCGACGCCGTGGCACGGACTGGAAGCCGTCGCCGAGTGGCGCAACGTGCTGCTGGGTGTGGCGGTGGTCCTGCTGGCCATGACCCTCGCCTGCCAGTATTTCATGAACAACATCGACGACGAGGTGATCCGCCGCCGCGCGCAAAGCCGCATGCGGCTGTTCGGCGTGCTGTTCGTCATCTGCTTCGTGGTATGGCTTTTGGCCCTCGTCCTCGCCGACGGATGGGCGGTCGATGCCGCGGGCACCATCTCGGTCGAGCCTTATAAATACCTCCACAACCTGCTCGAAATGCCCCTCGTCACCGCCGTACTGCTCCTCGGCGTGGTTTCGGTGCTGTGGAGCATCGGGCTCGGGTGGCGCGGCAGCCGCCGTGCGGTGTGGTTCGGAGGTATCGGTACGGTGCTCACGGTGCTGACGCTGCTGCTTTTGGCCGGATGGAACGGCACGGCCTACTACCCCTCGCTGACGGACATGCAGTCGTCGCTGACGATCGCGAACTCCTCGTCGAGCCTCTTCACCCTGAAGACGATGGCATGGGTGTCGCTGTTCGTACCGTTCGTGGCGGCCTACATCTGGTACGCATGGCGGGCCATGAACCGCCGCCCGATCACCCGCGAGGAGATCCGCGGCGACGACCACCAATACTAAGCAGATACCGGCTCGACCCTCATTCCGTATCGGCAGGCCGCAGTCGCAGCCTGCGGCTGCGTATACAAGTCTGACCCACCCGGCTAAGAGCCGGGTTTTAGGGGCGATGCTCGCATATTTTTATCTTATTCGGCGTTGCGTCATATTCTAAAAGCCGTTTTTAAACGGCCCTCGGCGGGGGCTTGTCGCAACGCAACCGGATTGCAGGCAGAACACAGTCTCCCTACGTTTTTGATTTTAGAGGAGCAGGTTTGTGCTTAAACGAAGCGGGGCACGGATGGGTAGTATAAAAATACGTCCCATTCGTGCCCTGCAAGAGCAAGTGCAAAGATGCCCTATAAAATCGAAAACTATTCGCCGAACGGATACTGGTTCTGGTGCACGTCCTCGAAACGCATGCCCTTTTCGTAGGTCTTCATCGCGCGGCGCGACATACCCATCGACGAGAATCCGCCGTCGTGGTAGAGGTTCTGCATCGTCACCTTGCGCGTGAGGTCCGAGAAGAGCGTCAGCACATAGTCGGCGCAGTCCTCGGCCGAGGCGTTGCCCAGCGGGGACATGTTGTCGGAGAACGACATCAGGTCGCCCAGCCCCAGCACGCCGCTGCCCGCGGTGGTCGGCGTCGGCGACTGCGACACGGTGTTGATACGCACATGCTTCTCACGGCCGTAGATGTAGCCGAAGCTGCGCGCGATCGACTCCAGCAGCGCCTTGGCGTCGGCCATGTCGTTGTAACCGTAAAGCGTGCGCTGGGCCGCGATGTAGGAGAGGGCCACGATCGACCCCCAGTCGTTGATGGCGTCCTTCTTGCGGGCCACCTGAATGGCCTTGTGGAACGAAATGGCCGAAATATCGAGCGTCTTCGAGAGAAAATCGTAATCCAAATCGTCATAGGTGCGGCCCTTGCGGACGTTGGGCGACATGCCGATCGAGTGGAGCATGAAGTCGAACTTGCCGCCGAAATGCTCCATCGTCTTGTCGATCAGGTTCTCCAGATCCTCGACGCTCGTGGCGTCGGCCGGAACGACGATCGTATTGCACTTCTCGGCCAACTGCGAGATGGTTCCCATGCGGATAGATACGGCAGTATTGGTGAGGACGATCTCGGCACCCTCCTCCACGGCGCGCTCCGCTACCTTCCAGGCAATGGATTGCTCGTTCAGAGCACCGAAAATAAGTCCCTTCTTTCCTTTCAATAAATTGTATGCCATTGTAATTTGGTTTAAAAATTCGGGCAAATATAACAATTATTTTTCATTTGGACGACCAATTGCCCTCCCGATGCCCTGCAAAGGCCCTGCCGCCGGGCACAAAAAAGCCGCGGACCGGGGTCCGCGGCCTGTAGCGATGTCAGCGGGAAAGGGCTTTCTCCAACGCTCCGGCGATCTGCTCCACCGTCACGGCCCCTTTGCACAAAACCCGTTTCCGGGCGTCCAGCAGATAGAGGCACGGCACGCGCCGCAGGTCGTAAAGTCCCCGGTAATGCACCTGCGCCCCGGCATCGTATGCGGCGATCCACCCTTCGGGATACTACCCGAGCGAAGCCCGCCACGCCGCCTCGTCCTCCTCGGGTGAGCTGTAAAGCGCCACCACCCGCAGCCGTCCCTGCCCGACAAGACGGCTTACCAACCGCCGGCGCGCCAGCTCCCGCCTTACCTCGCCGCACTCCGGACACCCGGGGTCGACGAAGCAGAGGAGCGTGAACTCCGCCCCGACGGCATACAGCGACGACTGCCTTCCGTCCGGCAGCATGTAAGTCAGATCCGTCGCAGGCTCCCCGACGCGGTTGCGGCCAATCATGTTGAGCTGGTAGCGGGGCCGCAGTTTGCGGTAATCGTCCAGCCGGTCGCTCTCCACCACCGCCAGCAGGGCATGGCGGTACAGCTCCTCGTCGCGGCAGGGCGAATCGGGCGAATAGAGATATTTCTCGCATAGCTCCCCGAGCAGGCTGAAAACCTCTTCATTGGCCTCGGCCCGCCCGAGCACGGTGCACAGCAACGCCCCCGCCACCGCAGGGTCCATCCGTTCGTCCTCGAGCAGGCGGACATACTCCGCAAAGCGCTCCTCGAGGGCCTCGGGATGCACGGTCAGCGTCGTGTCCGCAAAATCCGCCGCATCCCACCAATGCGCCGCACGTTCGGCAACCCCGACCGGAGAATCGCAACCTCCCGAAAGCAGCACCAGCAGGAACCACCCCGCCATCCGTCTCATAACTCCGCGCCCATTGCCCGGGCGATTCTGCGTGGAAGTTCGCAGTTCTCGTACATACCCGTAAACTCCGCCGCACGCGGACCGTAAGCGAACACCGGGACCAGTATGCCGTTGTGCCCCTCCGACGCGAAGTTCACCCGGACCAACCCCTCGGCCAGATTCCCGTCCAACAGCGTCAGGCCGCCCGTGGCATGGTCCGCCGTCACCACGACGAGCGTCTCCCCGTCAGCCGCAGCCCAGCGCAGCACGTCACCCACCGTCCGGTCGAAGTCGAGCGTCTCCTCGACGGCCCGGTCTATCCGGTTGGCGTGACACCAGTCGTCGATGCACGAACCCTCGATCATCAGGAAAAAGCCGCCCGGGTTATCCAGCATTCCGAGGGCCTTGCGCACCATCCCTCGGAAACGGTCGCCGCGTTCGAGGGCCACGGGCAATTCCAGCGTGTCCAGCACAGCCACCACGGGCAGCCGCTCAGCGGCATCCAGCTCATCGAACGTCTCGCAAGTCCGGTAGCCTTTGGCAGCCATCTCAGCGAGAATATCCCGTCCGTCGGGACGATTGCGCCAGTACTTCATTCCGCCGCCGGCGATAAAATCCACCCCGCAGTCCGGATATCCGGCAACGATCCGCCGGGCGGCATCCCGGTCCATGTCGTGGCAGCAGAAATCCGCGGGCGTGGCGTCGTTCAACCGGCAAACGACACAGACGCCCGTGCGGCAGCCACCGTCACGGGCCGCATCGACGAGCGTGCGCAGCGGACGCCCGTCGGGCCCCACCCCGACCGCATAATTATTGGTCTTGCGGCCGGTCGCAAGGGCCGTACCCCCGGCCCCCGAATCGGTTATCAGGTGGTCGGCGCTGGTCGTGCGGCTAAAGCCCGTATAAGGCATTCCGGCCATGTAGAGCGCACCCCGGTTGGCGACCAGCGCGGCACTCACCTGTTCGAGGCCCATGCCGTCGCCGATCATTAGAATCACATTGCGGACCCGTCCGTCGTCCGGAACCGGAGCCACCGGCTCCACACCGTACGGAAACGGAGCCCGGTAAACACATCCCTCGGCATATTCGTTCTCCACTCCTTTCGAGCGGTTTCGGCTTTCGGGATCGCGGCCGCAGGAGGCAACGAGCAATCCGCAGCAGAGGACGATCCAACAGACAGACACGGCGTGTTTCACGGTTCTATTCGATTGAAAGTGCAACGAGGGCGACGGTCGCCAGCACCAGCCCGACGAGCAGCATCGGCCCCGGCATGACGGCGAAGATCACCAGCGAAAGGACCATCGTGATGAGCGGCGCCAGCCCCTGCATCGGCGACACGATGATCGCCTTGCCGTAACGGTAGGCATAGACCAGCGTCAGCGCACCTATCGAGTTGAGCATCTGCGTGAAGAAGCCCTTTACATAAAGTCCCGGTTCAACCGCGGCGACCTCGGGTCCGGTCATCGTCCATGCCAGCGGCACCAGCATCACGCCCGTCAGCGCCATGTAGAAGAAGATGCTCTCGGCGCTCATCGAGCCGTTGGCGAACTTCATGATGTAGCCCTGAATGCCCCACGCGATGAATACCAGCGCCGCGAGCACCAGCCAGACGTAACCCGAGACATGCGTGTCGCTGCCGTCCTGCCACGAAAGGAAGAAGATGGCCGCCAAGGCGATGACAATGCCGAAGGTCTGCACCCGGTTGGCCCGTTCGCGCAGAAAGGCCAGTGAGAGGGCGATCGTCACGATGGGCGACATCGAGACGAAGGGAAAGACGATGTAGGCCGGGCCGAAGCGCAGCGCCTCGAACAGCACCAACTGTCCGCCGGCGCCGAGCAGTCCGGCGCTCAGCCCCAGCAGGAGCGACTTCCACGAACAGTCGAGTTTCCAGCCCCCGATCCAGAGCGCCGCAACGGCGCACGGAACCATCGAAAAGGCCCACACGATGTAGACCATGCTGGCAGGGAACCCCTCCTGCTGGATCAGTTCGCTGAACTCGCCCCACACGCCCCATGTAAGGGTCGTCACGAGGGCGAAGACGAGCCATTTATGCTCTTTTATCCAACTCATCGGGCGGCTCTATTTGGCGGTGAAGGTATAGAGTTCGTTATAGCCCGCGGTCTGGTTCCATGTACCGGTGTTGGCCGTGCGGATGCTGAACAGCGGATTGGCGGCGAGCACCGGCTCGGGGTCGGGCAGGTTCAGGCAAAGCGTGTAGCTCGTGCCCGCAGTCAGGGCCGGGGCGTCGAACGAAGCCTCGACGGTATGGGTCTCGCCGGCGAACCAGCGGCGCGGATCGTCCTTGAATTTCTGTACGAAACGCTCCTTACCGTCGGCCGACACGAAGACCAGTTCGGCGCCGCGCGGGTTGACGGGGGCCGCGAAGCCGGTGTTTTTCAGCGTCACCGACGCCTTGAACGGCTCCCCGGCCCTGACCTCACGGGTGAAAGCCCCTTCGGTCAGCACGAAACGGTAACCCAGACGGCACTCGATGTCGTCGAAGCAGTCGTCGTCGCGCCACCCTTTGATAACGCCCTGATGGTAGGCGATGTTCAGGTAGGACCAGTGGTATTTCGCCATGTCGGAGAGCGAATTGGCGCAGGCGCAGAACGACGACACGCCGCACGTCTCGCCGCCCATGCTCGTATAGCGCGAATCGGCCATCCAGAGCTCCCGCTCGGCCTTGCTCGTGAACGTCCCTACGTCGTTGCCGTCGGCCAGAAAACAGTCGTTGTGCGCGGCGATGCGCGCCCGGTCCGTCCTGCCGTAAGCGTTGTCGGAACCGATCGAATCGGCCCCCGACAGCCCGAGGCACATCATCTTGGCCTGCGGGGTACGCAGGGCCACCATGCGGCGTTCAGGCAGCGCGTCGAGCAGCGCCTCCACGACACGGCGGCGCGGTGCGAACTCCTCGGCGGTCTGGGGGTTGAATCCGAAATGATCGGTATAATACCACTCGCCCCACACGCCCACGAATCCGGCTTGCAATACATAGATCACGTCGGCATACTCCTGAAACACGGGTTTCAATTGGGCGATGTGCTGCATCACGACCGCCTCCCCGGCATCCCACGGCTTGGCGCTCTCGGCGTCCGAATCGCAGTAGGCGAAACGGAGGATGCACTTGCCGCCGCCGTCGCGCATCACCTGCATATTCGCACGGATCAGCGCGAGGCATTCGTCCGAAAGCGGTTTGTCGATGAAGTCGCGCAGGAAATATTCCAGCAGGAAGAGCGTGCGGTTCTGCGTGCGGTTGATGGCAAGGGCCTGCGTGTTGAGCGCCTTGGGCACCTCGCCGTTCTCGAACTTGAAGTCATAGGGATAGTAAAATCCCCGCTCGGGGTTGGGGATCGCCGTCATCAGCTCCTCGTAGGCGACCTTCGTCAGCGAGGGGTCGTCCTGTGGACCGTTGCCGTCGCCGCCCGAACAGCGGGCCGCCAACAGCGGCAGGGCCAGCAGCAGGAGCCCTGCATATATGATCGATCTTTTCATCGGTTTCTCGTTTATGGAAAGATACCGGCATTGCAACGCCGCAACGCCGGTATCCGTTCGCAGTTTTTATCCGTCCCTGCGGCAGGCGTTTACCGCAAAGCCGCCTGTCAGAACAACGTGACGCTCATCAGCCCCGCGGGGTCGAACTCGTCGCCCGCATCGCTGTGCTTGGCGGGCAGCGCCGGCAGTACGCCGCATTCGCCGCTCCAGTCGCCCTTTTCGAGCAGGATGCCCAGCTTGGTCTTCTTGCCGAGGTTGGGGATCGCCGAGCGCAGGATGCCGATCTCGACGGCCTTGTGGCCGTTGTCCAGCGTCACCGTGGACGACGTGGTCACAGCTCCCGTTCCGGGTGCTACAACCGATGTCCAAGCCCACTCGTCGCCCAGCGGCGTGCCCGAGTACATGAAGCCTTCGGGGTCCCAGCCCTCGATCTCGCCTTGGAACATCAAATCGCAACCGTTGTTGGTCCAAGCCCAGTTGCCTGTGCCCGTCGTCGGTTTTCCGTCGGCGTCGAAGGCCATGTCGATATCCAGAAACAGGTCGAGGATGCCCACGCCGACCTCATCCGAACCGTCGAACTCGACGTAGAGATAGAGGTAATCGGTGTTGCTGGCCACTTTCAGCACCTTGCCGCCCGGATAGAAGGCATCGGCAGGCGTTGCGGCCACGGTCACGTCCGACGCAGGCAGCGCCTCCCAGTCGGCAAAGTCGCCGTCGATGGCGATGTCGGCCGCCCCGACCGTCTTTTTCTCACCCACCAGCAGATTCTGCACGGGGCCGTGCTCCAGCGTGCCGTTCTTATCCACGGCGCTCCCGGCCGGGAGGTAGGCGATGTCGTTCCAGTCGTACTGGAGCCCCACGCCGAGACGGAATTTCTTGCCCAGATTGGGCACCGCGCTGCGCACGATGGTCATTTCGAAGGCCGTATTGCCGTTGGACAGCACCTTGTGCGGGGACTTCTTGCAGACGCCCAGCCCCGGCAGGACGGCGTCCGTCCACTCCCAATCGCCCGAGAGGGGCGTTCCGGAGAAAGAGAAGATCGTAGGATCGTACTCGCAGGCTTCGCCCGACTCCTCGTCGACGACATATCCCTCGAAAAGCAGGTCCGAGCCGTCGTTCGTCCACGCCGGATTACCCATGCCCGTCGTCGGGTTGCCCTCGTCGTCGAAGGCCATGTCGCTGTCGATGTAGAGGTGCATGATCTGCACCGGCATGTCCGCCTGATTTTTGAATTCCACATAGAGATTGATGAACGTTTCGCCCGCATAGGCCATCACCTTGCGCCCGGTGGGATAG
>ERZ857503.1989-NODE-1989-length-10277-cov-3.136275_pt1 | contig 10277 bp, 7 predicted proteins | sample MGYA00519766_ERZ857503 | MGnify/ENA primary metagenome ERZ857503 (study PRJEB31778, sample SAMEA3449345) | human gut metagenome | biome: human gut; feature: human-associated habitat; material: faeces | place: United Kingdom | collected 2010/2012 ...
TAATCCGAAAGCCGCTCGCGGAGCGGCGTACCGTCGTTGTGGTGCACCAGCCGGACGACGGCGGTCCGGATTTGCTCCACGAGTTGCAGCCGGCGGTCCTCCAGCAGTTCGAACCCGAGGGCTTCCAGCTCCCGGCGGATCGCGGTGCGGAGGGTTCCGCCGCACGGCTGCGGAAGAAGTGCTTCGCCCAGCGCGACCGACACGGGCTCGACGCCGCAGCGGCGGAGCGCGTCGCGCACGGCTGCGATGCAGCGGTTGCACACCATATTCTTTATGTAGAGCGTCTCGGGCACGGCGTCGTTTCTTCGGAACAAAATTAAGAACTTTCCGGCAAAAAGCGGCATTTCGCCGGAACTATTCCCGGACTCAGGCCGAAAAGCGGCCCATCCGTCCCGTAACGGCGGCCGCAGGGGACGGGTCCGAGGATCATACGGTCAGCTGTAATGTAAAAAACGCCCTGCCGTCGTACTCCGACAGGGCGTTTCGTTCGGAAGGATTCCGGCGGTCCGGAACGGAATCAGCGGTAGATCTCGTTCAACAGGCGTGCCAGCCGATGGCCCGCGCGGAGAAGCTGACGTTCGATGACCGGGGCGGCCGCGGCGATGTAGTCGTAGGAAATACGGCTCCCCTCCGGCGTCTCGTCATAGACCTTGCGGCAGATTTCCAGCGTCTCGGCCACCCAGTCGGCGGGCGTGCCGGCCGCAACGGCCTCGGCCTCCTGCTTCGTCAGGCGGTCGATCTGACGCTGCCACTCGGTGTAGCTCCATTTGTGGGCCGACTCGACGAGCGAGGTGTCCCACACCGAATGGAGGTTCGTCTCCTTATCGAAGAAGCGTACCGGACGCAGATTGCCGCCCAAGTCGGTGGCGCGGCCCAGGTGCATCGGGCAGTGCATGTCGCCCAGGAGGTGAATCAGCATTTTGAGGTTGAAGGCCTCCTCTTCGGGCGAAAGTCCGCCCGCCCTGAGTTTCGCGACGATCTCCGTCACGGCCTTCAGGATGTCGCCCTGCGGATTCGCGGGCATGTCGTCGAGCGTCCGGCCCTCGTCCACGTTCAGGTAGTGCCACGTCTTCGTGTAGGCATATTCGGGAGTGTGGCTGGCGTTGTCGAGCCAGTTGGCGAAATAGACGGGCGAATAGCCGCCCAGCACCTTGTCGATCTTCTTCGCCGCGGCGGGCGTCAGGTGACACTCGGCAATGTAGGCCGTCACGTCATGGCCCTTCTGTCCCCACGCAAAGCCGCTGCGGGCTGCGAAAAGACAGAGGCCGAGGAAAAACAGTTTTTTCATCGCTGTCAGGGTTTATCGGGGTCGAACGGAATCAGTGGTTCATCGTGGCGAGGAACTCCTCGTTGGAATCCGTCAGGCTCATCTGCTTTTGCAGGAACTCCATGGCCTCCACGGGTGTCATGTCCGAGAGGTATTTGCGCAGCACCCATGTACGGTTCATCACGTCGCGCGGCAGCAGCAGGTCTTCGCGGCGGGTTCCCGAGGCGATGACATCCACGGCCGGATAGACGCGCTTGTTGGCCAGCTTGCGGTCGAGCTGCAACTCCATGTTGCCCGTACCCTTGAACTCCTCGAAGATCACCTCGTCCATCTTCGAACCGGTGTCGATGAGCGCCGTGGCGATGATCGTGAGCGACCCCTTCTCCTCCGTGTTGCGCGCCGCGCCGAAGAAACGCTTGGGCTTGTGCAGGGCGTTGGCGTCGACACCTCCCGAGAGCACCTTGCCCGAGGCGGGCTGCACCGAGTTGTAGGCGCGTGCCAGACGGGTGATCGAGTCGAGGAAGATCACCACGTCGTGACCGCTTTCGACCATGCGCTTGGCCTTGTCGAGCACCATCTCGGCCACTTTCACATGACGCGAAGCCTGCTCGTCGAACGTCGAGGCCACGACCTCGGCCTTCACGTTGCGGGCCATTTCGGTCACCTCCTCGGGGCGCTCGTCGATCAGCAGGACGATCATGTAAACTTCGGGATGGTTGTCGGCAATGGCGTTGGCGATCGACTGCAGAAGCATCGTCTTACCCGTTTTGGGCTGCGCCACGATCAGTGCGCGCTGGCCTTTGCCGATGGGTGAGAAGAGGTCCACGACACGGGTGGACATGTTGTTGTGGCCATTGCCCGTCAGACAGAATTTCTCGCTGGGGAACAGCGGCGTCATGTATTCGAACTGGACGCGGTCGCGGATGTATTCGGGTTTGAGGCCGTTGATCTCGTTCACGCGCACCAGCGGGAAATATTTCTCGCCCTCCTTCGGGGGACGGATCGCGCCGTTGACCGTGTCGCCGGGCTTGAGGCCGAAGAGTTTGATCTGCGACGGGGAGACGTAGATGTCGTCGGGGGAATTGAGGTAGTTGTAGTCGGCCGAACGGAGGAATCCGTAGCCGTCGGGCATGATCTCCAGTACGCCCTCGCCCTCGATCTCGCCGGCAAAGTCGTCTTTGGTGATGACCTCCTCGACGATGCGGGGAGCAGGCTCCTCCGCCGGAGTTTCGGCTGCCGGCTGGGGGGCCGCCTCCTGCACTTGCGCCTGTACCTGCACCTTGGGCTTGCGGCCGCGGCGTTTGGGCTCGCTGGCTGCGGGCTGTGCCTCCTGTACGGCCTGCGGCGCCTGTTCCTCGGCCGGGGCTGCCGCTTCGGGCTCCTTTGCGGAGATTGTCTCCATCGGGAGTTCGGGTTCCGTTTCGACCTCGGGCAGCGGCGCCGGAGCGGCCGTTTCGGTCTTCGTCAGCCGCGGACGGCGTCCGCGCGGGGCTTTCTCCCGAACCGCTGCGCGGGGAGCCTCCTCTTCCTTCTTCTCCTGTTTCGGTTCTGCGGGAGCGGCCTCCTCCGGGGGAGTGTTTCCGGCTATTTTCGCTATCAGTTCGCGCTTCTTGATCATGATGTTCTTGATGCCCAACGCCTTAGCGATTTCACGCAATTCGGCAAGGCTTTTTCCTTCCAGCGCTTTCAGATCCTGCATATTGTTGTGTTGTTCAATGTGATTTTCAAAAACCGGACGGTCGCCCGGTTCGTTCGAATTCGCTTGCAAAGATAGTGCATAATTTTGAAATTCAAAATAAAAAAGCGCATCCCGTCATACCCGGCGGGCGAAATTACCTATATGCGGGGTGAAACGCCCGTCGAAATACCTATTAATGGCGATTGTACGGGGTCGGATTTTGTACGACCTTTGCCTCAGAAACAATGAGAATCAGATTTCAGCCATTGCATTGTTTGTATTGTTAATGTTTGTGTGTGAAAAACCCTTCCGTTGCGACGGAAGGGTTTTGGGTTTCAGTTGGCCGTGCGGTATTCGTTGGGCGAACACCCCACCACCTTCTTGAACAGGCGCGTGAAGTGCTGCGGGTAGCGGAATCCCAGCGAATAGGCCACCTCGCTGATCGAACGCGTGGTGTCGAAAATGCGCTCCTTGGCGATGTCGATCACCTTCAGTTGGATGTATTCCTGAGCCGATTTTCCGGTCTCCTTCTTCACCAGATCGCCGAAATAGTTGGCCGAAAGGTGCAGTTGTTCGGCGCACCAGCGTACCGTCGGCACCCCCTCCTGCTCGGGCCGGTCTCCCTGAAAATAGTCCCCCAACAAGCGTTCGAATCCAGTCAGCACGTCGCGGTTGACGTCGACGCGCGTGATGAACTGCCGCTCGTAGAAGCGCGTGCAGTAGTTGAGCAGCAGTTCGATGTTCGAGACGATCAGCGTGCGGCTGTGGTTGTCGATCGAGTGGTTCAGCTCCGACTGGATGTTGTGCAGGCAGTCCACCACCACGTTGCGCTCCTGCTCCGAGAGGTGCAGGGCCTCGCTCACCTCGTAGGAGAAGAACGAGTAGCTGCCGATATTGCGCCCGAGCGACGTTCCGCGCAGCAGGTCGGGGTGGAACAGCAGGGCCCAGCCCTTGGGCTGGTAGGTCTGTCCGTTGCTCTCGTAGCCGATGACCTGCCCCGGGGCGAGGAACACGAGCGTTCCCTCCTGATAGTCGTAGTAATTGCGTCCGTAGCGCAGGTCGCCGCATTTCACCTCTTTGAGGAATACGGTGTAAAAGCCGTAGACCTGCCGTTCGAAGCGGGCGGGGCCGCATTTCGAAAAGTCGATGACGCTCACCAGCGGATGCAGCGTCTCGATGCCGCGCGATTCGTTGAATTGGAAGATGTTGTCGTATTTTACCGGGCTGTTCATATCCGTTCGTGTTGTTTGACACAAAGATAACACATTTTTCGGAGCCGGCTACAGCACTGCCGCCGAACCGGTAATTATGGTACGACGACCCGTAATCCGGGTAGGCCCGGCAGCCGTTCCGTGCCTTACTTTTGCAGTGTGGAAATCCCTAAATTCTGGATAACGATGAAAACAAAACTGATTTTAGCAACGATGGCAACGATTTTCGCATCGGGCGCCGGTGTGCAGGCGCAGCCCGCTCCCGCCAAAAAAGTGCTGGTGGCTTATTATTCCCACAGCGGCAATACCCGCGAGGTGGCCCGCCAGATCGCCGGAGCTTCGGGCGGCGAGTTCTTTGAGATCGTTCCCGTGACGCCCTACCCTTCGGACTACCAGTCGGTGGTCGATCAGGCGAAAAAAGAAATTAGCGCCGGGGTGCGTCCCGCGCTGAAAAGCCGGGTCGAAGATATGTCGCAGTACGATGTGATTTTCATCGGTTCGCCCTGCTGGTGGGCTACCGTGGCTCCTCCCGTGGCGACGTTCCTCACCTCTTATGACCTTGCCGGAAAGACCGTCGTGCCGTTCATGACCCACGAAGGCAGCCGCATGGGCCACAGCGAAGCGGACATCCGCAAGCTCTGTCCCGAATCGCAGGTCCCCGACGGGCTTCCCGTCCGCGGCGGTGCGGCGGGCAGTTCGAAGGATACCGTCGAAAAAGGGGTTAGGTCGCTCGGATTGGCCGAATGATGAAAAAAGGCTTCGACAATCGAAGCCTTTTTTCATTTATCCGCAAATGTAGATGCAGCCGTAGATAAGTCCGGCCGCGAGCGCTCCCGCGAGGGGCCCTGCGACGGGTACCCAACTGTAATCCCAGCCGCTCGGGCCTTTGCCCCGGATCGGTAGCACGGCATGCGCCAGCCGCGGCGGCAGGGCGCGGGCGGGGGTGATCGCATAGCCCGTCGTGCCGCCCAGCGACATGCCGATGGCCATGATGAGCATCGTCACCGGGAAACTCCCCAGACTGCCCATCCCGATTTCGGGCGTGTTTTGCTCGTTGCCGATGGCCAGAATGACGAATACCAGCAGGAACGTGCCGACCACCTCGCAGAAGAAATTGCGGGGTTTGTTCATGATCGCGGGCATCGTGCAGAAGACTCCCAGTTTCGTTTCGGGTTCGTCCGTGGCGTCGAAATGGTCCTTATAATAGAGGTAGACCAGCACGGCGCCGCAGAATCCGCCCAGCAGTTGTGCGGCGATGTATCCCGGGACATACGCCCACGGGAACGACCCCGCGACGGCCAGTCCGACCGAGACCGCGGGATTGAGGTGGGCGCCCGACCACGGTCCGGCGATCAGCACGCCGCACATCACGGCGAGTCCCCATGCCATCGTGATCACGACCCAGCCGCCGCCGTAACCCTTCGAACGTTTGAGGACGGTCGAGGCCACTACCCCGTCGCCCAGCAGTACGAGCACCAGCGTTCCGATGAACTCGAACAGGCATTTGGTAAACAACGTCGTCTCCATATCCGTCCCTGTTTAATCCGTTTTACCGCGCAGCACCCGCCGCACGGCGTCTTCCCAGCCGGTGATGGCCTTGTCGATCTGCGTGCGTTCCTCCGTGGGTTCGAAAATGTGCTCCGCCTGCCATTGCTCCTCGATCTCGGCGATGCTGCCCCAATACCCCACGGCAAGTCCGGCCAGATAGGCGGCTCCCAGCGCCGTGGTCTCCGTCACGCGGGGGCGGATGACCTTTTTGCCGAGCAGGTCCGACTGGAACTGCATCAGCAGGTTGTTGCGTGCCGCACCGCCGTCGACTTTCAGCTCCAGCAGCGTGATGCCCGCGTCGCGCTGCATGGCGCCCACGATGTCGAGCGTCTGGTAGGCAATGCCCTCCAGCGCCGCACGGGCGATGTGGGCCGCCGTCGTGCCGCGGCTGATGCCGCTGATGGCTCCCCGGGCGTATTGGTCCCAGTGCGGGGCCGCGAGCCCCGTCAGCGCGGGAACGAAATAGACGCCGTTGGTGTCGGGCACCGAGGCGGCCAGCGCCTCGACTTCCGACGAGGAGCGGATGATGCCGAGCCCGTCGCGGAGCCACTGCACCACCGAACCCCCGACGAAGATGCTCCCTTCGAGGGCGTAGTTGACCTTGTCGCCGATCTTCCACGCCACGGTCGTCAGCAGGTTGTTCTTCGAGGCGATGGGCTTCTCGCCGCTGTTCATCAGCAGGAAACAGCCCGTACCGTAGGTGTTTTTGACCGATCCCGGTTCGACGCACATCTGTCCGAACAGCGCCGCCTGCTGGTCGCCGGCGATACCCGCGATGGGGACCTTGTGGGCGAAGATCGTGGTTTTCGTCGCTCCGTAAACCTCGCTCGACGACTTCACCTCGGGCATCATCGACGCCGGGATGTCGAACAGTTTCAGCAGCTCCTCGTCCCATTGCAGGGTGTGGATGTTGAACAGCATCGTGCGCGAGGCGTTGCTCACGTCCGTCACATGGACCTCGCCGCGCGTCAGCCGCCAGATCAGCCACGAATCGACCGTTCCGAACATCAGCTTGCCCTTCTCGGCGCGGGCCCGGGCTCCCGGGACGTTGTCCAGTATCCATTTGATCTTCGTGGCGCTGAAATAGGCGTCGATGATGAGGCCCGTCCGTTCGCGGATATATTCCGTCTGGCCCTCGGCTTTCAGGCGGTCGCAGTACTCCGAGGTGCGGCGGTCCTGCCAGACGATGGCGTTGTAGACCGGTTCTTCGGTCTCGCAGTCCCACACGATGGTGGTTTCGCGCTGGTTGGTGATGCCTATTGCGGCGATGTTCAGTCCGTTGATGTCGATGGCCGAGATCGCCTCGGCGATCACCGAAGCCTGCGACGACCAGATCTCGTGGGGATTGTGCTCCACCCACCCCGGTTTGGGAAAATACTGGGGAAACTCCCGCTGGGCCATCGAGCAGATCTGCCCTTTGCGGTCGAAGACGATCGCCCGCGAACTGCTCGTTCCCTGATCCAATGACAAAATGTACTGTTCCATATCTTTCGGTTTTTGTGATTGCCGCAAAATTCCTGCCCGGCGAACCCCGGCAGGCCATCGTTCACAAATCTACCAAAAAAATCCGTATTTCGAATCAAAACTGAAAAGTTTTTTTTCGAAACTTTGCGAAAAACGCCCGGAACGATCCTTGTCGCTCCGGGCGTTTACGGCCTGATTCGGATGGCTCTATTTCAACGTTTCGAGCTTGGCCTGTATGACTGCTGCCTGCTTCTGCTTGCGTTGGTAAACCACTGCGGAATAGAGGCAGAAAATCATGGCAAGCAGCGATATCCAGCCGATCAGGCCGCCGCCGATGCTCAGGAACGTGAGGACAAATCCGATAATGATGTTGGTCATCGGATTTTTCTCGACCCGGAATCCGAGGAATGCCAAGGCCCCTGCGATAAGTGCGTAGACAATGCCTACGCTGAGCCAGAGCAGGTCTCCATGTGCGCCCAGAATGAGTCTCAATGCGCTGATGGCGGTCAGAACGGCTACGATGTACATGACGTACTTCGCTTTGCCGACCAACTCCAGCGAATCGTCCGCCTCGGTCTTCATTCCGACCAACTTCCGATACAGGAACTGGCGCTGTGTTTCCGTGTCTCCGGTAATAGGATAACCGCATTGGGGACAGGATGCGGTATTCTGAGCAACTTCATACTCGCAACAAGTACATTTCATAGGGGTAAGTTTTGGTGGTTGGTATTTTTAAGATGGTAAAATGCCCAGTTCTATCAATATTTCAATCAAAGCAAGAGCAGACAATACAATTCCGCCCCATAATGCACTTCGGTGATTGACCTTGCTCACTTCGTTATCCTCATCCTCATCATTTAAAGGGAATTTTACAGATAAGACGATGAGTCCAATACTCATTAATAACAAAACATACCACATAATGGATCTGCTTAATCGTATCTTAAACAAATCTAATGATAAATAATCGCTAATGCAACTATTTAAACGATTAAATATTGTATTTATCGTCGATTTGTTTTGTTGCTACCGTTGTTGCGGCAATCGGGTTACCAAGGCAAAAGGGCTGCCTGCACACCGCAGACAGCCCTTTTTTCGACAGATCGTGCCGTTACAGCATCACCGACTGCAACTCGGTCAGCGCCAGCTCGTAATCCCGTTCGGCCGCCAGCGCTTCGTCGACTGTCGTGTAGTAGAGCCCCAGCTCGACGATGTAGTCCAGCAGCGAAATCTCCCCGGCGTCGAGCGCCCTGCGCAGCAACTGCGTGTTGTCCAGCTCGGCCAGCGCCTTGCGATACTCCCCGGCCGTGCGTTGCAGGCCGAGCGTGCGGTCGTACTGGTTGCGCAGACGCTCGTAGAACTGCACCGTGGCGTCTTTCTGTTGCAGTTCGGCGGCCACGACGGCCGCCTTTGCCTGCTTCACGCGGTTGCGGTTCGACCACAGGGGCACGGAGAGTCCCAGCGTGATGCCCCGGAAATTGCTCTCGGGAACCAGCTCGCTCATGTAGCCTGCCGAAATCTGCGGCAGTCCCGAAAGTTTCCCCAGCTTCATTTCGCGCCGTTTCAGCTCGACATTCTGCCGGGCATAGGCCAGCGCCGGATTTGCGGCGGCGGCTTCGTCGTACCACGCTTCGAAATCCTGCGGCAGCACAGGTTGCGCGTAAACGGCCTGATCGAATGCGATGGGTTCCCCGCCGTTGAGACGCTGCAACTCGGAGAGCAGGTTGGCGCGCTCCACCTCGTTGCGGCGCAGTTCCCCCTGCGCGGCCGAAAGGCTCAGCCGGGCTTTGTTGACCTCCAGCCGGTTGGCGTTGCCGTCGGCCAATTGGCGGTCGTAGAAATCGGCCACGGCCTGCGCGTGGGCCAACCGTTGTTCCAGCTCGGCTTTGAGCGCGTTGTAATAGATCAGTTGGATGCACGCCTGCTTGGCTTCGAGCAGGACGGCCATGCGCCCGGCACGGTACTCGACATCGAGCAGTCCGTTCTGCGCATCGGCCACGCGGCGGCGCGAACCGGCGATGGTGGCGATGTCGAAACTCTGCGAGACCCCGAAATCCTTGCGGTTGCCGATGGCCGACGGGTCGCCCCAGAGGTAGTCGAACGAAACCTCGGGATCGGGCAGCGTGATGCCGGTCTTGTTTTGCAGTTTGTCGGCCTCGGTCTGTTTGCGCAGGGCTTCGAGCGTCGTGTTGTTGCGCTCGATCTGCTGCAATACGGCATCGATCGGCTGCTGTGCCGCCACGGGCCCGGTCAGAGCCAGTACGGCGATCAGTATGATGTACTTTTTCATGGTCATTCTTCGATTAATACGGTTTTTGCCGACGCGCTTCCCGGCGTTTCGGGTCCTTTCCGGCTCGTCAGCATGTACATGGTCGGGATGATGAAGCCGTTCAGGAGCGTCGAGGTCAGCAGTCCGCCCAGCATCACCTTCGCCATCGGGCTCTGGATCTCGTTGCCGGGCAGTTCGCCGCCCAAAGCCAGCGGAATCAAAGCGAGTGCCGAAGTGAGCGCCGTCATCAGGATGGGGTTCAGCCGGTCGAGCGAACCGTGCAGCACGGCCTCGCGGAGCGGAAGCCCCTCGCGGCGCAGTTCGTTGTAACGGTCGATCAGCAGCATGCCGTTGCGCGTGGCGATTCCGAACAGCGAGATGAAGCCGATGATGGCGGGGATGCTGACGATGCCGTCGGTGAAGAACAGCGCGAAGACGCCTCCGATCAGCGCCAGCGGCAGGTTCAGCAGCACGACGGCCGACTGCGTCAGGTCGCGGAACTGGGCGAACAGTAGCAGGAAGATCACGGCGATGGACATGATCGAGGTGATGAGCAGCGTCCGCGATGCGGCCTGCGCGCTTTCGAACTGCCCGCCGTATTCGATGCGGTAACCCTCCGGGAGCGTGATCTTCTCGCCGACGATGCGGCGGATGTCGTCCACGACACCCTGCAGGTCGCGCCCCGCGACGTTGGCCGAAATGACGATCTTACGCGAGACGTTCTCGCGGTTGATCGTGTTGGGACCCGCCGCCGAACGTATCTCGGCGATCTCCGAGAACGGAATCTTGGCTCCTGCGGCATCCACCGTCAGGTTGCGGATATCGTCCACCGAGTTGTTC
>ERZ857503.1992-NODE-1992-length-10269-cov-2.472489_pt1 | contig 10269 bp, 10 predicted proteins | sample MGYA00519766_ERZ857503 | MGnify/ENA primary metagenome ERZ857503 (study PRJEB31778, sample SAMEA3449345) | human gut metagenome | biome: human gut; feature: human-associated habitat; material: faeces | place: United Kingdom | collected 2010/2012 ...
GTTCATCCGGTCGGCGGCACAGAGATACTGCGTCAGGTCGTTGGTTCCCACGCTGACGAAGTCCACCTCATCGGCGATCAAATCGGCAATCAGCGCGATGGAGGGCCCCTCCACCATGATTCCGAGCTCGGTCCCGTGGTCCCAGGGGATACCCGCCGCGTCCAGCGCGGCGCCCTCCTCTTTGAAGACCATCTTGGCCGCGCGCACCTCGTCCAACGCGCCCACCATGGGCATCATGATCTTCAGGTTTCCATGGACCGAGGCCCGGAGCGCGGCGCGGATTTGGATGCGGAACAGGTCCATCCGGTCCAGCGAGAGCCGCAGCCCGCGGATGCCAAGGAAGGGATTGCTCTCCTTGGGCAGTTCCAGGGCAGGAAGCTGCTTATCCCCGCCGATGTCCATGGTGCGCAGCACCACCGGCTTGGACCCAAAGGCGGCGAGCACTTTTTGATAGGCTTGGAACTGCTCCTCCTCACCGGGCAGACGATCGCCGCTCAGGTAAAGAAATTCCGTCCGGAAGAGACCGCACCCATCTGTGTGGGCCGTGCCGGAGAGCTCACGGTCATTGACCGCCGCCACGTTGAGGCGGACTTCCAGCCGGACGCCGTCCCGGGTGACCGGCTCGGTGCTCAAGTAGGTCTTCTCCTCCCGCAGGCGGGCGGCCACCTGATCCGCCTTTGCCCTATAAGCCGTTAGCTCCTGTTCCGAGGGCTCCGTCAGGATCTTACCCTCCACGGCGTCCAGGATTACGGTCTGTCCGTCCGTCAGACATTCTATTACCCCGGCTACGCCCAGGACCGCTGGGATTTCATAGCTGCGGGCAATGATGGCGGTGTGGGAGGTTCCGCCGCCCACCTGGGTGACAATACCCAGCACATGGGCCCGGTCCAGCGCCACCGTGTCCGACGGGAAGAGGTCGTCCGCCACCACGATGACCGGCTCAGGCAACGAGGAGAGGTCCCGTTCCGGCGCTCCAGCCCAGCAGCGCAGTAGGCGGAGCTTGACGTCCGCCAGGTCGGAGGCCCGTTCGCGCATCATGGGATTTTTTGACCGGCCCAGCACGGCCGCGTAGGTGTCGTACACCTGGGCAATCGCCGCGTCAGGGCTCGCATTTTGACTCTTCACCAGGGCGCGAATCTCCTCGTCCATGGCCGGGTCCAGCAGAATGTCCCGGTGGGCGGCGAGGATCTTGGCCTTGTCCGGATCTCCGCCCTTCAACTTCTCCTCCAGCGCGGCCAACTCCCGGGCGCTGGCGCGAGCCTGCTCATACCGCGCCAGCGCCTGGGGAACCTCCGTAGCCGGGATGGGACTCTCCTCCACTTCGGGGCGGAAGGGCTCATACCTCAGAACTTCGCCGATGACAACGCCCTGCGACACCGGCTTCCCCAATAGCTCCATTGCGTTCACCTCATTTCTGAATTTCCGTCCGCCCTCACGGTCAAAAAGCGCTCCAGCTCACCGGCGGTACGGACCACCGCCACGGCGCCCGCCCCCGCCAGCTCGCCGGGGTCGGCATAGCCGCAAAACTCCACCCCCAGGCAGGGAATCCCCCAGGTCCGGGCGCCAAGCACATCGTCCGCCCGGTCGCCGATCATCAGCGCGGTCTCCGCGGGAGCATCCAGGAGGCGCAGGGCCTCCTGGATGACCGCCGCCTTCTCCTCTGGGACGCCGTTGTGGTAGCTGCCGGAGACCGCCGCGAAGCAGTCCAAAAAGCCGCACTGCGCCAGCGTGGGCCCGCAGTAGGCCCAGGGCTTGCAGGTGGCGATGGCCAGCCGGAACCCGGCGGTCTTGAGCCGGGCGGTCAGCTCGACCATACCGGGAACCGGGACGGTGGCATAAAGGCCGTGATCCCGGTAGTGGTTCAAAAACCGTTCCCGGACCAGAAGCGCGGTCTGTGCGTCACAGCCGAACCGCGTTTGTAGGACCCGCTCGATGGGGGTCCCGAGAAAGTGCCGCACCGCGCCGCGTGGAAGCTCCGGGCCTCCTACAGACTCCATGGCGTAGCGCAGGGATTGAAACACCCCATCCGCGGAGTCGATGAGGGTCCCATCCATATCAAATAACAGTGTAGGATACATGGCCGTCCCTTATCTCTGCGCCAGCGTCGCGTATAGATAGTCATCGATCCAGTCGCCCACGTGGTCCAGCAGTAAATCCGCCGCGCGCAGAGGGAGCTGCCCGGACCGGACACGCTGATATTGGGTGGGCAGGTATTGGCTGAGCAGCGCCAGCGGGATGCCCTCCCGGTCCAAGTGGTGGAGCAGCGTGGTCACGGCGGCCGAGACGCGAGGGGCGGGGAGGTAATACCGCGCCCGGTCGGAAAAGCTGAACGCTCTGGCATACCGCTGGTCGGATTCATGGCCGTGGTAGTAGCCGCCCCAGTACTGGTCGTTCTCCCGCATGGCCCACTCCAGCGTATCACGAAACGCGCTGGCTGGGAAGGGTCGCAGCCGGCCCAGCTCCGCTTCGATCCGCTCTAGGGCGAACAGCCCCTCCCGGAGGGCGAAGGTGAGGGCGGGGCCAACCTTTAGAATGGCGATGCCGTCCTCCACCATCTCCCGCAGCCGCTCCTTGGACTGATAGTCGGTGGAGTGCCCCTCGAAGACCAATCCGGGCCACGCGTCCAGGGAGGCCGCCAGATCCCGGGCGGCGGCGCGGTCGTATTCCACCACGCTCTCGTCCGCGAACTCTACGCCGGGCTGGACCACCAGGGCGATGACCCGATCCCAGGCGTCTTTCAACCCCCGCCGGGTGAACGCAGCCCGGAAGGCCTCCAGGGTCGCCTTGCAGTCCTCCGGCTTTGTCACGGCGACGGTCTCCTCGTTTTCCATGGCGCCGCCGGGGATGGGAACCTCGCTCCCGATGACGTAGACCGGGGCAGGGGCGCCGGGATGGGCGGCGCGGAACACCGCGAAAGCGTCCTCCGCCGCCGCGCATAACTCCGCGCCCCGGCGGGCGATGGTCTCATCCGGCAGCCGGGCGGAGGGATCGTCGTCCGCCAGGCGCATACTGGTGTCGATGTGGATTTTGGAAAACCCGGCCAGAACATACCCGCGTACCAGCTCCAGCGCCCTGGGCATGGCTTCGGCCTCGGGGAGATTCCGCCAGGTGAGGGGGCCCAGATGATCCCCTCCGCAGAAGACACGCGCCTGGGGCATCCCCTCCTCCGCCGCAAGCCGGTTCAGAAAGGCGCGGAAGTCCGCCGGTTTCATGCCCGTGTAACCGCCGTCCTGATTCACCTGGTTGGCGGTGGCCTCCACCAGGACTACGGTGTCCCGGTCCCTGGCGCGCCGGATGGCGGCGCGGATCACATACTCGTTGGCGCTACAACAGGCGTAAATCCCCTTTTCACGGCCCTGCTCCCGCCTGCGGAGCAGCTCCCGCACGGGGTTTTGATTCACAGCTTGATCCATGGGTCCAATCCCTCCGGCTTGTCCGGATCGACACCCCGGGCAATCGCGTGGTGGAAGCACAGAAGCTGGATGCAGAAGAGTGCAAAGACGGCCTTTGCGTCGTCATCGCCGCACTCCGGAAGCTGGATGCGCGTGCCCGGCAGAGCGTCGCCGGAAGAGGCGCAGTCCAGCACCAGCAGATGGCCAGTCTTCCGCGCCACGTCGGACAGGAGCGCGGCCTGCAATGCCCGATCCCCGGAGGACAGAACCGCAATCACCAGCGTGTCCGCCCCAATCTGCACCATGGGGCCGTGGCGGACGTCTAGGAGGTGATAGTGGTTGGAGTCCCGGCGGCAGATCTCCTTAAACGCCAGCGCCCCCTCCTCCAAAAGGCCCGCCATGCCGCTGTCGGCCAGCACCACCGCCTTGCTCCAGGTCTGGGCGGCCAGCGCGGAGAGCGCAGCCTCCTGTGCGGGGCAGAAAGCGGTGGCATGACTTTTCAGCGCGTCAAGGGCGGAAAGGCCCGCCTCGTCGCCGCCCGCGATGCAGGCGAGGCCCAGCGCGGCCACGTACAGATTCGTGACGGTCCGGGTCTGGCACACAGCCTCGTCGAAGGCCCAGGGAAGGGCCAGGTTCCAATCGGCCAGGGCCTCCAGCGCCGTCCCCTCCCGGGCGCAGATGGACAGGAGCTTGCAGCCCAGCTCGTTTTTGCAGCGTTCCGCCGCCCGGACTACCTCGCTGGTGGAGCCGGAGCGGGAGAGCAGCAGCAGAGTCGTGCCCCGCAGCATTTTCTCATAGGCGGGGAAGTTGACCAGCAGATCCCCGGCGGCCAGTGCGTAGGCGGGGACGCCGGTGTGCTGGGAAAACTGGATGGCGGCGGACTTTGCCAGACTGAAGCTGGAGCCGCAGCCCAGGGCGCACAGGGTCTGGACACCGGCGAGCGCGGCCACGGCTTCGGCGCGCTTGGCGTGCAGGGCCTCTAATGTACGGGCTACGGCCTGGAACTGGCCCTTCAATTCCTGTTCTGTCAAATACATCGTATCCTTCCTTTCTGTTCTGCCTTCTTGAGTCGTAAGGGGCGGAGGGTGGCTGGCCCCCCTCCGCCCCTTAAATACGCTGTTTACTTTGCCTGTGCGCCCACAGCGATCTTCTTCTGATACCGTACTTCCAGTACAGAGAGGAGCACGAATGCGGCGACAATGATGAGGATGCCAACGACGGGGCTCTTCATAAGGGTCATAAGCGCCATTGCGTCGATGCAGTCATGCCCGGTTCCCTCTGCGCCAACGGCTGCGAAGCGGCCAAAGAGCATATAGGTGAAACCGGAGAAGAGAATCAGCTCCACGCCATAGACAAAACCGGAGACCATGGCCCCGATGCGGCCGCCCAGGGCGTTGCCCATAATACCGGCTACGCCGCCGGTAAAGAAGGCGCCGATGATGGAGACCAGGGGCACCGCGCCGAAGAGGGCGGAGGAGATAAACATGGCCACGATCATGCCCAGGGTGGCGAAGATGAAGCCCAGCATCAGGGAGTTGGGGGCAAACCCAAAGAGGGCGGGGACATCCAGCGCGGGGACCGCGTTGGGGACCAGCTTGTCGGAGATGCCCTTAAAGGCGGGAACCAGCTCGCCCAGCAACATCCGGACGCCCTGGAGCAGGACCAGCACGCCAGCGGTGAAGCCCAGCGCCTTCAAAAGGCCGAAGATGATGTAGTTCGTACCGCCGGAGTAAGCGTCCACGGCCTCGGGTCCGGCCATGATGACCACGATCATGTAGAAGATGAACATGACGATGGCGATGGACATAGAGGTGTCCTTAAAGAACTTCAGCCCCTCGGGGAGCTTCATGTCCTCGGCGCTCTTGCTGTTGCGGCCCACCAGCTTACCCACATAGGCGGAGGAGACGGTGCCCAGGGTGGTGAGGTGGGCGATGGCGATGTCGTTGCTGCCGATGATCCTGCGGACGATGGGCTGCGCGATGGCGGGCAGGAGGGTGAGGATCGCGCCCTGGATCACGCTGCCGATTGCGATGATCAAGCCATTGCTGAAGCCAGCTTCATAGAGGGAGAAGGCCACGGCCACGGAGCTGATCCACATCATATGGCCGGTGAGGAAGATGTACTTGAGGGGGGTAACCCGGGCCAGGACGATGTTCACCAGGAAACCGACGCCCATGATGATAGCCGAGGTGGAAGCGATGACGGGGACTGACTTCTGGATGGCGCCCACGATGATCTCCGAGCCGGTAGCGAACCCGCTGAGATGGAAGACCTCTTGGAAGAGTCCCACGAACGGGAGAATTTCCGTGACGAGCAGGCTGGAGCCCGCCGAGAGGACCAGGTAACCCAGGGCGGTCTTGACGGTGCCGGAGAGCACGTCGGGGGCCTTCTTGCGCTGGGCGAGGAGGCCGATCAGGGCCACCACTGCCAGAATGACTGCCGGGGTCTGCAATAACTCCAGGAAAAAATTCAGAACTGCCATATTTTCTCCTTCCCTTCTCTACATAGATGATGAAACGACGCCATCACAGGAGACGATTTGCCTCCAGATAGGCTTTCAATTGCTCTTTCACCTCCGCCGTGTTGACCACGTTTTTTACAAAGACCACGTTGTCCCGGCCGGCAAAGCGCTCCTGGAAGTCGGCGGAGGTGACGATGAGATCGGCGCCCCTGCTGTCCACGGTCCCCGCATCCCAGTGCTCGATCTCGTGGCCGGTAGCGCCCAGTTCCTTGAGGGCCTTGTCCACCGTCATCTTCAGGATCAGACTGGAGCCCATGCCCAGTCCGCATACACAGACGATATGCATAATTACCTCCCTCTCGCGCCGCCGGCGGCTCAACACGCACCGGACACCGCGGCTGCCGTACTTACGGCGACGGCCAGCCGATTTTGGACCTTCTCGATTCTGCCCGCTTTCCCAATTACAGGCAGGAAATCAGCTTACTGTACTTTTTGATGTGCTCGTCGTTGATGGCGTCGCCCTTGTCCAGGTTGGAGCTGACATAAATCGGAGGGAGGTACCCGGCCTTCACGCAGTTTTCCACGGTCTGCGCCACGATGGATTCCATCACGGACATACCCAGCACGGTGGAGGTGCCGCAGAAATGGGGTTCCAGGCCCTCCATCTCCAGCGCGGCGTCTCCGGCCACACACTTGATGTCGATGACCACGTCCGCCACCTCCATCAGGTTCTTGCCGCTGGAGTGGCGGGAGGTGGTGCTGCCCGCGAACTGCTTGGAGACCAGGGCCACCACCTTCATGCCGATCTTCTTGGCCTCCAGAGCCATATCCACCACACCGGCGTTGCGCCCGGAGATGGATACGATGATCATCGTATCCCGGCTGTCCACGTCTTCCAGCTCCAGATAATTGCCGGTAAAGCCCTCCACGCGCTCCTGGAGGGTGCTCAGCTTGGCCTTGGGGAAGAGCGCCAGGTGGGGGATCAGCAGCGCGTTGACGGGGACCAGCCCACCAGCCCGGTAAAAGACCTCCATGGCAAACATCTGGGAATGGCCACAGCCGAACACGTGGATAACCCGGCCGCTGGACACGGAGGCCGCGCAATACTCAGCCGCCTTTTCAATGTTGGGCCCCTCCTGGTCGAACTGCCGCTCCAACTGCTCCTTGATGACGCTGTGGTACTCCTGATACTTCATTCCAGTTTCGCTCCTTTGTGTAATCTTTCCATGATTGCAGTCTTCCCGCCGTGATTGCGAAGGAGATCCATAAAGCTCTCGTCCTGAAGATAACCGCCCAATTCCCGCATCAATTCCAGATGACTGCTCTTATCGACTGCGGCAAAGGTGAACGCGGCCTTGATGCGCTTTTCCGACAGATAGACCGGATTCCGTAAGAGCGCGAGGCTCATGGAGGTTTCTTTGACGCCGGCCTCCGGACGGCCGTGGAAAAACGCGATGTCGTCCACCAGAACCATATAGGCCCCGAATTCAGCGATCGTGTCCTTGATGGATTGGATAAACCGCGGCTCCACAGAACCCTGCTTCACCAAAAGGCCGCCGCCAATTTCCACCAGCTCTTCCCAGTCGGCGCATACCACGTCTTCCAAATAGCTCTGGTCCGTAATTAGGTCACAAATCATTTTCTCACCTCCCCGGTTGTTGCTCTGATTTTATCACATTTGCATAAATAATTTAATAGCAAATAGGCAAATATGTCCATTCCGTCAGTGGTATGCCTATTGGATACATACCAATTAACAACTGGTGGTATTTGCTTGACTGCCATTCCCTGCCCGGGTATAATTCCAGTCAAGAGGAGGGGTGCGATATGGATGGTACGCCGTTGTACAAAGAGATTTACCAGGATATCTGCGAAAGAATTAAGGACGGCACTTACCCGGAAAACTCAGCCCTGCCAGCAGAGCGCGTCCTTTGCAGTATGTACCATGTCAGCCGTTCCACACTCCGCCATGCCTTGGACGAGCTCTATCGGAACGGTTTTATTGTCAAGGCACATGGAAATGGGAACTTTGTCAAAAGTAAGGTGTTTGATCAGAAGCTGACGAAATTCCACTCTTTTGCAGGCAGCTTAAAAGCTCAGCACATTTTAATCAAAAACCAAGTTGTGGACTATGAGCTAATCGACATGGACAAGTATCTGGATTCCGTGGATCTGGTTCGCCAGAGCTGTCCACCCAATACCAAGTGGCATAAGCTGGTACGGCTCCGCTCCGCCGAGACCTTCCCCCTGATGATTGAGACTAGCTACCTGCCCCAGGGCCGGTTTATGACCTTTGATGTGGACATTCTCCGGGACGGCTCCCTCTACTCTTACCTGGAAACCTGTTTCAACATGGAAATCACAGACGCCAGCGAAGTTCTCTCACCGCTGATCCCATCAAATAAAGAGCGTGTGCTGTTGCAGATTCCCTCTCACCTGCCTTGCATGCTTTGCGAGCGGTTCTGCCATGAGCGAAACACCCTGGTCGCCATTCACCGCACCGTTGTCCGCGGAGATAAGTTCAAATTCAAGGCCGCCTACTATGTGGACGACAGCTCTCTTGGAGGCGGAAAATTATGATTATTAAAAATGGAACCCTGTTCTGCGAAGACGGTAGTTTTCGTACCATGGATTTGAAGATCCAGAACGGCCATATTGCGGAAATTGGTTCCCAACTGGCAGCCGATGGTCAGGAGAGCTTGGACGCCACAAATTGTTATGTGGTTCCGGGGCTGGTGGCCACCCACATCCACGGGGCCGTGGGCGCGGACTTCAGCGACGGGGAGGGCGCTTCCATCCAGACCATGGCCCGCTTTCTGCTCTCCCAGGGCGTCACCAGCTTCTTGGGGACCTCCATGGCCCTGCCGGGAGAGCGCCTGTCTCAAATCTACCGCACCGCCCGTCCCTTCGTGGGGCAAGCGGTTCCCGGAATGGCTACCCTCCGGGGCGTGAACATGGAGGGGCCGTTTTTTAATGTGGGGAGCTCAGAACCCGGACTTTATCATCCCTCCGAATTTAGACCTGTTTCTCAGGCTCCAGGAGGACAGCGGCGGAGCGATCCGCACAGTGGCCGTGGCACCCGAGACTGAGGGCGGGTTGGAATTTGTGGAGAAGGCCAGCCGTATGTGCAGCGTCTCCCTGGCCCATTCCTGCGCGGACTACGAGACCTCCCGTCAAGCCTTCGCCCGGGGCGCCAACCACGTCACCCACGTGTTCAACGGAATGCCCGCGTTCCACCACCGGGACCCGGGGATCGTGGGGGCCGCCGTGGGGACGGACGCCTATGTGGAACTCATCTGCGACGGCGTCCACGTCCATCCGGCGGTAGTGCAGTCGGTCTTCCGGCTCTTCGGGGAGGACAGGGTCTGCCTCATCAGCGACGCCATGCGCGCCTGCGGGATGCCCGACGGGGAGTACGATCTGGGCGGCCAGGCCGTGACCGTGGCCAATGGCTGCGCCACCATCGCCACCGGCTCCCTAGCCGGCAGCATCACCGTCTTGACCGACTGCCTCCGGCGGGCCGTGGGGTTTGGGATCCCCCTGGAGGCCGCCCTGAAAGCGGCAACCATCAATCCGGCGCGGTCTGTGGGACTGGATCGCGAGATTGGCTCCCTTGCTTGCGGAAAACAGGCGGATATTCTTGTGCTTGATCGGGCGCTGTCGCTTAGGAATATTGTCTTGAACGGAGAACTACAAGCCGTTTCTGGGCTCTCATAAACTCAATCTTTAATCTTGTAAAAGCCTCGTGCCGAATCGCACGGGGCCTTTGCGCTATACAGCCGTTTTGCTAAAATATCTGTGCCTTAAGTATACCCGTGTAAGTCCTATGATTGACGTTACTGGATTGAGCCAGCGCCACTTAACACACATTATGCTGCTTATGGAAGATCTTCGGGAACGATAAAAGGCTGCCATGAAAAGTAAAAAGTAGCGCTGGGAAACGTAAGAGCGCTCATATCAATAAGAGAAATCCATATTTGAAAAGCATGCTCTGTGAAGTTGGATGGGGCATCTCCAGGAAACGGACACTCTATCTCTCTGGCCGGTGTTGGCGAATTAAGCAACGCAAGGGGGCCAGTCGCATGGTAAACGAACTGCAAAAGCTGGGATACTTTGTGGTTGCACCAGAATGATTCCCGCAGCTCTATCCTTCGCCCAGCGACAGGTTTTGGCCTGCCGCTTTTTGTGCTGCGATGGTTTTTCATGAGGCGTTGAAAGCCTGTTTGTCAAGGTTCACGCCCTCGCTACTTATTTTCGTAGCAAGGTGCCGTCCATCGATGAACTACCCTAAGTCTACACGAAAAAAATGCAATCCCCGGAATTTTGCGAGAATTGCATTTTGATGAAGTTTACACTTTGGAAATTGCATTTTTGCAATCATTCTGTATAATGGAAGTATGCGGAGGAGGTGCGTAT
>ERZ857503.1996-NODE-1996-length-10231-cov-4.901533_pt1 | contig 10231 bp, 8 predicted proteins | sample MGYA00519766_ERZ857503 | MGnify/ENA primary metagenome ERZ857503 (study PRJEB31778, sample SAMEA3449345) | human gut metagenome | biome: human gut; feature: human-associated habitat; material: faeces | place: United Kingdom | collected 2010/2012 ...
CCGTACATGGACGGGAAGCCGCCCGCCGTATTCATCATCTGCCTTGTCGCACAAGAGGTTGAATAGCTGTGTGTAGAGGATACTCACGACAAAGTTAAAGGTGTCGTCGGTGTCGCTGATAATGACGAAAAGGGCGGTCTTTCTGTCGCCTATGGTGTCAAGCTCCATTTCGTCGGTTTCCATAAGCTCCCGCAGCTCCTTAATGTCGAATGGGGCTAACCTCGCGCCGCATGAGATAAGTATGCTTTTTGCGGTCTTGCCAGAGACGAAAAGTCAAGGACTTTTTCATCAAATTCAAAAAGAAGTCACATTTTGCGGACTTCTTCACGGAGCATACGCTTGATTTTGTCCTCCATCGTCTCCTTGGCGGTCTCGCTGAAATGGACACGGACGATATAGGTGGTCTTGCCAATCTGCTTTCTGACAGTCGGGCAAGTGGCGGTGTTGGTTGCGGTATTGTTCATTCAAAATCCTCCTGTAAATGAAAAATGCCCGGTGACTGTTCATCATCGGGCGGTGTCGGTATGAGGGAACAAGGCAAGGCGGCAACATTAAGGTATCTATAAAAACCTTGCCGTCTTTGCCACGCTTGCCGTGTTCCTGTTGTCAGTCTCGGAGATAGCAGACCCATGCTGTGCCGTCTTTCTCGGTCACAAGCCTGTCTCCGATACGGCTTTTTGCCGTTCTCATGGTGCGTGAGGAAATCCCACGCTCATTGACTGCCTTTTCCAGCTCTGCGCTCGGCATTTTCTTTCCGTCTGCCAGCAGTTCCAGTATCAGTGCTTCTGCCTGTGCGGTCTTGCTTTCGGTCTTGGCGGTGTCTGTCCCGGCAAGAAGCTCGTCAGCGGTAATGTCATAAGCCCCTATCCACTCAAAGCCTTTCTCGTCTCCCAGAGAAAAGGCAAGGGACTGTCCGGGCGGCGCAAGGGAGCTTTTCTCATGGATAAGCACCCTCGTTGTGGGGCTGTCCTTCAGCTTGCCGATAAAGAGCAGACTGCGGACTGCCGCCGTAATGTCGATAGACCCTAATCCCCGGTAGGTGCTTTGCGTTCCTGCGGCTTTGTTGAGGTGTCCGATCAGCACGATAGCGCACCCGGTAGCCTGTGCAATGTCTCCCAGACTGCGGAATATCGGGCGCACCTCGTTTGCCCGGTTCATGTCCACATCTGCGCCCAGAAACGCCTGTACCGGGTCAATGATAACCAGCCTTGCGTTGTTTTCCCGGATTGCCCTTGCTATGCGTTCATCGGCAAGGGTCAGCGGCGTGTCTCTATCGTCAATGACAAGCACTTTTTCAAGGTCTGCGTCCGCTTCCATCAGCCGGGGCTTAACGGTATCGCCCAGACCGTCCTCGGCGGTCTGATAGATGATATTAAAAGGCTCAAGTGTCTCCATACCGGGTAAAGGCTTTCGATTGGTGCAAGCCGCCGCAAGGCGCATAGCAAAGTAGGTCTTGCCCTCGCCGGGGTTGCCCTGTATGATCGTCAGCTTTCCAAAGGGGATATACGGAAACCATAGCCAATCCACGCTCGTCAGCTCCACATCTGCCATGCGGAGCATGGGGACAGGCTGGGCGGTGGGCAGCTCTCGCAGCGTGATTGTCTCGGCTATGAATTTGCGGCTGGGAATGTCCCCTTGCTGACGGAGAACATCGTTCCAGTCTTTCCTTGCCGGGACAAGGCGAATGACGGCGATCTCGCCGGGAATGTCCTGTGCCAGTCGGGTACAGGCATCGCTTCCTGCGGTGTCGCTGTCAAGGCAGAGGAACACTTTTCGGGTGTCCTTGCGTTCAGAAAGGAAACGGTCAAGGGCTTTGCCCGAAACGCCGCCCAGGGCAAGATAGCTCCTTGTCTGCCAGTCCTGCGGATAAAGGCAGATGAACGATAACAGGTCAATCGGTGCTTCAAAGACAAAGAGCTGGTTGCCGTTTCCCTCATAGCGGAACGGATAGGACTTGTCAGACCCGGTAATATCCTGTCTGAATGTGTCTGCCGTTCCTCGCACATGGGCGTATCTCGGCGTACCGCTTCGGTCTCTGCCGACAAACACAACATTGTGCCGCTTTGCGTCCTCGTAAATATCCCCGGAAAGAAGAAAAGCCTCAACAAGCGTTTTGTTGAGACCTCGGCTTTCTGTGAGATATTGGATTGCTCTGTCGGCTGTTCTGTTGTGCAAGGGCAAGTGAAACGCTGTGGGCGGTGCTGTGCTGGCTTCGCTCTGTCCCTCGGCGCTTTCGCCGGTTAAGAGCTGGACTGCTTCGGGAAAGGACTTGCCGTAAAACTCCATGACAAAATCAATGGGATAGCCGCCCTTGCTCTGGCTGTGGCGAAACCACTTGTTTCCCCGGACGGTCAGGCTGTCATGTTCTTTCCAACGGTATTCCCGTCCGCTTTTGATAAGTGTCTCTCCCTGTGTGCGGAGAAAATCTTCCAGACTGACGGCGTTTGCCCGGTCGATCTGTGCTTGGGTGTAATTCATCGGGATAGTTCCTCCTTTTTCTGTCGTGTTTGGGGTCGATTTTGGAGCTTTTGTTCCTCTGTACGCTCGTTAAATCGGGCGGCAGTATCTACGCATGACTTGACCTTCCAAAGACGGTGTAAATCGTCTCTGACGGTCTTAAACTCGCCGTAGGTGGTTTCATGCGCCTGTTCCAGAGCGTCATACTCTGCGGACAGCTTTTTCATATCCACCTTGCCGTCCGGGAACTCCCCGGTCAGCTTTCGTCTGGCGGCGTAGAACTGTATCAGTTCCGCTTCATGCTCTGCCTTGTACTTGGCTCTGGGCTTCTCAAACTTGATTTTCTGCAAGCCGTCATAGACAGGCTTCAAGCTCTGGAAAGCAGCGGAGCTGTCATAAAGCTGCTTAATTGCTTTCATTCGGGCGGTCTGTTCGTCCAGCGTTTTCTTCAAGCTCTCTGTGGCAGCACTGTGTTCGCTGACACGGTGTTCCAAATCTTCAAGGGAGTAAATGCCGTTTGCCCGGAGATAATTGAAAGTCTCGTTCATCTCCTTTAGGTTGCTGACCTTGCCTTTCTGCGAATATGCCCCGGCTCTGCGCTGGGTGTAATAGGCGTTCAGCAGAGAAACAAGGTCGGGTGCCTGCGGCTTGGCAAGCTCTGCTTTTGCTTCGGCAATCCAATCAAACAGGAGAGCGATTTTCTTCTTGATGTCCCGGATAACGGCATTGGTGGCTCTAATCCAGCGATTGAACTCGCCTTTCTCGGTGCGTATGCCTTTCTTCTCCATTGCCCGGACGGTTGCGCCCTCGTGGACGGTGGGAAGAAGCTCCACGCCCTGACGCTCATAGCTTCGGTGGTCGATACGAACGTCAAGCCCCTTTTCCGCAAACTTGGCGTTGCATAGCTCCGCCCATGTCTGCCGCCAGTATTCCAGCGTTTCGGGACTGCCCCAGTCGGTAGTGGGAACGGCGTTGAACACAAACTTTCCGTCTGCGTCCCGGATACGGTTGCCGTCCTCGTCCAGCTCATACACCCGGCGTTGCTTTAGTCCCCATTTGCCGTTCTGCTCGATGGGGCGGATGGGGCAAAGCACATGAAAATGCGGGTTTGGTATGCCGCCGTCCTCCCGGTCGGGCTGGTGTACGGCGAAGTCAACCACCATGCCCCGGCTCACAAAGTTCTCCAACAAAAATTGCCTTGCAAGAGCGATGTTTTCCTCAAGGGAAAATTCATTCTGCAAGGCAATGTCAAAGCTGTATGCAAGCTGGGCGTTCTTTCCACGCTCGGCTTTTTCCACGGCGTTCCATAGGGTCTGGCGGTCTGCGTATTCGGGCGGTGCATGGGACGGCAGAAGAATGTCAGAGCAGATCACGCCGCCCTTTCTGGTGTAGTCGCTGTATTCGCCGTAATACTCGCTATACAATCGCTCCCCGGCACGGTAGGCGGCAGAAGCAATAGCGGACTGTCCTGCGCTTCGCTTAGTCTGCGTGACGCTCAGATGAAATAGTGCCATCGGCTTTCAACTCCTTTTCTCTGTTTGCTTGCTTGATGTGGGTAATCGCCATGTGACGGACGGCTCGCTGGACTTCGGACAGAGAAAAGATGTACTCCATCAGCTCTGTCATTTCGGTGCGTGTGAGATCTTTGACCTCCGGGGCAAGGCTCTCAATCGTGCCGCCCAGATTGCAAAGACGATGGGTGCGTTTCTGCCTTTCGCCTTTCTCCAGATATTTCTTTCTGTTCTCAAGACGGTTGAGCTTGTGCTTCTCCTGTGCAAGCTGCGTCTCGGCCCGTTCCTTTTCGGCTCGGAGCTGTTCAAGGGTTTTCGGTTTTGTCATTGTGATTGACCTCCTTTTTTGATTTTTGGGATAAAAAAAGACCGTCAACTTTTCGCAGATTGCGACCAGTCAACGGTCAGTTTTTCGGTATTCAGTTGTTGTGTTCAGTTCGGTAAATTGAAGTTGGTCAAAGTTGTTGGCGAAGATATTCCACAACATTTCCATTCGTATCATAGAAACAGATGTTTCCTACATTGAGGGGCAGGACAATGGCGAAAGGCTTGCCACTATCAATATCAATCACCTGAATGCCGTTGCCATCATCTACTTCAAGTCGAACAATATTTTGGGTATTCATTGAGATAAATGCCCTTTCGTTATTTCCCTCAACAACAAACTCTGCAATGTAATCATCAACCTCAACTATATCTCCACCACCACGGAAGAAATATCCAAAAGACAAGCCAGGGCGATTTACATAGACAGAAAAAGTGTGGTCTGTCTTGTCCTGTGGGTAAGAAATAAATGCAGCCATTGTGTCGGAAATGCTTCCATCAACAATCCAATCATCCAAAATTTTTTGAGATTGGCGAATGTCTGCTTCTAAACTGTTTGCGGTTTTACCAATGTCATTGTTTGCATAAAGGAAACCGAAAACCAACACACAAGCCAAAATAACACCCAAGAGGATTATGGGTAATTTCTTTTTCATAGAATCACACTCCTTTATCAAATTAAGATTCTTGACTTTCAAACTTGCTGGCGGCGAACGGTTTGTCAAAACCGTTTGCGGACGGCAAGTCCACAGGGGATAGCCGCTTTAGCGGCGCAAGGGGGTGTAGCCACCTTGACGGAACGAAGTGACGCAACATTCTCGGTCACGCAGTTTTCTTCTGCTGACGGAGAATGAAGCTCCGCAGGACGCACTACTCTCGACAGAGAGTATAGAAGTGCGCCCTTAGAGTTCTAAGGGTATTTTTAGATAATTGGGAATGTTTCTTTGTCAAACTGCGTAACATTGAACACGATACGCCACTCGACATCATCACCAACCGGTTCAAAGTGCAGAGCAGAACAAGCAGCATGAAGTTTTTCTTGTGAATTTGTTCCATATATAACTGCTGTCGGACCATCTGCACCACCAATAACACCAACAACAAAACAGGAACTACTGCCAACTGGACGGAACGAATGATCGTCTGGTGTAACTTCTATCGGTCTATCGCTTTCATCACAGTCAAAAACCGAAATGTTCTCCATCGGTTCAGGGGTAAGTGTATAACTCATGGCAATATAATGTGTCGGATAAATCCAGCGATCAGAACCAAAACTATTTTGAGGAACTGTCTGCTGTTCTATTTCCTGCACGGTCAGTGTATGGGTTATTCCGCTAACAGGATGGGAAAACATAAATGAATCTCCGGGTGCGTGAACTTTGAAATGTGAGCCTGGAACTTGTCCTGGTTGCTGCTCCATTGTAAGAAAAAGTTTATTGATTTCAGGGTGATGCTTGGTTCCCCAAGGAAATACGTCTCTGCATATGACCCAGCCATAAGTACTATCCAGCCCATAATGGTCGATTGCCCATTTTGCTTCCAACTCATTGATAACGCCATCTGGCAGACAAGGATTAAAGCTCACAGCGCAGCCATGGGTTGTCTGTAATATTTTCTCGTTTAACTTCAAGCAAGGTTTGAAGTTAAAACAAAGTGGGTTTTCCCATTCCATCTGCATCTGTTGCTCACGGGTAAAATTTTCACATGAGTCATTTTCCCAGTCCAGATTCCATTTTTTCATGAAGTCACGGATGCTTTCTGAATCAACTCGCATACAAAAATCAACGACAAGTCCTTTGCTACATGAATAAGCTGCCGGAATTACCCAATGATATCCAGCCCAATCGAATTGTTTATCCAGCTTGATCTCTTTTCCGGCACGGTCTTTACCTCGATGTCCCCAGAAATCTCCATCAAAGTAGACCTTCCATTCAGGGGCAACCAATTCTGCTTCTGAAGTCATATCATTATCGTAATAATCTTCTGTGTATTTAATCTGACTGTAATCAAAGGAAGATTGCAGGTTTTTGATATATGTCCACGGTTGTTCCATAGGCAACAAATTCATCTTCTCTGAAATTTCCGATAAAGTTTGCTGTTGTTCCTGGGTTGTAGGGTTTTCATTGAGAAAGGCTTCAAACTGTGCTTCGTTCCACATCCACGCTTGTTCCACTGCCGCCACATCACCACAAGCCAGTATAAGCCGCAGAAAGTCGGTAAAATTTTCAGCTACTGGATGAACATAATCAGGAGAAGTATTCATGGGGCTGACAGAGAAAACCATCTCTTCAAATCCACGAATGAAACAGAAGTGGATACCATCTATCCCTGCCCATCCAAAAACCGATGCCCCTTTTGGGGTACAAAAATAATTTGTATTATCCTCACGGAGTTCAACTCCCACAGGACTTAAATCGACACCCCGCTGTAAAAATTTTTTCAAAATTCTATTCATTAAGCATCCCCCCATAAAATTAGTGCTATCACGCTCTTGATTGTAGTAAATTTTATCACAAGAGTGTGAATAAATCTACTGGCGAATGCTGAAACCGCCCGAACAGTTTCTTTCTGCTCAGGCGGCTTTCTTCATCCATTTTTCTTTCTTCTGCTGCACTTGTTCATGGGCTTCCTGCTGAACATCAGCCCAGCGGAAAAGCCATACTTGAAGTGACTTTCACTTTCTTCACATTGGGCGATTGCTGTCTGCGCCCGGAGTTCCTGCACCAGCTCATAGTCCTCTTTGCTGAGCCGTTGGGACAACTGCTCCATGAGCTTTTCACAGGCTATGACTGCCTTTCGGTATTCCGGTGATGTAGGTACAACTGTCTCGCAGGGATAAAACTCCCCATTATACATGGCTTCCAAAATCATAGCTTTACCTCTCTCAACAGTAGATTAGTTCCGTCTTGATGATTTCCTCTGCCCGGCAGCGGATGGAGTTCATTGACTGCACCCATAACATCTGATTTTCCGCTTTCATGGCTTCGGTCACGCCCTCGGCTTTCATCATCTGCCGGATAATCAAGTCCAGCCTGTCTGCCGCCTGCTCGTTCAGATCGGCAACGACGGTGTGGAGCCTGCCGGACAAAATTAGCTCGTTGTAAAGCATGGGACGGTGCAATTTCAGATAGGACTGGTGCAAGCGTCCCCAATGCCCAATAGGTCGGCGTTCCTCCGGCAGCTTCAAGTCCGGCACATAGTAGTCGCCCACCAACACATAGTCCATACCTTTCTCATGGATTCTCGGTTTCAACTCTTTCATAAAATCACGCTCCCTTTCTCGGTCCCAGCTGCGGCAAACTGCTCACCGGGATAAATACCCCTCTGGCAATATCCTCGGTGCGGATTGCCTGTTTTCTGGCTTCAATCTCCGCTTTTTTCTTGGCTTTCGTGCGCTCCTCATACTCTTTCTGTTTACCATTGGCTTTCCGCTTCAAGTAGTTCTGATGAAGCCTGTCCTTGCGTTCCTCACGCTTGCGGATTTCCTCTAATTCCTCCGGGGTAAGCTCCGCTTCTCCAAACGCCGGGGGAACGAATCGCCCAACAAAATTGAAGTAAATCTCGACCTCCTGTGTGGTCTGTATACTGCCTTTACGGTCACGCTCATGCACAAGGATTTTCTCGATAAACTCGTTGAGCATAGCAATGGTCAGCTTGTCGAAGTTCTCATACTTGTCAATCAGAGCGATAAAACGGTCAGCGTCCTTTTCGTGCTTCTCATAGCTCTTGACTGCCTTTTCCAGAGCAGAGATTTCAGCGGTAAGCTCGGTCTGCTCCTTTTCGTATTGAGCGTCCAGAGTGGCGTATCTGCTGTCGGACAGCTTGCCTAAAATGTTGTCCTCATAGATTTTGCAGAGCAGGACTTCCAGCTCGGAAACTCTCTGCTTTGCGGTGGCAAGGCGTGTCCGCTGTTTCTTAACCTCTGCTGTCTGCTGGCTGGACTGCGCTTCCTGTACCACTCGGACAAACTCGGCTCGGTCATGCTTTGCATATTCGGCAATGGCTTTGAGCATTTCGGAAACAAGGGACAATACCACATCTTCATTGATACGGTGTTGTGTCGTGCAGAGCTTTCCAACTGGGACTTTGCTGTATTGGGAACAGGTATATTGAGAAATACGCTTGCCGTTGTTGGTACGGTGGACATACATCTTGCCGCCGCAATCGGCACAATAAAGCAAGCCTGTGAGGGGAGCTGCTTCGCCCCAGCCGTCCGGGTAGCGTCTGACATTCCCACGGATTTTCTGCACAAGGTCAAAGGTCTGCTGGTCAATAATGGCTTCGTGCGTATTCTCAAAAATCGTCCATTCGTCCTCCGGGACATAATGGCTTTTCTTGTCCTTGAAGTGCTTTCGGGTCTTGAAATTGATGGTGTGTCCCAGATATTCACGCTTTTCAAGAATGTTGCAGATGGTGGAAGAACCCCAGCCGTACACATCTTTGAAAGTCTTATTTTTGTTCACGCCCTCGCCGTGCTGGGCAAGGTAAGCGGACGGAATGAGGACTTTTTCTTCTTTCAGCTTGCTGGCGATCTGATACGGACCGTAGCCCTCAATCGTCATGGCAAAGATGCGCTTGACCACCTCGGCGGCTTCGGGGTCAACCAACCATTGGTCTCTGGCTTCGTTCCAGAGATAGCCGTAAATGACCGTGCCTGTGAGGTGCTTGCCGGACTTGCCTTTGGACTGGAAAGTGGAACGGATTTTACGGCTGGTGTCTCTGGCGTAGTATTCGTTCATAATGTTGCGGAAAGGGGTAAAATCATCATCCCCTCTGGCACTGTCCACGCCGTCATTGATGGCGATAAGGCGAACGCCACGCTGACGCAGGATTTCCATAATCTGACCGACTTTCAGATAGTCACGACCCATGCGGCTCATGTCCTTGATACACAGATACTCCACATTCCCGGCTTCAACCTCTTTCATCATTGCCAAAAATCCGGGACGGTCAAAGCAAGTACCACTAATGCCATCGTCCGTGAAATGGACAATGTTCGTAAAGCCCTGCCGTGCGGCGAACTCCTCCAACATTGCCTTTTGATTGGATATGGAGTTGCTCTCACGCTGTTGGTCATCATCTTTGCCAAAGTCATCACGGCTCAGTCGTTCGTACAGAGCTGTGATTTTCTCATTTTTTCTCATAACTTGCGCTCCTTTCTTCGGTTTTAGGTTGTGTGTTCTAAGAGACTTCCCAACCGCTTGATTAAGAAGTCTTTTAGAGCATACAACACCGGCTGCCTGCTTATAAATGGCATACTGCTTGACCGCAATACTCTCCGGGTCCCGCATTTCCAGTCTTTCAAACAAAATGTCCAATGGGGACTTGTAATCCTCATCATCTTCTTTGACCTGAGCGCTTCCAAGCATTTCCATGATCATCGGAAAGTTCTGTTCTTCCGGTGGAGCCTCATGCAGCAAATACAGCATAAGTGCCTGTAAAAGTGCAGTCTCGGACTTCTCCCAGAACGGGTCTGAACTCTGCGCTCCCTTCGGTGTTGTGTTGCGGATCAGGTTATTGATCAGCTTCAGTACATCCTTATCATCCCAGACATACGCAAACGGATTATAACACCAGGAAGTCTCCGGATTGATCAAATCAAAAACCCGGACTTCATATCCATTCCGTTCCAGAACACCTCCGGTTTTACGCAAAAGTTCTGCCTTGGGATCAGTAATCACCATCGAACAGTTGCACTGCATGATGTTTGGGATTGCATACGTCCGGCTCTTTCCAGCTCCTGAACCTCCGACTACCAGCACATTTAGGTTTCGTTTGTGCTTATAGCCGTCCAGTCCCATACGGAAATGCTGTGTTAAAAGCAGATTTTGCGTGTATCGTTTTTCGCAGTAACGTCTGCAGATTTCGGACACGTTGCCCCATTTTGCGGAACCATGTTCCACACCTCTTCTATAATTTCTTTTTTGGGATTCATAAAT
>ERZ857503.2007-NODE-2007-length-10194-cov-20.982740_pt1 | contig 10194 bp, 10 predicted proteins | sample MGYA00519766_ERZ857503 | MGnify/ENA primary metagenome ERZ857503 (study PRJEB31778, sample SAMEA3449345) | human gut metagenome | biome: human gut; feature: human-associated habitat; material: faeces | place: United Kingdom | collected 2010/2012 ...
GCCGCCCTGCTGCGGGAGACCTATGGCAGCAAAATCAAGGTGTTCGGCACCGAGATTCCCCATTCGGTCCGGGCCAAAGAGACCAGCGCCGAGGGCAAGAGCATTTTCGCCCATGACCCCGGCGGCAAGGTGGCCGAGGGCTACCGCAATCTGACAAAGGAGGTGTTGAAACTTGAAAAGCAGCGCGAAAAAAGTAGAGCTGGCCTCGGTAGATGACTTGTTCTCCACAGAGGAAAGCCGGGCCGACGCCCAGCGAGAGAAGGTTTTGGAAATCCCCCTGTCGGAGCTGCACCCGTTCAAGGACCACCCCTTTAAGGTCAAGGACGATGAGGCCATGATGGAGACCGCCGACAGCATCCGGCAGTACGGTGTACTGGTCCCGGCCATCGCCCGCCCGGACCCCAACGGCGGCTATGAGCTGGTCGCCGGGCACCGGCGTCACCGGGCCAGCGAACTGGCTGGCAAGGATACCATGCCGGTCATTGTCCGTGACCTGGATGACGATCAGGCCACCATCATCATGGTTGACAGCAATTTGCAGCGAGAAAGCCTGCTCCCCAGCGAGCGGGCTTTTGCTTATAAGATGAAGCTGGAGGCCATCAAGCACCAGGGTGAGCGTTCGGATTTAACTTCTCGCCAACTTGGCGAGAAGTCGCAAACTTCGATTTCCCTTGTTGCAGATCAGGCAGGAGAAAGTCAGCGGCAGGTTCAGCGTTACATTCGCCTGACCGAGCTAATTCCCGAACTGCTGGACATGGTGGACGAGAAGAAAATCGCCTTCAACCCGGCCTATGAGCTGTCGTTCCTCAAAAAAGAGGAACAGACGCAGCTTCTGGACGCGATGGACAGCGAACAGGCCACGCCGTCGCTCTCCCAGGCCCAGCGGCTGAAAAAGTACAGCCAGGAGGGCCACCTGACCCTCGACATGATGCGGGTCATCATGGGGGAAGAAAAGAAAAGCGACCTGGACAAGATCACCTTCACCAGCGACACCCTGCGCAAGTATTTTCCCAGGAGCTACACCCCTGCCCGGATGCAGGAGACCATCATCAAGCTGCTGGAACAGTGGCAGCGCAAGCGCCAGCAACAGCACGAACGCTGAGAAAGGAGCCGCCTATGAGGGATATTTCAGCCAGGGAGCTGAAAGGACATAACATTTTGGCTGTGGAGCGTTTTCGGGACAATACCCGCTGGATGATCGAGTTTTCCGTCCTGCGTCCCGGTTCCTACGGCAGCCCCGGCGATGAAACCCGGCTGTTTCTTACCGAGGACGGGTATCAGGCCGCCTTACTCAGCCATCAGCGCCGGGAGATCAAAATCAAAAAGTGCGCCCATGTGATTGAGGGCCACGTCCTGTATGTAAAGAAAAAACGGAGGAAATGAGATGTTCAGAGAAAAAGAAATCTGTGATGCCATTCGCACAGCGTATCTGCACCTGTTCCCTGATAAAAAGGAACGGAAACGGGCGCTTTCCAGACTGGACCTGGAGCTTGTGGCGCAGGGCGTGCGCTATCGCGGGGAAAGCGTCCTTGCCTACCAGACTTCCGGCAGCCATGCGTGTGCCCTGGACTATTACGGGCCGGAGCTGTTTCCCCAGCGGGGATGCTGCATTTATCAAAAAACGGTCCAAAGTCATTCCACGCAGGTGGATGCCGCCTGTATCCGGGAACTATGGCTCCTGGATGATGGACGGTTTGTGGAGGTGTCCGGCGTGACTACAAAATACCGTTCGGCATACGAGCGGTTTTCTACCTGCTACCGCACGGTCCACCATATCGTCAAGGGCCGGGACTGGAAGGACTATCCGCCAGAGGAGATTACCGATGCCTTTGAGGACATCAACGACCATCCCTTTGACGGGATGCCCGGAGTTTTCTATGAAGTTTGAGCCGCGTCATAACTGACAGCGGCTTTTTTCATGCCATGAATGCCGAGAGGAGTGATGAAATGGCCGTTTTTCGCATTGAACGGACCCGTGATTATACCGTGATGTCCAACCACCACCTCCGCGACAAGGCGCTGTCGCTGAAATCCAAGGGACTGCTTTCCATGATGCTGTCCTTGCCGGAGGACTGGAACTACACCACACGCGGCCTCGCCAAAATTTGCAAGGAGGGCGTGGACGCCATCGGCGGGGCGCTGCGGGAGCTGGAAAGCGCCGGGTACATCGTCCGCCACCAGCTGCGGGACCGGCAGGGCCGCATCAGCGACACCGAGTATGTTATCTACGAGCAGCCCCAGCCCAAAGCGCCGGATATGCCCCAGCCGGATACGGCTTCACCAGATACGGAAAACCCGTATCTGGCTGACCCGGATACGGAAAAGCCCGCAGAATTAAATATAGAGAAATCAAAGACCCAAAAATCAAATACTCAGGGATCAAGTACCGATTCCATTCCCTTCCGGGGATTTGCGGCGGCCAGGCCGCCGGAACGGAAAGGACGGGATGCGATGTCGGTGGAAGAAATGGAGAGTTATCGGGATTTGGTGTTGGAGAACATTGAGTACGACCACCTGTGCCGGGAGTTTACCACCTACCGCGAGGATTTGGACGAGATCGTGGAGCTGATCGTGGAAACGGTCTGCGCCAGACGCAAGACCACCCGCATTGCCGGGGCGGACTTTCCCCATGAGGTCGTGCGGTCGCGGTTCTTGAAGCTGGACAGCTCCCACATCGAGTTCGTCATGGAGTGCCTGCACAACAACACCACCGAAATCCGCAACATGAAGCAGTACCTGCTGACCGTGCTGTTCAACGCGCCTACCACCATCAGCAACCACTACACGGCCCAGGTCAACCACGATATGCACGCAGGCGGCTGGTAATGGCCGCCTTTTCTGCTGCACCGCCCAAGGAGGCACGATATGAACCAGATGGAAATTTTCAAAAACCCGGAGTTTGGGGCAATCCGCATAGTTGTAGATGGGGAGAAGTATTTCTTCTGCGGAATGGATGTTGCCAGAGCTTTGGGATATAAAGACACCGTAAACGCACTCAAGGCTCACTGCAAGGAGGATGGGGTGGCGTTTTACCACCTCACCGATAGTTTGGGGCGTGAGCAAAAAGCAAAGTTTATCAGTGAAGGCAATCTTTACCGCCTCATTGTCCACAGCAAGCTGCCCTCGGCGGAGCGATTTGAACGCTGGGTGTTCGATGAGGTCCTGCCCAGCATCCGCCAGCACGGGGCCTACCTCACCAGGGAAAAACTGTGGGAGGTCGCCACCTCGCCGGAGGCGCTGCTGAAGCTCTGCTCCGACCTGCTGGCCGAGCGCGAGAAGAACGCGGCGCTGCAAGCGGACAACGCCCGGCTGCAAGGCAAGGCCGTCTACTACGACCTGTTTATCGACCTGCGGCACAGCACCAACCTGCGCACCACCGCCAAGGAGTTGGAGGTGCCGGAGCGGCGCTTCGTCCGTTTCCTGCTGGAACGCCGGTACGTTTACCGCGCCCCCTCCGGCTGTGTGCTGCCCTACGCCAAGAGCGCCAACGAGGGGCTGTTCTGTGTGAAGGATTTTTGCCGCAACGGCCACACCGGCTCCTACACGCTGGTAACGCCCAAGGGCAAGCTGCACTTTGCGGAACTTCGGTCCCTGATTTTGGTGACGGTATGACGGGCCGCCACCTGTTACGGCGGCTGGTGGTCCCGCCTTAGTACCCAAGACCGCTTTCTGCATAACCGACGAAGGGAGGCGAGAAAAATGCAGGAGGAAGTGGAAAACAGAACCCTGACGCTGATCGTCAGCGGGACAAAGTTCACCGGGCGGCTGTTCAAGGCCGCCATATCCAAGTACATGGCCCACCGCAGGGAGAAGAAGCTGGAAAAGCAGCGCGGCCGGGATTCCCCCGTCACACCCAAGGGCAAACAGACGGTGAAGCAGCTCATCGGGCAGAACCAGGGCGTCTCCAACATCGAGATCAACGACCCGTCCATCAAGGATTTTGAGCGCATCGCCCGCAAGTACGGCGTGGACTATGCGGTGAAAAAGGACCGCAGCGCCTCGCCGCCCAAGTACCTGATCTTCTTCAAAGCCCGTGACGCCGACGCCCTGACGGCGGCATTCTCGGAGTACACCCAGAAGAAGGTCAAGAAGGCCGACCGCAGCGAGCGCCCGTCTGTGCTGGAGAAGCTCGCCCAGTTCAAAGAGCTGCTCAAAAATACCGTGGTGGACCGCAGCCGCCGGAAGGAGCTGGAACGATGAAGCAGGTGAATGTGAAAAAGCTGGTGCTGCTGAACCTGCCCTACTTCCTGCTGGGCCTGTTTGCCACCAACCTGGGCGAAGCGTGGCGGCTGGCGACCGGCGCGGATGCCTCGGCTAAGATGCTCTCGTTCTTCTCCACCCTGCCGGTGGCGCTGGGGAGCTGGTGGCCCAGCCTGCACCCGCTGGATTTTCTGGTGGGGCTTTGCTGCGGCGCTGGCTTGCGGCTGGCGGTGTACCTGAAAGGCAAGAACGCCAAGAAGTACCGCCACAACGTGGAGTATGGTTCGGCCCGTTGGGGCACCCATGAGGATATTGCCCCCTACATCGACCCAGTGTTCCAGAATAACGTCATTCTGACCCAGACCGAGCGCCTTACCATGTCCAGCCGCCCCAAGAACCCCAAGTATGCCCGCAACAAGAACGTGTTGGTCATCGGTGGTTCCGGCAGCGGCAAGACCCGCTTTTGGTTGAAGCCGAATTTGATGCAGATGCACAGCTCCTATGTGGTCACCGATCCCAAGGGCACCATCCTGGTGGAGTGCGGCAAAATGCTCCAGCGCGGCGCGCCCAAGCTGGGCAAGGACGGTAAGCCGGTGAAGGACAAGAACGGCAAGGTCATCTACGAGCCGTACCAGATCAAGGTGCTGAACACCATCAACTTCAAGAAGTCCATGCACTATAACCCTTTCAGCTATATCCATAGCGAAAAGGACATCTTGAAGCTGGTAACGACCCTCATCGCCAACACCAAGGGAGAGGGCAAGGCCGGGGACGATTTCTGGGTCAAGGCGGAGACGCTGCTGTACTGCGCGCTCATCGGCTACATCCACTACGAGGCCCCGGTGGAGGAACAGAATTTCTCCACCCTCATTGAAATGATCAACAGCATGGAGGTCCGGGAGGATGATGAGGAGTTCAAAAACGCCGTGGACCTGATGTTCGATGAGCTGAAAGAGCGGGAACCCAACCACTTCGCGGTGCGGCAATATGCCAAATATAAATTGGCCGCGGGCAAAACCGCTAAGAGCATATTGGTGAGCTGCGGTGCCCGGCTGGCCGTGTTCGACATTGCCGAGCTGCGGGAGGTCACGTCCTACGACGAGTTGGAGCTGGACACCCTGGGCGACCGCCGGACGGCGCTGTTCCTCATTATGAGCGATACCGATGACAGCTTTAACTTCCTGATCTCCATGTGCTACACCCAGCTGTTCAATCTCTTGTGCGAGAAAGCCGACGATGTGTACGGCGGGCGGCTGCCGGTCCATGTGCGCTGCCTCATCGACGAGTGCGCCAACATTGGCCAGATCCCCAAGCTGGAAAAGCTGGTGGCCACCATCCGAAGCAGGGAAATCTCCGCCTGCCTGGTCTTGCAGGCACAGAGCCAGCTCAAGGCCATCTACAAGGACAACGCCGATACCATCATCGGCAATATGGATTCCTCCATCTTCCTGGGCGGCAAGGAGCCGACCACGCTCAAGGAGCTGGAGGCCGTGCTGGGCAAGGAAACCATTGACACCTACAACACCGGCGAGAGCCGTGGGCGGGAGACTTCCCACTCGCTCAACTATCAAAAATTGGGGAAGGCGCTGATGAGCCAGGATGAGCTGGCCGTCATGGACGGCGGCAAGTGCATCCTCCAGCTGCGCGGGGTGCGGCCTTTCCTGTCGGACAAGTACGACATCACCCAGCACCCCAACTACAAGTACACCGCTGACGCCGACCCGAAGAACGCCTTTGACATCGAAGGCTACCTCAAGGCCCGGCTGAAGCTCAAACCCAACCAGGTCTGCGACGTGTATGAGATCGACGCCGCAGCTGGCGAATGATGTTCCGCTTTAGAAGGGAGTGATCGTATCTATCCGCCACAACCGCCCCGAAGGGGCCATCGGCGTACAAAGCGGACGATCTCTATCAAAAATAATGAAAAAAGGAGGAAGGCCGGAGTCAGCCAGCCCGGATACCGGGCGGCGGATTGTCCGGCTTTTGTATGCCTATGAACCATGACTAAAAACCAATTCAAAACAGATTCCGGCCAACTTTATTTATGGAATTTTTCAATCAGGCAATCACCGTTCTCCAGACCCTCGTTATCGCCCTCGGTGCCGGTCTCGGCGTGTGGGGTGTCATCAACCTGCTGGAAGGTTACGGCAACGACAACCCTGGTGCCAAAAGCCAGGGCATGAAACAGCTCATGGCCGGCGCGGGCGTCGCCATCGTCGGCATGGTGCTGGTGCCCCTGCTGTCCGGCCTGTTCACCGTCTGATCGGACCCGTTACCCGCTGAAATCCTCGCCCCCTCCCGCGCACAGCGGGAGGGGCAGAAAGGAGGTTTGACACCGTATGGATTTCTTATTGGATGCCCTGACCAACTGGCTGAAAGAAATGCTGGTGGGCGGCATCATGGGAAACTTAACGGGGATGTTCGACAGCGTGAACCAGCAGGTCGCGGACATCGCCACGCAGGTGGGCCAGACCCCGCAGGGGTGGAACGGCAGCATTTTCGATATGATCCAGAACCTCTCCAACTCCATCATGGTGCCGATTGCTGGCGTGATCCTGGCCATCGTGATGACGCTGGAGCTGATCCAGATGATTACCGACCGCAACAACCTGCATGATGTAGACACCTGGATGATCTTCAAATGGGTGTTCAAGTCCGCCGCCGCGATTTTGCTCGTCACCAACACCTGGAACCTCGTCATGGCCGTGTTCGACATGGCCCAAAGCGTGGTGGCCCAGGCGTCCGGCATCATCGGCTCGGACGCTTCCATCGACATCTCCGCTGTTATGACCGATATGGAGTCCCGGCTGATGGATATGGACCTGGGGCCACTGTTCGGCCTGTGGTTCCAGTCGCTCTTTATTGGCATTACCATGTGGGCGCTGTATATCTGCATTTTCATCGTGATTTATGGCCGTATGATCGAAATTTACCTTGTCACGTCGGTGGCCCCCATCCCGATGGCGACCATGATGGGCAAGGAATGGGGCGGCATGGGCCAGAACTACCTGCGCAGCCTGCTGGCCCTGGGCTTCCAGGCGTTTTTGATTATCGTCTGCGTGGCGATCTACGCCGTGCTGGTGCAGAACATCGCCACCGAGGAGGACATCATCATGGCGATCTGGAGCTGCGTGGGCTACACCGTGCTGCTGTGCTTCACACTGTTCAAAACCGGCAGCCTCGCGAAAGCAGTTTTTCAGGCGCACTGAGCCAGGAAGGAGGAAACGCAAAATGGCTTATGTACCCGTACCCAAAGACTTGACGAAAGTCAAAACCAAGGTCGCGTTCAATTTAACCAAGAGGCAGCTTGTCTGCTTCGGCTGCGGGGCGCTCATCGGCGTGCCGCTTTTCTTTTTGCTCCGGGGGCCTGCTGGCAACAGCGTAGCGGCCATGTGCATGATGCTCGTCATGCTGCCTTTCTTCATGCTGGCGATGTATGAAAAACACGGCCAGCCCCTGGAAAAGATCATCGGCAACATCCTCAAGGTGGCCGTCATCCGGCCCAAGCAGCGCCCCTACCGCACCAACAACTTCTATGCCGTGTTGGAGCGGCAGGCAAATCTCGACAAGGAGGTGTATGACATTGTTCGCGGCAAAGACAAAGCGGCAGGCTGAACCGGCAGAGCCGCAGACCAGACCCCGGCGTAAGCTGACCCGCGCCGAACGCAAACAGATCGAGGCAGCGATTGCCCGCGCCAACCGCACGGGCAAAAAGGAACAGTCCGCCCAGGACAGCATCCCCTATGAGCGGATGTGGCCGGACGGCATCTGCAAGGTGGCGGATGGCCGCTACACCAAGACCATCCAGTTCCAGGACATCAACTACCAGCTCAGCCAGAACGAGGACAAGACCGCCATCTTTGAAGGCTGGTGCGATTTCCTCAACTATTTTGACAGCTCCATCCGTTTCCAGCTGTCCTTTTTGAACCTGGCAGCGTCCCAGGAGACCTTCGCCAACAGCATCACCATCCCGGCTCAGGGAGATGACTTTGACCCCATCCGGGTGGAGTACACGCAGATGCTGCAAAACCAGCTGGCGCGGGGCAACAACGGCCTCATCAAGACCAAGTACCTGACCTTTTCCATCGAGGCCGACAGCATCCGCTCCGCCAAGCCCCGTCTGGAGCGTATCGAGACCGATGTGCTGAACAACTTCAAGCGGCTGGGCGTGGCCGCCGAGGTCCTGGACGGCAAAGCCCGGCTGGCCCAGCTCCACGCCATCTTCCACATGGACGAGCAGGCGCCCTTCCAGTTCGAGTGGGACTGGCTGGCTCCCAGCGGTCTTTCCACCAAAGACTTTATTGCGCCGTCCGGCTTTGAGTTCCGCACCGGCAAGCAGTTCCGCATGGGAAAGAAGTACGGGGCCGTCAGCTTCGTGCAGATTCTGGCCCCGGAACTGAATGACCGTATGCTGGCGGATTTTCTCGATATGGAAAGTTCCCTCATTGTGAATCTGCACATCCAGTCGGTGGATCAGGTGAAGGCCATCAAGACGGTGAAGCGCAAGATCACCGACCTGGACCGCAGCAAGATCGAGGAACAGAAAAAGGCCGTCCGCGCCGGGTATGACATGGACATCATCCCCTCCGACCTTGCCACCTACGGGGCCGAGGCCAAGAAGCTGTTGCAGGACCTGCAAAGCCGCAACGAGCGGATGTTCCTGGTGACGTTCCTGGTGCTGAACACGGCGGACAATCCCCGCCAGCTGGGCAACAACATCTTCCAGGCCAGCTCCATCGCGCAAAAGTACAACTGCCAGCTGACCCGGCTGGACTTCCAGCAGGAGGAAGGCTTGATGTCCTCTCTGCCGCTGGGGCTGAACCAGGTGGAAATTCAGCGGGGGCTGACTACCAGCTCCACCGCCATCTTCGTGCCGTTCACGACCCAGGAGCTTTTTCAGAACGGCAAGGAGGCGCTGTACTACGGCATCAACGCCCTGTCCAACAACCTCATCATGGTGGACCGCAAACTGCTGAAAAACCCCAACGGCCTGATTCTGGGTACGCCGGGCAGCGGCAAATCCTTCAGCGCCAAGCGCGAGATCGCCAACTGCTTCCTGCTGACTTCGGATGATGTCATCATCTGCGACCCGGAGGCCGAGTACGCGCCGCTGGTGGAGCGCCTGCACGGGCAGGTCATCAAGATTTCGCCCACCTCCACCAACTACATCAACCCGATGGACCTGAACCTGGACTATTCGGACGATGAAAGCCCGCTGTCGCTGAAATCCGACTTTATCCTGTCGCTGTGTGAACTGATTGTGGGCGGCAAGGACGGATTGCAGCCGGTGCAGAAAACCATCATTGACCGCTGTGTGCGGCTGGTGTATCAGGACTACCTCAACGATCCGCGCCCGGAGAATATGCCCATTCTGGAGGATTTGTACGACCTGCTGCGGGTGCAGGACGAGAAGGAGGCGCAGTACATCGCCACGGCGCTGGAAATCTACGTCACCGGCTCCCTCAACGTGTTTAACCACCGCAGCAATGTGGACATCAACAACCGCATTGTCTGCTATGACATTAAAGAATTGGGCAAGCAACTCAAGAAAATCGGGATGCTGGTGGTGCAGGACCAGGTGTGGAACCGCGTCACCATCAACCGGGCGGCCCACAAGTCCACCCGCTACTACATCGACGAGATGCACCTGCTCTTGAAAGAGGAACAGACCGCCGCCTACACGGTGGAGATTTGGAAGCGGTTCCGCAAATGGGGTGGCATCCCCACCGGCATCACGCAGAACGTGAAGGACTTGCTTTCCTCCCGCGAAGTGGAGAACATCTTTGAAAACTCCGACTTTGTGTATATGCTCAACCAGGCGGGCGGCGACCGGCAGATTTTGGCCAGGCAGCTGGGCATTTCCCCGCACCAGCTCAGCTATGTGACCCACTCCGGCGAGGGCGAGGGGCTGCTGTTCTACGGTTCCACCATCCTGCCCTTTGTGGATCACTTCCCGAAAAATACCGAGCTGTACCGCATTATGACTACAAAACC
>ERZ857503.2009-NODE-2009-length-10188-cov-2.650350_pt1 | contig 10188 bp, 10 predicted proteins | sample MGYA00519766_ERZ857503 | MGnify/ENA primary metagenome ERZ857503 (study PRJEB31778, sample SAMEA3449345) | human gut metagenome | biome: human gut; feature: human-associated habitat; material: faeces | place: United Kingdom | collected 2010/2012 ...
AGGAGACCGAAGAATAATTCCGCCTGCGGAAAGGATGGATCATGGAATGACAGAACAGTTGAATGTGCAGCAGATGGCCCAGCGCCTGATGACGGCGGACAACATTTTGATTCTGTGTCACAAAAACCCGGATGGCGATACCATTGGCTGCGGCAGCGCGCTGTATTGTGCACTGAAAGCACTGGATAAAAATGTGGCAGTGCTTTGCTCCGATGCCATTCCCAACCGGTATGCGTTTACCAACGCACATATGTTCAAAGGTGAGTTTGAGCCGCAGACGGTGGTAGCGGTGGATGTCGCCAGCGTGCAGCTGTTTGGAGAAAACAACGGTATGACGCAGTTCTCGCGCCATGTGGACCTGTGCATCGACCACCACGCAGGCAACAGCGGCTATGCCGACTTCACCCTGCTCAATGGCAGCGCCGCAGCGGCGGCAGAGCTGCTGTACGAGGTGATCAACGCCATGGGCGTTGCCATTACGCCGCACATTGCAGACTGCCTTTACACCGGCCTTGCAACCGACACCGGCTGCTTCCGGTTCTCTTCCACCACGGCAAACACCCACATCGTGGCGGCAAAGCTCATTGAGGCGGGCTGTCATGTGGAAGAGCTGAACACCCTGCTGTTCGATACCAAGCCCCGTGAGCGCATGGAGGCCGAGCGCATTGCCCGCAACCATCTGGAATACTATCTGGATGGCCGGTGCGCGCTCATCTACCTCACCCGGGACGAGATCGAGCAGAGCGGGGTGGACCCGGCCGATCTGGAAGAACTGACCAGCCTGCCTGTGAGCATTGAGGGCGTAAAGGTGGGCCTGACCTTGCGGCAGCAGCCCGGCGGCAGCTACCGTATCAGTGTGCGCACCGCAAAGGGCGTGGACGCCTGCGCCATCGCCCGGCGTCTGGGCGGAGGCGGTCACAGCCGCGCTGCAGGCTGTGAGCTGCTGGGCAATCTGGAAAACGCAAAAAATGCAATTCTGGCAGAGGTGGAAGCCGAGCTGGACGCACCGCAGGAGGAAGCATAAATGCAGGGCATCCTGATCGTTGACAAGCCCATGGACTGGACCAGCTTTGATGTGGTGGCAAAGCTGCGCGGCGTGCTGGGCACCCGCAAGCTGGGCCACAGCGGCACGCTGGACCCCATGGCCACCGGCGTGCTGCCGGTGTTCTGCGGCGGTGCCAGCAAGGCAGTGGACCTGCAGCTGAACCACGATAAAAGCTACCGTGCGGTTTTAAAACTGGGCGCGCGCACCGACACCGGCGATGTGACCGGCACTGTGCTGGAAACGGCTCCGGTCACGGCGGGCGAAGGGGAACTGCTGGCCGTGCTGCCGCAGTTCATTGGCCCGCAGATGCAGGTGCCGCCCATGTACTCGGCCATCAAGCTGAACGGTCAGCCGCTGTATAAGCTGGCCCGTGAGGGCGTGACCGTGGAGCGCAAGGCGCGCCCCATTGAAATTTACAGCATCACCTACGGCGGCAGCCCTGCCGAAAATGAGTATGTGCTGGATGTAACGTGCTCCAAGGGCACCTATATCCGCACATTGCTGGAAGACATTGCCGCCGCCATGGGCCAGAAGGGCACCATGAGCGCACTGCGCCGCACCTCGGCGGGCGTGTACACCGAAGCCGATGCCCACACGCTGGAGGAAATTCTTGCCGCAAAAGGGCAGGGCATGGACGCACTGGAAGCGCTGATGCTGCCGGTGGAAAGCGTGTTTGAAAGCCTGCCGCTGCTGGTGGTGGAGCCTTGGGTGGAACAGCATTTGTACAACGGCTGCCCCACCAGCCGGTATCCGGCAGCAGATGGCCGCTACCGGGTGCGCAATGCCGCCGGACAGTTTTTGGGCCTTGCCAATATCGTACAGGGTGTGCTGCGGGTGGAAAAACTGTTCGTAGAACGTAATTGAAAAAGGAAACAAAACCCATGCAGATCATTTCACAATTTGCACCGCTGCCGCTGGCGCAGCCGGAAAAAGGCACCGCAGTGGCAATGGGCTTTTTTGACGGCATCCACATCGGCCACCGTGCGGTGATCGAAAGCGCCGTGCAGTGGGCCAAAGAACACGATGCCGCCCCGGCGGTGTTTACCTTCAAGCTGCCGATGGTGAATAAGATGAAGGGCAAGCGCCTGCTTTCCACAGCGGATAAGCATGCTCTGATCGCAAGCCTTGGCGTGGAGTATTACCTCACGCCGGACTTTGAGGAGATCAAGGGCCTGACCCCGGAGCAGTTCGTGCTGGGCATCGTGCGGGACTGCAATGCCCGTGCGCTGGTCTGCGGCGAAAACTTTACCTTTGGTGCCAAAGCGGCCGGCAACCCGGAGCTGCTGCGCACCCTCTGCGCTCCGTTGGGCGTGGAGGTGATCGTGGTGCCCATGGCGCAGTTTGAGGAAAAGCCGGTGTCTTCCACCCGCATCCGCACCGCGCTGGAAGGCGGCGACATCCCGGCAGCAAACGCCATGCTGGGGATGCCCTACGCCATCCGGTTCGAGGTGCAGCACGGTGCAGGTCTGGGCCACACGCTGGGGGTGCCCACCATCAACCAGCTGTATCCCGAGGGCTTTCAGTTGCCCCGCAGCGGCATTTATATCACCCGCACCTTCATCGGCGGCAAATGGTATCCTTCGGCCACCGGCCTTGGCAGCCGCCCTACCGTCAACGATGATGCCACCAAGGTGACCTGCGAGACCTTTATCCCGGGCTTTTCCGGCGACCTCTACGGCACCGACCCGGTGGTGGAGTTCCACGCCTACCTCAGCCCCAGCAAAAAGTTTGATACGCTGGACGAGCTGCGGGCCTGCATCAACAACGCTGCAAAGCGTGCACAGGAATATTTTGCATAAGAAAAAGACCTGTCCTTCCGGAGATCCCGGAAAGGCAGGTCTTTTTTTACTGCTTATTCGTAGTCGATGGGTAAAGTGGGCAGACCGTTCAGTTCAAGGCCCGCTGTGTGGCCTGCAATGTACTGGTAATACCCCTGCGCCGCGATCATAGCGCCGTTGTCACCGCAGAATTTCAGCTCCGGCAGATAAACTTTTGCACCCAGCTTCTGGGCACCGTCGTTCACCAGCTGGCGCAGCCGTCCGTTGGCGGCAACGCCGCCTGCCAGACACACCTGCTTTGCGCCGGTGTCCGCTGCGGCCAGCAGCAGCTTTTCGGCCAGAATGCCCGCAATGCGGTCCTGAAAGCTGGCGGCAAGGTCGGGCACATTCACTTCTTCGCCCTTCATCTGGGCCTTGTTCACCTCATTGAGCACGGCGGTTTTCAGGCCGGAAAAGCTTACGTTGTACTTGCCGTCCACATGGGGCACCGGCAGGCGGTAGGCCTTGGGGTTGCCGGTCTTGGCGGCATTGGCCACGCTGGGGCCGCCGGGGTAGGGCAGACCCAGCGTGCGGGCCACTTTGTCAAAGGCTTCACCGGCGGCATCGTCCACCGTGTGGCCAAGGATGTGGTAATGGGTGTAGTCCTGCACCTCCACGATGTGGCTGTGGCCGCCGGATGCCACAAGGCAGAGGAAGGGCGGCTTCAGCTCCGGGTGGGTGAGGTACAGTGCGGCAATGTGTCCGCGCAGGTGGTGCACCGGCACCAAAGGCTTATTGGCCGAGTAGGCCAGACCCTTGGCAAAATTCACGCCCACCAGCACTGCACCGATGAGGCCCGGCGCAAAGGTGACGGCCACGGCATCCACATCGTCGATGGTCTTGCCTGCATCCAGCAGGGCTTTTTTGACGGTAGCACTGATAAATTCGCAGTGGCGGCGGCTGGCAATCTCCGGCACAACGCCGCCGTAAAGAGCCTGTTCTTTGACGCTGGTGGAAATGACGTTGCTCAGCAGGTGCCGGCCATCCTCCACCAGAGCTGCGGCGGTCTCGTCGCAGGTGGATTCAATTCCCAAAATAATCATGTTTTAGTGGGCCTCCAGCCAGTTTTTGCCTGCGTGCACATCGGTGCTCAGGGGCACGGCATACTGCACGCAGCCTTCCATTTCCTCCCGCAGGATCTGCGCAGCCTTTTCGGCTTCAGCCTGCGGTGCTTCCACAATCAGTTCGTCGTGGACGGTCAGGATCAGGCGGCTTTCCATCTTTTCGTTCCGCAGCCGCTTCCATACCTGCACCATGGCCAGCTTGATCACGTCGGCCGCAGTGCCCTGAATGGGGGTGTTGCGGGCCATGCGTTCGCCGCTGGAACGCACATTGAAGTTGCTGCTTGCCAGCTCCGGCAGAGCACGGCGGCGGCCGAACAGGGTGGAAACATAGCCGCAGGCCTTGGCGTCCGCGATGGTCTTATCCATGTAGCCGCTCACCTTGGGGAACGCGGCCAGATAGTTCTTGAGGAAGGCGTCTGCCTCCTTCACACTCACGCCGATGTCCTTGGCAAGGCTGTAAGCGCCCTTGCCGTACATGATGCCAAAGTTGATGGCCTTGGCAGAAGAGCGCAGCCGGGAGGTGACTTCTTCCTGCGGGATGCCGTAAATTTTTGCGGCGGTGCTGCGGTGGATGTCCTCGCCGTTCAAAAATGCCTGCTGCATGTGCTCATCGCCGGTAATGTGGGCCAGAATGCGCAGCTCGATCTGGCTGTAGTCAGCATCCACCAGCACACAGCCCGGCTTTGCAATAAAGTAGGCGCGCAGCTGGCTGCCCAGCTCGGTGCGGATGGGGATGTTCTGCAGGTTGGGGTTATCGGACGAAAGCCGTCCGGTGCGGGCCTCGGTCTGGTTGAAGGTGGAGTGGATGCGGCCATCCTCGCCAATCACCTTGAGCAGGCCCTCCACGTAGGTGGAGTTCAGCTTCTGGTAGGCGCGGTATTGCAGAATGTCCTCCACCAGCGGGTAATCCCGCAGGCTTTCCAGTGTTTCGGCATCCGTGGACCAGCCGCGCTGGGTCTTTTTGCCGTGGGGCAGGCCCATGGTGTCAAACAGCATTTCGCCCAACTGCTTGGGGCTGTTGGGGTTGAAGCTGGCGCTGCCGGTCTCCATGTGGATGCGGGTGAGCACCTGCTCCAGCTCGGTGCGCAGCTTTACGCCGAACTGCTCGATGCCGTCTTTGTCCACCAGCACACCGGTGCGGGTCATATCGGCCAGCACCTGTGCCAGCGGGAACTCGATCTCATTGTAAAGGCTGTCCTCACCGCAGGCGGTGATCTCGGCCTTCATCTTGCAGAACAGGTCTGCAAGGCGGCCTGCATCCGGGTAATCGGCACAGGTAAAGGCAGCAGCGGCGCGGTAGCTGGCGGTCAGCTCGCTGATCTGATACTTGGAAGCGGATGCATCCAGCAGGTAGGCGGCAAGCTTGCCATCCCACACGATGCTGCTGCCCCAGCCGCCTGCGGCCATGGCCTTGGCATAGAGGGGCGCTGCATTGAACACTTCCAGCGTTACGTCTGCGTTGTCCAGCAGGCGCACAAGGTCGGCATCCTCCAGCGGGTAAACGGTGCAGTCCTGCACGGCGTACCAGCTCTCCGGCTGCAGCACCACGTTGCGGGTGCCCTGCTTGCCCATCACGGCCGGGCGCGATGCCACCAGATAGGTGCCGGAAGGGGCCAGCGGCAGAGCTTCCAGCCCTGCTTCAGCCAGCTCGATGCCGTCCTCTTCTTCTGGGGCGGCAGGTGCAATGCCGTCCAGCCCAAAGCGAGGGATCAGAGAGTGGATCTCCAATTCCTGCAAAAGGCGCACGGCCTCGGCTTTGTTGCCCTCGCCCACGGCATAGGTACCCTCGGCCGTGTCGATGGGTGCATCGGTGCGGATGGTGCCAAGGGTGTGGCTCAGCTGGGCCATCTCGCGGCATTCCAGCAAATGTTCCCGCTGTTTGGGCTTGATGAGCTTATCGTCGATGTGCTCGTACACGCCTTCCAGCGTGCCAAAGTTCTGCACAAGGGTCAGGGCGGTCTTTTCACCAATGCCTTTCACGCCCGGAATATTATCCGAAGCATCGCCCATCAGGCTCTTCACCTCAATGAGCTGTCTGGGCTGGATGCCGTATTTTTCCTGAATGGCGTCCACGTCCATCGTCACCGTCTTGCTGCGTCCCATGACAGTGGCGGCAAGCAGCACAGTGGTGGTGTCACTGACCAGCTGCAGGCTGTCCCGGTCTCCCGTAGCAAGGAAGCAGTCGTCCTTCCGGGCGGCGCAGGCAGCGGCCAGCGTGCCAAGGATATCATCCGCTTCCCAGCCTTCGGCGGTGACGGTGCGGTAGCCGAGGTCTGCCAGAAGTTCCTTGAGCACCGGCATCTGCTGGGCCAGCTCTTCGGGCATGCCATGGCGGGTGGCCTTGTAGCCATCGTACATTTTGTGGCGGAAGGTGGGAGCCTTCAGGTCAAAGGCAACAGCCACCTCGTCGGGTTCGCACTCCTTAAGCAGGGAGAGCAGGATATTCAGAAAGCCATAGATGGCGTTGGTGTATCGTCCGTCCTTGGTGGTCAGCAGCTTGATGCCAAAAAAAGCACGGTTGGCAATGCTGTTGCCGTCAATGACCAGTAAACGCATAGTCGTGTTCCTCCATTGCATTATTACACATTCTGCATTATACCACAAAACCGTGCCCAGCGGGGGATTTTTGCGTAAAAAAGAGAGAAAGCCGCCAACATGGTTGACGGCCTTCCCTCTTACTCCTCGATGCGGATCGCGCTTACCGGGCAGGCGTTGGCTGCGTCCACAGCCTGCGGCACCTCCTCCGGTGGGATCGGCCCGGGCTGGGCCACGGCCAGCGTGCCTTCCATCTGGAACACGGCGGGGCAAAGCCCGGCGCACTGGGTGCAGCCAATGCACAGATCAGGGTCAACATATGCGTTCATAGAAAAACCTCCTTCTGATAATGCCCTGCGGGCAGTATGGCCCATCCGGCTGCGAATTATGCCTATGCAGAGGGCACAGGATGTGGTACAATAAAAATTCAGGAGGGTACAGACCATGAATATTCAGATCTTTGGCACAAGCAAGTGCTTTGATACCAAAAAGGCCCAGCGCTATTTCAAGGAGCGCGGCATCAAGTTCCAGATGATCGACCTCAAGGAAAAAGAGATGAGCCGCGGCGAGTTCGAGAACGTGGCCCGCGCTCTTGGCGGCTGGGAAAAGCTGGTGGACCCCAATGCGAAGGACAAGCAGACCATTGCACTTCTGGACGCACTGGTGGACTGGCAGAAGGAGGACAAGCTGTTTGAGAACCAGCAGCTGTTTTTAACGCCCATTGTACGCAATGGCCGCAAGGCCACCGTGGGCTACCAGCCCGATGTGTGGAAGACATGGGAATAAGGAATGCGCTTTTCACAAAAAAACCACGGGCATAGTTTTGCACAATGGGCCGGTATGTGGTATACTGGACACTGTAGCATTTGAGAACCCTGGGAGATAAAACAACTATGAAACATTATATTACCCCTGAAGAACATGCCCGGATGCAGCGCCGCCGCGGGCGGCAGGCACTGGGCCTTCTGGTTGCCATTCTGGTGATCGTGGGCTTTGTTACCGTGCTGCGTGCCGGTGTGGGCGCGGTGGCGAACCTGTTCGATGATACCGCCCAAAAGCAGGAATATGAAGATAAGCTGGAAGGGCTTGTGCTGTTTGACCCCATGCCATTTGACGGCATTGAGAACATCGACGACCTGACTCTGCGCGAAGCTGCGGTGTGGGGCTGCATCTATAATATTCAGGAAACGCAGGGCGGATTTGACAACTACAATACCGACCCCGACACCGAACAGCTGCTGCTGCCCTCGCTGGATGTGGATGCCTACCTTGCAAAGCTGCTTGGCCCCGGCTTCAAGCTGACCCACCGCAGCTTTGAGATGGAGGATATGACCATCGAGTTTGACGATGCCACCCAGTGCTATAAGATTCCGGTCACCGGCACGGTGGGCTACTACCGCGCTGTCGTCACCAAGCTGTTCAAGCGCAGCGGCAAGCTGCATGTGACCGTGGGCTATATCCCCACCACCAGCACGGACGACAGCATCATCAATGTTTCTTCGGATACGCCCACCAAGTACATGGATTATCTGTTCGAGCGCCAGAGCGGCAGCTGGTATCTCACCGGCCTGACCGAGAGCGAGACGAAGCCCGAGTCAACGGCGGCGTCCACTGCCTCCGAGCCTGCCATGATGGCAGACACCAAGGCCGAGAGCACGGAAAGCACACCGGCCGCGAATGTGCCGGAACCCATGGCAGAAAGCGATGTGCAGGATGCCATTCTTGCAGCAGCCGGTTCGGATTCTGCTTCGGCTGAGGCAGACAGCACCGCTGCAGACGAGGGCGTGGATACACAGGCGGAGGAACAGCCCGCCGACGGCACCGAGGCACAGGCGGACGAAAGCACAGCCAGCCCGGCGGCATAATACAAAACAAAAATACCGGATACAAGGCAGATGCTTCGTATCCGGTATTTTTTATTTGAGGTCAAATTTTACGATCACCAGCCGGTACCACAGGTACGGCACCATGTTCCAGATCATCCACAGCTCCATCAGGATGTAGTTGGGCAGATCCTTCAGGCGGAAAGGCCGCTTGCCCAGCCTGCCGCTTTTCAGCAGGGCAAAGGCTTCGTGCATCCCCTTGTCCCATGCCTCGCCAAAGCCCTGTTTGTGGAACTTGTAGCACTTGAGCAGGTAGCCCACGGCCAGCGGGATGAAGTTTAAAATCAGCATCAGCAGCGGTTCGTTCTTGAGCGGCAGCAGGATGCTGTTGCGGCCGCTCTGCTGGCTTTTGAAGGCGTTGTACTTCACCGCGCCGGTGCTGGCACCGCAGATGTGGTAGCACTTGGCGGTGGGGCAGAGCAGGTTTTTATAGCCTGCATTGTTGGCGCGCCAGCTCAGGTCCACATCCTCAAAGTAGGCAAAGAAGTTCTCGTCAAAATTGCCGATCTCGTCCAGAATGCTCTTGCGGTAGAGCGCCGCACCGCCGCAGGCCGAGAAGATGCGCTTTTGCCGGGTGTAGCGGCTTGCGCGGCGGCCATCGCCGGTCTTGCAGGCAAAGCCCATCCATGTGACGTAATCGCCGGCATCGTCGGCCAGCTCCCGGTCGAAGTGGCGGATCATCAGGCTCTGCACTGCAAAGATTTTCGGGTCGGTCTCAGCGGTGCGGATCAGCTCTTCCAGCCACTGGGGTTCGGCAAAGGCATCGTTGTTGAACAGCACCACATATTCACTGTCCGCCAGCGCAATGCCCTGATTCACTGCATGGGAAAAGCCGGTATTGGTGCCGTTTTCGATGAGGGTGAAATTTTCGCGGCTGCAATAGCTGCGGGCCTGCTCAAGGCTTTCGTCGGTGGAACCGTTGTCCACCACAATGAGCCGGAAGTTCTGTTCGGTCTGGGCATAGACCGACTCGATAGAATCCTTCAGCCAGCCCTTGCCGTTGATATTCGGGATCACGATAGTCGCTTTATACATAAATACTCCTGTATTTCAGTGCAAGTTCACGGGAACAGTATAGCATATCTGCACACAAAAAGAAACCGCATCCCGGCAGGATGCGGCTTCGGCAGGGCAAAAATTATGCGGCAAGGGCTTTCTCGATATTGGAAAGAATGGTGTCGTGATCCTCGGCGCACACCAGAACCACCTCACCGGTGGGAGCTACGGTGACGGTGGCCGCCTTGGCGACCAGATACTGATCCTCAAGGTAGTGCTCCATGGACTGCTGCTCACTCTGCACATAGGCTTCCAGTGCGGCTTTCACGGCATCGGTCTTGCCCTCGGCTGGCTTTACGATGGCAACGGCGTAGCTGCGCACCATCATGGAGGAAACAGAGGCAGCAAAGCTCTCGTAGCTGCCGTCCTCAAGGCCCAGCAGGGGGAACACGATGTCTTTCAGCTCGTCATTCAGCTGGTCGGCCTCATACTCGGCGCTGTAGCCGTCGATGGCGGTGAATTTGCCGTCCTCACCTTTGGTAAAGATCATATCGTATTCGTTGTCCTCGTCGGTGCGGGCATCGTGGATGATCTGGGAGTAGTCCTTCGGGGCGGAAGAGTCGGCCTTGCTGCCGGCAGAGCAGCCCACCAGAGCAAGCAGGCACAGACCGGCAAGCAGGGAAGCAATGATACGTTTCATAAGTGAAATCCTTTCGTGTGTGAAAATCTTCGTGTGAAAGCGGGCGCAGCGGTTTTGAAGCTATTGTGTGCTGTTTTGCGCCTGCTATCCATAATACGAAAGAACACCCCGGCAGAATTGCACCGCAAACGTAACCATTTTATGAACA